>Ga0070734_10001083_pt1 | contig 43562 bp, 35 predicted proteins | sample Coa_R1_8_FD_66444 | JGI IMG/M metagenome (GOLD analysis project Ga0070734, IMG submission 66444) | Surface soil microbial communities from Centralia Pennsylvania, which are recovering from an underground coalmine fire - Coalmine... | ecosystem: Environmental > Terrestrial > Soil > Unclassified ...
TTTCCGTTAGATAAAGCTTTCTTCAGAGGACCCCCTTTCTCCCAAAACCTGGGAAAATGGCATGCTCTGGTTGTGAAGTTACCCCTGCGGGTGTGTCTCAGGCAGTGGCAGTTCTTGCAGGCGACCCTTATAAATAGTGCGATTTGGTGCGCTAGCGTTTCATTGGAGACATCAAAATCCCCACTTCTCCCAACTGCGGGGAGAAGTGGGGCACCCACGTTCCTCCCTATTGCGCGGGTGTTGCCGATGGAGCTGCCGGAGCCGGGGCGTCGGCCGTCACTTCGGGCGCGACCACCGGATTGATCTTCACCGTGGCCAGGATCTGCTCCAGGCGGCTGAAGACTCTGTCACGGTCGACGTGCTTGACAAGACCGTCACCCGAGGCGTCGGTGGTGACATTCAGGGCGAACTCGTAGCACGATCCATTCTGGAAGACATGGAAGTACTTGGAGTCGCTCTGGCGCGTACCTTCACCGGAGACGGCTTCCGTAGCGCGGAGTTCCATGTCGCCGACCATGAGCTTCGAGTTCGAAGCCGAATCGGTCGAGGGCTTCGTGTTGTTCGACTGGTCGTTGCTCGCGGTTGTCTGCGAGGCGGCCGGTTGCGAGTCAGATTTAGGAGTGGAGTCTTGCTTCGCAACTTCATTTGACGTCACGGGCGCTGCTGGCGCGGACTCAGACTGCACGACCACCTTCGGCTGCGGAACGGCAAACTCGGTGCATTGATCCGCGGTGAGCTCTTTGTGGACGCTCACGTTGAAAAAGGCAGACGAGAAGTCGGTGTTCTGGAAGTTGGTTTCGGGCAGTTCGACGGCTGCGAGAGCGACTCCGCCGGGCTGAATAAAGTTCATCGGAATCGGATTCGTCTGAACGAGTTCAGTAGCGGCGTTTCCGGTCTCGATCGCATATCGGCGTGGATATTCAAAGGTCACACCGTAAGTCTTATCGGTATAGTTCACAGTCGCGGGCTTCTTGTGTACGACAGGCTTCTTCGGAGCCGGTTTGTTTTCGGCCTGCACGATCGGGGCAGGCATCGGTTGCGGCTGAAGCTGTGCTTGCGGCTGAGTCATGGAAATCTGGCTATCGGCGGTTACGGGTTTTGGTTTATCGCTGGAGCATCCGACGGTTACAGAGCAGATGATCAGCACGGCGGCGAAGACCAGGGCGCTGGCGTTCTTGCCCCAAGTCAGGAAACTGTTCTTTTCGGTGTTGCGAATTGCATTGATGCGGGTCATGGTGGTTGCCTCCTGCCGGGTCGCGGCGATCTGAGAGAGTGCACGGGGCGGACCTCTTGGCGAACCATTGATCTGACTGGAGTTAGCGAGGGTTCGAGTTCGGGCGGACGTGACGCGGGGACACGTTGTGGATTGGGCGACACAGACAAAGGCTTTCACCACAGGGGTCACGGAGGAACACAGAAAATCAAAATCCCCACTTCTCGCGCAAACTGCGCGCGAGAAATGGGGCACCCGAAGTTTACTCACAGTTTTTGATATTGTTATCGCCTCGGAGGGAGTAGTTCATGCAGCGATGGTTGTTGGGTCTGATGCTGTGTTTATCATCCACGGCCTGGTCCCAAGGTCGGGAGAAGGTCATCATCGATACCGATATCGGCGACGATGTCGATGATGCGTTTGCCTTGGCGCTGGCGGTGAAGAGCCCGGAGCTGGAAATTCTGGGGGTGACGACCACGTTTGGAGAAACTGAGGTGCGTGCGCAGATAGTGGACCGGTTCTTCGGAGAGATTGGACGGACTGAGATTCCTGTGATGGCGGGCAAGGCGACTCCGGCGAAGAATCCAATGTCGCAGCGGCGTTATGCGGAACAAGGGAGATTCTCGCACACTTCGCACGGCGATGCGGTGGAGTTCATTCTCGATCAGATCCGCAAACATCCGGGAGAGATTACGTTGATTGGGATCGGTCCCCTGATGAATGTGGGTGCGGCCATCGATCGAGATGCGGCGACGTTTAAGAAGCTGAAGCGAGTGGTGATCATGGGCGGATCGATCCGGCGCGGATATGGGGATCTCGGCTACAACGAGCATGTGCCGGTGATGCCGGAGTGGAATATTTTGAATGATGTGTCTTCGTCGCAGAAGCTGTTTTCGTCGGGCGTGCCGTTGTATGTCATGCCGCTGGATTCGACACAGTTGAAGCTCGACGAGGTGAAGAGGGCATTTCTGTTTACGCGTGGGACCGCAGTTACCGATCAACTTGTCATCTTGTACCACCTATGGGGGCAAGAGACGCCGACATTGTTTGATCCGATGGCGGTGACGTTTGTGTTGAAGCCGGAGTTGTGTCCGGTGACTCCGCTGCATATTCGGGTGGATGAGAAGGGGTTCACACGGGAAGAGCCCGGGGCTCCGAATGCGCAGGTGTGTTTGAATTCGAACCCAGAGGATTTCTTTCAGTTTTATTTGAGGAGAGTAGGAGAGAAGTAGAACAAACTAGGTTTCAAAGTTTCAGGGTTTCAAGGTTTCAAAGACTGCTGGGCGAGGTTTGAGATGCAAGGCAACGAGCGTCGGAGCTTTTTGAAAAGAGTCGGGCTGGCAGGTGGGGCGATGATTGCTTTGCCGGCGAGCGCGACGGTGTCGAAATTCCCCACTTCTGCCGCAAACGGCGCGGCAGAAATGGGGCACCCATTGGTATTTGATGTTCGCGCATATGGGGCTGCTGGCGACGGGAAGACGGTCGACACTTCTGCGATCAATCGTGCGATTGATGCGGCGGCTGCGGCAGGTGGCGGAACCGTCTATTTTCCGGCTGGGAATTATCTTTGCTACTCGATTCATTTGAAGAGCAAAGTCGAGTTGTACCTGGATCAGGGGGCCACGATTGTGGCCGCGGACCCGGCTTCTGATCCGGCACAGAGTTACGATCCGGCCGAGTCCAACAAGCCATGGGAGGATTATCAGGACTACGGGCACAATCACTGGCATAACAGCCTGATTTGGGGCGAAGGGCTGAATGAGGTTTCGATTTGCGGGCCTGGGTTGATTTGGGGCAAAGGTCTGAGTCGGGGATGGCCGTCCGGGCGGGATACCGGGCCGAATGCGGAGAATCCGGGCGTGGCGAACAAGGCAATTGCTCTTAAGAATTGCCGCACCGTGCTCCTGCGCGACTTTTCAATCTTGCATGGGGGGCACTTTGGGATTCTCGCGACTGGGGTCGACAATTTCACGATCGACAATTTGAAGATCGATACGAACCGTGATGGGATCGATATCGATTGTTGCCGGAATGTGCGAGTGTCGAACTGTAGCGTGAATTCTCCGTGGGACGACGGTATTTGCCTGAAGAGTTCGTACGCATTAGGTTATGCGCGGGCGACCGAGATGGTCACCATCACGAATTGCCTGCTGGCCGGAAGCTTCCAGGAAGGTGCGTTGCTCGATGGGACGTTCAAGAAGTTTGCGGACAACGAGAAGGTTCCGCGGACGGGTCGAATCAAGTTCGGAACGGAGTCGAATGGTGGATTCAAGAACATCACGATTTCGAATTGCGTGTTCGATGGATGTCGCGGGCTTGCCATTGAGAGTGTAGACGGTGCTGTGATTGAAGATGTAAGCGTCACGAACGTCACAATGCGGGACGTTTTCGAGGCGCCGATCTTCGTCCGGCTCGGGGCGCGCATGCGGGGGCCCTCGGGTGTGCCGGTGGGGACAATACGCCGGTTGATCTTGAGCAACATCACTTGTATGAGTGCGACTGCATCGCCGCGGATCAGTTCGATACTGGCAGGGATTCCGGGACATCCGATCGAGGACGTGAAGATCAGCGACATGATGTTTGTGAATGCGGGCGGCGGGACCGTGGGCGATGCACAGAGGAGTTTGCCGGAGAAGGAGAATAGTTATCCGGAGCCGAATATGTTTGGGGTGACTCCGTCGCATGGATTCCTTATTCGTCATGCGCAGGGGTTGGAGGTACACGCGATCAAGATCGAGCATGCGAGTGCCGATGCACGTCCGGCGTTTGTGCTCGAGGATGTGGAGAACGCGGAGTTTGGAAGGATCAAAGCAGCGACGGATGCCGGGGTGCCGACGTTTGTGCTTCATGATGTGAAGGGCTTTAGTGTTTATCGGAGCAAGCCTGTGCCGGATGTGGAGTTGGGAGCAGTCGAGAAGAAAGAGATCTAGTGGACAGAGCGTGGCAGCCGCTTTGTCCCTACCATCTTACTTTGTGAAAACAAATCAAAATCCCCACTTCTCCCAAAATCAGGGAGAAATGGGGCACCCATTTTGGGAAGGTGTCGAGAATGAGAAGAGCTTTTTATTTGTCCCTTTTGATCATCTTAGGTTCGGGTCTGCCTTCGCTTGCGCAGCAGAAACAGGATGTAGATCTGATCGTTACGCACGGCATTGTGGTGACGATGGGTCCTGCGCGGGCTATTCATCAGGACGGGGCTGTTGCCGTGCGTGGGGATTCGATTGTTGCGGTTGGTCCGAGGGAGGAGGTGGAATCCCGATTCACGGCAGCGCAGGTGATTGATGCGCATGGCGGATTAGTGTTGCCAGGATTTATTAATGGGCATACGCATGTGCCGATGACATTGTTGCGCGGATTGCACGATGACGTCACGCTGAACGACTGGCTGTACAAGTACATTTTTCCGGCGGAAGCGAAGAATGTGAACGAGGAATTCGTGCGATGGGGGACGCGCCTCGCGGCGGCGGAGCAGATTCGAGCGGGTGTGACGACCTTCGCCGATATGTATTACTTCGAGGACGCGATTGCAGAGGAGACGAAGGCTGCTGGAATGCGTGGAGTGCTCGGCGAGACGTTCATCGACTTTCCCGCTCCGGACAACAAGAGTGAAGCCGAGATGCTGGCTTACACGGAGAAGTTCCTGAAGCGATGGCAGGGAGATCCGCTGATCCATGCCGCACCGGCCCCGCATTCGATTTATACGTGCTCGAAGAAAACGCTGCAGGATTCCGCCGCTTTGGCCAGGAAATATCACGCGCCGATTCTGATTCACGTGGCCGAGATGAAGAAGGAATGGGAGGACAGCGAGAAGGCTAACGGTATGTCGCCGGTGCAGTATCTGGAAAAGATCGGAATGCTCGGGCCCGACATCGTGGCGGCGCATTGCATTTATGTCGACGAAGCAGATCGCAAGTTGCTGGCTGAGCGCGGCGTGGGATGCGTGCATAATCCGTCGAGCAACATGATGATTGCGAGCGGAGTATCTCCTGTGCCCGAGATGCGGGCGGCGGGAGTTGCGGTCGGGCTCGGGACGGATGGTCCGGCGGGGAGCAACAACGATCTTGATTTGATGGAAGAGATCGACCTGGCGGCGAAGCTGGCGAAGATTTCGAAGATGAATCCGCTGGCGCTGAACGCGAAGAGCGTGGTGGAGATGGCGACGATCGATGGGGCTCGGGCGATCCACATGGAGAAAGAGATTGGATCGCTTGAGGCGGGGAAGAAGGCGGATTTGATTTTGATCAGCTTGAATGAACCGAATGCGGTGCCGATGTATGACATCTATGCGCAGATTGCGTATTCCCTCAAAGGGAGCGATGTGGAGACGGTGATTATCAGCGGCAAGGTCGTGATGCGGGATCATCGGTTGTTGACTGTGGATGAGCCGAAAGTGCTTGAGAAGGCGCGGGAGTATGGGAAGTCAGTGAAGGCTTCGTTGGGGATGGAGTAGGAGTGGGACTTCGGACTTCGGACCTCAGACCTCGCACCTCGGCGAGTCAGGAGTCACCTTGCGCAAAATCCCCACTTCTCCCAAACCCAGGGAGAAATGGGGCACCCTCGGATCGAACATTTCGATGACTTTCCAAGGAAAGCGAAGAGGAATATGGCTGAAAAAGAATTCCGATTTCGTTTAAAGATTCAAGGGAAAGAGGCCGGTGTGGTGTCGGCGATCACTCCGCCGATTGATGTAGAAGAGACATTCGGCACGCAAGGGCGAGTGCCGGTGGGTGGGACCATCAACGGATTCCCTTTCCGTTCATCGCTAATGCCGATGGGCGGCTGCCACATGATGCCTGTAAACAAAGCTTTGTGCGATGGAGCCGGCGCTAAACCCGGGGATGTCGTCGACGTCGTCATGCGCCGCGATGTGGAGGAGCGCACGGTGGAGGCTCCTCCTGAGCTTCAGAGGGAATTGTCAAGAATAAGAAAGCGCAAGAGCGGTGGGAGAAGCTGGCATTCACGCATAAGAAAGAGATGGCCAACTCGATCAATAGCGCGAAGCAAGAGGAGACGAAGAAGCGGCGGTTGGCGAAGGTTATGCAGGTGCTGAAGACCGGAGCGAAGTGGACGGGGTAGAAAGTCAGTGACCTCTGACCTCTGACCTCTGACCTCTGACCTCTGACCTCATCTCTTCTCATCTGCAGAGTTGGTGCAGAGATTCGACGACGGCTGCGATGTCGTTTTCCTGGAAGAGGCGGATGGCGGCGATGCCTGCGGCTCCGGCTTCCAGGCACGATTTTGCGTTTTCTAGCGCAATGCCACCAAGGGCCAGGACTGGGATATCGGCTTTGCAGGCTTTGCGAAGTTGCGTCAGACCGGCGGGCTGCGTCGTCGGGGAAACTCTTTTCGCGAAGACTGGGGCGAAGACAGCGAAGGTGGCTGCGTCCGATTTCGCTCCCAATACTTCTTCTGGTGCGTGGCAGGATACTCCTATCAGCGGATTTCGCGGCCGGATTTCACGGGCGGGGGCGCCCGCGCCATATTTCTCCCAGATATCGCGGACGTTCTGAGGCGAAACGTCGTCTGATCGGAGATGGATGCCGTCCGCTCCGACTGCGAGTGCAATGTCGGTGCGGGAATTGATCAGCAATGCGGTGGTCACTGGCCGGTGGACAGTGGTCAGCCTGGCGGCTTCGCCAATCAGAGTCATTGCTTCGCGAGCCAGCAATTCCAGTTCGCGGGTTGTCAGATCTTTTTCGCGGAGTTGGATGTAGTCGACACCCGCGCGGGCGGCTTCCGCGATTTTTTCCAGGAGACGACGACGGCGAGTCGGTTCGTCCGCGGCGAATGCGGTGCGGTCGGTGATGTAGCAGAGCAGGCAGCGTTCGGGCATCAGTTTGAACGGTGTAGTTGAAAACAAAGTAAGCGTTGGAATAAAGGGCGAGAACCGCGACCACGAGGGCTAAAGCCCATTGTCAAAATGCTCTTCATCGCGGCCCTCGAAGGGCCGCTCTTCCGCGTGAAACTCAAGCGCTGCAATGTCACCCTGACTTACGGCCTCGTCTTTGCGATCTCGGGCAAGACGTCGCCTTGTTTCCTGGGTGCGCCGCCGAGGTGATATTGAGTCAGGCCGACACGGAGGAACTCGAAGGCTTCTTCGGGATTGTCGACAATCTTGATCAAGTCGAGATCCTGTGGCGACACCGCGCCGGCGTCGACGAAAGCCTGGAAGTTCATGATCTTGTTCCAGTATTCGCTGCCGTAAATGATCACCAGAATCTTCTTGGCCAGTTTCTCGGTTTGTGCGAGTGTGAGGATCTCGAAGAGTTCGTCCATGGTGCCGAAGCCGCCCGGGAAAATGACGAGTCCCTTCGCCAGATAGGCGAACCAGAATTTCCGCATGAAGAAGTAGTGAAACTGGAAGCTCAGTGACGGCGTGATGTACTGGTTCGGATGTTGCTCGAACGGGAGTTGGATGTTCAGCCCAATGCTTCTGCCTCCGGCTTCAAGAGCGCCGCGGTTCGCGGCTTCCATGATGCCTGGACCTCCGCCAGTGGTGACCACGAAGCGGTGACGACGGGCTGGAATCGTGACGGACCATTTCGTCAACATGTGCGCCAGCTTGCGAGCGTCTTCGTAATAGCGGGCCATATCGACACTGGCGCGTGCGCGTTTTAAGTCCTGCTCGAGTTGGGCGGTCGGAGCCGCTGAGTCGCGGTGTTTTTCAAGGTCAGCGAGAGCCTGGGCGGCATCTTTTTCTCCCTGAAAGCGTGCGGAGCCGAAGAAAACGACGGTGTCCTGAATCTGTTCACGGCGAAAGCGGGCCAGAGGCTCCTGGTATTCCGCCAGAATGCGAAGGATGCGGCCGTCGGGGCTGCTCAGAAAAGGTTCATTCTCGTAAGCGACCGGTGCGGATTTCGGATCAGTCATGAGTACTCACGTTCTCGGAGAATTTCGGCAGATGCGATCTGGTGGTGAAGTTCTACTGCTGTTCGTGGTAGTGCAATGCCTCCCAGAATCCAATCCAGATGTCGAGCAGTCCCAATCCGCTACAGATCCCACGGAAGAAACCATTGGAGACCACCGTGCGCAGCGACGGAAATGATAGCAGGAGGTAGTTGTCCGTCCACTCCGGTGTCCAAGGAAGGATGATGAGGAGAACACCCGCCACAGCACTGATCAAGACGAATAAGAAAACGGAGATGCGGTGCATCCAAAGCTGAAACGCGGACGGAGGATTTTCCTCACCGGAGTTGAGAAGAGCGGTATGGATTTCGGTCGGGGGCGCTGGCTCGGGCGCCTTTCCCGGCGCGCTGGAAAACGTGGGGTCGGTCATTCAGAGATGCTCCGGCTCCATGACCGAAGAGTTTGGCGCACATTGACTTGCGGCAATAAGGGTCTGAAAACAGCCATCGGGCTATTTTACGACTTCAGGGCCTTAATGCGCTCGGAGACATCGCGGTAATCGATGTTCGATCCGTAGACGTCCATGAAGTGCTTGAGAGCAGAGGTTTTATCACCAGCGGTCTCGTAGGCAGAGGCGAGTTCGTAATTCAGAGCGGTGCGGGTTTCCCCGTCGATGGTAGGAACCTTCAAAGCTCTGTCATACCAGCGAACGGCCGCCTCAGGCACGCCTTTCTCGAGGAAGCACTGGGCGAGCCAAGTATAGGTCTGCATGATCTGCGGGAATGGATGCCCGTGATCGAACGACTGGCAAGCTTTCTGTAGTTCTCCGATAGCTTCGTCGAGCAATCCCATTTCGCGGAAGGCGATGCCGAGGTTGTAGTGCGTCTCGGGATCTTCGTCGGCGGAGGCGACATCGGCCTCGAGATCTTTTTTCAACTCGCCAAACATGTCGGCGAGATCAATGCCGGCGTCCTCACCGAAGGGCGAGGATTTTGCCGCAGGTGCCGGAGCTGCAGGGGGAAGCACAGGAGCCACCGCTGTCGGCCTCGGAGCTGCAACCGGAGGAACCGGAGCCGCAGACGCAACGGGTGCAGGCGCGGTTTGTACCGGACGTATGACCGGTGAAGCGACCGGAGCTGAAGCCGAAGGAGATGCTGATGCCGCTGCACTCGCAGCCATCGGAGCTGGCTTCCTCGTTTCAACCTTGGCCTCGATCGGCGCAACAGGTTTGACGGCTGGCGCTGGTGGCCTCGAAGTGGCGACCGGTTGCGCTTCCGCGACCGGAGCGGCGTTCAGGAAATCTTCTCCCAGCGATGCTTCAATATCAGCAACGAACTCGCCCAGAACCGGTTCAGGCTGGGCTGGAGCAGGTTTCGCCTGAGCCACTGTTGCAGGTGGTGGCGCCGGCGGGGGGGCTTGCGGGACTGTGCCACGCAGGAAGCCGTCGCCGATCGCTGACTCGAGATCGGAGACGAACTCGGTCAACACGGCGGGTTGAGCTGCAGGCTCCGGCTGGGCAGCGACGGCAGCAGGCTGTTTGACTTCCGGCTTTTTGACTTCAGGTTGCCTGACTTCGGGCCGTTTAACTTCCGGTTGCTTAACTTCCGGCTGTTTAACTTCAGCCTTGCGAACTTTGGGCGCGTGGATGACCGGAGGCGTGTGGATGACAGGAGCCGGCTGCGGTTCGGGCTCTGGCTCGACACTAACCTCTTCGACCGGAATTTCTTCGACGGCCGGTTCGGCCTCAGCTTCAACGATGGCAGGTGCTTCCTCGACCGCGACCGGAGTTTCGTCAGTGACTTCAAATGACGGAACGTCTTCGGCGGTGACTTCTTCCACTGCCGGTTCGGCTTCGACTGCCACTTCCTCGGCCGGCTGCATGGCTGCATCAACTTCGGCGCGAAGCTCGTCGATCTTGGCTTGGTCCTGGGTCAGGGTTTGCAGCTTGGCCAGTGCCGCGAGCGCCTGCTCGGGCATGCCATGTCCCACATAGAATCGAATCTCTTCGATGGTCTCGTCGACGCGCGGATCTTCAGTAGGTTCCGCAGCCGCGACGGCAGGCTCGGGTTCGGGCTCGGCCTGGACCGGTTCTTCGACAGCCGCGGGTGCAGCGTCATCGGCCTCAATCGTGATGGCATCATCCCACTCCGACGAAAGATCGATCTCTTCGGGAGCGGCAGCAGCTTCGGCGACCGGGGCGGCGGACTCATCAACGAGCGCAAACTCCGGCTCAGTCGCAGGCTCGACCGGGGTCTCAGTTGCAGTAGGCCAGGGGGAAGCGGCTTCGACGGTCGCTTCTTCCGGAGCAGCGGAGACTTCGGGCTCTTCGATCGCGATCTCGGCTGGAGATTCTTCGATCGAGAATTCGGCCACCTCCGGTTCCTCTTGAGCAGCTTCTGCGACGGCAGCTTCTTCCACCGGCGCGGCAGCGTCGAGGTAAATGTGCTCTTCCTCGGCGGAAGCAATGCGGGGCGCAGGCCCAGACGAACGCTCTTCATAGCGCTCGGCAAGCTCGGCGTAACGCGACGCCTCGTCAGGGTGCTCGGCCTCGGAGTAAATCCTCTGCAGCGTGCGGCAGCAGACACCAGCCTCGGCAAAACGTCCGGCACGGGTGTGCAGCGCCGCGAGACGCTGATTGAGGCGGAGATCGTCTGGAGCCATCGGCAGCACGGAGGTTAGCGGTCCGAGTGCCTTGGCCGGCATGTTGTAAGAGATGAACAGTTCCGCGTCGGTCAGCGCGGAGCGAACCGCCAGCGCAACTTCATCGGAGTAGTGCTGATGAATCGAGGGCGCGGTCGACTCGAGGTCGTCGATGAGAACAACGGCCTCTTCCGGAGTAATCAGCTTGTTGCCCGTAGCTCCACCGAGCTGGCTGGCCACCTGCTGATAATTCTGCATGTGCAGCGGATTCTGCGGTTCGAGCTGGGCGAGCTTCTGATAAAGATCGCCGGCGCGAGAAAGGTCTCCGGCCTGCACGCTGGCGTGGGCCAATAATTCGGTGACCTCGGTGATATGCGTGTTCTCACCGGCCTTGTGGAACAGATCGAGCAGCTTCTGCAACGAGTCTGGATTATCCCGCACATGCCCGATGATCTGGTGCAGGCTCTTCAGGACTTTCTCGGAATTTTCCCCCAGCAGACGCTCGGCATGCTGATCGAAAACCTGCAGGGCGTTCTCGTAGTGCCCCGCCTGCATCAGCGCATCGGCAAAGTTCGCGATGGCTGACAGGTCGTTGTGAACGGTCAGCAGCTTGTTGGCGACCGTTCCCGCTTCCGAGAGCTGGCCGGTCAACAAGTACGCTTTGAGCAGATCTCGCAGGGCATCGGGATTGGAATCGATGTCCGGAATCTTCTGGAATGCGGCCACTGCTCCGGCGGCGTCGCCGGATTCGAGCAGGTTCTTGCCCTGCATGATCAGGGCATAGTTGTTGCCCGGATCAAGCGTGAGCATGCGCTGCAGAACTTCTTCAGCGCCGCTGAGCGATCCTTTGGAACGCATGCTCTCGGCAGCGGCAGAGAAAATCTGCCAGGCTTCATTTTTCTTGCCGAGGCGCACGTAGACTTCGGCCAGCTTGACCCGCATCTGGCTGTTCTCGGGATCCATTTCCAGAATCTTCTGGAAGATCCGGACAGCGTTGTCGAGTTCACCAGCCTTCATGAACTCTTCAGCGACCTGCAGATATTGGGCGCGGGCGTCGTTGAACAGACCCTGCTGGGTGTAGAGTTCAGCCAGCTTGAGCAAGCTCTCGAGGGATGGTTTGAGCTTGCAGATCTTCTTGTACATCGCGATGGCCTTGACCGTGAAGCCCTGGCCGGCGTAGGCATCGCCCACACTCTTGAAGCATTCGGTGGCTTTGTCGCTGTCGCCACTGCGCGAGTAGAGGTCGCCGACGGTGTTGGTGACCGTCAGGTCCTTGGGATCGTTCTTGAGGATTTTTTCGTACTCGGCGATGGCATTCTGAAGCTTGCCCTGCTGGACGTACTTCTCCGCACTGGCGAGAACCTTCTGCTTGTTGAAGCCGAACAATGCCATAAGAGCGTCGAACTCCAGACCCTGGTGTTACCGACAACGCATCTTGATCAACGAATCCTCACCGCGAATTCCGACTTCGTGCTGCGACAGAACCCGCTGAACGCTGGGGGCTGCTCCCCGGGTACGGGTCGCGGGCGTCATCCCACATATCGGCAGATGGCCGACCGGACAAGGCCAATTGTACGTCTGGAAGTCATGAACCGCATGGTTACCAAGGGTTACCGAAAGGGAGTGTACCGAAGGGTTACGGAAGGAACTTAGTAGCTATGAAGGAACTGCGAGCCAGCAAAACGAGCCAAACAGAACGTGGGCGAGGTCTGGGGACCTGCATTCAAACGGAGTGATAGCCTGTTTTGATGGCAAAGAAAGCAGCCAGCGAAGTGCTTGTAGTTGACGGGCGTGAAGTGCAGATCACGCATCCTGATAAGCCTTATTTCTCCGCGCAGACCAAAGTCTCGAAACTCGATCTTGTGCGCTATTACCTGTCGGTTGCTCCGGGGGTGCTTGCTGGAATTGAGGATCGGCCGATCGTCCTCAAGAGATTCGTCAATGGGGCCGAGGGAGAGGCGTTTTATCAGAAGCGCGCGCCGGAGCAGCGGCCTTCATGGCTACGTACTGTGACGCTCTCATTTCCCTCGGGACGAACTGCAGAGGAAGTGGTTGTGGACGATGCGGCTGGGCTTGCGTGGATCGTGAATCTGGGATGCATTGAGTTGCACCCGCACCCAGTCCGGTCAAGAGATCTGGATCATCCCGATGAATTGAGGATCGACCTCGACCCGATTCCGGGCGTCGAGTGGGATCAGGTTCGCCGCGTGGCTCTTGAGGTAAAAGGTTTTCTCGAGGAAGTTGGACTTCGCGGCTGGCCGAAGACCAGCGGATCGCGTGGCATGCACGTAAATGTGCGGATCGAACCTCGCTGGACGTTTTCGGAAGTTCGCCGGGCGGCGGTTGCTTTGTCGCGGGAGATCGAACGCCGTGCGCCTGGGCTGGCGACTTCAAAGTGGTGGAAGGAAGAGCGTCACGGCGTCTTTCTCGACTACAACCAGAACGCGAAAGACCGGACGACGTGTTCTGCTTATTCAGTGCGTCCGCTGCCGGATGCGCGTGTTTCGGCTCCGCTGTGTTGGGATGAGGTTCCGAATTCCAATCCGGCAGACTTTACGATATTCACGATGCCGGAGCGCTTTGCGAAGATAGGCGATCCGCACGCGGAGATGAATTCCGCGGTGGGATCGCTGGAGAAACTGCTTGAGTTTGCAGACCGGGACGAAGCCGCAGGGCTCGGGGACGCTCCGTGGCCTCCGCATTTCAGAAAGATGGAGTCGGAGGCGCCGCGCGTCGCTCCGTCGCGGGCAAAGTCCGCGGCGAAGAAGCCGCGGGTCAAGATGCCCCTGATTACCGTCGCGAATTCGCCGGACAAGTCGGCGGCGTTGGCTGGGCTTGAGCGATGGAAAAGCAAGCACGGGGATGCTGCTGGCCATCTTGCTGTCGACGATGTGCTGATCGATTCCATGCGCGGGAGGTCATCGACATGGACACGCATTCGAATCAACCTGCGGAATGTGCCGGAGGGCATCCGCCCGAAACAAGAGACGCCTGACCCGGATGACGATCCGACGCGGGAATGGCGGGAATTTTACAAAAAGAAGAAACCGGAACAAAAAAACGAATAGGCTGTTGACGCCGCATTCTTATTCATCTTTGCAGAATATGGTGACAACTTGGACTTTCTCTGCGAACTCTGCGTCTTCTTTGCGCACTCTGCGGTCAAAAGCTTTTCACCGCTGAGATCGCAAAGAAAAGCCGCAGAGATCACGGAGAAAATCAGCGCCACTTAATGCTGGCCGTTAGTTTCCAATTGTCACTATGTTCTGCATTTGCCACACAAGCTCAGCGTCCGTGAGGGAAGATCTCTGCCAATTCCTGTGGCGGGACAACTTCGAGCTGCGCGTAGGTGCAGTCTGCGGGCTTCTTATCCGACCGCCATCGGCGGAATTGGGCCGTGTGGCGGAAGCGGTCGCCTTGCATGTGGTCGTAGGCAATCTCGACCACTAATTCCGGGCGCAGAGGTTCCCATGAGAGATCCTTGCCCTGACTCCAGCGGCTCTGGCCGCCGGGCATGCGCTTAACCTCTCCGTCGCCTCCTAGATCTGCCCAGTGCTTCCACGGATGAGAAGCGACCGCGTTCTCGCGGTAAGGAGCGAGAAAGTCGACAAGTTCTTTGCGCTTCGCGGTGCTGAAGCTCGCGCATACACCCACGTGTTGCAGAGCGCCCGCGTCATCGAAGAGACCGAGCAATAACGATCCAACTAGGGTGCGGTCACCCTTCTTGTGCCAACGGAAGCCCGCGACTACACAATCGCAATCGCGCTCATGCTTGATCTTCAGCATCACGCGCTTGTTGGGCTCATAGACTCCGGAGATTTGCTTCGCCACCACTCCATCGAAGCCTGCACCCTCGAAGCGGCGAAACCAGTCGTCCGCCTGTTCGCGATCGCGTGTCGCCGGAGTCAGATGGATGGGTGCCCTGACTGATGACAGCAATGCCTCCAGTTCTCGGCGCCGAGTTTCAAACGATTCGTTTCTGAGATCGCGGTTTCCTTCACAGAGCAGATCGAAGAAAACCACGGAAGCTGGAATCTGCTTCGACAAGAGCTTTACGCGCGACGCTGCGGGATGCAGGCGAAGTTGCAGTGAATCGAAGTCGAGTTCGCCGTCTCTGACGATGACGATTTCTCCGTCGAGAGCGCAACGCGCAGGCAATGCCGCGCGCAATGCCTCTTCGACCTCGGGGAAATAGCGATTCAGCGGTTTTTCGTCGCGGCTCTGGATGAAGATCTCATCATTGTCACGAAAGATCAGCGCCCGGAATCCATCCCATTTGGGTTCAAAGATCCAATCGTCCCCGGGCGGGAGATCGTCGACGCGTTTGGCCAACATCGGCAATAGTGGCGGGTTTACGGGCAGATCCATTTGGCCATGGTATACCGCGGTCCATCTTTCTGACCGATCGGCACGAGTTCGCGAACATCGGTCCTAATATGAAGTAGTTATAGGGCGCGGCCCATCGGAGAGTGTATTCTTCGCGGACTGTGCATCAACCAATTGGGGATGACAAACAACTATGACCTGGATTCGAACTGTCTCGTTGACCGAAGCCGACGAAAAGCTCCGCAAAGCGATTGAAGGCGAGAAGATGTTTTACCCGAAAGAGTACGCCGAACCGGTGCATCCGGACCCGTCGGGAGCATCTTCGATCGTGGGTTCGCATACTCTGATACCTGACGCCCTGTATCACGCGTTCAGTACGTTCGGAGCCCTGATGTCGCCGGATTTGCCGCTCAGCCGGGCGCAGCACGAGATGATCGCCACGATGGTCTCGGTGACCAACCGGTGCGTGTATTGAATCGAGTCGCACGCAGAGTTTCTGCGTAGGGTGACGTTAGATAAGGGACTGGTCGAGGCACTGGAGAAGGACTACACGACCGCGCCGATCTCACCCCAGGATCGCGTGATGCTCGATTACGTAGTTAAGGTGACGAAGGACGCGACCAAGGTCTGGAAAGACGACATGGAGCGGTTGCGGTCGGTTGGATTTGATGATCGCGGGATTCTGCAGATTACGTTGATCGCATCGTGGTTCAACTATATTAATCGCGTGGCGGATTCGCTGGGGGTAGGGCGAGAGTAGGGGTGCAGTCTGAACCGCCTCGCCCCGTCGAGAATCCGGCTGACAATACGGTTCTTGTAGAAATTCCTTGCCACGTCGGTGGCGCGCCTCACTCATAGGGATCCTTCGACTGCGGCGGTGCTTCGCTAATCGCGAAGCACAGTCCTCGCTCAGGATGACACGCTCTTAGAACGCAACCCTAGTAACTGAAGCCTTGCATCTCGCCAGTAGACGGGCCGTCCACAAATCCGGTGCGCGTGCTCGGGTTCAGGGCGATATGCACCGGTATCACCGTTGAGGCGTTCGAGAAATTGAACCCATTGAGAGTTTTCTGCAGAACACCCTTTCTGTCGTAGATGTAAATCGAACTGCCGCTTGAAGAACTCGAGACGGGTTGGGCGACGAAGAACACCTTGTGAACCGAATCGTACTCGACATCGGCGCCGCTGAAGATCTGTTGCTCGCCAGAGTTGGGAAGTATCACCGTGAATCCCGTCTGGGTGGCAAGGTCGTAAAACTCCACGCTGGCGTCGTCTTCTGTGGTCGTGCATGCAATGTTGTCGGCTGAGTCGACGGCGACGCCGTTAATAAATCCGAATCCGATACCGGTAAATTCGCTGAAGGTTCCCTTGGTCAGATCGGCAACGCCTATCTCTGGAAGGCAGCCGAAACATCCATCCCCACCGCCGAGGATCGCTTCGTTCGTGACCGTGTTATAGGCCATCGGGGGCGGCACGCTGCCGAAATTGAACGAGTCGGTGATCTTCGCAATCGGACCAAAAGTGTTCGCTGCTACATTGGAGCTGAAGACCCACGGAACAAAAGTCTTTCCGCTATTGTCTATGGCGAACACGGCGTTGTTGGTTGTGCCCTGATTGCGGCTCACCTGGTTGAGCAAATGCGTTTTTCCGAGAGGCGGCGTCCACTTGCCGGTGGCCTTGTTGGTGCTGAGAGGGTTCACCACACCGAAGGTGCGCTGCACGTCGAGAATCTGGATTACGTGCTCGCGCTCGACCAAACCAACCGAGGTTCCAACCACACCTAGCGTGACGAAGTCGTCTTGTGTTTCGGTCTTGGCCAACACGGCGATAATCTTGCCTGTCTTTTGATCGAAGGTCTCTACAGCGGCGAGTACGTTTCCATTTGAGAGCGTCTGCGCTTCGCTCAGGATTCCCTCGGTACCGTTCTGATCGATATCGAAGCCGAAGATCTCGCCGCCGAACTTGGCATTAACGATGATCGAGTTCGCGGGAGGTTCAACGGATTGCGCGTTTGCTGAGAATGGGAAGATGGAAGAAATACCGAGTAAGACAATGCCCAATCGGTGAACAAGGGTAGACGACGACAAGGTGGCGAAGGGCTTCACGAGTGGCATCCTTTGGGAGAGTTTGCCCGCCGTGACATATCTGGCGGGCGAGCAGTATCGTAGCCCGCCTGTTTCAGGCTGTTGTCACCGATTTGTCAAACGATTACGGTCTGAACGGAACGCTGTAATGCGAGGATACGACCTGCCATTTGCCTGCGGACTTGACCCAAACATCTGTTAGCCGATCGCGATACTCGTACCCCTTGCCGTCGGCTTCGCCCTTCTCGTGGTAGCCGCCGGTTACGATTGCAATATCGCCATGAATCCGGACCTTCAGGTCCGAAAGTTCAGCGATTTGCACGTGGACTTTGGAATCCGCAGTATGACTGATGTATCCGGCCTTGCTGTAGACATTGCCGTCTTCAATCGTGATGGTGAAATCGTCCGCCAAGAGAGATGAGAGGATGTCGATGCTGTGTTGCTTGTAGGACTCGGTCCACTTCATCTCGAGTGAGCGGATGGTGGCAGCGTCGGATTTTTCCTACGCCGACCGCCGAATGGGTTGCAGGGCTAGGAGAAGAAGGAGCCACGTCTGATTCTTGAGAACGTGCATTGTCCTATGTTGCATATCGGAAACGCTGCTGCAAGTCCCTGTCGGTAACCCTTTTTGTCCGGTCGATGGATTCCACTAGACTGGCTGGGTACTGCGACATTTAAAGTCGTGCGCACCAGCCATGGCCGAGTCGATCGCCGAGTTTTTCCGCGCAAATTTCGAGAGTCATCGGACGCAGATCGCCTATCGACAGCGCCGCGGATACCGTATGGAGTCGTACACCTATGGCGAAGTTCTGAGCCTAGCTCGCGGATTCGAGCGATTGCTGGAACAGCGCGGAATCTCCAAGGGCGATCGGGTGATGATTTGGGGTGAGAACAGCGCCGAATGGGTCGCAGCTTTTTTCGGTTGTGTACTGCGTGGGGTGGTTGTGGTTCCGATGGACGACGGAGCGGCGGCTGATTTTGCTACGCGGGTCTATCGGCAAGTCGGGGCAAAGCTGCTCATGGCTTCGCGGAAGCATTCGCGGGATCAATCTCTTGAAAGCGCTTCTATTGTGACGCTGGAGGACCTCGCTGCAGCGGAAACCGGACCGTCAAGGTCAGATGTTGTGGTCGGCCACGATGACACACTCCAAATCGTGTTTACCTCGGGGACGACCGCAGACCCGAAGGGAGTGGTGATTACGCACGGCAATGTGCTCGCCAACATCGCGCCGCTCGAACGAGAGATGCAGGGGTATCTGAAATATGAGCGGCTGGTGCATCCGATTCGGTTCCTTAACTTGCTGCCTCTCAGTCATGTGTTCGGGCAATTTCTAGGCATGTTTCTTCCACCTCTACTCGGGGGCACGGTCGTTTTCCAGAGTGAGTTGAGCCCGTCAGAGATAGTGAGCGCAATTCGGCGCGAGCGCGTATCGGTGATGGTGAGCGTGCCGCGAGTACTGCAGTCGCTGAGGCAAAAGGTCGAGCGCGATCTGGAAGATCAAGGTCGGCACAAAGGTTTTCTTCGGCGATTTGAGACTTCAAAGAGCAAGCACTTCCTCCGGCGCTGGTGGATCTTTCGCGTGATTCGCCGACAGTTCGGATGGAAGTTCTGGGCATTCATTTCCGGTGGCGCTGCACTCGACAGCGAGACAGAAGAATTCTGGGGACGCCTCGGATATGCCGTCATCCAGGGATACGGACTTACGGAGACGACATCACTCATCAGCGTGAATCATCCGTTCAAGCTGGGCAAAGGATCGATCGGCAAGATATTGCCGGGGCGCGAAGTGAAGTTGGCCGAAGATGGCGAAATTCTCGTCAGGGGTGGCGGAGTTGCCGCTGGATATTTGGACTCGAGTGGCGAACATCGGGTGTCTGACGACGAAGGCTGGTACCGAACGGGAGATGTTGGTGCGCTTGATGATGCGGGCAATCTTTATTTCAAAGGGCGGAAAAAGGAAGTCATCGTTACTCCGGGTGGTATCAATGTCTATCCCGGCGATCTGGAAGCCGCTCTGCGCCAACAGCCTGAAGTAAAGGACTGTGTTGTCACCGGCATCGACCGCAGCGGGAATGCCGAACCGTGCGCCGTCGTGATTCTGCGCGACAAGGCTGACCTTAGCGCCGTAGTGCAGCGCGCCAACGAATGCCTGGCCGAATATCAGCGGATACAGATGTGGTTTGAATGGCCACAGGAAGATTTTCCGCGCACGAATACCCAGAAGCCACGCCGAAATGTGATTGCCGAAGTCGTACAGAAGCAGATGTTGGCGCCGAATGCCGCGGGTGCGGCGACCGCAGGGCCATTGGCTGAGTTGATCTCGCGTGTTGCTAGCCGCAAAGTTCCTGCTTTGCGCGAAGATGCGCGTCTGGATTCCGACCTTGGTCTCAGTTCGCTCGATCGCGTCGAACTGATGAGCGCACTCGAAGACCGCTACCAAGTCGATCTCAGCGAAACACGCTTCAGCACGGTTCGGACGGTTAGTGAGTTGGAACGAATGCTGCGCGGAGAGGCTGCGGCGACTCCCGCTTATCACTACCCGGCCTGGGTCTTGCGTTGGCCGGTCACGTGGTTGCGGCTGGTCGCCCATTATCTGCTGATGCGCCCAGCTATTGTGCTGTTGGGCTGGCCGCGAATCGTCGGTCGCGAGAATTTGCATGGAACCAACGCTCCGTTGTTGGTGGTATGCAATCATCTGGGCGATGTTGATCCGGGTTTTGTTCTGACTGCCCTACCTGCGCGATTCCGACATCGGCTGGCGATCGCAACCGGTGGAGAAGCGCTGGAAGTCTTGCGTAAACCGTCCGCAAATCGAGGCTGGCTCCTCGGAACTTATGATCGAGTTCAGTGGTTCCTCGGCGTTTCACTACTGAACTTATTTCCTTTGCCACGTGAGGCGGGATTCCGGCGCAGCTTTGCCTATGCCGGAGAGGCCGTTGATCGTGGATATAACATTCTCGTTTTTCCCGAAGGTCGACATACGACGGATGGAAAACTGTGTCCATTTCGGGCGGGGATCGGCCTATTAGCCCAGAATCTTAATATTCCTGTTTTGCCAATGCGGATAGATGGGTTATTTGAAGTGAAGCGCGCGGGCAGAAAATTCGCCGCACCTTGGAAGATTACGGTGCGGATCGGGAGACCGATCACTTTCGATTCGCACACCTCTGCGGAGCAAATCGCCAACCAACTGAAGAGCGCAGTCGAGGACCTGTAGCCGCGCGTCAGCTATCCCAAAGAAATCTCAAGCCTGCGGCATTTTAGAAATTGGTGTAGTCCAGGCCTTCTGGCGTGCGACTTTCATGTGGAGCGAGGATCCTTCCGACGACAGTCGTTCTAAGGTAGGGATGCTTCGACTCCGCCGGAGTTCCGCTTCGCTGCACTCCGGCTCCGCTCTGCATGACACTGTTTTTTAGGGTACCGACGGAGTCACACTATTTCCTAAACCACTCTCCACACCAAAAATAGGCGCCTGTGACTTGGGAGAATCACAAGCGCCTGCGAATCCCGAACTAAACAAACGCGAGTTAGTTGATCGTAACTGCTTTACCACCGGAGACGATTCCGTTCGCGACCACGTACAGAGTGCTCGCGCCAGTCTCAGCGCCCGAAGGAATTACGAAATTGGCGTTCTCGACGGTACTGCCAGTGGCGATGCCCATCGTGCTGAAGTTCGAAGTGCGGCCAAAGAAGATGTGGTGAGTGGCGTTGTTACGAATCGCGACCAGAGGAAAACTGGTGCCTGCTTGAACGTCATCCCCATAAGCTGAGCCGGCCGAAAAGCCATTGAACTGTTTGCCGGAGATTGTGTAGCTGGTGCCACGATTGATTGTTGTGGGAACGGTTGTGATGACCGGCCGCCAAGCGTTGTTCACTGTGCCTGGCGAATTGTAAAGTTCCACGTCAATCGTCGCACCGTCGGCTGCAGCCCACATAACCTGGCCCGTAGGCAACAACAGAGTCCGTCCCTGCCACGACTGCAGGCTGCCACCTTTGGCCGTCGAAGGAGCAGTGACGAAAGTGTTCGTGCCATAAGTGAATTCATAGAATTTCCCAGTGCCGTTGAAGACTCCGGGGCTTGTGTACACGAGGACGTTGCCGTCGGGCAGAATGCTGGCCGGACCATCCGCCATGTCATCTGAATTCGGGTAATCCGGTCCCTGCTTCCAGGTGCCTGAGGTCGTGCTGAAGATCGAGGTATGCGTGGTGGCGCCGAACGCTACGATGCTCCCATCGGGCCGCTGGACGAGCGGACCCATCTCAGGAACGATCCCGAGGTTGCCGCTGTTGGGCAGTGAAACGATCGTGCTGCCCGCACTCGACCATGTCATCGAAGAGGGATTGAACAACTCAGAATTTGTCCCATCCTCACAGTCAACGACAAGAACGTCGCCAGCTGGAGTAAGGGCGAATCCTTCTTCGGAGAAGCCGTCCGCTTTGTGGGTGTTGGTTACTGCGGTCCAAGTCAGGGTGCTGGCATCGAACACGACCTGCTGCGTTGAGGGCTGTCCGCCTTGCCCCATCATGAAAGTTCCATCAGGAAGGACGACTGCCGGGGAGTCGCCGATCGTGAACCAACCGGAGGGAGGATTGACATTGGTCCAAGTGTTCGCCACTGGATCGTAGATCGCACCCTTGTTGGTTTCGTCTTGAACCAGCTGGTTATATTCGCCACCTTCGATGAGAACTCGGCCGTCCGGCAACACAGCCGCGGCGAAATAGAGAGGCGCGTAGCCGCTAGGCATCGAGGCCAATTGGGTCCACGTACCGGCAGCATAACTGGCGGTGTTGGTAGGAGTGAGCTTCCACCAGTTGCCGCTGTTGTACTGATGCATCATCACGCTGCCATCGGTCAGCAGAAGCGCTGTATCGGTTTGGAACGTAGGTTGATGTGTGAGCTTGGTCCAACTTGCGGCTGGTACCTGGGCAAAAGCGATGCTGCAGAAAGCCAGCATGAGCAGGGCAATTCCGAGCGAACGGCTTACTTTCATAAACGTTGACCTCGCAATTTTAATTGTTCTTGGAAAAGGGGTTCGCGCGCGGACTTCTGTTGATCCCCATCACAGAAGAGATTCCCAATGCCAGTCCAAAATCGAATCCCCAGAGTCGGGGGATTATAACCTGCATCTCTAAGTGCGAGAGAGAAATGTCAGCGAAAACCACGGATATTTTTGAGTGGTACAAAAACAGGAAACAGTTTTGCAGCGAATTCGCGGATAGCTTGCAAGATTTTGCAAACTCGGATGCAAAACAGGAGGAAAAGGTCTCCAGGCGAAAGTCCCGTAGATGACGCTCAACGAGCGGCCACCTCATTCTTCGTCGACGTCAGTTTCAGGTTCATGAAAATCGGTCTCAGCGTGGACTTCAGGAATCTGCGCTTCTCGTAGCAATCGATTCAAAACTGGCAAATCGTTATTCCTGAAACTCTCCCAACGCTGGAGCACTTCATTGCTCGCATGATCTGTCGCTGAAATTGCGTTGCTCTGTGCGGATGTCGGCTCCGCATCGACTTGCCAGATCTGTTGATAAAGTACGCTCGCCTCGCCATTGACTCGGCTCAGTGTGGGCTCCGGCGACGGTGGGCCGAAAAAGCCGCCGGGCGCACCGAGCAATCTATTCAGCTTTTTCTCAAAGTCGGCTACGGCATTCTTCACGTCATTGTTCGCGGAGGCATTGAGTTTATCTAGTTGAGCGCGAATCGAAGCTCCTTCGGTCATTGCCTGGTTCGTGTGGGTCATCAGCGAAGCCAGTAACGTTTCAGCCTCAAATTTTTTCTTGAGCCCTGCTGGCGAAGTGTTCACGCGTGGATCCATCTTCACGGTGAGCGGAGTGGTCATCGACTTTCCATCTACAGTGAGACGAACGACGTAATTTCCGGGCAGCGGGTTGGGTCCAAGCGGAAGCCGAAGAGTGTCGTGAGGCATGGCTGCAATTGGATACTCGTGACGCGAGGATCCCGGAGCTGCATAATGCAGTCGCCATAACCATCGGTGCATCCCGGGCTCGGTTGAGAGACTCTGAAACGGACGCACCCAATAAAGCGGGATCAACTGCTTTTGCAGTTCTTCGCTGGTGATGTCGGGCTTGTCGGTGCTCTCAAAAGTGCGCACCGGATGGTTTTGAGCATCGAGGATCTCTAAGGTCACTTTTCCTGCTGCCGATGGCAGGTAGTAGTCGATGAGCGCGCCGTCGGGAGGATTTGCTGCGATTGGCTCATCCGGGGGAAGAGGAGTGTCGGTGTTGGAATCACGTTGTATACGATAAGCGGCCGCCGGACTGAAAAGATGCGCTGAATTCGCAACTGCCGTCGATGCCTCGCGTAAGGGAGAGATGTCATCGATAATCCAGAAGCCGCGTCCATGGGTAGCTACGATGAGATCGTTTTCGTGAATCCACAGGTCGCGCATCGACGTATGCGGAAGATTCAACTGCAGGGACTGCCAGTGATCGCCATCATCGAAAGAAACCCAGACTGCGTTCTCAGTTCCCGCAAAAAGCAAGCCCTTGCGCACGGGATCTTCGCGCACGGTGTCGACCGGGCCGAAGTCCGGCAAGCCGGAGGTGATCACTGTCCAGCTCTTTCCTCCGTCGTGCGTGCGATAGATATACGGGTGCATGTCGTTGATGCGGAAGCGGCTGACCGACGCATAAGCAGTCTGCTCGTCGAAGTGCGACGCGGAGATTTGCGTAACTTTGCTCCAGGGCGTGAGTTCCTTCGGAGTGATATCCGACCAGTTCTTGCCGCCGTCGTGCGTGTTCCAGATCAGGCCATCATCCGTGCCTGCCCAAAGAGTGTCGACTGCTTTAAATGATGGAGCGAGGGCGTAAATGACGCCTCGCTGTTTCTCGACAGCCTTGTTATAGAGTGTGCCGACGCTCGCTGGCGGTCCGGGATTTTCGCGCGACAAGTCCTTGCTGATGATCTGCCACGAATTGCCGCCGTCGGTTGTTTTAAAAAGTACGTTGGATGCGTAATACAAAATGTGCGGATCGACCGGTGAGAACATAAGCGGCTCGGTCCGATTCGCGCGATACTTCGGGTCGCGCAGCGGAATCGGCGTGACGTTCTGCACCTGGCCCGTGGACCAATGAAACTTCGAGACTTCAGTTCTGCCGCCACCGTAAACGAGGTCAGGGTTCAGAGGATCTGGCGCAACATAGCCGTACTCGATAACTCCCACGGGGTGCCAGTTCCGAAACGTGATCCCGCCATCATTGCCGCGAGTAGCGATACACACGGAACCGCTTTCCTGTTGTCCTGCACAAACGTGGTAGGGGAATTGGTTATCGGCGATCGCGTGATAAAGCTGTGCGGTGGGCTGGTTGTACCAGGAACTCCAGGTACGACCTCCGTTGACCGTAACGAGCGCGCCCTGATCGCTGACCAGAAGAATGATCTGGCCGTTGGTCGGATTGATCCATAGATTTTGATAGTCGTCGCCGCCAGGTGCCCCGCGGAACCCGGACCACGTCTTTCCGCCGTCGGTCGATTTCATCGTGACGGTGCTCGCAACATAGATGATGTCGGGATTCTTCGGATCTACTCGAGGAATTGGCAGATCGCCGCCTCCGATGCGCCCCGAGGGGCGGGGGTCCTCTGTGATTTGGGACCAACTGTCGCCAGCATCATCCGAGCGATAGACGCCCAATTTTCCCGATGCGGTGCCAACAGTGGCGTATAGGCGGCGCGGGTCGCTAGGCGCGACGGCTACATAGATTTGTGCAAGATCTTTCGGCAAACCGTTTGTTAACTGATGCCAGGTGCTACCGCCGTCAGTCGATTTAAAGAGTCCGCCACCGGTGCCGTTGAAGAGGTTGCCGTCTTCCCACGGGCCCTCACGCGCTTCCCACATCGAGGCGTAGATCACGTCGGGGCTCGAAGGATCAATTTCGACATTTGATCCGCCGGTGTTCTCGTCTTTCGAAATTACTCTCTGCCAGTTTTGTCCACCGTCGGTCGAACGGTAGATCCCACGCTCAGGGCTTGGACCATAGGGGTGCCCAAGTACTGCCGCGAAAAGCTTGTTGGAATCGCGCGGGTCGACCGCCAAAGCGGAGATCTGCTGGCCATCTCTCAGGCCGAGGTGCGTCCAGGTTTTCCCGGCATCCGTTGATTTATAGATGCCATTTCCAACAGAGAGATCGGGGCGATGTAAACCTTCGCCGCTGGCGACGTAAACAATATTGGGATCAGAGGGAGCAACTGCGATGGCGCCGATGGATTGGGTCGATTCCCGGTCGAAGATGGGATTCCATGTGCGGCCGAAGTCATCGGACTTCCAGACGCCGCCGTTTACTGCACCCACATAGAAGACGTTAGGCTGGCTGCGAACGCCCGCCGCGGCGCGCGTGCGGCCTCCACGAAACGGTCCGACCATGCGCCAGTGCAGGTCCTGATAGGTGCTCTCGGGAATTTGTGCCCACACAGCAGCGGCGGAGAAAGCGAACGCCAACGATAGAGACAGACGGACGAATAGCTGCCAACGTTTCATTTGCGTCCCCCTCAGACGGCAAACGGCAAACTACATAGCATAAACGAAACAACTGAGCTCACAGTGCACCAAAATCATTTTGTGCTGATCCGTGTGGCAGTTATCATGGCGAGGATTCGTAAGACGCAAGCGGCAATCTCGGGTGAATTCATGCGGCGGTTTGTTCTCGTCTTCTTTCGTTATTTTCTGATCGCACTCTGTCTTGGCGCACCGGTCGGTGCACAAACATCGCCAGGTGAAGCTCGCGGCCAAGGTCTCAAGCCAATCTTGAACTACATTTCGTCGGCTTGGGACACGCTGACGCGCTCGATGACCGACTGCAAGAGCCTCGTCGACCCAAAGATCGCAGTGCAGCCGATTCTCTATCTGCCAAAGGAATTACCCGAGCCGTCGACTGTGCAGACGCTTACCGACAAATGCAGCGTGCGGGTTGAGGCCCTCCCGGTCGAGATTCAGCATCTTGGCCGGATTACGACGGGAAACATTGATCCGCCCGGGCTGCTTTATCTCCCCAATCAATATGTTGTACCCGGCGGACGCTTTAACGAGATGTACGGCTGGGACAGCTACTTCATTGTTCGTGGGCTGCTGCAAAGTGGGCGCGTTGAATTAGCGCGGGGTATGGTCGACAACTTCTTTTTTGAGATTGAGCACTATGGCGCCATGCTCAACGCCAATCGCACGTATTACCTGACGCGTTCGCAGCCTCCTTTTCTCAGTTCCATGTTCGTCGACGTCTATCAGACCGTCCGCAAGCAGGGAGGTCCCAACGATCGAGCGTGGTTGGAGCGAGCGTACAAAGACTTAAGTAAAGACTATGAGATGTGGACCAGCGATCCACACCTTGCCGGACAGACGGGGCTTTCGCGTTATTACGATTTCGGCGATGGTCCTCCACAGGAAGCGATACAGGATGAAACTGGCTTTTACCGGAAAGTGTCGGAGTACTTCTTTCTTCATCCCAAGCAGGCTGACGATTACATCGTGGAGACTCAGCCTAACGCTGAACAGAACGTGGCTGGCGCGGCATACACCTTGGAGGTATGTGAGGCGCCTACGACCATGCAGCGTCCGCAATGCGACAAAGCGCGTCAGTTCAAGCTGAGCAAGGACTACTACAAAGGCGATCGCTCGATGCGTGAGTCCGGCTTCGACGTGAGCTTCCGCTTTGGAGCTTTCGGTTCCGCGACACATCACTACGCCCCCGTGTGCCTCAACAGCCTGCTTTACAAGACGGAAAAAGATCTGGAGCAGATCAGTGTGTGGCTTGGCCACTCCGATGACGCCAAGACTTGGAGCAAGCGAGCGGATGACCGCAAGAGACTGATCACGAAATATCTTTGGAATGAGCAGAAAGGCATCTTCTACGACTACGATTTCGTTAACGGTCGAATGTCCAGCTATCCCTATGCAACGACGTTCTATCCGCTGTGGGCTGGACTTGTCACGAAGGAGCAGGCGCAAGCGGTCGCGAGCAACCTGAAGTTGCTCGAGCATCCGGGCGGAGTCGCCATGAGCACCGAGCAAACGGGCGCTCAATGGGATCTTCCCTATGGCTGGGGATGCATTGAAATGCTCGTGGTCGACGGGCTGCGCAGGTACGGCGACAAGAACGATGCCGATCGAGTTTCCTACGAATTTCTTTCGACCGTGGCGGAGAACTTCCGGCGTGATGGCAACATTCGTGAAAAATACAATGTAGTCACAAAGTCGTCTGAGGCCAATGTGGAACTCGGGTATCAAATGAATGTAGTGGGCTTTGGATGGACCAACGCAGCCTTTCTAGACTTGCTGCATAGTCTTCCAAAATCTATGGCAGACAGATTGGAACAGGAGCAGAACCAGCCCTTGTCGGCTATGAAATAAGTTTCTTAACGGCCCCTAATCAACCACCAAGGACACGAAGGTACACGAAGGGACTTTGTTTCCTTCGTGATCCTTAGTGTCCTTGGTGGTTATCAGATGGAGCGCGTACGCGTTGACGTGTACTGCCATCCCTCCTAAGATGAAACACTCCGCTCCTTCCTGATGGGGTAATCAGACATGATTGACCAGACGATCTCGCACTATCGCATCACCGGCAAACTGGGAAGCGGCGGAATGGGTGTGGTGTATGAAGCGGAAGACCTCACTCTCGGGCGCAAGGTTGCGCTGAAATTCCTCCCTCAGCAACTATCGCGGGACCAGAATGCTCTGGATCGCTTTCTCCTCGAAGCCCGCACTGCTTCGGCATTGAATCACCCCAACATTTGTACGATCTATGCGGTCGAGAACGCGTCCGGTGAAGCCGGGCAGAGCCAGTCATTCATCGCGATGGAGTTGCTGGAAGGGCAGAACCTGGCCGAGAAACTTAATTCCGGACCACTCCCACTCGATCGCCTGCTCGACGTTTCCATTCAACTTGCGGATGCGCTCGATGCCGCGCACGCAAAGGGCATCATCCATCGCGATATCAAGCCAGCCAACATCTTCATGACGACGCGTGGACAGGTAAAGGTCCTCGATTTCGGGTTGGCGAAGCTGACTCGCCCAGAAATGCAGATGGAGACCCTCGGCGCGACGCAGGATTCTCCACTACCGCACCTGACAAGCCCGGGCGCCACCGTTGGCACGATTGCGTACATGTCTCCCGAGCAGGCGCGCGGAGAAGAACTCGACCGCCGTTCGGACTTGTTTTCACTCGGAACGGTTCTGTACCAAATGGCCACCGGTAAGCTGCCATTCAGCGGTGCCACATCGGCTGTGACTTTTCATGCAATTCTGCAACTCGATCCACAACCGGTGTCGCAGCTGAATCCCGCCCTGCCGCCGAAGCTGCAGGAGATCATCGACAAACTGCTCGAGAAAGATGTCGACCTCCGCTACCAATCGGCCGCCGATCTCCGCGGCGATCTCAAACGCCTGAAACGCGACTCCGAATCAGGCCGCAAAACGCCCACCTCCAGTTCAGGAGTTGTCACTGCAGCCCCGTCTGCGACTTCGCCGACGCCAATGCCGCCGAGCGGCGGATCGGTCCAAATCCAAGCGCAAAGCAGAGCAGACTCACGCCGATGGATCGTTCGGGCCGTAATCGCCTTGCTGGTGGTAACCGGAATCGGGAACCGGATACGTGCATATTTCGCTCACCACGACGAAAAGCCATTCCAGAGCATCTCGGTGAGCAAGGTGACCGACTCCGGGAATGCGCAATTGGCGGCTATTTCGCCGGACGGGAAGTACCTCCTCACGATGATGCGCGACAACGGGCTCGCCAGCTTGTGGCTGCGGAACGTTCCAACGAACAGTAACACCCAGGTGCAACCCGCCGCCGATGTGTACTACAACGGCCTGACCTTCTCGAACGACGGGAACTACTTCTATTTTGTGCGCAGCGATCCGGGGAATACGAACCTGAGGTTCTTGTATCGAGCGCCGCTACTGGGAGGAACTCCGCAAAAACTCGCCAGTGATGTCGACTCCAACATTTCGTTCTCGCCTGATGGCAGCAAGTTCGCATTCATGCGGTACGACAATCCGGTTGCGGGACAGTACCAGCTCATCATTCGCTCAGTCGATACCGGCGCAGAAAAAGTATTGATGAGCGGTACAAATAGCCAGCAGGTTTTTGCCCCTGTCTGGTCCCCGGATGGGAAGACAATCGCCTGCGCCGCTATTCACGTCGGCAAATCCCTGCAAAGCATAATCGCGGTTGACGTAGCCAGCGGCAAAAGCAGAGTGTTCTTCGACGAGAGCACTCAAGTTTTTGGTGCGTCAAACTGGTTACCCGATGGCAGTGGGCTCGTGGGCGTTGAATCCGATCAATCGTGGAATTTTAGCCGTAGCCAGGTTGCTCTCCTCTCTTACCCTGGCGCCAAACTGTTCCCAATTACACGCGACACAAACAGCTATTCCTATATCAGCGTTGCGGCAAGCGGTCGCCTACTGGCGGCGATCCTGAGCGAAGCGCGCTTTAATCTTTACATTCTTCCCACCAGCGCTCCAGTCTTATCAGCCCGTCAGGTTGCTTCCACTGCAGCGGACACAAATTTCACCTGGACGCGCGACAACCAGATCATCGCCGATCAGCGCAACACCCTGAACGCAATCGACGCGGCAATTGGTACCAAGACGCAATTCATCAATCAAGAAGAAGGAAGAGTCGGCGGCAATCCTGCGGCATGTGCGGACGGGCGCTACGTTGTGTTTGATCTGATCTTCAAAGTAGGTTCAGGGAACCAGAACATTTTCCGGACTGATTCATCCGGGGGCAATCTAACGCAGATCACTAACGGCGCTCACGAGGGACATGCGGAGTGCTCGCCCGATAATCGATGGGTCTACTACATCGAGTACCGGGATGAGGCCAAACTCGCACGCGTGCCGCTTGACGGCGGAACTCCTCAGAACATCTCGGACCTTCCCATCAACGGTCTGTTCGACTTGTCTCCAGATGGCAGACTCGCGGCGTTCCCCACTTTGGAGCACACGGGCGAGCACAAAGAGAAACTGGCGGTTATGTCCGCAGAAACCGGGAAGAATCCGAAGGTCCTCGATTTTGAACGTCCTCGATTTGGAATTTTGCGCTTCAGTGTAGACGGCAGAGCGATCGTCTATCCGACTCGTGAGAATGGAATCGATAATCTCTGGCTGCAACCGCTGGATGGATCCAAAGGCCGCTACATCACCGATTTCAAGTCCGAGCGCATCTACGATTTCCATTGGTCATTCGACGGAAAACAACTCGCAACGGTGCGCGGTCATACCGATTCGGATGTCGTTCTGATCCGAGACACTCAGCAGTAAACTCCTAGCCGCCATTTCTCACCACGGAGACACGGAGTCACGGAGAAGGGCTTGTGAAAGCGGTCTTCGCGTGCCCGGTAGATGGAACACCAAGCGCAAGGTGGTTGCGGTCCTAATCTCGGGCAAGTTCGAGTGATCACGCCGAGCCGCGACAGCCTCAAACGATTTTCTCGGTGTCTCTGTGCCTCCGTGGTGAGAAATTCTGGCTAGCTTCGGAAAGTCGATCGGAGTTCGTCGGAAAACACTAAGGGCGGCCATTGCTGGCCGCCCTTATTCGAATTGTCTTGCCTTGAAGCGGAGTTAGACGCCCTTGACGTTCTCTGCCTGCCATCCCTTGGGGCCTTTGACCACGTCAAATTGCACCTGCTGACCTTCCTGAAGGCTGCGGAAGCCGCTAGCCTGAATGGCGGAGAAATGCACGAAGACATCCTCGCCGTTCTGGCGGCTGATGAACCCGTAGCCCTTAGCGTCGTTAAACCACTTCACTGTTCCTGTTTCCATGTGTTGCTTATTCCTTTGTGCTTGATGTAGCGCTGAAACTTTCGGGATTCTTCTGCAGGCAGGTCACACGCTGGGTTAAGCGGAGATGCTTGTACTGCGAAGGAACTCTAAAGTCAAACGCAATTTCATTGTACGTTAACATGCCACTAAATAGCTACTAAAATCGCAATGTGAGCTCTCTAAGTGGCTGATTGTGCAGGCGTTATTTGCATGGCGGCGAACCGCTTTAGCACCCCGATTTGCCACCATTCTCGAAAACCATCATCATAAGGACAGGATGCGCTTACGTCTTTTTCTTCTCGGAATTGTCTTCTCCGCGGTCACGGCGTCTGCCGGGATTGTGGAAAACGTTCGTTACCTTCTGGCGCAGAATAACTTCGCTGCCGCCGAGTCGCAGCTGGACTCCTATCGCAGCCAGCGGGGAGTCGATGGCGAATATCTGGATGCCTATTCGTGGTTAGGCCGGGCCGCACTCGACCAAGGCCAGTACGACCAGGCTGCTGCTTTTGCGAAACAGACGAAGACGCTGGCCCTGGAAGAGTTGAAGAAACGCCCGCTGGACGCGGAACCGCACCTGCCGTTGGCCCTAGGCGCTGCCCTGGAGGTTCAATCGCAGGTCCTCGCGGCGAGAGGACAGAAGGTGCAGGCAGTTGCACTTTTGCAATCCGCGCTAAGGACATACGGAAACACATCGATCCACGACCGCATTCAGAAAAATCTGAACTTACTTTCCTTTCAGGGCAAGATCGCGCCGGCGTTGAAGCAGGACGAGTTTTTGGGCGCGGCATTGCCTCCGGCGTCACAACTGAAGGGGTCCCCAGTGCTGTTGTTTTTCTGGGCGCACTGGTGCGGCGACTGCAAGGCGGAAGCCCCGATCATCGCTCAATTGCGTTCGGAGTATGCCTCTAAGGGCTTGAAAGTAATTGGCCCGACACGCTACTACGGCTATACCGCACAGATCGAGCGCGCGTCGCCCAGCGATGAGCTGCGATACATCGACGCAGTGCGTCACCGCTTTTACAGCGGATTGATGGACATGCCAGTGCCGATCAACAAGGCGAACTTCGAGATGTACGGCGCTTCCACGACGCCGACGCTGGTGCTGCTAGACAAAACTGGCAAGGTAGCTTGGTACCACCCCGGGGCCGTGCCGTATTCAGAATTGCGCGGCGAGATTGAGAAGGTCTTTGCGCGGTAGGAGGTACCTCTCACGACCTTTACTTCTCCACTGCTTAACTCTGGTCTTCTACGATCCTTCGACAAGCAGCAAAAATGTGATCCTTCCAGCGGGCTTCCAGTTCCTGTAAACGCTGTGTTGCTATTCTTTGTGCTTCGGGATCGTTGGGAAACTGACGACCACCTATCAGGCGATCACATTCAGCGCAGGCATCTACAAACACTCGATGGACATCGTTGGGCATAACTCTTGGCGTGCGCCCAAGTTCCGCAAGTTGATACGAAGCCTCTAGTACGAGCAGAATTGGCGCTGTAAGGACGCGGTGCGCGGTCTCCTTAGCAAGCAGCTTCTCGTAAAAACCCGGAACGTCTCCTTCGGCATCCGGTTCGACACGAATCTCGAGTACAACTTTGTGTTCTTTCTTTTGGCTGGAGGACTTAATTCGATGTCGCTGGAGGACGTAGTCAATCTCGATGCGACGACCTACACGGTAGAGTGCGTCTTGCTCTTTACGGTTTACCTCCCGTGTCCAGCTTGATTTCTCGCCTCCGTCGCTCAGAACTGTTATTTCTGGCCAGTCTCCCATGCTCCCCATAAATCGCTCAGCGATCGTTCCGCTGAGGGTGTGTACTGGCAAATCTCCAGTTGAAATGCGATCCCACCACTCAGGCGACCCAAATAGACCGTCTGTGGATTCAATCCCGAAGTTGTCGGTTGTTAGAGTGGCCTTCTGCACTTGTGCTATGTGCTTCGGGTTGTCCCTAAGGCGGTATGCGACCTTCATGGCGTGTTGTGGTACCTCGCCGGACGCAGACGTGACCAACAGCGTCTTCTGCAATCCATCACCGACCGAGTTCGTAGCTAGGTGACGATCTGGCGAAGACTGTCTCTGGCGCTTCTGCGACATTGATTGGCACAATATCGAAAGCCCACTTCTCTGGCGATCTCTATGCTGGTCGTAAGTTGACCACGTAGGGTGGGGTAATTGAATCATCTTCATCACTGGTTGTGCCGTTCGGGGCACTGGCGCAAGGTTATCCAGGAGCGCGTGCCTTGGGTGTTGTCCGGCTCGAACCTGGGACCAGACGTCTTGGAACTCGGACCTGGGCCTGGGCTGACGACCGATTTACTCAAGACAGCAGTGCCGCGTCTTACGGCAATCGAACTCGACCCAGAACTGGCGGCGTCGCTGCGGGCGCGCCTCGCCAATACTAATGTCGAAGTCGTGACTGGCGACGCGACTGGCATGCCTTTCCCTGATGCGCACTTCTCTAGTGGGGTTTCGTTCACCATGTTGCATCACGTCCCCTCGCCGCAACTCCAGGACAAACTACTGCGCGAGGTTTGGAGGGTTCTGCAGCCGGGAGCATTTTTCGTGGGCAGCGACAGCATGCAAAGTCTCTTCATGCGGCTGATCCACATTGGCGACACATTGGTCCCGATTAATCCGGACAAGTTCGGAGTACGTCTGGAAACAGCGGGATTCGAGGTAATGGAAATAGAGAAACGTGCCGGAGTATTTCGGTTCCAGGCACGAAAGCCGGCGTAGGTGTGACAGAGGCGAACTCGATCTCAGGAGAATCATTTTATGAAGCAGAAAACCATCGCTCGAAATCTGCAGGTGCTCACCACAACTCTTCTCGCAGTGTTCTTGTGTTTGTCAGTCCCGATATCGATGTTCGCGGCTGACGACGCAGATTCGACCGCAATCGGAACGATGACGGTAGAGGGGCTCGTGCGCGATATTGCTTGTCCTCTACAAAACAAGAAATCAACCTCAACCAGCTTCAGCAAAGACTGCATCACGATGTGTCTGAAAGCAGGTTCTCCGCTGGGGATTCTGACGAGTGAATGGAAGTATACGTTCCGGTCACTCAATCGATGCCCGACATGGGGCAGGATGCGCTGAAGCCATTCGTGGGCGAGCATGTGAAGGCGACCGGTAAAGTGTTCTTGAGGAACGGCACACACGCGATCGAGATCAGCAAGATTGATCGCTTGCCCGATGGAATTCAGGGAAAGTAGAGAGTCGTGGGCTGAGTTCCTGCATAGGAGTGCATGGCATGCACATATGCAGGGATTCGGCTTCGCTATTTTATTTCGTGGAGCTTCCCCGTCTTGACGTCGTAAACAAATCCCCTCACCGGAAGATGTTTCGGAATCCAGGGATGGGACTTCACCTTTCTAACTTGCTGGCGAACATTTTCTTCCAGATCGTCGAACGCGTAAAAATGGGCGGGTTCGCTGGCGATCGCGCCAGTCTTCTCCGTCAGCTTCTGTCGTAGTTCGTATTCCTTTACGTTTAGAAGACCGCAGTCAGTGTGGTTGATGATGATGAACTCCTGCGTGTCGAGCAGGTGATGCGACACGATGAGTGATCGAATCGCGTCATCCGTGGCAATGCCACCGGCATTGCGGATCATGTGTGCATCGCCTGGACGCAGTCCGAGGCAATGCTCGAACAGGATTCGGGAGTCCATGCAGGCGAGAACTGCGGCATGGCGGCGAGGGCGAACCGAAAGGTCACCCAGGTTGAAGCTGCGCGCGAAGATTTCATTCGCGGCCAAAAGTTCGTCGGCTACGGACAAGATATGCTCCTGATTTCGATTCTCAGGACTCACAAAACGGCGAGGCCTGGAGCACCACATTTCGAGACCAATCTTTGAAATGTCCCCATTCGTTGGTCACTTTTAGTTTAACCGTTACAATCGGCCCGTGAGTGGATCCATAAATCTGGATGACACCATCGTCGCGATGGCGACGCCGCCCGGACGCGGGGGCATTGGAGTAGTGCGGCTTTCCGGGCCGGAGGCGTTGAAGATTTCGCTTCCTCTGTTGCAGATGAAGCATGATCTGGCGCCGGGGCGGGCCGTGTTTGGGGAATTGATCGACCCGTGTGGCGCGGGCACTCCTGCCCGCGAAAAGCCAGCACGGCTAGATGCTCGCGACGCTACGGCATCGGTGCACGCGGAAACGCGGGCGGGGGCGCCCGCGCCGCAAGAACAGCGCATCGATGAGGTAGTCGTTACTTATTTTGCAAAGCCGCATTCTTATACGACCGATGATGTGATTGAGATCTCCGCGCACGGATCTCCCGTGGTGTTGCGGCACATCGTGGAGCTCTGTGTGGCCGCGGGTGCGCGACTGGCCGAGCCAGGCGAGTTCACGATGCGGGCCTTCCTGAATGGCCGCATCGATCTGACCCAGGCCGAAGCAGTTCGCGATCTGATCGATTCACAAACGTTGTACCAGGCGAAGGTCGCGGCGCAGCAATTGGACGGCGCCCTGTCGCGCCGCCTGCAGCCCATCAAACAGAAGCTAGTCGAATTGATTGCGCTGCTCGAAGCGGGGATCGATTTCGCAGAAGACGATGTTTCAGTTTTGCCCGACAAAACAATTTTGGATCACATCTCCTCTGTGCATGCGTCGCTTTTGGAACTTGATGCAAGTTTCGCCTACGGCAAGATCGTGCATGAGGGACTGACGCTGGCAATCGTGGGGCGGCCGAATGTCGGCAAGTCGAGCTTGTTCAACCGATTGGTGGAGCGCGAGAGGGCGATCGTCACCGCGACTCCTGGGACGACGCGCGATTTGGTCATGGAGACCGTCGCGATCGGCGGGATTCCCGTCAGACTTGTCGACACCGCGGGGATTCGAAAGGCAATCGACGAGGCGGAGTCGATCGGCATTCAGAAATCGATGGAGGCGTTGGCCGATGCCGACTTAGTGCTGGTGGTGCTCGATGCCTCGCACGCTCCCAGCGCGGAAGATGAGGAGCTGTTGCGGCAGGCCGAAGTCCGGCCGGTGATATTAGTCAAGAACAAGTCCGATCTCGCGGCAGGAAAAATCCCCACTTCTGGCAACATCGGCCAGAAATGGGGCACCCACATTCCTGTTCGCACCTCGGCGTTGACCGGGGAAGGGATCGCCGAGCTTCGCGCCGAGATTTTGCGGCATGTTGGCGGAGAAACCGGAGCGCAGACAGAGGCGGGATTCCTTACAAACGTGCGACACGAGCGACTAATCAAAGATTCTCTAGCCGCGCTGGACACGGCGCGAGCGGCAGTCGCGGACAAGGTTCCTCACGAGATGTTGCTGCTCGATCTCTACAACGCGTTGCGGCCACTCGATGCGATCACCGGTGCGACGACCAACGACGACATCCTAAATCTGATCTTCAGCACGTTCTGTATTGGGAAGTAGCAAACCAATGAACCACTAAGGGCACGAAGGTTCACGAAGGAAGTTGTTCGTGTAACTACGTGTGCTTCGTGATTCTATTTCGACAGCGCAGCCAGGGCTTCGCGGAACAGGGAGTCGAATGATCCACCTTTTCCATTTTTCGTCGCGAGTGCGAGAGCTTTTTCTGCCGCCACCCGCTGATATCCCAAGTTGGCCAAGGCCGAAAGCACATCTTCTTCGACCGCACTCATCGACGGAGCGGCAGGAGCCACGATCGGGCCAGCCTCAGGCAGCTTGTCGCGCAGCTCCAGCACCATGCGCTCGGCGGTCTTTTTGCCGATCCCTGGAATGCGCGTGAGCCGTGCCACGTCGTTACCCCGGATCGCGCGGACCATCTCGTCTGCCGCCATGCCACTGAGAATGGTGATCGCCAGCTTGGGTCCGATTCCGCTGACGGTAATTAGTTTCTCGAACAGCAATTTCTCCGACGAGCGCAGAAATCCATAGAGGGCGAGTGCATCTTCGCGCACGTGCGTGTGGATGAAAAGTGCAACCTCAGAGCCGATGGCCGGCAGGTCGGAAAAAGTGGGAACGCTGATGGTGACGTCATAACCGACGCCAGCGGTTTCAACAATCGCCTGGTTCGGATGTTTCGCTAAAAGTTTTCCGCGAAGGTGGGCAATCATGTCAGGCTCATTGTATCGGTGGCCTGAAACCCTGAATAGAAGCCGCCGGCTTCGAGCAATGAGCTATCTATCGAAGTCGATGAAAGTTCGAAGCTCAGAGCTCGGAGCTGGCCCACCAGAACATCGCATCCGGCATCGACACAGGTGCCCTTGACGGCGGTTTGGTTAATAGGTCATTATTGACACTGTCATGAATGACCTATTGATGCTGGCCATGCTACTTCCCGGACCAAAGTATGGCTATCAGCTCAAGCGCGAAGTCGGGTGGATGACGGGGCAGGGGGAACTCCATAACAACATCGTTTATCCCTTGCTGCGTCGCTTCCTGGAAGAAGGTTGGGTGAGCAAAAAGTCTGTGCCCGGCGAGCGCGGTCAAACGCGGCAGCAATATGCGCTGACAGCTGAGGGGCGGCGCTTTTACTTTGAGCGAATCCGCGAATTCAGCGAAGACGACGCTTCCTCAGAGGACGCTTTTTTTCTTCGTCTCGGCGTTTTCGAGGCTCTTCCAATCGAGTCCCGAGAGGCGATTCTTTCCGCACGTGAGGGCTTTCTTCAGCGGCGAGATCGACGGTTGGAAACTCTCCAGGAAAACATGGAGTTGGGGAAATTCGGAGGAGAAATCGTCCGCCACATGAGAAGGCAGATTCAGATGGATCAGGAGTGGATCCGGCATCTGCGCCGGATTGCGAAAACGGAAACGGGCTCAAAGAGGTCATCGGAACTTGTCCGAGCGAACAATTGAGGAGCGAGTATGCAGCACATCAACTTGTGGCAAATGGAAGTGATTCCCTGGTACGTGTTCGGGGCCTATTGGGTCGTGAGTTGGCTCCGGGTGAAACCCACCAAAACCACAGAAAGATCGGTCGACCGCTTACTGACCGTTGCGCTGGTAATAGTCGCGTTCGGTCTCCTGTTCGAAAACTGGGTGCGGATTGGGCCGCTTCGGTGGCGTTTCGTACCGGACGAACCATGGACCAACTGGGTCGGCATTGGCTTGACCTGGATGGGAGTCGCTATTGCCGTGTGGGCTCGATATTGCATCGGCGTGTATTGGAGCGCCCGAGTTACGCTGAAAGAAGGGCACCAGCTCATCCGCACGGGTCCATACGCTTTCGTGAGGCACCCGATCTATACAGGAATGTTCTTAGGTGCCACTGGCGCGGCGTTGGTGGCGGGAGAGTGGCGTGGAATTGTGGCGGTTATCCTGTTGCTCGCGGCCCACTCCCTCAAGGCGCTGCGCGAAGAAGCCTTGCTGACCAGGGAATTTGGGGACGAGTACACCTCCTATCGCAAGCACACTGGATTCCTGTTTCCGCGTCTGGGCGGCACGGCTAGCATGGACACCCGGCCCACAGGCTCATAGAATCGATTGAACGGCGGGCCGCATTTCGATGGGGTGGAAATCCAGTTTTCGCGTTTTGACAGTTGTGTACATCGCGCTTCTCTCTGTCGCCGCATGCGGACAGAACTCGGTTGACTTAGACGGTCACGCGGTGAATCCCTTTGGCGCGTCACCGGCGAAAGTTGTGGTGCTGGTATTCGTGCGCCGTGATTGTCCGGTTTCCGGCCGCTACGCTCCTATAATTCAGCAGATCAGCCAGCGGTTCGCCGATAGTGCGAATTTCTTTCTTGTGTATCCCGACAAATCCGAAACACCAGATGCTATTCGCAAATCTGTCTCCGACTACGGCTATCAGTTGCCGGTGCTGCGCGATCCCGAACACCGGTTGATCAAACTCAGTCATGTTCAGATCACTCCTGAGGTCGCGGTTTTTGATCGCAGCCGGAAACTGGTCTACGACGGGCGCATCGACGATTGGTATATCGATCCGAGCCGATCTCGCCCCGCGCCTACAACGCACGAACTCGAGGATGCGATCCACGCTGCACAGTCGGGTATAGCGCTCGCCCGAAATGAAATTCGCGGAGTGGGATGCTACATCGCCGACGTGGAATGAAGTTCCTTATACTTAGGTCAGAAGTTTGTCTGGCAGGGCTGGCGCTTGCCGCCGTTGTCGGACCTTTGTTTGCCCATCCAACGCCGGTCGCAGGTTCACAAACTGAAAATAGCCAGACGCAAGTCACTTTCAATCGTGACGTCGCACCCATCATTTTTCATTCCTGTTCGGCATGCCACCGTCCCGGCGAGGCCGCGCCCTTTTCTCTTCTGACATACTCAGACGTAAAGAAGCACGCGCGGCAGATCGCCGATGTGACCAAGTCGCGTGCAATGCCGCCATGGTTGCCCGAACCTCAACAATTGAGATTCGCCGACGAGCAGCGCTTATCGGATGCCGAGATCGACCGCATTGCGAAATGGGTCGAGCAGGGAGCAGTTGAAGGAGATCCGAAGGATCTGCCACCGGCACCGAAGTTCGTTGAAGGATGGCGGCTGGGAAAGCCCGACCTGATTCTTACAGCGAGGAAGCCGTTTACTCTGGCTCCGAGTGGCACTGACACCTATTGGAACTTCGTGTTTCCTGTTCCGATTGAAGGCGCGCGCTGGGTGAAGGCAATCGAGATTCGTCCCGGTGACAAGCGGTACGTGCATCATGCGAACATTCTTGTCGATCGCGCGGAGGAATCGCGTAAGCGCGAGACTGAGCCCGGCGCTGGTTTTGGAGGAATGGAGATCCGCATCGAATCGCAGGTTTTTGATCCCGACAGCCATCTGCTCTTCTGGAAGCCGGGAACGATTCCTGCGACGGAGCCCGACGGGATGGCGTTGCGCCTCGACAAAGGCACGGATCTGATTCTCAACACGCACCTGCAGCCGTCCGGAAAGCCAGAGATGATCCAGCCGAGCATCGGGCTCTATTTCACAGATCAGCCAGCGACGAAGTTTCCAATGTTGCTGCCGCTGGAAAATGACGCGAAGCTCGACATCCCGCCGGGAGAGAAGAATTTCGTCGTAAGCGACGACTTCACGTTGCCGATCGATGTCAATCTCATGGCGATCTATCCTCATGCGCACTACCTCGGGAAAGATATCCACGCATTCGCGACACTTCCTGATGGAACGAAGAAGACGTTGATTCACATTCCGCAGTGGAATCTGAATTGGCAGGCTGTATATCGCTATGCGGAGCCGGTGCTGTTGCCGAAAGGGACAACCGTCAGCATGCGGTACACCTACGACAACTCGGATGACAATCCGATGAACCCGAATCACCCTCCAGTGCGTGTTGTAGGAGGAAATCGGTCTACCGACGAGATGTGCCATCTATGGTTGCAGGTTTTGCCGGTCAACTTCGACGCGGCACAGGGCGATCCTCGAATGGAATTGCAGGAAGCGCTGGCACGCCACAACGTTCAGAAAAATCCGGCGGACTTTGAAGCGCACTATAATCTCGCAGCCATGCTGCAAGGGAAGAATCGGCTGGGTGAATCAATCGGTGAGTACGAAGCGGCCCTGCGGCTGCGTCCCAACGATGCGACCGCGAACAACGCTCTCGGAGCAGCCTTACTGGCAGATGGCCAACCGAGGCCCGCGACCGCCATACTGCAAATGGCCATCGAAGAACGCCCGGAATATGTCGATGCTCACTACAACTTTGGAATCGCCTTAACTCAGATGGGAGACATGCAGCATGCGGCCGAACAATTTGAAGTTGTACTGAAGTTGCGACCGAATGACGCTAGTGCAGAAGCAAATCTGGGAGCGGCTTTGGCGGAGATGGGGAAATACTCCGAGGCTGAATCACACTTCAAGCGCGCGCTGCAGATCGATCCTAACCAGCCGGACGCCAAAGCCAATCTCGAAGCGGTGCGGAAGGCCATGAGCGCACATTAGGAGCAAACTCCCTGGGCGCAATACAAGTCACTAGAATGTCAGGATATGTTCTTTGTGTGGGGCTCAAATTCTCATATGAACTTGCGATGTAGTCTTATTTCGCGCACCGCATTGATTTGCGCGCTTTCCATCGCCGGAGCCGGCCAGCAATCGAATGCACCAAACGCTCCATCTCCGACAACGTTAGTTCCTGCCACTGAGCTGGCTCGTGCACAGAAGCTGATGCAGGAGGGTAAGGTCGACGACGCGATCGCGCAACTGCGGGCGCTGGAGTCGCGCGATCCATCCGCAAAAGGTGTCGCTCTCGAACTTGGCACCGACTACTACAAGAAGAGCGATTATCCGAATGCGATCCAATACCTGAAGAAAGCAAGTGCAGAGGACCCCAGGAATCGTGAGGCTACACAGCTGCTCGGTATGTCGTATTTCGCTGGAGGCCATCCGGCAGATGCGATTCCGTTGTTGGAGCAGGTGCAGGGCTGGATTCCGCGCGCCAACACTGATGGCTACTTCATCCTCGGTACTTGCTATATCCAGACCAAGAACTACGAGGGCGCTCGAAAAGCCTTCGGGAAGATGTTCGACGTCCCGGCAGATTCAGCTGCAGCATACCTGTTCACCGCGCGCATGTTGCTGCGGCAGGAATTCGATCCGGTCGCGGACGAATACGCACAGAGGGCCGCGGAGCTCGACCCCAAGCTGCCTCTGGCTCACTACTTGCTGGGTGAGCTTTATCTTTACAAGTCGCGCCTGCCGGAAGCGATCGCCGAATTTCAGAAAGAGTTGGCGATCAATCCCGCTTATGCAGCGACTTACTACAAGCTCGGCGATGCGTACTCTCGCATACAGAAATACGACGATGCGCAGCGGATGCTGCAACGATCGATCCGGCTAGACGCGACGTCGAGCGTGCCTTTCATCCTGATGGGCAAGGTCCTCCAGAAAAAGGGCGATTACGATCTCGCCGTGTTATCGCTCAAGCATGCAGTAACGATGGAGCCCAACAATCCGACGACGCACTACCTTCTCGGCCAGACTTATCGCGATATGGGCCGGAAGGAAGAAGCTGAGGCTGAACTGAAGCGAGCTCAGGAATTGCACGGACAGGAAGATCTGCAATAACAGCCTAGATCGCTGCCGCCTGTTCCCGACGACGAGCCTCAATCTCGATATAGACATTCACAAGGGAGACCGCGGCGGGAGTCACTCCCGGAATGCGCGAGGCCTGGCCGATTGTTCGTGGACGTATTTTCGTCAGCTTCTCTTGCATCTCCCGCGACAGGCCGCTCACCGACCCATAATCGAACCATTCAGGGATCGAGTGTTTCTCTGATTTCTTCAGGCGCTCCATGGCTTTCTGCTGTTGGAGCAGGTAGCCTTCGTACTTGATTTCAGTTTCGACCGACTTCAGCTCGTTTCTTACTTCTGAGGAGAGCTTCACCACAGGGGGCACGGAGGTCACAGGGGAATTGCGAGTGAAGAACTCTGGAGCCAGGTTGACTAGGGCCGCTGCCAGTTGCTCGATGCTTACCTCGGGGCGCTTCAACAACTGGGCCAGAGTTTGCCCTTCAGCGGAGTTCCATCCGCCGCCGGCGGCAGCAGATTCCTCGGCCCGTTGCGTCTCGGAATGACAAAGCGCTGACATAGCTGAAGTCAGCCTTGTGCTCTCCAGCAGCTTCTTTACACGCGCTAGCCGTTCTTGCTTTGCCTGAAAATCTGTCCAGGCCTCATCCGAGATCAGTCCAACACGGCGACCGTGTGGGGTGAGACGGCGATCCGCGTTGTCGATCCGCAAGTGCAGACGGAACTCCGCGCGCGAAGTGAACATACGATATGGTTCATTCGTTCCCTTGGAGATCAGGTCGTCGATCAGGATCGCGGTATATGCCTCGGTGCGATCGAGGATCAGGGGTTCTTGCTGCTTGACCTGAAGAGCGGCGTTGATTCCGGCCATGAGTCCCTGGCAAGCAGCTTCTTCATATCCAGAGGTTCCGTTGATTTGTCCCGCGAGGAATAGGCCAGCGATCTTTCGAGTTTCCAGAGTGCGCTCGAGTTCGGTCGGATCGATTGAATCGTATTCGATGGCGTATCCCGGGCGCAGCATCTCCGCAGATTCGAGACCGGGAATCGACTTCAGGATCGCAATCTGCACCTCCACCGGCAGCGACGTGCTCATTCCGTTCACGTAGATCTCGTGCGTGTTCAGGCCTTCGGGCTCGAGGAAGAGCTGATGCATCTCTTTATCGGGGAACTTGACGATCTTGTCTTCGATTGACGGACAGTAGCGCGGTCCGATCGACTGAATCTGTCCGCTGTACATGGGCGAACGGTGCACATTCTCGCGAATGATGCGATGCGTCTCGGCCGTGGTCCATGCGATGTAGCAAGGTACTTGCGAGTCGTGATGCGCGACGCGCTTGGTGCGGAAACTGAATGGCGTTGGATCTTCATCGCCTGGTTGGGCAGGGAAGCGTGACCAGTCGATGGTGCGACCATCGAGCCGCGGGGGAGTTCCAGTCTTGAGGCGGCAGCCGCGCAAGCCAAGATTCTTGAGCGCTTCGCCGAGCAGAACTGCGTTTGGCTCGCCGGATCGTCCCGCAGGATACTGCTGCTCGCCGCAGTGAATCAGGCCGTTAAGGAAAGTGCCGGTTGTGATAATGACAGCCTGGGCACCGACAGTGCGGCCATCTCGCAACTTGATGCCGAGAACCCGGCGTTCGGCTTCCGGCGTTCGGCTTTCGGACTCATCAAGTTGAGCACTGAGCGCTGACTGCTCAGCAGCGGAGTCCTCGGAAGCCGAAAGCCGAGAGCCGGGAGCCGGTTCCACGATTAAAGCCGC
>Ga0070734_10001084_pt1 | contig 43535 bp, 48 predicted proteins | sample Coa_R1_8_FD_66444 | JGI IMG/M metagenome (GOLD analysis project Ga0070734, IMG submission 66444) | Surface soil microbial communities from Centralia Pennsylvania, which are recovering from an underground coalmine fire - Coalmine... | ecosystem: Environmental > Terrestrial > Soil > Unclassified ...
AGTTGAACTATTTACTTCAGAAGGTTGCAGCAGTTGCCCTGCCGCTGATGAAGCAGTAATTGATATTGCGAAACAATATAAAAGCAATGTTTTTATTGTAGGTTTTCATGTCGATTACTGGAATCATCTTGGATGGAAAGATGCATTTAGTAAAGCCGATTATTCTTCAAGACAAAAACAATATGCTGAAGCATTTTCATTGAACAGCATTTACACGCCTCAGATTATCGTGAATGGAAAAACAGAATTCGTTGGCTCAGATAAAAACAAACTTTTGCAGTCGATCAAAAATGAATTAAGCAATTCTCCTGAAGGTGAAATTGAATTATCTGCAAAGCAAGTGAATGATGGAAAAATTATGGTGAGTTATAAGACTAAGATTCTTCAAAATGAAATTATCAATATTGCGCTTGTGCAGCTTCATGCGCAAAACAATATTTCAAAGGGAGAAAATGAAGGAAAGGTTTTGTATCACATAAATATTGTGAGAGATTTTAAATCGATCAATGATAATAAAAATGATGATAATATTTTTTTCACTCTCCCCAACGGATTAACGAAAAAAGATTTGGAAGTGATTGCTTTTACACAGGATAAAAAAAACATGCATGTGTTAGATGCAGTATCTGCAAATATTCAATGATTGAGCTTGTTTAGTATTCTTTGAATGGACGATAGTGATCTTACCAAAAGAGGAAATGTATTTATACTATTCTGACAAATTGGTTCATCAAAAACATCATAATGGTATGTTCTTTGCGTTTATAAAGACGTGAACCCCGCACCCTTTTTAATACCCTTTGAATTCAACGGCAAGCAATATGTTTGCGAGATAAATCCCATTAAGAAATACAGCTCCACTCCACGCACTTTTCAAATCACGCTCAACGATGTTTATTTCGGCATCATCACGTACACAGGAGAAAACTGGGAAAGCGATACTTACAAAGACAATCTTGTTGAGAAGATTGGCAGCCTTATACATGAATGTTACCAGAATGAGGGTAATTAAATTTTGACCGCTATTGTTGGCCCATGTTTTATTTTGAAACTAATAATTGCCATGCAACAGAATCTCCAGATTAATTTCCATGTGAAAGTTTCAAGCCCTCAAGGTTCATTATGCTGTCTGAAATTTCAAAAATCCTGAGATCTGAAATTTCGCCTGTATTGCTGATGAGCCTAATAGTGGTTTGATTATTTATTAACGACCATTGCGCTGTTCCATAATCAATGTCTCCTTCATCTTTTGCGCATTGAACACCGCCATCTACCCAACTGGTGCTGTTGTTGGTGTTGAATATCATATAATCATCAAGATTGCATGTGCTGGCTTCTGAGTTTGGGTCTTTAAGTTCGGCTTCTATTGTTGGCCTGAAATACCACTTTCCTGTCGTGAGTAGTTTGAATCTGTCTATAGCAGGTGCATCATTAATTATCGGTGTCGTCAGGTTGCTACCCAATGGTGCCATAAAACGCCCGCCTGTGATAACACGTTCCTGAAGCGCTCCTCCATTTGAAGGAGTATAGTAGAGTATTGCATCAAACGCACCCACGTAATATCCTCTTTTTTCCACTCCTAAATCCTGATCAATTTTTACTTCAGAAATAGTGGCATAGACAAAAGATTGGTCAGCGCCTGCAGTCCCTCCGCTGCAATTAAATGTTGCTCCATTTATTATCAGATTGCAGTTGCCGGTGTTTTTATTTTGTGATGAATTATAAGTGTAAGGAGATAATCCATATTCTCCAACCAGTGGAACGCTGGTGAGGTTTTGCCTGTTGAATTGTAAAACAAATGGCGGATCTGCTACAAAAGCTACCAATGCCTGTGAAGGACCGCTGCCATAAGAATCATAAGATGGATAGCTACAGCCTCCCTGAACAGGTGTAGGATAAATGCCTGTAGATAAAAATTGCCATGATGTAATATAGCTGCCTTTTAATGAATGATAGACACCGTTTTCGTAATATTCAACATAATATTCTCCTGCATGTGGATCTGTGTAGGGTGCGTTTCCTGAAACATATAAACCTGCTGTCGCATACACGCTATAATAAGCGCTTGTAGAAACAGGGTTTACAGAAATCATTACTCCATTAGCATAAGTGTTGCCATTTTGAACAGTGATGGTGATTTGCTTCCCTGTTATGCTTGTAAGCACTTTGCCGTTTGTAAGATCCGAAGGGCTTATTATACCTTGGATGATGTAATCTTTTAAATCATCCGGGCTTATAGGGTTGATAAGAGAATTATTATCTATTGCGAGTACTGTAACACCATTTGCGGTTTGAGTATTTGTGAGCGTAATTGTTTTTATCAGGCTTGCAAACTGGCTGAGGCTGTCAACTCCTTGCAGCGCGGCTGCTACTTTTTGCGTAACATCATTGTTATCTGGAGTAGGCGTGGGGGCAGGTTGTTTTTTGCATGATAAAATATAAAATGCAGATATGAACAAAAGGCAAATGATAAAGATAATTTTTTTCATTGTTTTAGGCATTAACTGTTAAGTATAACCGAAATTTAAAATTGTATGGAGCTTAAATATTGAATATGTAATTGATAAATAAATTCTTATTGTTTTGTGCCGCTGAAGTCATAGCGCTTAATGGTATTATTTGCATAACCCATCAGGCCATTAACGGGCACTGCAAAAGATGTATAATAAGGAAGACCATTGTAACAGCTTGTTGAAAAAGTAAATGAGAAATTAGGGGCAATTCTTGAGAATGAAATAGTCTTTGTGCCGTCGTCATAAATACCTGTGTTCGATTGCACCTTATCTATCAGACCTGCTGATCTCGAAGTAATGAGAATTGAATCATTGAATACAATGGTGTTTCCATCAGCCTTCAGCAAAATGCCGTTATAAGTATCCTGAGGAAAAGGACCGGAGGACATTACAATATCTACCGTGCTGTCCGACTTTTTTATAATGTTTATAGAGGCATCGCTTGTTTGATAAAGCGAATTGTAATCAGTGGCGGGAGCGGTGCAGATTAAAGTGCTTCCGAGATCAACGTTGCCCGGGAGATATTTGCCTGTGCCTTTATACAGTCCTGCAATTTTATCTGCCATTGATGATGCAGGTGTTGGTGCTGGCGAAGGTTTATTTTTACTACAGGAATAAAGGCAAACGAATGCGAGTGCAGTCAAAAATAGCAGGCCTGAATGGAAATGTTTCATTGTAAATAATTTTATTATTTATGTTTTATGGGTTTGCTGTAAGTGTTGTGCTTTGGTTATTGGTGAAACTAAGACCCAATGTATTCCATGACCAAAAAAGTGTCCCGTTCTCACCTCTTACATTTGAGTTTGTAAATGCTTTGTAATATCCCAGTGAATAAACAACCGAATTGTTGTTGATAGTAACATCATCTTCGGTCTGATCTACCAGGCCATAGTTCACAAACACTTTATTGATAGGCACATTTGCTTTGTTCTGTATTTTCAAAAAGAAGAGAGTCCCATCAACGTTTAATGGCACATTGACATTGGTTCCTTTAGCAGACGGAAAATTTTCATTCAATGTCCAACTGACGTTCAGCCCAACCTGTGTTCCTGAACTTGTTTTCCCTGAAGTTGTTGCTGATCCGGTAGCATTAGCCCCGGGCGTGCCTGAGAAAACGGCACTACCACCAAGCGGTGCCTGTTTGGTTTCTCCATTAAAAGTAATGTCGATCGGAGTGAATGCGGGGTTGGTGAAAGTGATGGTGCTCAGAGACCCGTTGCCACCGCCACCGGTATTACCGCCAAGACCGGTTCCGGTTGTTCCGTTGCATGGGCCTTTTGGATTATTAGGATCAGTTAAATCTATTATGGGAACATTATCGAAGCTGCCGTTCACAGTAACGACAGCGCCAGAAACAAATGCATTATTTTTCAGCAATTGGGCGCTGAACGAAAAAGTTCCTGCCAGGCGCTGATTAACGGCATCATAAGCAGTGATTGTGCATTTGCCTGTGAAATCAGGATTGGAGCTATAGACGGTGAAAGCGTCATTTGCATCAGGGAAGAATTGCCCCGTGCCAAAAAAATTATCTGAATTATCTCCCCCAAGTGTGAATTCAGGAAGCCTTGTTGTAGGGAAATCACCTTTATATGCGAGGCTCAATGCTACGCGCTGCCCATTGTTATCAGTTGCCTGAAGAGATACAATATTATATTCGCTGCCATTTGTAGTTCCGGGCGAATAAGTTGCAAAAACTTTATCGCAGCCGCCTTCAACATTGAAATTTTTATTTTGATCTCCTTCAATGGCACATTGCCATGTGCCCGTGCTGTTTTTTTTGGAAGAACCTGTTTTTGTGCAGGATGCGATTGTAAACAATGCAGCAATTAATAGAGCGATTCTGTAAGCTTTGCTTAGCTTTTTCATGAGTTATTTTTTTACGTGAATTATTTAGAAAGCCTGCTTTGCAATTCAGGTATCGTGTTCTCAAAACTGCGAAGCAACCTATCCCAGGCATGAAATGATTCATCAGCGCTTGCTGCAGTTCCCGGCTTTGCTATCTCAGAAACAATTTTTGCTTTATAAGTCAATGGGTCCGAATTGCCGGTTTTGATGATGAGCCTTGTGCGCACAGTTGCTGCTTTGAATGATTTTACCACCCATGCCGTGCACATATAACCGGTAGCCTTGTCCGTTACTGCTATTACATCGAAATAATTTGTGATGATGCGGTTGATCAGCTTCCACGATTCTTCTTCCGACCTGCTTGCCCTGATATCTATATCATGATTAGCGAGATCAGTGACCAGCGAATTTTCCAGCGCGTCGTCTTTTTCAAGTTGTATATAATCTTTCTGAGGGATTTCATGATTGCCATCGTTCACATAGTTGCGTTCCTGAGTGATGAACCCGTTCTTCTCAACGCGCACATTCACGGTTGTGTTGGCAGGTACCTTAATGGTAGTGGTAGTCGTGGCAACCTGTTTGCCATCAACGAAAATATTGGCGTTGCTTTCTGTATTGATAATGACTTTTCTTGACCTCACATGTGAGAAAGCAATAGAAGGAATGATAGCAAAAGCAATGACAAAAAGAAGCAAGGAGATTTTTTTCATGACTGATTTGTTTTGATTGTTAAGCAGGATGTTTTGATATTGTAAAGATGCTATGAAGAGCAAGTCTTGAACAACGGGGAAAAGGACATTTTGTAGACGGGGATTATGCTCTGATGTGATGGGTGCTTTTCACGTATTTGGACAAACGTAAAACGCAAAACAAAAAAATATTGAATTGATTGATCGAACGGCAGAAATTAGAAGTAGATTAGATGAAACATTTTTAACCCTAAAACATTTTTTATGAGACTAGCGAAATTTCACATTCGAAAGATTTTTATAACTTTTACATCTGTCAATATGATTGTTTTTATTGCCTGCAGTTGCGGCGGCTTTAAAAAAAATGAAAATAACAATAAACTAATGGATTCAATAACAACATGCGCCGCCCCTATCAAACCTAATATGTATGTGAAAAAAGAAGTTAGTATAAAACTGGAAGCTAATTTCAACTTGCAACATTTCGAATTAACTAAATATTCAGGAATTGATGAAACTGATTCCATTTTTTTCCCAATTGATAAATTCGGCGCAATGATTGATTATTTTCATAATCAGATAGCTAACCTAAAAGCAATAGCTGTGCATTTCGCTTCATATGGTAATGGAGGGTTTTGCGTACCTAAAGGCTTTAACAATAAAATTACCTTGCTTTTTTCCCCTATAGATGCTACAGGCGCTGAGCAAGGTTTATTTACAATTACTCCTTCGGGTACATGGGACCCAAATTCAGATTCATGTAATCTGACAACCAAAAGATGGCGTCAACATGGTGGGATGGATCCTGATAATGATAATAATTGGATTGATAACTATAATAAAAATGAAAATAGTGACATTCTTGCATATAATCTTGATCCCAAAGACGAATGGAATTTTCCAGATAAGGATATGAATCAGGATATTAGCGACACTCGGAGTATTACATATAGCTACTCAGATCTTCAGCAAATTCTCATCGATGAAATCAATTATCAAAACTGTCTCAACCCAAATAACCATGTCACTGGGATAAGAGCTTTTTTAGCATCATTTAATAACGCTGGTGCACACTACAATAATCGACTCATCATCCAATTCGAGTTAACAAGAAAAAACAATAACAATGAAGATGAAGTATTTTACATTGATGATCAACCGGGATTTAATTCTAGGGGACCTGCTTTAAAAACAATGGACAAAGACTGGGATAAAATCAGGCTTCTTAAAGGACTCGACAACGGTCAGCTTTGCCCTCCATATTGTCAACATTAGTCGATTAAAATGCTACTAAAATATTTTACAATTCCTGTTATTGCTGAATGTGCTTGCTTTATTGCTGCCATATTGTTGCTTAAAAAAAGAACAACAATATGGCGGCTCTTTATCCTTTTTTTATTTTTTACGCTCTGTGTTGAAACAACAGGGTGGTTCGTGACATTTATTTTGAAAACAAAGGGCAATGGCTGGTTATTTAATTTCAATATGTTCATAAATGTGGTCTTCTGCACATGGATGCTCTCCAATGCAGAGCAATTGCAGAAGATCAAAAGGCTGATAAATTACATTATTGCCTTTTTTCTTTTTTTTTCGATCATTAATTTGATTTTTTTTCAGGGGCTCCTGGCATATAATTCACTCACGGAGGTATTTGGTGATATTATTTTTATCGTTTTAAGTTTATATTTCTTTTTTTTACTTCTTCGGGAAGATCAGTATAGAAATGTTTTTCAGTATGAATATTTTTGGTATGCCAATGGCTTGCTGTTTTATTCTTTAGGTGCTGTAGTATTGTTTCTTTATTATTCGTATATGAAAACTTTAAAAATGCCGGGGCTGAGCAACCAGGCTTACAGAACAATCAATGATACCCTTAACGTTTTGCTATATGGGAGTTATATAATCGCATTTATATGCCGCAACAGGAATACCAAATCATAAGCGCAATTGTAGTTACTATAATTGTGTTCCTGATAATAGGTTTTTTTATTGTCATCCTCGTTGCATACATCAACCAGCGCAAAAAAAAACACCTTGAGGAGAAACAGGAGATGCAAACTAATTTCCAACAAGAACTTCTCCGCACCCAACTCGAGATCCAGGAACAGACCTTCAATCATATCAGCCAGGAAATTCATGACAATGTTGGGCAGATATTAAGTCTTGCCAAAGTGCAGATCAATATCATGAACGAAAGCGATAACCTTAATAAAGGAATGCTGAACGAAGTAAAAGAAAATGTGGGCAAGGCCATGAGCGACCTGCGTGATATTGCCAAAAGCCTCAGCACAGAGCGCATCCGCAACATGAGCATTCATACTGTTGTTTCAAATGAAGCTGATCGCATAAACAAAAGTGGCTTTGGATACGTGCATGTTGCAATGGAGGGAACGGAAAGAGAAATGAGTGACCATAAAAAATTAATTTTGTTCCGCATCATTCAGGAGAGTTTGCAGAACTGTATCAAGCATGCAAGTGCTTCGCAAATAAATATCAGACTGGCTTATTTGCCGACTGTATTAGATATTACGATCCGCGACAATGGCAAAGGCTTTGATGCAAATGAAATGATGCAGAAGAGCGGTGGTCTCGGTCTCATGAATATGAAAACCCGAGCCGCTCTTGCCGGCGGAAGCAGTAGCATTGAAAGCAAAATAAATGATGGTACTACTATTAAAATAATTATGCCGTATGAGTGACATGAAATATGTAGCAATAGTTGATGACCACACCATGTTCAGAAAAGGCCTTGCTTCTTTGGTGAACCTTTTCCCGAATTACAAAGTATTATTCGATGCAACCAATGGTCAGGACTTTATTAAACAATTGCAGCCACGCAGTTTGCCTGATATCGTTTTGCTTGACATTGCCATGCCGGAAATGGATGGCTATGCGACAGCGAACTGGATTCGCGCAAATTACCCCGAAATCAAAATTCTTGCACTCAGCACCATGGATGCTGAAACTGCGATTATAAAAATGATAAAAAATGGTGCAAAGGGTTATGTATTGAAAGATGCTGAGCCTGCTGAACTGAAGCGTGCTTTTGATGAAGTGCTTAGTCTGGGTTATTATTATAATGACCTTGTTTCAAGAAAAATTATTCAGTCAGTAAACCTGCTCACCGAAGACAATAATAAGATCAGCACTTTTGCGAATCTAAATGAAAGAGAACTTGCTTTCATCAAACTTGCGTGCAGTGAAAAAACTTATTTTGAAATTGCCAAAGAAATGTTCCTGAGCGAAAGAACGATTGACGGTTACAGAGATGCGCTGTTCAAAAAATTAAATGTGACCACAAGAGTTGGCCTGGTGATGTATGCTATCAAAAACGGACTTGTGAAAATCTGATCTTTCCAGAGCGTTGGAAAAGATTTTACATTTGCAGTCCACCAAAAACTGCTCTATGCATTGGTTCTTCCTGATCTTTTCTGCATTATGTGATGCTGTGTATAATGTTTTCCTTAAGCGCCTTCATAGTTTTTCCGATTATGGAAATCTTTTTTTCGTAGTGATCTTTCTGGCAGGAAGCGTGGTTGGTTTCAAAAAAGGAATTGATGGCATTCAATTGGGCATCGCAATGGTTGTCTGGTCCGGCGTAGCGATCATCGGGACTATTCTGCTCGATGTGGTTATTTATAAAGCAAAGATTGATTATAAAATTGCTTTCTTCATGCTGCTGTGTATCGTTTCTATTGTCGGGCTGAATTATTATTCCAACAAATAATTTATTCTTTTGAAGAAAATATTTTGTGTTTGCTAACTATCATGCATATCCAAATATTTCAGAGTTTATTTCATTCTCTGGAACTTGATTTTTAGAATATTTCCCTCGCTGGTAAGTGTTGAGTGATAAGCTTCATCTCCGTTCCATATTCTTTTGCGGATCCATTTATCATTCTCATAATATCCTTCTTCAATCACTGTATATTCTGCATTGTTATAGCCAGAACCGTATTTTGGGCGGAAACGAAATTTGCAATCAAACCCCATGACAAGGAATTCGTCATCTGAAAGCTGGCCAACAAGCGCACGGCCACTAAGCGCTTTATCTTTTTTATATGCAGGATAACCATAATAAAAAAGAACATCATAATTGCCAATAGAAATCAATTGTTCCTGCAAGCCATATTCTTCTGTCGCTGCTTTTAATTTGTTCTGCGACTGCAATGTGGTGATAGGTTGCAAAGCACCCGATAGCAGTCGATAATTATCAGCGAATGCTGTAAATTTTTTATCAAGCCCCGTTCTGATGCGTTCATCATAAGGATCGGTGAGGTGAAAATCTATGCCATAAGCTGCAACACCGAGTGCATGATATTCTCCCAATGCATAAAACTGCTGGCGCGCAAAGTCAATGCCCTTGCCCATTTCAGGAATGAATAAAGGATTGTCTTTTCGGATATAGGATTCGCAAATATTCCGGAATACATCAAAGTTTGCAAGATAGATATCAGGTGATAAAAAACTGAGCGATGGAGCTGTTGCTTTCCACACATCAAGCATGGTTGATGTTGCGCCGCCACTCGGATATTCGCCGGGCCGCTGAAAACTGTTTTCTCTCAGCCAGTCGTTTGTGTACATGGGCAAATCCAATTCTTTTTTTCCTGCAGAGGCAATTTCATTGATGTAATGCGAAACATGATAAGCGCTGAATGTTTCCGGTGCGTCGATGCCAAATACTTCGCTCCAATTGCCTTCTTTCTTATTTAATTTTTGTATCAGATCTGCCGGCACTTTTTTATTGAACTCAATATTGGCTTCATCAGAATAATCCCTGTCAGCTCCTAGCAAGCCTGATTCATTCTCTACCTGAATCATGATCACTGTATGTTGTGCATCCTTTTGGAGAAGATGTTTCATCATAGCAGTGAACGCTTGTTTGTCTGCTTCCAGATTAGCATTTGATAATGGAGAAAGAATTTGAAGCTCATTTCCTGATGCATTTTTTACCCGCGGATATTTTTTTGGCTGTTCCAATATCCATGAAGGCGCATAAGATGAACTTCCGTTTTTATAGGAGCCGAACCAAAGCAAAATCAGTTTTAAATTGTTTGCTTTTGCACCATTGATCAGGCTGTCAACTTCATCAAAATGAAATTGGCCAGGGTTAGGTTCCAACGCTTGCCAGTATACCGGCGCTTCGAGCGTGTTGCAATGCATCTCCTGCAAAAGCGGCCATGTTTGATTCAGGATATAAGGCCAATTGCTGCTGTTCCAAAGTTGCGCACCTAAAACAATAAACGGTTTTCCGTCCACTATAAAACTATAACTGCCATTTGCATTTTTCCTGATAGATGGAAGATTGTTTTTCGCATCTTGTTGAGCCATCAAAAATGAATTGTGCAAAGAAGAAAATAAAAACAGTGTTGCTAATAAAATTTTGCGAGCCATTTTTGTTTTGTATTTAAGAGTTATGTTTATTCTATGATGAAGCCTGCAACATTTTCGAATAATTCTTTATTGATTTCAATTTTTAATATCCCATTTTCCCATTGCCAACAGTTTGCTTCTGTTGTTCCTTCAACATTTATCTGGCGAACATGCGCTGGCCTTGCTGCGTAAGGAATAGAAATAAATCCTGCATCAAAAGGAATGATCGCTAATTTGTGTGAAGAGAAAATATCATTTTCATCCTGCGAAATGAGCGACCATCTGCCAGACCATTTCATTTTTTCAATTTGTTCATTATTTATTTGTGCATCATTTTTTTCACGCAATGCCAATGCAGTTAATATAGATGCATCACCTTTTCGCTCAAGTCTGCCCCAGCAGTTGAGACGAGGCGGCGCAGAAAAATTTCCGGTGAAACTATTCAACCAAAGTGGTGCCCAGCTTGAAGTTTTGCGACACCAGTTATTGATGGATAGTCTTCTGTTCAAATATTTTTTTTCAATGGGCTGATGATTTTTGTCGTACACAGAGAGTACTGATCCTGGTGCTCCGGTAATGCAGGTATTAAGTACTACTTCATCATCCGATTGCCAATCATATCCCGAAGATCCGTTGATGATGATATTTTTATCGGCTAATAATGCAGACCAGATGCTCCATTCAGCATGGCCATTTTTAATATCATACCAAAGATCTCCCTGATCATCGAGAGAAATAATATCAGTTACGTCAAGCCACAAAGGACTGATACCATAATACATAATAGCAACATCCGGATCAATGCTCTTAGCAGCGTCAGCGATAATATGCATCAGTTCGAAAGAATATTTTTCTCCGCGAAATGCCGTGTTTCTTGGAACGCCCATAAAAGGCGCAGGAAGGCCGTAACCAAAATCAAGCTTGAGCATTTTTGGTTTGAGCGTTTTCATAATGCGCACCGTTCTTTCTTTAATAAATTTTCTTGCATTCTCTGAGCTCGGATCCAGACAATAATAAGATTCACCAGAAGGATTGAAATTCCAGTTCGCCTTGCATGGTGACCCATTGCGGTTTAATATCAAATCTTTTGTTGTGAGGCCTTCTTCAAATGGAAACTCAACCCAACCTATAGATTGCCATAAACCGATTGCCATTCCACTGCTTCTGATCGAATCTATATCTTCTTCAAAATGTGGGAATCGTTCTTTGTTTGCTTTGCCACTTCCTGTAAAAGATTCCCATGAGCCATCAATCACCATGAGCTCGGAGTTTGTTTTTTTTGCGATGCTTGTTACAGGACCGATCACATAGTTGTGGTCTTTCCACATGCCCCATGTGTTCCATGCAGTCATGGAAGCAAATTTGCTAAGGTGGTTTTTTTTCGGGAAGCTGCTGTAATATTTAAGGAATGACATCCATGTATTTTCGGCTATGCATATACGTAAGGGTTCTTGCCAGGATCTTATTTTATTAGGAGGCTTTCCCCAGATATCTTCATTGTATACAAATTCAAAACTGCCCATCGCTGACTGAATGCGAAGCGACATAGCAGCATCAGGAACAGTGCCGGCACCTAAGGTAACAAAGCCGTGATCGTTGCCCATGCCGGCATAAAGCAATGGCCGGGGAAATGCCGCTGCATAAAGTGTTCCCGTCGAAGGACCAAAACTTCCTAATGCAATATTCGCCTGACCGAAATCCCAATTGCGAAAATAACTTTGCGCAGTTCCTTCTTTAGCTCCCGGAACACAAAAGCCTTCAGATTGCCAGGTAGGAATAAAAGGTTTGTCGTTGGTTGGCCAAATGAGCGATTTTTTTGTATCGATTGCTTTCGCTCCAAAATACATGGAGATGATTGCCGGAACCTGGTTTGCCCATTCTACTTTGATTTCATGAAAAGCGATTCCCCATTGCTCGGCGCTAATCATTATACTGCCTTTGCCGAATGAGCCGAGAAGGAAATCGATTCTTGCTTCATTATTATTTTTTGAAACGTGGACTGCATTTGCGGGAATAAAAATTTTCTTGCGATTTAATTCAACCCAAAAAGAGGGGAGAAGGCTACCCTGCCAGATAACAGAGCGATTTGAATTGATGAAAGCTATTGCTGAATCTTTTTTAATATTCCATTCAAACCGAAAATTGTTATCACTAAAAGTGAATGTATCTGAATTTATTTGCGAATAAGTGAGATGCGATGAACAAAAAATCAATGTAAAAAATAATAGTGATTTAAGTTTGGCAAATTTCTTCGCGGTTTTTTTTATTAAAATCATAATGGCAAGAAATGTTAAAAAGACATTTATTAATTAAATGTACGGAACAATAGTTAATTGAAGAATAATGATCATTAACTTCTGCTTATTATCAAATGAATGGTGGGGTGGGTGCTTTCCTAAATCTGGTTTTAGAAACCATATGATGTGGTTACCCTAAATAATTTCTATCTGTTAAAATAATAGCAGATGGTTTTGAATCACTTCTGATTTGAAAAGGCTTGAAATTAATTCCTGAGTTTTGAATTTTATTTTTTTTCAGGAGCTACCTTAACAATGAACACAGAAGCAACAGGCCGTTGCCCCTCCTTATCGGACGGGGTTATGGTTTGCATTCCATTCACGAGCATACATGTGCTGCCTCCTCCGTCGAGGTTCAGTGCTTCGTAGCAACCGATATCTTTTAATATTTTCGCTTCTTCCTGTAAAGAAATTCCTTCTGAAATTCCCGAAAAACGACCTTGAACAACAAGAATGATCAGTCTTTCATCATTTGTGTATCCCATTGCTGTTGCGGGCCGCAATTCATTCTCTGTAAATAAAATCTGTTCTTCTTTATTCGTTATCCATATTTCTCCATCGTGAATCAATGTTGGCCCGCCGCCGACTGCTGTGCGCATTTTCCACCATTTCCAGTTGATATCATTCAGGTCGTAAATTGATGGATTCGATTCCCATCCTTTTGCTACAACAGGCCTCCATTCAAATGCATAAGGCCAATGTCTTAAAGAATCTGTGAATATCCATGCCACATCTGCTTTTCGGTTATGTGAAATGCCGATGGCGCTACGGGTAGGGTAGTAATACATGAAGGAATCACTGCCACTTCCTACCAGCGATTGTACATTATACCCAATCATTTTTCCGTTCTTCACCACTACATTCAAATTCTGATTTGTTTCATAAGAAAAAAAACCGCCGTTCACAATAAGCAAGGGTTTTGCTTCCTGTTCATAATATTGCTGCGGCGTATAACGATAACCGTTACCAACCTGGGTAGTAAATAATAATTTTTTGTCTTTGAGTTTCACGGAAGCATAATAAGCGATAAAAGGCCTTCTGTTTAATGAGTCGGTAGTTTTATAAATATGGACTGAAGAAGGCAAAGGAGAAAATAATGAATCGACTTTATGCCAGTGTAATTGAGCGATTGAAGTGTTGGATACGAACATTACAGCTAAAAATAAGACAAAGCTTGTTTGTGGTTTGTAGTCTGTAGTTCTCATTATCCGGAACATCTTTGGAATTTAGCTACAATATTTTGATGAATTAGCAATTGCAAGAACAAATAACGACAAACAACAAATTACAAACTCTCCAACTCCCACTGCTTTTTGCCATAACCAGGAATTACATGGCGTTCGCTATGATAAGATGAGCGCACCAATGGCCCACTTTCCACATAATCAAAGCCCAGCTCATAGCCAATTTGGCGAAGCTCTTTGAATTCATCAGGATGAACAAAACGAACAACCGGCAAATGCTTTTTTGTCGGCTGAAGGTATTGCCCTAAAGTGATGACATCAACGCCACTGTTGCGAAGGTCTGTCATCGTTTGGACCACTTCTTCTTTTTGTTCGCCAAGACCGAGCATGATGCCACTTTTTGTGCGCATGCTGCCCTGTTTCAAAATCTTTAGTGTTTCCATGCTGCGCCAGTATTTTGCCTGAATGCGGACCTGCTTCGTCAATCTTTCAACAGTTTCGATATTATGTGAAACTACATTTGGTGCTACTTCAATAATGCGCTCAATGTTTTCTTTCTCAGCTTTGAAATCAGGGATTAATGTTTCTAAAGTTGTTTCGGGATTTAATGCTTTCACAGCTCTGATGGTGTTTTGCCAGATGATGCTGCCGCCATCTTTTAGCTCGTCTCTGTCAACAGATGTGATGACTGCATGTTTCACTTTCATTAAATGGATAGCTTCGGCAACACGCTGTGGCTCGTCCCAATCAACAGCTTCCGGCCGGCCGGTTGCTACTGCACAAAAGCCGCAACTGCGCGTGCAGATGTTCCCAAGGATCATAAATGTTGCTGTGCCTTCGCCCCAGCATTCGCCCATGTTCGGGCAGTTGCCACTTTCGCAAATGGTGTGAAGTTTATGTTCGTCAACAAGGCCGCGGACATGTTTGTAATTTTCGCCAATCGGCAATTTCACACGAAGCCAGTTTGGCTTCTTCACTCTTGTCTCGTTTTCGTTGATGTTATTTATAATTGGTAGCTCAATCATTTTTTAAAATTTTCGGTCTTCAATAAGAACGTATGAATTTACTTTTGGTTCTTGAGGTTACATGTTTTTGCCGTTTGTAAGGCGATGGATAGAATTCCTGCCGTACAAGAGTGCGACGCAATGATGCTAAATAGAATTACTACATTCTGTGACCCAAAAATATCTGCGAAAATACGTCACTTTCGGTTGCCGAAACTAAAACACCGCAAACACAGTGGCTTTGCTGGTTTCGGGGTACAGATGGGGAACATTTTATAAATCTTTTAGAAGATTGTTTATCACTTCTACAGTTTTATCGTTTGCGATCAACGTAGCATTTTGAAATAGCTGAGATAATATTTCTTTCATAGTTGGCTCCATCGATGAATTTATTTGAATTGCCGTATTAGGAGGCTGTTGGATTGTTAGAACATAACTTGTACTTGGTGTAACAGAAAATGTATTTGGTTGTACAGCAGCAGCATTTACCTGTTTTTGCAAGGTCACAGTAATCGGCTGAGTGTTTGGAGACTGCTTTATCCATCTTAAAGCATTCGGATTTATTATTATCCAGGGTATTTTTTTCTCTCTTGTCTTAGTCAAAAATGATGTAAGTGCGCCTTCAATAAATTTATTATTTTCCATAATATCATTGATTTATTATCAGTTCGTTTTCTAATATACCTTGGAGTTCGTTAAGATGACCAATCAGGAGGGCTAAAAAAGGTCTAACCTGTTTGAAAATAATTCCACCTGGATCGTCCATGCTTAATAATCCAAAGCTTGTCAATAGTTCTGAATTACATAATTCCATTTGTTGAAATAGTACTGCATTCGATTGACCTACATCCTCTCTGTAAAGCCCTATTATATTTCTTATTTTCCCTGTTATCTCATTTATCTTGGCACTTGCGTCTTCAAAATTAGTATTCGTTTTAATTGTACACATCTTTATTGTGTCTGCTATTGCTAAGATAATTGACTGTTTTTTTACAGTTTTACCAGCTTTTAAAGCAGCTTCCTTTGCCGCATTTGCTGCATCTTTCGCTTGCCGTGCTTCAGAGAAGGCATTTCTTGCTTCTTGGGATGCTAAATTTGCTGCCGCAAAAGCATTTTGCGCTTCCCGCCAAGCCTTCCATCCAACACCGAATGCCGCGACCCCAATAAAAGCATTTATCCAAAAATCGGCATGATCCCAAAAACGTTCTGAAACAAAGTCAACTACTTTCTTGTTGGTTAAAGAATCAATCTGAAGCAGTATGTTTAATAGCGTACTCAAAATTGCATGTTATTAATCTAAATTCTCCACAATCAACATAAAATAATAAATGTGGATATTTGGTTTATTGTTTAAAAACACAATTTCCATTATTTTACAACTGTTTTACATTTGTGAAACAAGTGAATTACAAATAAAAAAGGGGCAGCAGTTTATTCAACTGCGCCGCTCCGAAGATTGTTCGTGCATTTTGTTTTGGACACAAAAGCCCGATAGAACAATTTCATGGCGTTCCCTTCTTCCGCCGCTGCTGCCCCCTCAGTATGCGGCTTCACTGTTTAAAGAACTAACGAGGGAAAGCGAAAATATTTTTTGATTTTGATATTTGGTGTTTTGAAATATCAACAAACTGTGGAGAAAACAGTTGATAAATCCGGAAACGTAGGATGGTATTGAGTTGTGTGTCTTTTGCACATTTTTTCCTTTTTTTCAGGTTAAGTTTTTTTGGAAAGGATTAGAAAAATTTATATGATTTACAATCTATTGCAGGCGTTATGTTTAGGAAATATCAATGCTATTTTATAAGCTTGGCTTAACTATGGAATCATCTCTTAAGTATACCACTCGTTAATCGTAGTATCGTATTGGGTGCCCGAGTCAGCACAACGCCATGCTGTATGCGTAAAATGGTTCCATTAAAATAAATCCCGAAAACTTTTGCATTTTCAAACAAAAAGCCTCCGCACAATCAATAAAACGAAAACTTGATCCGGAAGGAGAAAAGAAGCCATCGCCGATTGCTCACATGATGGTTGCAGGAGGGATAATAAGACAGAAATCAAAAAAGAAAATACGTACCAATGGAAACTAATTTTTACAAGATCACTGTTTATTACAGAGATAGCAAACCCCCAAAGCAAGGGCTGCGCAGGTTATCCGGCACAAAACAAAAAGTTACTGGTTATGTGATGGAAGAAGCATATAAAGCTTTCGGAAAAGAAAATATTTTGAAGGTTGATATTTGGTGGTTGCCAGAAACAGATAAAGAAGTGATTGAGTATAAAAAGAAGTGGCTGTAATAAAGCCCACTGAAAGGAACAGTATGAACTTTACAATCACTTTCGGTTGCCAAACATAATGGTGACGTAGCCATTGAAGAAGAAGTTTTTGTACGGAACATCATACACCTGAGCGATCTTGCTGAAATAATATTCTGCCGTTACGCCGGCTTCGATGGCGGTGATGGAGGTGTTGAAGCGGGCATAATCAAATCGGAGCGCTCCTTTCGCATTAATACCAGGCTTGAAGCTGACATGACCCCAGCCCACAGTAAATCCTGACGCGCCAGAAATGGCATAGCTGTTTAATGTGTCAGCAAATATCTGGCTGAAAGTTTTTTGATACACGGCATCTGAATCGTTGATCGTCGTGTTCACATAATATGGCTTGATGATGCCCAGAGAAAGACCGCCGGTATATAAAGCAGTGACCGCAACGCCGTTTTTATTTCCCTTTCCGCCAATAAGCCGCTGCTCGCCAATGGAAAGCTTGAATTCGTAAAAATTGTTGAGCTTATATGCGACCAGTGAACTGCCGAAAAAAACGTCGCCTGTTGAAAGCCTTTTTTCTTTTGGGCTTTTCTTTTCATTGAGCTCAAACTGTATCAGGCGGGTTTTTGTAGGAGTAATAAATTTTCCTTTCTCGAAGAAAACGCCATAGCCATCTGAAGCCAGCTTGATGCCAAAAATATTATGCTTATTGAAAATGAGCTCGCCTTCTTCTTCCATTTTGAGCATGCGGTTGATGCGCTCTTTTTTGGCGTTCTTATTTCTATTAACAGATCTGTATGTTGAATCTTGTGCCCACAGGTTCACACAAATGATGCAGGCAAGAACAGATAAGAAAAGTTTGTTCACAGTAACGATTTAATTAATCTGGCGTAAATTTATGCAAAAATAAACAATGACCTCAACAGTTATTTACGCAGGAGAATTAAGAACGGTTGCCACCCATTTGCATTCAGGCTCAGTTATTGAAACGGATGCGCCATTAGATAACCAGGGAAAAGCGCAGCGGTTTTCACCAACTGATGTTGTTGCCACTGCGTTGGGCAGTTGCATGATGACGATTATGGGAATCAAGGCACGCGATATGCAAGTTGATCTGAAAGGGATGAAAATAGAAATTGAAAAAATAATGAAGGCCGACCCAAGAAGGATTGGTGGCGTTAATTTAACATTTCATTTCCCGGAAACTTTGAGTGTTGATGAAAAGCAAAGAACAATTCTTGAAAGAGCGGCACATACCTGCCCGGTGATGTATAGCATCCACCCTGATATTGAAGTGAAGACGGTTTTTAAGTGGAATGAAAAAGTTTTGAGTTTATAATTTCCGGTTTTCAATTCTGATGCTGCAAAATTCTTCAAAATTTTTATCTCGGAGTTTAGGATGAAATTTCGAATTAAGAACTGTAAACTGAAAACCCGAAACTGGCAACTATAAACTGTTCTTCATCAAACTATTTCCCACAGCGCATTCCAGACATCTTCGTTTGTCGCAATATTGAGTTTTTAATTCAATCAGCGATTGTGAGTCAAAAGCGATTTTGTTTTCAATGCCTGATTTGCTCCAGTTGCTCGTAATGCTGTTTTTTTCTGCAACTAAATCTTCGAGCCATTTCAAGGCTTTTTCTTTGTAGCTATTTTCTTTATGTAAATGCCCATAAGCGAAAAGAATCGGAACAACTGTATTGATAATAATATTTTCTGTCATTTGTTTTCCCAATGATTTTTTTTTGAAAGAAGACTCTTCATCAAAAACATAATGATAGTTCCAGTAGTCATTAGCAGTAACAGATAATAATTTTTTTGCCTCCTGAACGGATTTCATTTCTTTCAATTTGGAAAAAAGATGAGATGACTCACTAATAAGCATGGCAAGCTGAGCTAACCGGATGGTCGGAAAATTTCCCGGTCGCATGCGCAACAGGTGGGCATGCATGTTAATTTCTTTCAGATGATATTTGGTTTTTAGGAATTGATATTCTTTTTGCAGCATGATGGGATAATCTTCTTGAAATTCATTTTCAAGCAAACCACATTGCCCGAGCAGCATGGCTTCTAATTGATGGATTTGATTTTTATGTTTTGAAAGAATATTGATAGAAATGGATTTTGCCATCGCTTCAAATGCTTCTGCATTCACTTTTGCGCCGAAATTTTTTGCGAGCATCCACCAGAATGTTTCTTCCCAATGCTGATTGTTTTGTGCAAGATATTCTTTTGCAATCATCGATTTTCTTTGCAGTCTTTCAACCAGCAAGCGTTGCTTCCATGCGGACCAGATAATATCATTCACTTGTCCGAGCATTTTTTCGCAAGGAACGAACAGGGAATTATTCATTAATTCTTCATAACGGTTCATCAATAATTTCGGAACGCGTTTATTGAGTGTCAGCGTAGGGATTTTTTTGGATGATTTCAGTTCATCATTTTCCCAGACCACATGAAGGATAATGTTCTGGTAATTTTTATCATTATCATGCGCATGCTTTCCCCAATCGGAGGCAAGCACATGCAACTCGATATTGCCCACTAAAACTGTTTCGTCAATTTTAATTTTTGCTTCGAGAAAATCCGGTCCCTGATGATGATTGTGGTTGCCGGGAAAAATGATTTGAAGATTTTCGCCGTTTTCGATAAGAAGTTCTTTGTTGTTGAAATATTGCAATTTCCAGATGAATTGCAGCAATTTTTCTGTCATGGGATGAAGGTTGAGTGAATTGCGAAATGTGAATTTCAAATTGCGAACATCGTCTATATCTTAAGTTGCAAACCATGTTTATCAACTGCAATTCACAATTTTAAATTCGTAATCCGCAATTTTCTTATTCACCAAATTTACTTAATTCTTTCACAACCCTGCTCACGGGCAAGCCCATCACATTATAAAAATCGCCTGAAATTTTTTGGATGCCGACAACGCCAATCCATTCCTGGATGGCATAAGCACCGGCTTTGTCGTAAGGCTTGTATTTGTCAACATAAAATTCAATCTGTTCTTTTGTCAAATGATGGAACCAGACTTCAGTTACATCTGCAAAAGCAATTTCTTTTTCTTTATTTGATATCACGACTCCGGTTATGACTAAATGTTTGCTGCCTGATAATCTTGATAAAATATCAATGGCATCTTCTCTGTTTTTCGGCTTGCCGATGATTTCATTTCCCAGAACAACAATGGTATCTGCTGCGATAATAATTTTGTCGTCGGAAACTTCACTCCTTACGGCAATCGATTTGTTTCTTGCAATATGTACCGGGACTTCTTCTACGGATAAATCGGAAGGATAAGATTCGTCTGTTTCTTTCACGACAATATCAAAATTGATTTCTGCCCATTGCAGCAATTGTTTTCTGCGCGGAGATTGAGAAGCGAGAATAATTTTATTCATGAAACTAAAAAGTTAAGAAAAGCAGTAATGATAAAATCCCTGTGAGCATAATTCCTTTTATCCAACTGCTTAATTGATGATAATCGGCTGTGGTATTTGCGCGGTACAAATTTCTTAAAACAAAAACCAATGGGGTGATGATTAATATGATTGAGTAGATGACCACCCACCACCATCTGTATTGCAAAACATAGAATTGCAATACAGATAAAGAAAGAATGAGCACAATCAGCCAGGTTGCTGCAAATACCTTTGAAACATTCACTCCCCAGACAATTGGCATGGTCCGGCAATGGTAAGCAGCATCTCCCTGCATATCTTCCACATCTTTTACGACTTCACGCACAAGAGAAATGATGAAAGCAAAACCCGCATATAAAACAGCGAACTTATAAATTCTGGAAAGCACCTGATGGAAGACCGGATGAACAAAAGTGTGCAATTTAAATTCACACAAATACAAAACGAGAATGACCCATGCTGTTAATAAAGAAATAATGACGTTGCCGATTAACAATTTCCTTTTGAATGTGGTACTATAAAACCAAAGCATCACAACGGTAATCACATGTGAAAAACCAACAAAAGCATTTTTGATCTTCCAACTGATATAAAAACCGATTAGCACGCCGATACCCGACAAAACCCAATGCCATATAATCGCCCATCTTCTCTTAATGATTTTTTCAACAACCAATTTGTCCGGCTTATTGACACGGTCAATATTCAAATCAAAATAATCGTTGATGATATAACCTGCTGCTGCAATCAAAATGCAAGAAAGGCAAAGCAGAAAAAAATTGAATGGGAGAAGTGTGGTTATTAATCCACTGTTGTTGAAGCCTGGAACAATAATGGCGTAATAGAATAAAATCTGAGTGAGCGCGATAAAGAAAAGATTAGGCCACCTCACAAGCCGGAAAAAAGCGCCTAATAATTTCATAAGAAAATCAGAATTATTGCTGCAAGATAAAAATAGAAATGAAATGTAGAAGGAAAACTATGTGAAAGCGCAAAGATTTAATTATTTTGATGCAACCGATGTGTCAATATCCCAATGACCGTTCAGTTTCAAAACTTTTTCAATCACATCGCGGACGCAGCCATGCCCGCCTTTAAACGGCGAAATATATCGGGCGATATGCCTGATTTCAGGTACTGCATCTGAAGGCGCACAGCTCAGTCCTGATTCCTGCATCGCTTCATAATCAGGAATATCATCACCCATAAACAAGACCTCTTTCTGTTTTAGCTTGTGTTCGCCAATATAATTCAACAGCTTTTCTTTTTTATTATCAACTTTTGTAAAGATGTCTGCAATGCCAAGCTTATTTAATCTGAGCCTGGCAGCTTCGGAATCGGCTCCTGATATGGCAATCACTTTATAGCCTTTTTTTACAGCGAGTTGCAAAGCGTATCCATCTTTTATATTCATCCTGCGGACTTGTTCCCCATTGTCAAAAATAAAAATGGTTCCGTCAGTCAGCACGCCATCAATATCAAAAACAAAAGTTGTGATGGCTTTGAAAGCAGGAAGAATGTTCATGAGCGTAATTTGCTAATGTGAAAATTTGCGGATGTGCGAATTTATTAAATCAAGTGCTGTCTTTAAAATTTATACAAATTTGCTGGCAATAATGCTTTCGGTAAATAATTGATATAACTTTTTAAGTGCAGGATATTTTTCGAGAATATCAAGATGCTTTTTAATTGTTTCATAATCTTCTCTTACAGCCGGGCCGGTTTGCATTTCAGCCGGTGCAAAAAAACTGAGTCGCGATGCTGTTTGATTAATCAATGGTAATAATAACCTGAAATCAATATTTTCTTTTTTGCAATAATCTTCAGTGAGTGCATATAAATGATTGGAGAAGTTGCTGACAATTATAGCGCCGACATGCAGTTTCAATCTTCCTTCATCATCCATCATTTTCACTTCATCAGAAATTGTTTTTGCAAAATCAAAAATCAATGTCAAATCTTCGCTTGTGTTCGCGTCCACCAACAAAGGGATTTCAGGAATATCAATATTTTCTTTTCTCAGGCTTTGCAGCGGATACAGCACGCCATAATTCTTGCTCACATTTTTCAGTACATCTTTCGAAACAGAACCTGCCGTGTGAACAACTAATTTTTTATCAAGAAATAGATGCTTATCAATTTCCATTAAAGCATCATCGGAAATGGAAATAATATATACATCTGAATCTTTATTAATTTCATCAAACGTTGAAGCATAACCGCAATTTAGCTGCTTTGCCAGATTAGCGGCATGTTCTTCGCTCCGGCTGATTATCTGAGTTATTTCATGGCCAGCTTTTGAAATTTTGTGCCCTAAAACAGTCGCAACATTTCCCGATCCGATTATTACAATCTTCATAGCTTATTTTTGCATCCGCATGAAGTTAGCACAAAAACTCGCAATCAAATATGTCAAAGCAAGGCTGAAGATGCTTTCATTGGTGTCAAAAAAGAAGGCGGCCAAAAAAGCATTGAAATTATTCAGCACTCCTATACTGAAATCGAAAACAAAAAACCCTGCTGTTTTTTCAAAGGGAGAAAAGTTGTCGTTTCATTTGGACGAGTTAATCATTCGAGGGCATCGCTGGCTACCCAAACAAATTCCTTTAAAAAGAATATTGATTTGCCATGGCTTCGAATCAAACACAAAAAAATTCAGCGCATATATTTCCGCTTTTATTAAAAAAGGATATGAAGTATTGGCTTTTGATGCGCCTGCCCATGGTGAATCCGACGGAAAACAAATTACGTTGCCATTGTATGTAAGAATGATAAAAGAAATCAATTCTAATTACGGACCTATACAATCTTTCATGGCGCATTCTTTTGGCGGATTAGCTGTTGCACATTTTCTGGAAGAAACCTCTCATGATTCAGACACGAGGCTTGTATTAATTGCTCCTGCAACCGAAACAAAAACTGCCGTAGATAAATTCTTCGGATTATTAGAACTGGATGAAGAAACAAGAAAAGAATTTGATGAGCTGATTCTTGAGAACATAGGGAAACCGCAGGAATATTTTTCTGTTCGCCGCGCCATGAAAAATATTAATGCATCAGTTCTTTGGGTTCATGATGAAGAAGATGAAATCACGCCAATCAGCGATGTGATGAATGTTGAGAAAGATAATCATCGAAACATAGAGTTCATGCTCACGAAAGGATTAGGTCATAGAAAAATTTATCGCGATGAAGCTGTGATGAGGCGGGTGGTGGAGTTTTTGTAGTTCTGAGTCGGGGGTTAAGAGTTCGGAGCAAGAACTTGCGACTCCGAACTATAGACTCTGAACTCTCAACTATTCCTTCCTTCCAGCATCGGCACAAATGAAAAATTATCGAACTCTTCTTCTTTGATAATGCCGCCTTCCTGCTTTGTCAATCGCAACATTCGCTGCACTTTTCCATCTCCAACAGGAATCACCATCTTGCCATCAACTTTTAACTGTTCAAGCAATTTTGGCGGAATCATCGGCGCGGCGGCAGTAACAATAATTTTATCGAATGGCGCATAAGTGGGCAAACCTTCGTATCCATCGCCGTAAAAAAATTTGATGTTTGGATATTTTTTCAGGAAAGGAAATGCTTTATTCAAATCAAACAAATTTTTCTGTCGCTCAATAGTAAACAATTGTACTCCCATTTCCGCCAGCACAGAAGCCTGATAAGCGCTGCCGGTACCAATCTCAAGCACTTTTTCAAAAGACTTTACTTCTAATAATTGCGATTGATAAGCTACTGTATAAGGTTGGCTGATGGTTTGATTTTCTGCAATTGGAAAAGCTCTGTCTTCATAAGCGATTTTATCAAATGCAGAATCCATAAAATAATGCCGCGGGATGTGGAGCATCGCATGCAGCACGCGCTCATCCGTAATCCCTTTTTGTTTGATGGAATCTATCAACTGTTTGCGCATTCCCTTATGCCGGTACGTATCTTCAAATATTCTCATAAGCGCTGCAAGATAAGATACAAGCGGCAGGAATCAAGGGACAAGATACAAGGGTCAAAAGGTTTCTTCTTGTGCCTTGTCCCTTGATTCTTGTATCTTATTGCTTAAATTTTTTTCCTCCATCACATTTTTCTTTTGTAATTTTTGCGTTCATTTAAAACCATTTTATATGTCACGATTGCTTAATGATGATGAAGTGAAAACATTTCACAGAGACGGGTACGTTATCGTGCCAAATTTTTTCAGCAAAGAAGAAATCAACAAGCTTTATACAACAGCTACAGGTGATGCTGTCATCAAAGAAAATGCGCTTGACCTGAACGACCAAACCGGCAAAAAAACCAAGCTCACTTTGTGGTTTACACCGGGTGATGATTTATATAGCCTGCTTATCCGCAGTAACCGCATGGTGAATTCTGTTGCAAAATTAATGGACAGTGATTCGCCTGTTTGTCATTTCCACACAAAGCTGATGCAGAAAGAACCGCGTGTTGGTGGTGCGTGGGAATGGCACCAGGATTATGGTTATTGGTATAAAAATCAATTTTTGTTTCCTGAACAATTAGTAAGTGTGATGATTGCGCTGACGGAAGCGCACAAACAAAATGGTTGTCTTCAAGTAATAAAAGCTTCGCATAAATTAGGAAGAGTGAACCATGGTTTTTCAGGTGAGCAAGTTGGGGCTGATATGGAAATGGTGAATCATGCATTAACCAAAATGGAATTGGTCTATGTAGAATTGCAACCTGGCGATGCATTGTTTTTTCATAGCAATTTGCTGCATCGCTCGGAAGCCAATCTTTCTGAGAAGCCGAGATGGTCAATTATTTCCTGCTATAACTCTTTATCAAATCCTGCATACAATGATGATTCGGTTGCATGGAAAAGCCCGGTGAATATTGTTGCGGATGATTTGTTGATGAAATCAGAAAGTACCGGAGCATCTCTTGCCGGAGATTTTTTGAAGAAAGAAAAAGACCCTGCATTGAAAGAAACAAAATGGGAAAAAGAAGTGAAGACAACTTAAAAGCTGTCGCTGCCTTTTCTTGGACCTGTCAGGCTTTCAAAACCTGACAGGTATTTACTAAAATCAACAAGATCCATGAAGAAAATATTTCTTCGTTCATTGCTCATCATCCTTTGCATGCTGCCTGTTTTGGCATTCGCTCATTTTTTAATTTTCCCGCAGGAAACAAGATGCATGCTCATCAGCTTTTCTTCATTTGAAAAAGATGGAAATTTATTTTGTAAACGCAATCTGTCTTTGGAAACAAAAGAGCAACTGCAGTTATTCATAAGGCAATCTCAATTGCGTGTCGGAAGTTTTTGGGGAAGCATGACCAGCCAGCCAAAATATATTTATTGCGATAATGAAGAGGACTATAATAGATATGGAGTTCCCGGTTCACCTGCATGCACACACGTAAAACTCGGGCAATATATTGTGATCAGCAAAGAAGGAATTAATCCTGATATTATTGCTCACGAAACAGAACATGCTGAATTTGAGAACAGGATTGGTTTTATGAAATATACTTTCAAAATCCCGAGATGGTTTGATGAAGGTCTTGCTATGCAGGTTGATGATAGAGATTATTATTCAGAAGATACTTTGAAAGTAAAATCAAATAATTTTTCCAATTTGCCAGATGTGAAGAGAATGAAAACAGGCGCAGAATTTGGGGCAGGAGATATTAATGCCATAATGCTGAATTACATGACAGCAAAACACGAAGTAAAAAATTGGGTAACGAAAGAAAAACTTGAGAAATTTATGAGCGATATCAGCAACGGAAAAAATTTTGATGAAGCATTTGGAAAATAAAAGTATTCTTTGCGTTCTTTGCTCTCGTTGCGTGAAATAAAAAATCAAAACTAACTGAAACATGAAAACAACAACTCGATTGAAGCTCAGCATAATGATGTTTCTTGAATATTTTGTATGGGGAGCATGGTATGTAACTATGACAACTTACATGAAAGTGAATCTCGGGGCAAGTGATGTTGAAATAGGTGCAGCTTACAGTGCACTGGCAATTGCCACCATCATTTCTCCTTTTTTTGTTGGGATGATTGCTGATAAATATTTTGCTGCACAACGAATCATGGGTGTTTTTCATATAGTTGGTGCTGCACTGCTTTTTCTTGCCATACAGGTGCATGCTAATGGTGTTTTCTACTGGATTATACTTGCATATTCACTGCTTTATATGCCAACTATTGCATTAAGCAATAGCATAGCTTTTCAACAAATGAGCGACCCGGGAAAAGAGTTTCCATGGATAAGAGTATTTGGAACTTTAGGATGGATTGCTGCCGGATTATTAATTAGCTATTTCGGGATTGAAAAAACTCCTTCAACATTTATCATGGCAGCTTTTGCATCAGCAGTTCTTGGCATTATGAGTTTTATTCTTCCTAATACGCCGCCTAAAGGAAAAGATGCCGATACTTCTGCTTCAAAAGCATTGGGGACTGAAGCCTTCGTGTTATTCAAAGAAAAGCCTTACACTATATTTTTTATTGCAGCAATACTGGTGTGCATCCCCTTGTCATTTTATTATGGCTTTGCAAATTTATTTTTAAACGAAGCCGGCGTTAATAATGCTGCGGGTAAAATGATTTTAGGTCAGGTTTCCGAAGGGCTGTTCATTCTTGCAATTCCTTTTTTGTTTAATAGTATTGGTGTAAAGAAAATGTTGATAATGGGAATGATTGCTTGGATATTACGTTATATATGTTTTGCATACGGTGACAGTGGCACTGGCATGTGGATGCTTTATGCTGGTATTGTTTTACATGGAGTATGTTATGATTTCTTTTTTGTAACAGGATATATGTACACTGAAAAGAAAGCTGGAGTAAAAATAAAAAATGCTGCTCAAGGCTTATTTACTTTTGCAACTTATGGTGTAGGTATGTTTATCGGCACATGGTTTTCAGGATTTGTGACGAATAAAAACGTGCTTACAACAATCAATCAATTCACGCAAAAAAATGACCATAGTTGGAGAGACATCTGGTATGTGCCTGCGGGAATTGCGTTGGCGGTGCTTGTGTATTTTATTTTATTTTTTAGAGAGAAAAAACAGATTGCGGGAGCTTAATAATTTGAACCACGATTTATCTCATTTCGAAATTCTTGTTTTTTAAATATTATTGATCACTTAAAAACTCCTCTTTTGGGGATGGGGGTATTAATTATGAAAAAGATTGCAATGCTTGGCTCGGGTTTTATCGGAAGATTTTATGCTGAAGCGCTTCAAGGGCAAAGAAGCAAAGACAAAGTGATAAGCATTTACGCACGTCGCGAAGAAAGTGCAAAAAAGTTTGCCAGCGATTATGGCTGTGAACACTGGACAACGAACATGGAAGAAGCGATTGCACATCCGAGTGTTGATGTGGTGTGCATTGCGCTGCCAAATAATTTGCATGAAGCTGCGGTGCTGCTTTGCTGCAAACATAAAAAAGCTGTCATCACCACAAAGCCATTGGGAAGAAATGGCGAAGAAGCGAAGCGCATGTTGCTTGCTGTGGAAGAAGCAGGAATTTTTAATGGCTATCTCGAGGATTTGGTGTACACGCCAAAATTTTTGAAAGCAAACGAGAGCGTGAAGAATGGTGCTTTGGGAAGAATACTTTGGGCGAAATCACGTGAGACACATCCTGGCCCGCACAGCGAATGGTTCTGGGATATTGAGCAAGCCGGTGGCGGCTGCATGCTCGACCTTGGTTGTCATTGCATTGAAATCGCGAGAAGTTTTATTGGAAAAGATATCAAGCCGATTGAAGTGATGTGTTGGGCAGACACGCAAGTGAAACCAATTGATGCAGAAGACCACGCTATCGGATTGGTGAAGTACGAGAATGGAGCGATTGGACAATTTGAAGTGAGCTGGACTTTCCGCGGTGGAATGGATTTGCGGGATGAAGTAATGGGTACAGAAGGAACGATTTGGCTGAACACTTTTTTACGAACCGGTTTTGAAATGTTCACGACGGGCAAAGGCGCAGATTATGTGGCAGAAAAAGCAGAGAGTAACACAGGCTGGCTTTTCCCTGTTGGTGATGAAGTGAATGATTTGGGATATAATCACATGTTCACGGATATGTTCAATTCTATGGAAAAAGGAATTTCACCTAAAGAAACTTTTTATGATGGCTATGTAGTAAATGCAATTTTAGATGCAGCATATCGCTCTGCAAAAACAAAATTGTGGGAACCTGTGAAATTAGATATCTGGAGAGGAAAAGAAGGCGTTACAAAAGATAGTCATTTGGTGGAGTATGATGCAGAAAATTATTTGATTAAAGAAGAGGTGACACATTTCGGTGCGAAGAAAGTGATATTGAAAAATAAAAAGACAGGAAAGATTAGCGAGAAGACATTAGGATAATAATTTTTTGCCACAGAAACATAGAGTTCAGCATTTGCCTCTGTGTTTCTGTGCTTTAGTGGCAAACTAAATCTCATGAAAGTTTTATCACTGCTGCCACTGTTGGCGTCCTCGCCAACAGCCGATAATTGATAACAAAATAAAATCGCTGGCGAGGACGCCAGCGACAGCTTTGGTTCATGAAAGTTTTTATCACACGAAAAATTCCGCAGGAAGGAATTGATTTAATGCAGAAAGCCGGCATTTCATTCACTGAATGGACTGAGCGGAGAGAGTTAGAACAACATGAACTGATAGAAATATTAAAAGATTATGATGCACTTATCAGTGTTGGTCAGGATAAGATTGACAAATATTTTTTGAATGAATCCAAACATTTGAAACTGATTGCGCAGATGGCAGTTGGTTATGATAATATCGATATTCCCGAAGCCACTAAATTGAAAATCCCGATTGGAAACACACCAGGCGTATTGAGCAAAGCAACAGCCGATACTGCTTTTTTATTAATGCTTGCCGTTTCGCGCAAAGCATTTTATCTGCACAAAAAAATCATCAGCGGCGAATGGGGATTTTATGAACCGACAGATAATCTGGGAATTGAAATAGAAGGAAAAACATTGGGCATTTTCGGTCTTGGTAAAATTGGTTTTGAAATGGCAAAGAAATGTGCAGCAGCATTTGGCATGAAAATCATTTATCACAATCGAAGCATTAATGCAGAAGCGGAAAAGGAACTGAATGCAAAAAAAGTTTCGTTTGATGAGTTGCTTGCGCAAAGCGACGTGCTTTCCGTGCACACAGCATTGACTGCTGAAACAAAAAATATTTTTAATTACAGTAAGTTTTCGAAAATGAAACCGACTTCTATTTTTATTAATACGGCACGAGGAGCAATTCACAATGAAACAGATTTGATAAGAGCATTGAATGAAAAGCTGATTTGGGGCGCAGGATTAGATGTAACCAATCCCGAGCCAATGGATGTAAAAAACCCTTTGCTTGAAATGCCGAATGTTGCAGTGTTGCCACATATCGGTTCTGCTACAGAAGAAACACGCGGAGCCATGTCGAGACTTGCAGCAGAAAATATTATTGCTTTTTCAAAAGGAGAGAGATTACCGCATTTGGTAAATGGAGAAGTGTATGAGGATTTATAAATAATAGATAGCATTGCATTTATTTCTATTGAGGCAACATGATGTCGTTTTCAAAATACACTCAAATAAATTTTTCATGGCAAAATTTCTTGACACTACTGGAGTTTCTTATCATTTACAACAACTTATTAATAAAGCTGACGAGAAATTGGTTCTTATTAGCCCATACTTAAAAATTAATGACCGAATTAAGCAATCATTGGAAGATAAAAATAGGATGAAGATTGACATAAGAGTTGTGTATGGAAAAAATGAATTGCAGCCAGAGGAAAATAATTGGCTTAAATCAATGACAAGTATTCGTTCAAGTTTTTGCAAAGATTTACACGCAAAATGTTATTTGAATGAGAAAGAAGCCATAATTACTTCCATGAATCTTTATGAATTTTCGCAGGTGAATAACAATGAGATGGGAATCTATATTGAAAAAGAAAAAGACTCGGAATTGTATAAAGAAATTTATGACGAGGCACAGAGATTAATTAGAATTAGCGATGAAATAATTGTTTCTGTTGAAAAGGCTAAAACAAATGATAAGCTTTTAGAAAATAAAGACACAAAAAATAAAGTCGATAAAAAGCAAGAAAAGAAATTAGATAACTCAATAGGATATTGTATTAGAACTGGTATTCAAATTCCTTTCAATATTGAAAAGCCAATGAGTTATGACGCATTCAAATCTTGGAATAAATATGGCGACAAAGATTATCCTGAAAAATACTGTCATTTTTCAGGCGAAGAATCAAATGGTGAAACATGTGTGAATAAGCCAATCTTAAAAAGATACTGGAAAAAAGCCCAAGAAATTCACGGCTTCTAATTTGGTATTTTGCTTTTCTATGTTTGCTTAAAAGAAGGTTATGATATTAAAAGCAATTTTTTCAACCTTAATTATTTTCCTCAGCTCAAGACTATTCTCTCAAAAAATTTCAATTCTCACCTCCGGCACAAAAACTTCCCTCCGCGGATTAAGTGCAGTGAGCGATAAAATAATCTGGGCAAGCGGCAGCAATGGAACTGTTGCAAAATCTCTCGATGGCGGAAAAACATGGCAATGGCTCACCGTAAAAAATTTTGAGAAAAGAGATTTCAGGGATATAGAAGCATTTGATAAAAACACAGCGATTATAATCGCGATTGCTGAACCTGCGAATATTTTGAAAACAACAGACGGCGGCAAGACATGGAAAACTGTTTTTACCGATTCAACTAAAGTAATGTTTTTGGATGCTATGGAATTCTGGAATATCAACAGTGGCATCGCGCTCGGCGACCCGATCGACGGAAAATTTTTTATCGCACGAACTTTTGATGGTGGCAATAACTGGCAAAAAATTCCTTTTGATAAATTGCCTGATGCAGATTCGGGAGAAGCATGCTTTGCATCCAGCGGAACAAATGTGAGAAGATTAGACAGAGATGAGGCTTGCTTTATCAGTGGCGGTCTTCGTTCAAGATTATTTATCCGTGATAAAAAAATTGATTTGCCAATCATTCAGGGCAAACAGTCAACAGGTGCAAATTCAGTTGCCATCAGCGATGATAAAAAATTGAAAGGCGGTTATCATATTATCGTTGTCGGAGGAGATTTTAGCAATGACACCTCTACAGAAAAAAATTGTGCAATAACAAATGACGGAGGGAAAACATGGATAAGCCCAACTGTTCCGCCGCATGGTTACAGAAGCTGTGTTGAATTTATTTCAAAAGAAAAATTGATAGCGTGTGGAACAAGTGGTGTTGATATCAGCAATGACAGTGGCATGAACTGGGACCTGATTTCAAAAGAAAGTTTTCATGTTTGCAGAAAAGCAAAAAGCGGGAAAACTGTCTTTCTTGCGGGCTCAAATGGAAAAATTGCTAAGCTTATTGAATAAAATTTTAGGGCTCGTTAAACCTTTATTAAATTTATTGGTCTTTAAAAACACCCGTTTACGCCCTACTCTCGAAAATGAAATTTTTTTTAATCCTTTTATGAAAGAAGGCATTCAGCAATGGATGCCTTTTTCTTTTGAAAACCTTTTGCCACTGAGGAACGCGGAGTTAATCGCAGAGTTTCGCAAAGAAGCAAATGTCTTAGCAAATATTTGAAAATTTTATTATCAGGAGTATCAGGCAAATCAGATAAATCGTGGCTCAAACTTTATTCAAAACAATTATTCAGTTCCAGTGTTATAAGTACTATATCAATATTCACATATTGTTGATAAGTAAAAAGCAGCTTATTCAGATTCAAATCATTAAATTTGAAAAGCTCGGATGAGTTAAAAGAGAAATAATCGGAACAACAATTTTGAACCTTAAACAGAGCGAATTGACAGAAACAATCATCAACCTTGAAAGCGTTAACCCTATTGAATTTTTCGGAGTTAACAACGGTAAATTAGACATCCTCAAAAAGAAATTCCCCCTGCTAAAAATACTTTCGCGTGGCACTCAGATAAAACTGAGCGGAGCACCTGAGCAGATTGAATCTGCCAAGGAAAAAATTGATTTGCTCGTTCAGTATCTGGAGCGCAACGGTCATGTGAGCGAAAATTATTTTGAGCAGATTCTCGGTGGCGATGATGCTGAAACGGTCGACCATTTTGTTGACAAGCATCCAAACGACATTTTAGTTTTTGGTCCAAATGGAAAAACGGTTCGTGCAAGAACGGCTAATCAAAAACGAATGGTGAGTGCCACCGATAAGAATGATATTCTTTTTGCAATCGGACCCGCCGGCACTGGTAAAACATATACTGCTGTTGCATTGGCAGTTCGTGCGCTGAAAAATAAAATGGTAAAGAAAATCATTCTCACTCGCCCGGCTGTTGAAGCAGGGGAGAGCCTTGGTTTCTTGCCCGGTGATTTAAAAGAAAAAATCGACCCGTATTTAAGGCCATTGTATGATGCGCTCGATGATATGATTCCGGCTGACAAGCTTGGATATTATATGAGCACAAGAACGATTGAAATTGCTCCGCTTGCATATATGCGCGGTCGTACGCTTGATAATGCTTTTATCATTTTAGATGAAGCGCAAAATGCAACAGACCTGCAATTGAAGATGTTTTTGACACGTATTGGTGCGAATGCAAAAGCAATCATCACAGGTGATCTCACGCAGATTGACCTTCCGAAAAACCAGAAGAGCGGTCTTGCAAAAGCATTGTATATCTTAAAAAATATTGATGGCATTGCACATATTGAGCTCGATGAAGAAGATGTTGTCCGCCACCGTTTGGTGAAAGCCATCATCAGGGCTTATGAGCGAGATAAAAATATTGAATCCGGAACTATAGAGAAGTAATCTCCCCTTGTTAACATTACTAACCCGCCTGTGGAATTTCCTACGGGCTTTTTTTATGTCTTATATTTGCACATTATGAAGAAAATAATCACGCTTCTTTTATTGGCAACTGCGGTTGCATGTAATAATACTCAATCTTATAAAAAAGCCGAAGACGCTCAGGATGCAGGAAGAGAGTTTATCCGTGCTTCACTTGATGGCGACTACGACAAAGCAAAATATTATATGCTTGGCGATTCTACCAATCGCTATTTATTGGAAAGATGGAAAAACAGCTATGACAATCTCTCTAAAGAAGAAAAGGATAAATATAAAGATGCCGAGATTGTTGTTCTGGATTTGCACCGTGAAAATGATTCTGTAACATCATACAAATATTTCAACAGCTATAAAAAAGATACGACGACAGTTAAAGTGATGCTCGTACATGGCGAATGGGTTGTTGATATGAAAGAGTTGATGAAAATGAATAAATAATTACCTGAGAATCCGGGCACTCAAAGGTTCATCAATATAATTTGATGAACTTTTTTGTTTATGACAATGGATATATATCTTTGTCTTGTAAGGAAATGGTGTCTTCCTAAAACCGTTCCACCTCCGGAACTGATGGCGCCTACAAAATGTGAATCAATAAAACATTATTGTAGGAATGAACCGCATCAAAAAAATTTCAGAACATTTTTCAATCGCTATTCATCTGTCTAAATGGACATTTTATGTCATCCCGATTTCAATTGCAATTGGCTCTGCTGTTGCCGCGTTTTTATGGCTGCTTGATAAAGCAACACAATTAAGGTGGAGCAATGGATGGCTGTTATTTCTGTTGCCATTAGCAGGACTGCTCATTCATTTTTTATATAAAACCTGGGGCAAGAATTCCGACAAAGGAAATAATCTGCTGATGGATGAAATTCATCAGCCGGGCGGTGGCGTACCGAGAAGAATGGCTCCACTTATTTTAATAAGCACCATCATCACACATTTATTCGGTGGCTCTGCCGGACGAGAAGGAACTGCTGTGCAAATGGGAGGAAGTATCGCAAGCATGTTCGGCTCGTGGTTTGGCTTGAAGGATATGGATATGCGGATTATTCTTACTGCAGGAATTGCTGCAGGATTTGGCGCAGTGTTCGGCACGCCACTCACAGGAACCATCTTCGCCATGGAAGTGCTCACAATTGGGAGAATTCAATATGATTCATTATTACCCTGTCTGATTGCAAGCGTTATCGGAGACATGACATGTTATGCATGGGGCATTCATCACACACAATACAATATTCTTTTCAGCGAAGCCCATTCTTCATTATTACATATCGATTTGTTTTTATTGTTGAAAGTGATTGCTGCAGGAATTTGTTTTGGTCTTTGCAGTTTTCTTTTTGCTGAAATCACTCATGGGTTAAAAGTGCAGTTCAAAAAAATTATTAAACACCCTTTTCTTATTCCTGTGTTCGGCGGATTATTAATCATTGGTCTTACCTATTTCATCGGGAATGATTTTTATCTTGGTCTCGGAGTAAAAACAAAAAACGATTTGCCGGTAAGCATCATATCATCTTTCCATGCAGGCGGCGCGGATACGTGGAGCTGGTTGTTGAAAATATTATTTACCGCTATCACGCTTAGTTCAGGATTTAAAGGAGGCGAAGTGACGCCACTTTTTTTTATTGGCGCAACATTGGGAAACACGCTTGCTATTTTGTTCAACGCACCCATTGACTTATTCGCTGGATTAGGTTTCATCGCTGTTTTCGCAGGCGCAACCAACACCCCGCTTGCATGCACCATCATGGGCATTGAATTATTCGGAGGTGAGCACACGCTGTATTTTGCTATTGCATGTTTCACTGCTTATTTCTTCAGCGGTCATTCCGGAATTTATTCTTCACAAAAAATTGCCGTGCCGAAAATTTTCGATGCTCATTTTTCCGATGAAACATCACTCGAAGAATCCATGAAACGCAGGAGGAGATTTGCAGGGAAGAATCTGAAGAAATACAATATCAACCTAAATTTTTTTAAAGATGAAAAAAGAAATTAACCTGCATGTGAAAGAAATGGGTAAGCTCAGGATTTATTTGCCACAGGGAGAAAAAATGAGTGGAGAAGGACTGATTGGAAAACTGAATAAGAAAACGGTTTACAGAGAAATCATTAAAGCTGCAAAGAACGAGCTTATCATGAATGCGAGCGCATTTATGACTCATTTCGGCTACAGCCAGCACAAACCTATTGCACAAAAATTTACAGAAGGGAATGACGATGATACGACACTTTGTATTGAGCTGATTGATAACAAAACCAAGCTGGAATCATTTTGCCGGAAATATCATTCTATGCTGAAAGGAAAAACGATTGTTTATAAGCCGGTTGAATTTTGGGAGATTGATTAACTTTAATCAACATGAAACTGATTTTGATAATAGCGGCCGGTAGTGGCATCGGTGGCGTTATGCGCTACGGCATGCAATCATTTATATATAAACTTTATCCGTTCAGTTTTCCGTTAGGCACTTTTTTGGTGAATATCATCGGTTGTTTTTTAATAGGCATTTTTTTTGCGCTTGCAGAAAAAAATATTTTAACTTCAGAGACAAGGCTTTTTTTAATCACCGGAATTTGCGGCGGCTTCACAACTTTCTCAACATTTTCTTACGATAATATTGCGCTGCTGAAACAGGGAAATTTTCTTTATTTCTTTTTGTACGCAATCGGCAGCGTTGTGTTAGGAATACTTGCCACTTATCTCGGCATCTTGCTCATCAAAATTTTATGAATATGGAACTCAACGGCCATTCAATGCTCATGCGCATATTCATCGGCGAAAGCGACAAAATCGGCAATGCATTATTATATGAGACCATTCTTCGCGAAGCAAGAAAAAAAGGATTAGCCGGATGCACAGTACTGCGGGGCATCATGAGCTACGGAGCAAGCTCGCGAATCCATAGCGCAAAACTTATTGATATTTCTGAAGACCTTCCAATCGTTATTGAAATTGTAGATGAAGAAAAAAAGATTGATGATTTTATTCCTGCTGTCAATAACCTTTTCAATCAATGTGGTCGTGGTGGAATGATAACAACCGAAAAAGTGAACGTGATTTATTATAAGCCACTCAATAAAAAGTGACAACATTAAAAAATCTTCTCTTTTTATTCTTGCACAATCACCTGCACTTTCTTTGCTTAATGGCTGTTTTCATTTAGGTTTGTAGAAATAATTTTTTATGATGACAGTTTCTCACCCATGGCATGGCGTTCCTTTCGGCGAAAACGCACCAAGAGTTGTTAATGCAATCATAGAAATTCCGCAAGGCTCCCGTGCAAAATATGAAATTGACAAACCATCAGGTTTGCTAAAACTTGACCGTGTTATTTATTCTTCCTTTTATTATCCTGCTAATTATGGTTTTATACCGCAAACTTATGGCGATGATAAAGATCCTCTGGATATTTTAGTGCTTTCCACGATCAGCATTCAACCATTATGCTTAGTGTCAGCAAAAGTTATTGGTGTGATGCAGATGATCGATGGCGGCGACGCAGATGATAAAATTATTGCTGTTGCAGCAAACGACCCCGGCATTAATTATTATAACAATATCGAAGAATTGCCCAAACATTTTTTTGATGAGATGCGCCACTTCTTCGAAGAATATAAAACCCTTGAAAACAAAACCGTGGTAGTGGAAGAATTCGGCGATAAGACAACTGCGATAAAAGTGATTGAAGATGCGATTGAATCATACAAAATAAATTTCGGAGGGAAGAAATAATAATTCCACGCAACGGACGCAAAGAATACGACTAACGCGACAGTAATTAAAAAATTAATGAGAACTCGAAACTGCAAACTATAAACTGAAAACTTCATGTCATGTCAATACAAACTGTTGCTCTCGTAATTATTGTTGGTCTTGTTGCCGGAGTTTTAAGTGGATTGGTTGGTGTTGGCGGCGGCATCATCATTGTTCCCGCATTGGTTTTTATTTTGGGGTTCAGTCAGCACCAGGCGCAAGGCACATCTCTTGGCATTTTGCTTTTGCCTGCCGGAATTTTTGCAGTTCTTAATTATTACAAGCAAGGCTATATTGATTTGAAAGTTGTCTTCATACTTTTTGTTGGGTTCCTCATAGGCGGCTATCTTGGCAGCAAAATCTCCCTGAGCTTATCAGAAGCTGCTGTTAAAAAAATCTTTGCTATCGTTCTTGTAGTTATTGCAGGCAAGATGTTGTTCTTCGATAAATAAATTGTCTGAACCTGGATTTTTGAGATTAATGGGATTTTTAAGATAAGTGCCAACTGAAAATTGCTAACTGAGAACTACTTCTGCGCTTAAATTCCTCCCAAATAATTTGTGAAATTTCTCCATTCCTGCATCTCATAGGTATAAAATTTCCTACTTTACTTCTGTGCAAAACAACGGGTTCAGCCATATAACAGATAAAGAGCTGCTGGAGAATTTCTACGATAGCCACGATAATAAATGGCTCGGAATCCTTTTGCAGCGTTACACGCTTTTGTTGCTCGGTGTTTGCATGAAATACATGAAAAATGAAGAAGAAGCCAAAGATTGCGTGCAGCAGGTTTTCCTGAAAGCCATCACCGAATTAGAGAAATACAAAGTTGAATATTTCAAATCCTGGATTTATATGGTTGCCCGAAACCATTGCCTGATGCGGCTTCGGCATCTTGGGAGAAAAACGGTGGACATAGATGAAAAAACAATGCTCCCCGAAGAAGAAATAAAAATCAATGCACATCTGGAGAAAGAAAAACTGCTTCAGGCAATGAGCGCATCAATGGATGAATTGAACACAGAGCAGAAACAGTGCTTAACTTTGTTCTATCTTGAAAAAAAATCTTATCAGGAAGTGGTTGAAAAAACCGGGTTTTCAATCATGCAGGTGAAAAGTTATATCCAGAATGGAAAGAGAAATCTGAAACTGTTGCTCGACAAAAAACTCAGCAACAACTCAAAAAAATGAACAACGATTTACTGAACATATTGACTAATGATAATGATGATCTGGATAATCAAAAGCTGATTGATTATCTGAACGGCAAGCTATCCGATAATGAAAAGCATGAAGTGGAAAAATGGATGGCTGATAATAATATTGCAAACGATGCTGTGGAAGGATTGCAAAACATTAAAGACAAAAAAAGTCTTTCGCAATATGTTGAGCAGCTCAATAATAACCTGCAGATTCAGCTTGAAAAGAAAAAGGAATATCGCTTTAAAAGAAAGCTAAAAGAATACCCTTGGATTTACTTTGCAGTGGTGCTCATCTTGCTGTTATGCATTGTCGGATTTGTAATACTCAGAATGATTTTGACATCTCACCATTAAAAATGAGAAAGCGAAGTTCATCGGCTTCGCTTCCTCATTCCTAATTACTCATTTCTTATTTCTAATTTTTTATTTTTTATTGATATTGAATATACATCGGCTGCGGTTTCAGTTTCAGCACTTCTGCCGGAGTGAGCATGCGGCTCCCTTTCTCGCGAAAATCATTTTTGTAGAATAACTTAAATCCAGTGAACTGAACAGGTTCTTTATAGATAAATTCTTTGTAGGTAGTGAATTTTCTTGCCTGTGCGCCCCATCCATCCATATCCATCACCATTTGCACTTCCGGATGAACTTTGATGTTTTTATAATTGGTCACCATTGCATGCGTGAAGCGATGAACCACTAAAATTTTGGGCGGAAGATTATTTGCCTTCACCAGTTTAGCAAGATAATCAGAAACGAAATTCACATCAGTTGCATCCATTGTTCCAATAACAGTTCCGGGTTTTTTTCCGGTCTTCATAGAAAACTCAGGGTCGATTCCCAAATGCACCTGCGGCATTTTCAAATATTGTTCAAGCAAAGGAATTTCTGTCTGAACATTGCTCAGTGCGACCTGAACATCGAGAAAAACAATCGCATTTATTTTTGCAGCCATTTTTATGATAGAATCAATATGCTTGGCAGGCATGCGCAATCTGTATTTGCCATCTTTGCCGGCATAACCTTGAGCTGTGACAGCGATATAATGAAGTGCGGGTATAACTTCAGTTGTTGAATCGGCTGCTGCCCATTTCTTCACTTCCGCATCCAATCTCTGGAACATTTCTTTTTCAGGATATTCTCCCAAAATGCCCATTTTCTTTGAATAAAGATTGCCATAATAAGCCACAATTCTTTTGAAAGGAAGGATAGCGCCAGCATTCGGCAACACTGTTTTTGCCGGCCAGCGACCTGATGAATCGCCATTCACCATTTTCAGCATTCTTGCATTGTATAATGTACTGTCCAATACAAGTGGTGCTGGTGAAGCTTTTGCTATTGAATCAGCTTTTGCTGTGCTGTCTTTTGCTGAGTCTGCAGCTTTTTCCTGTTGTGATTGTGCATTGCCACAGCTTAACAAGCTGGCTGCAAAACAGAAAACAACTGCAATAAAAAATGGCTTAAAAATATCAGTATTAAATAAGCGGGAATCAAAAGAATAAAACTTGTTCACAAACCGGGCTTTGCGTTGCATGGGTATTGGATTTAATAGAAAAAATCGGCGCAATAACTGGGTTAAGAACGAAGCTGGCAGGCTTTTATTTTGACGAAGCCATTCTTTAATAATCAACATAAGTCAGAGGTAAATATGATGAACGAAAAATAATTATGCGCGAAAATATCCACGCAATCTCATTAACGCCAATTAATATATCAACATTGGGAAATAAATGTTAAAAACCTAACCTAATAAATGGAAGGCTGGTTTAGTTTACCAGATGATTTTATTCTCGCGAATTGAATTAGGCATCCTGTCGATGTTTTTGCGACCTTGTTTTCCAACAGGCATGCGCTCAGCTTTTTTCATATCGGGAACAAGACAAGGCATATTATCGGACATTAGATCATAAACGGAACCGTTGAGAGCGTTGTGAGAAAATTTTCCGCGTGAACTTAAATCCTGCGCTTCTTCGGGATTTACAATTAATGTCTTAAGATTATCTTTTTCATCATTATTGTTCAACTTGAACAATTCTTTGAACTGATTATTGCCTGAAAAATCGGTGGCAGGAACTTGTAATCTTATTTCAGGGAGATTGAGATGGTCAATTTGTTGTTTGGTTTGAGCATCGGCAAAGAGAAAACCTAATGCAAAAAAATAAAGTGATAAGATTTTTTTCATAACAATTTCGTTTTGATAATTCGAAATAAAGTTACAAATAATCCAAGACTTATCTCATTTCTTTCCACGCATTAATCAATCCATTCGTTGATGAATCATGTGAATGAACGGGATCGTTATTCTGTAGCTCTGGAAGAATTTTTCCGGCAAGTTGTTTTCCTAACTCAACACCCCATTGGTCGAAAGAGTAAATATTCCAGATTACACCCTGCACAAAAATTTTGTGCTCATACAATGCAATCAATCTTCCTAATGTGAACGGCGTGATTTCTTTTATCAAAAAAGAATTGGTTGGACGATTTCCCGTGAAAGATTTGTATGGCATCAAATCGGGCTTCACATTTTCAGCAATCAAATCATTTTTTGTTTTCCCATTCATGAGCGCTTCCGTTTGTGCAAAAAAATTGGAAAGCAATTTCACATGGTGGTCACCGATGGGATTGTGGCTGATAGCTGGTGCAATAAAATCACAAGGTATTAATGTCGTTCCCTGATGAATCAATTGATAAAAAGCATGCTGTCCGTTTGTTCCGGGTTCGCCCCAAACAACGGGCCCTGTTGCATAAGTAACAGGATTCCCGTTTCTGTCAACACTCTTTCCATTGCTTTCCATATTGCCTTGCTGGAAATAAGCCGCGAATCGGTGCATATATTGGTCGTATGGAAGAATGGCTTCAGTTTGCGAACCGTAAAAATTTCTGTACCACAAACCAACCAGCGCCATTACCACCGCAATATTTTTTTCAAAAGAAGTTTCTTTGAAATAATTATCTGTTTCATGTGCACCTCTTAATAGCTGTTCGAAATTATCATAGCCAATACTTAACGCAATTGATAATCCGATAGCGCTCCACAGAGAATATCTTCCACCGACCCAATCCCAAAATTCAAACATGTTTTCTTTGTCGATGCCAAACTTTACTACATCTTTTTCGTTGGTTGATAACGCCACAAAATGTTTCGCAATATGCGCTTCATCTTTTGCTGATTCCAGAAACCAATCACGTGCAGAATTTGCATTCGTCATTGTTTCCTGCGTGGTGAATGTTTTGGAAGCAATCAGAAAAATCGTTTCATCAGGTGTTATTTTTTTTAGCGTTTCTGCAATATGTGTTCCATCCACATTCGAAACAAAATAAGGCTGCATGTTTTTCATCCAATATGGTTTCAGTGCTTCTGTCACCATCACAGGACCTAAATCACTTCCGCCAATACCAATATTTACAATGTATTTTATTTCTTTTCCTGTGAAGCCTCTCCATTCGCCGCTATGTACTTTTTCGCAGAACCTTTTCATGTGAGCAAGAACGCCCATCACATCAGGCATCACATCATTGCCATCAGAATAAATCGGGTTACCGGAAAAATTTCTCAATGCAATATGCAAAACCGAACGTCCTTCCGTTTGATTAATTTTTTCTCCGTTGAACATCGCATCAATCGCAAGTTTCAATTTGCATTCATCAGCAAGCTGCAGCAGCAACTGCATTGTTTTTTCATTGATGATGTTTTTCGAATAATCAAATAAAATGTCACCTGTCTTTAATGAAAACTTATTGAACCTGTCTGCATCATTCTGAAACAAGCTGCGCATGTGGTTGCTCCTCATCTCATTTTCAAAATGCTCTTTTAATTGCCGCCATGCTGTTGTTTCTGTAGGAGAAATTTTCGGGAACATATTTTCTGGAATTATAATTCAAATGTAAAGAAGCTAATTGTCTGAACCACGATTTTAAACTTATTTATCTGATTGTCCTGAGAGCGTTTCTGAAGGTGTGCCACGCCTAAGAAACGTTTTCATATTTATCAAGATATTAAGGCGTGGCACACCTCGATAGCGACTCTAATTATAACGCTCTTGTATTTCTTGTCCCTTGTATCTTGCTCCTTGTGCCTTATATGGTACTTATTACCTTCATCGTCCTCTCCATCATTTCTTCCGCGATATCCAGATGTGTCACAAAACGGATTTGGTCAGCCGCAATCGCAATCACATGAATGTTTTGTTGAAAAAGTTTTTCTGCAATCTGTTTTGCAGGAATATTAGATTGAGTTTGTACAATCACAATATTTGTTTCAACAGGTAAAATATTTTTCACAAAACTTTTTTTCGAAACTGCATCTGCAATTTTTTTTGCATTGGCATGGTCTTGCGCCAATCTTTCAATATTATTTTCCAAAGCATACACTCCCGATGCTGCCATAAAACCAGCCTGCCGCATGCCGCCGCCAAAAACTTTGCGCACCCTTCTTGCTTTTTTGATGAAATCTTTTTTGCCGATTAATATGCTTCCAATCGGGCAACCCAATCCTTTGTTCAGGCAAACTGAAATACTGTCAAAAATTTCTCCGTATTGTTTGGCAGTTTCATTTTTCGCGACCAATGCATTAAACAATCTTGCGCCATCCAAATGCAATTGCAAATTATTGTCATCACAAACTTTCCTGATTTTTTTTATCTCTTCAAAATCATAACAACTTCCGCCGCCACGGTTCGATGTATTTTCCAGGCAAACCAATGATGTTCTTGCCTTGTGCACATCATCCGGATTAATCGCCGCAAGAACCTGCGCTGCATTTATCCTTCCGAAATTTCCTTCAACCGCTTTCACCTGTGACCCGGAATTTGCAGCAATGCCGCCGCCTTCATAAATGTACACATGTGCATTCGATGCACAAATCACTTCATCGCCAATCTGCGTGTGGCAGCGGATTCCAATCTGGTTGCTCATCGTGCCGCTCGGAGAATAAATCGCAGCTTCCATTCCGAAAAGTGTTGCCGCCATTTCTTCCAACTTGTTAATCGTCGGGTCTTCTTCAAAAACATCATCGCCTACTTCTGCGCTCATCATTGCCTGCAACATGGCAGGCGATGGTTTGGTAACTGTATCTGAACGAAAATCAATCATAATAAATAAATCAAGGCTTTAAAGTTATTTAACGAATTGGT
>Ga0070734_10001085_pt1 | contig 43450 bp, 36 predicted proteins | sample Coa_R1_8_FD_66444 | JGI IMG/M metagenome (GOLD analysis project Ga0070734, IMG submission 66444) | Surface soil microbial communities from Centralia Pennsylvania, which are recovering from an underground coalmine fire - Coalmine... | ecosystem: Environmental > Terrestrial > Soil > Unclassified ...
TCCTTCAGCGTTGCAACCAGCGGAATCATGACTTCAGGAAGCACCTTGATTCCCTTCTTGGTGCAATCGACGGCGGCCTCGAAGATGGCACGGGCCTGCATCTCGGTGATTTCAGGATAGGTGATACCGAGACGGCAGCCGCGATGTCCAAGCATAGGGTTGAACTCGTGCAGTTGTTCGACGCGAGCGAGCAGCTTGGGCAGAGCGCCCTTAAGATCGCTAATACCCTTGATGCCGTAGTCCTTATATTTCGTGACGAGTTCCTTCTTCTGCTTGGCGCTGTAGCGCGACAAGAGAGCGATGTCGACCATCAACTCTTCACGCCTCGGCAGGAACTCGTGCAACGGAGGATCAAGCGTGCGGATCGTGACCGGCAGGCCGTCCATCGCCTTGAAGACGCCGATGAAATCTTTACGCTGCAGCGGCAACAATTCTTTCAGAGCAGCGCGGCGGCCTTTTTCGTCGTCCGCGAGAATCATCTTGCGCATGGGGCCAATCTTGCCCTCGCCAAAGAACATGTGCTCGGTGCGGCACAGACCGATTCCTTCCGCGCCGAAGTTGCGAGCCTGGATCGCATCGCGCGGAATATCGGCGTTGGCGCGCACTTTCATTGTGCGATGTGGATCGGCCCACTGCATAAACTTCTGCAGCTCAGGATCGTCGGCGTTCGGAGGAATCGTGTTCAGCTTGCCTTTGATCACGCGTCCGGTGGTGCCGTCGAGAGAGATCCAGTCACCCTCGTTGAAGGTCTGGCCCTTGACCTTCATCGTGCGGGCTTTTTCGTTCACGTCGACATCGCCAGCGCCGGCGACACAGCACTTGCCCATGCCACGGGTCACGACAGCGGCGTGACTGGTCATACCGCCGCGAGAGGTGAGAATGCCTTTCGCAACTTCCATACCGTGAATGTCTTCCGGTGTGGTCTCGGCACGAACCAGAATGACCGAAGTTGCGGAGTTCTTTTGAACAGCTTCGACTGCCGCATCGGCCGTGAATACGATCTGGCCGACAGCTGCGCCGGGTGATGCAGGAAGACCGGTTGCGAGCACTTCGACCTTGGTGCTCTTCTCATCAAGCCGCGGAACCAGGAAGTCGTACAGTTGGTTGGGCTCGACGCGGAAGATAGCTTCTTCCTTCGTGATCAAGCCCTCGTCAACCATCTGAATCGCCACTCGAACGGCCGCCAGTCCGGTGCGCTTGCCGTTGCGCGTCTGCAGCATGTAGAGTTTGCCGTCCTGAATGGTGAACTCGAAATCCTGCATGTCTTTGTAGTGCTTTTCCAGCCGGGTCGTAATTTCGCGCAGCTGGTCATAGACATTGGGCATGACCTTCTTCAATTCGAGAATCGGAACCGGTGTCCGCACGCCCGACACTACATCTTCGCCCTGGGCGTTCATCAGAAATTCACCATAGAATTCGTTGGTCCCAGTAGCGGGATTCCGCGTGAACCCTACGCCTGTGCCGCTGGTATCTCCGAGGTTGCCATAGACCATGGCCTGAACGTTGACGGCTGTACCGAGCATGTCATCGATGTTGTTGATGCGGCGATAGTGCTTGGCGCGATCGTTCTGCCAGGAGCGGAACACAGCATCGCGAGCCATGACGAGCTGTTCGCGCGGATCTTGCGGAAAGTCGCGCTTGGCGTGCTTCTTCACGACCTTCTTGTATTCGGCAATGACTTCCTCGAGCGCCTTGGCGTCGAGGTCCGTGTCCATCTTGGCTTTCTTCTGTTTCTTCTTGGCGTCGAACACCTCGTCGAAGGCATGCTTTTCGATGTCGAGTACGACGTTGCCGAACATCTGGATCAGGCGGCGATAGGAATCCGCGGCGAAGCGAGGATTATTGCTCCTCTTGGCCAGCGCCTTCACGCTCTCGTCGTTGAGCCCGAGGTTCAAGATCGTGTCCATCATGCCGGGCATGGAAAACTTCGCGCCCGAACGCACGCTCACCAGCAGAGGATTGTCGCCCTTGCCTAGCTTCTGTCCCTGCAGCGCCTCGAGTTTCGCGAGCGCTTCGTCCATCTGCTTGTCGACATCGGGCGAGAGGCCGCCGCGCATGTATTCACGGCAGGCTTCCGTCTGAATCGTGAATCCTGGGGGCACGGGCAAACCGGCGTTGGTCATCTCGGCGAGGCCAGCACCTTTGCCGCCGAGGACATCTTTCATTTTGCCGTTGCCATCGGCCTTGCCGCCACCGAAGGAGTATACGTACTTGGTTGAGGACTTCTTGGTTTCTTTCGTTTCAGTTTCAGGAAGAGTCATCGTCGCCATAGTTATGAGTCCTTTTTGAAGATTTACTGTTTACTGCACGTGCTCGAGTCCATGCGAGACCAATCGCCGCTTTTCAGCGTGAAGTAGCTCACTTTGAAGTGGCGCTCATCGAGCCGTTCAAACGTGAATCGTTGCGTGGGAGCCGATGTGCTGCCCAAGGCGTCGCCGTCCCACTGGAGCAGCGCAGAACTCCAGCCGCTGGAATAAAACACACGTGCTCCGCCAGCAGAGTCTTGCGCCGTCATCACAAATTGCTTTTGCTTTGGATCCCAGCCCCACTCCGCAAGAGCGTGATAGTTGAAAGGGGCCTTATCGTCGTGACGGAACAACATCCATCCTCCGTCGAGATCGGGAGCGAAATGTTGATGTGCTTCAATCACCTTGCCAGATGTGTCGAATTTCCCGGAGCATTCCCATTCGCCGGCGAAGTATCCGAAAGTAGAAATCACCGGCTTCAGTTCCGTCTTTTGAGTCTGGGCTGCCATAAGCGTCGTCAGAAGAAATAAAGCGCCAATGCCGATCAGAAACCTTGACGTCATCGTTCCTTACTTTCCGTCACGATCTCGGAGAAGTCCGCAATCGTGGAGAACTCCTTGAGCAGCGCCTGCAGCAATGCCAGACGGTTTGCTCTCACGCGTGTGTCGTCGACCATGACCATGACCTTGTCGAAGAACTTGTCAACTGGCTCCCGAGCCGTCGACAGCAATCTCAGAGCTTCGACATATGCGCGGTTCTTTCGCAGCTCCTCGACTTTATCGCCTTTCTGGTCGAGATATGCGATCAGATTCTTTTCTTCTTCCGCAGAGTCCGCCAGTGGCTCGACTCTAGCAGCGGGAGCAATTCCCTTCTCGTCGGCCTGCCGCAGGATGTTGCGCATGCGTTTACAGGCCGCTCCGATGGCCTGGAACTCCGGCATGTTGATGACTTCTTTTACGGCCTCGGCGCGCGCAACAGCGTCAACGACATCATCAGCGTCGGACCCCAACACTGCCTTTACAACATCATAGGAATAACCCAGGACATCCTTCAGATAGAATTCGAGGCGTTCGCGGAAGAAGACCGCGATCGAGTTCGCATATTTCGCTTCGTCAACGAACTTTCTTTCGGCTTCCGACTTCTGGTAACCCGACCGCGCATCCTGCATCAGCTCACTTAGCCGCAGCGGAAGCTTCTTTTCCGCGATGATCTTCACAATCCCGTTGGCCTGACGACGCAAAGCAAAGGGATCCTTGGAACCGCTCGGAACCAGGCCCAACGCGAACATTCCAGCAATCGTGTCGGCCTTGTCCCCGAGGGAAAGAACCGCACCCTCTAAAGATCGCGGCACCGCGTCATCGGTGGACTCTGGCTTGTATTGATCGTAGATCGCGTCGGCAATGGCGAAGCGCGTCGCTTCCGGCAGGCTGGTATCGAGCGCTTGCACACGGGCATAAAGACCGCCGACGATGCCCTGCAGTTCCGTAAACTCCTTGACGAGTTCGGTGGTCAGATCGGTCTTAGCCAGACAGGCCGCTTTGTGTACGACCCCGGGACGAATCGTGACTCCCTTTTGCTTGAGGATCTCGTTGACCCAACTGCACAACCGCTGCACGCGTTGCGTCTTGTCGTAGTAGCTGCCTAGATCTTTTTGGAAGGTTACATTCCGCAGCGAATCCAAACGTTCGAGCAGTGACTTTTTCTGATCGGTCTCCCAGAAGAAGCGCGCGTCGTTAAAGCGCGCGCGCAAGACACGCTCATTGCCCTGGCGAATGAGCCCCAGCGGATCGGTATCGGTGTTGAGCACGGCAAGGAAATGTGGCAGCAGCTTCCCTTCCGCGTCTTCGAGCGCGAAATACTTTTGATGGTCACGCATGACGGTGACCAAAACCTCTTCTGGGAGCGCGAGGAATTGCGGATCGAATCCACCGAGCAGCGCAGAGGGAAACTCGGTGAGATTTACCACAGTATCGAGGAGAGGCTTGTCTTCGCGCCAGCGCGCTCCGGGAATAGTGCGTGTCGCGGCATCAAGAGCCTTGCGGATCTGGTGCTCGCGCTCGGAGCGGCTCAGAACTTTGGCGGCGCGGAGCGAGTCTACATACGCCGAGCCAGCGCGCGAAATCGTAACCCGCTTGTCGGTAAGAATCCGGTGGCCACGGGAATGATTTCCTGCTTGGATACCATCGAACTCCAGAGGAACCGTTTCTCCGTCGAGCAGCGCCACCAGCCAGCGCACCGGGCGCACAAAGCGCTCACTCGGCTTGCGCCAGTACATGTTTTTCGGCCAGTAGATGGATGAGATTTCCTTCGGCAGTAACTCGGCAAGTATTTCGGACGCTCCGCGGCCCTTTTTCGTAACTTTCGCGGAGATGTACTCGCCCTTTGGGGTCGTAACTTTCTCCAGAGCAGAGACGTCGACGCCAGCCTTCTTGGCGAAGGCGTGGGCTGCGGGAGTCGGATGACCTTCTTTATAGGCGACGTTAACGGAGGGGCCGGTCAGTTGCTCGACTACATCGGACTGAGCGGGCGCAATACCTGACGCCATCACGGCTAATCGTCGCGGCGTCTCGAAACTGGTGACCTCGCCGCCCGACAGTCGCTCGCGGGTCAGCAAGGCACTGACGCGTTGCCGCAGTTCTGCCGAAGCCGCGTCAATCATCCGCGCCGGAATTTCTTCACAACCGATCTCTAAAAGAAAATCTGGCATGCATTCAAACCATCAAGTGTCTCAAAAACCGTGCCCCACCGAATGTGACATCCATCACATTCAGCTGCACATTCACCTGTTGAAAACGCCTTGTCATCCCTTCGGCAAGCTCAGGGCAGGCTCTGAGCGTAGCCGCATGATTCGCAAAGGCGAATCATGCCGCGGAGTCGAAGGATCCCGCATCATCCCGCGGCGCACAGGCCGTGCAAGACACCCTCGCGACGCAGCAAGCCGCCTCCACAAATCCCTCGCCGAGTCTCTGCCACGGCGAGCTAGCATGGGGTCCTTCGCGTCCGCTCAGGATGACAGAGCTTAGGAGGCGACCGGAGTCAACTTCCCTTTGACTGACTTCGGTGGACTCTCCCTTACGGGTTCGGGTTCGTCGGCGCTGTCGACTACGGCCTCGCTCTTTTGCTGATCAACCCAAGCCTTTGCGATACCGACTGCCAATGCCCTGACTCGCGCAATCACTCCCACGCGCTCTGTCACAGAAATCGCCCCGCGCGCATCGAGAATGTTGAACAGGTGCGAGCACTTTAGGCAAAGATCGTATGCGGCCAGCAGCGGAAAGCGCGCTTTCTCCCGCGCAATCCCGTCTTCCTGGGAGTTATCTCTCATCAACGCCGCGTATTTCTCAATCAATCCCTTGCACTCCGACTCGCACAGATCGAAATGCTTCCATGCTTTCTCAACGTCGGCCAACTCGAAGTTATAGACAGAAAACTGGAGCTCATCCGCAAGCCGCACATCGCGATACTTCACGGGAGCGCCCGTCTTGGGATCGCGCGCCCACACAATGTCGTAAATCGAATCCAGATCCTGGAGGAACTGCGCGATGCGCTCCAGCCCATACGTCAACTCGGCGCAGATCGGATTCAGGTCGACCCCGCCGCATTGCTGGAAGTAAGTGAACTGGGTGATCTCTTGTCCGTCGAGCATGACCTGCCAGCCCACTCCCCAGGCGCTCAGCGTCGGCGCTTCCCAGTTGTCCTCTTCGAACTTAATGTCGTGATGCCGCAGCTCGATCCCAATCGCTTCGAGCGATTCGAGGTAAACCTCCTGCACGTTTTCTGGTGGCGGCTTCAGGATCACCTGCAACTGCATGTGCTTGAAGAGCCGGTTCGGATTCTCTCCGTAGCGGCCGTCGGCCGGGCGCCGTGAAGGCTGAACGTACGCCACTTTGTACGGCTTCGGCCCCAGAACCCGCAGAAAAGTCTCGGGCGCCATCGTGCCCGCGCCGACTTCGACATCGTACGGCTGCTGCAGGACGCATCCACGCTCTGCCCAGAAAGTCTGCAGGCGAAGGATAAGCTCCTGAAACGTAAGCGGATTGGGCTTGGCTGGATTCACAGAAGAAATCTGCTTCTGGGGTTAATCGTTGATTGTAATGGAAGGAGCGCCCAGCCGTCAGCTAGCAGGCTTCACAGGCTCAGCCATGACCCCATGAATAGCAGCAACGCCACAACCAGAAACGCAGTAGGCGCGGGGAAAAAATGCAGCGAAACTGCCGTCATCGCTACCAGCCACAATGCGTTGATTCCGGCGATTCTCTTCAGCAATTGCACGCGCTCGCTGGAGAGAGCCAAACAGAGAAGCCCCACGACGAACATTCCGAGCACGAACGAAATACTAAAGCCACGGAACAGGGTATCGAAACTGCGCATCGATCCCATAAGGTTGAATTTGTAGTCCGTTGTTAAAGCGATTAGTTGTCTCTCGGTATCGTTCGCTGCCACCGGCTTCTCGAAGAGAGAGAGGCTGTGGGCGGCGCCGAGCAGAAACAACCAGACTGCACCTGTCCGAAATGAACGTCTTCCCCACTTGTCGGTCATGGGCATAACTTTGCGATCTGCGGAGTGAGTTATACCACGAAAAGCGATTGCGAACGGCTCCAAACCTTTGGATCTCGATAGGAGACAACTGCTAAAAATTGCCCTTTTCCAGCATCCCCGCGGTGACCAACTTCTTCTCGATATGCCGCTGAAGAATTTGGATTAGCAAATTGCGCAGATCAGCAGCTTGCGTTTTTGGCCATGGGAGGTCCGTGAAGCTGTCCACTGGCGCGCGGAACATTTGCGCAGCCCAAACCCTCGACTCGTTGGAGATCTCCGACGAGGCCAGGCGCTTGTCATCGGCGCACATCAGACCGTCGGCGAGGGCGTGAAAGTAGGCCCGAGCGCCATTCAAACCACGGCCGCAGATGACACACTCAGTCAGTTCCGGCAAAAAGCCCACCAGTCGCGTAAGCCAGAGTTCGAAGTACGTAACCGGCATCCAGACCTCGGGCCCATCCAGAACGTGCAGAACCGAGAGCGTGAGCCGGAAGATGGCGTCGTTGGCCTCGTGATCGGGGAGCAACTCGTCGAGCAACTCTGCAATATGTCCGAGAGCGACGGCGCGAGCGTAACTGACCTCTTTGGCGAGAGGAGATTCAAGCACCTCACAGGCATCCAGGCGTGCAAGTTCCTGCCGCTCGCGGACGTCGTAAAAGGCACGGACATACGTAAGCGGCTCAAGCGCTCCGCCGAAGCGGCGTTTTGATTTCTTGGCTGAGCGAGCCACGCCGCGAACCTTGCCTTCCGCGCGCGTAAAGAACGTCACGAGCAGGTCCGCTTCGCGCAGCGGATAGGTGCGGAGCACTAGCGCTTCAGACTCTCTCAGAGCCATGGGTGCATTGATTCTAGAGGAATAAGCGAGCGCTAAGGAATGGAGCGCAAACTCGTCCACAGCGGTGGCTGCTATTGCCAGTCGCGTTGGTATCAATGACCAGGACACTTCGGGACCGTTTTCTTGCCTCAGATCAGCTGCGAAAGTACATGTCCATAGGGACGAGATACCAATAGAACAAAGGTCATTGTTGAAAATCTTCTCGGCTTTTAGTTTCAAGCACTTCGCGCTGGCATCTGTCGCAGTTTTTCTTACGACCGCCTACGCGAGGGCACAAGGTCCATTGCCCGAACCGGTTGTACCCGCACAAACGGTGGAGGTTTCTTCACTCTCACCATTGCCGTCATTGACACCCGTACATGAGCCAGTACCGGCAGAGGGTGCCTTTGCGGCACCCATGCCGATCATCGAGTCAGGTGCTGCGTTGAAGAAGGAGTCAACCCATCGATTCTGGGAACGCGAAAATCGCGTCCTCTTTGCCGCGACGGGTTTAGCGGCAACGGGTGATTTCTTGGTGACACACGCGAACCTCTCGAGCGGAGGTCGAGAACTCGATCCCGTAGCCCGTCTGTTCACGGGAAGTACGCCCGCGCTCGCCTGCAATTTTGCGCTGCAAACGACAGCGGTGGTTAGCTTGAGTTACTTATTTCATAAAACCGGGCACCACAAACTGGAACGCCTGACCTCCGTGGTCAGTGCGACGGCATCGAGCAGCGCGGTCGCGTACGGACTCATGCATCGCTGACGGCCGTCGACTGCACGCCACGGGCCAGCTTCCGCTATACTGCAAAAACCGTGCGAAAAGTCCGAGTCTTCCTATCCCTTGTGTGCCTGATGTCCAGCCTCTGCTTCTCCGAGGAAACTTCGTTCCAACATATAAACGTCCCGGACGCTAAAGGCAGGCAGGTCCATGCTGTCCTCACGTTCAGCGACCGCAATATGGCTGTGGAAGTTCATCCGGATAAGGGAAACGCCGTGACGATTCCCTACTCGGCGATTGAGAAATTCTCGTACGAGTTCACCAAGAAGCATCGCGTGAATGAAGGTACCGTGTTCAGCGCGCCGATTGGCATTGGCGCTGTGGCGATGTTGACCAAGTCTCGCTCGCACTGGCTCGAGATCGATTATCAAGACCAGGATTTTCCGAAAGCCTATGTTGTCCGGATGGACAAGAAGAACTACATCCGCATTCTCGATGCAATCAAGGCGCACACCGGCAAAGATGCCGAAGTCTTAGGAAACGCCAACAAACGATAAGCGCGCCTTGCTGCAAACGCGCTCACCTCCACACGAGCAAAGCGAGAGCACAACCCGTCGAGCCGCAACAACCAGCCAGATCTGCCGAACGGTTCCTCTCTGATTGACGCTAGGCCGCATCTCTTGGCCCTGCCTGGGCAGACTGGTCACGCATCTGGTTGAAGTAGTCATGGGTAATCCACACATCGATGTACCAGTTGTCGCCGATCTGTTTGAATGCGTGGTCCGCCACCGACCAGTCCTGGTTTTTCACCGCCATTGCGGCATAGTAATTCTCATTCATGAGCGACACGCCATATTCCTTTTCGAGAAGGTCATGCCCTTTTTGCAGCCGCGTCCATGACGTTCTCATGAACTCCGGCTGATTACAGGCACACACAATTTCAGAGACCACCTGAAAATACAGCATGTCCCCCGCATCCCCACCGACGCGGTCCGCAACCTCCGCGGCGAAATTCGCCGCTTCTCCATCCTCGCCGTTCCATTGCGGCATCATGTAGTGGGGAAGCCGCGATAGTAGTAGTAATAGTCCGGCGCAAATGCGGTCGCAGTCTCAAGCAGATTCTCGGCCTGCGCCTTGTCCCATCCCTGGCCAAGCGCGATTTGTTGCATTACGAAATACGATTCCGGACACTTAACCGGAAGCGCGTCCGCGTCGTCCAGCACAGCTTTCGCTTTCTTCAAACGTTTCGCGAACAGTTCCCAACCGTCCTCGGACACCGTGTCGCTGGTGCCAACTCCCCGGGCATCCCACGCGTAGTTTACAAAAACGTTAGCCAGCGCCACCCGCGCTGTGATCGACTCGGGTGTGGCATCCACCCAACTCTGAATCTGCTTCAAGTTCGACTCGCGCTCCTCCGCTGTGGCGTTCCTGGGAAAGTCGGTGAGCGCCGAATAGAACTCGTGCAGCTTCCACCTTCCTCCTGCAACGCGCTCTTTGTTGGAGCGTTCTGCATCGGCAATACAATTCAAGTCCGCATACTTCCCGTCTTGCAGAAGTCGCCTCATCGCGTCGCCAAATTCTTTCAGCGACACCATGTCGTTGCTATCGTCAAAGGCCGGCTCCAGGACGCTGCACGGCTGCATCGGGCTCGTTTGATTACGGGAGGATAACGGCCTCGAGCGATGTGTCAGGAACATAAACACGCACACACCGACGGTCAAAACGCACACACTCACGGTCGCGATTGCAACTCGCTGAATCTTGTCGAATCGGAAAAGAAAAGTGCGCAGACCATCAAACAGGCTGGCCATCAGGACTCCAGAGGACAATGCGATCGAGACCCGATGCTAATTGGGCATGTCTTGAGGGTCGAGATTACCGAGGTATCTGGGCAGGAAAAGCCAAAAGTGCGGAGAAAGCACAAGGGCGTGCGTCGGTTAGACACACGCCCTTCCGAACTTGTTCGCCGTCTAGAGCCGGGCTCTAACGTCCAAAATACTTCGCGTTGCGCTCAGTGAACGCGTTCCATTTCTCCGGGAGGTCATCCAGAGCGAAGATGGCCGATACCGGACACACCGGGACGCAAGCGCCGCAGTCGATACACTCGACCGGGTCGATGTAGAGCAGCTCCTCTGTAGCGTAGGCAGGCTCATCTTTCTTAGGGTGAATACAATCCACCGGACACGCGTCCACACACGCTGTGTCTTTCGTGCCGATGCACGGCTCAGCAATAACGTAGGCCATAAAGGTGTCAGTCTCCTGGGAGTTCTGAGTTCATTTTACTACCGTGGCTGATCGAGCGACGGCCATTCTAGCAAGAATGCGGCAAGGGGTACAGCCTGAGACGCCACGGGTGATGTCACGTTCCTGATGTCTTCCCGCTTGTGTTTGCCGGGCTAAGGTCTATAATCCGGCGCCGGAGGGAACCATGAAACACTTCTATTCTTCGCTAGTGCTTGCGTGCTTGCTCGCGAGCACACTCTGGGCCGCGGACGATCCTTTTGTCGGGAAATGGAAGCTGAACATGGAGAAAAGCAAGTTCACCGGCGAGCAAACCAAAATCGAGGACCTCGGCGGCAACAAATACAAATGGACATCCGGAAACGTGACCAACACATATACAGCCGACGGCACCGATCAGCCGACCAAGTTCGGAGACACAGTAGCGATCACTCCCGTAGATGCCAACAACTGGAAGATGGTGATCAAGAAGGATGGCAGGGTTCTCAGTTCCATGACGCATACGCTTTCGCCAGACGGGAAGACGCAGACGATTAAGGGAACGGGCAACAAGCCCGACGGCACCACCGACGATTTCACGGTTGTGATGAAAAAAGTAAGCGGCGGCTCGGGTTGGGGAGGAACATGGGAGGATACCGACGTGAAATTCACCTCGCCCGATGAGTGGGAGATTCAGGCCTTCGAAGGCGGCGGCCTGACTTTCAATACGCCCGCTTACAAAGATACCCTGAGCATGAAATTCGACGGCAAGGATTACGAAGAGAAGGGTCCGAATGTCGCGCCCGGCTCAATGTCGTCAGGTAAGCGTGTCAACGCACACACGCTCGAGGTCACCGACAAGGTGAAGGGCGAAGTAATGGACCACACGAAATTTGAAGTCTCGCCTGATGGCAAGACGTTGACGCTCACGGTTCACGGAACCGGCCAGGCGAACGCCCAGACTGTCGTTTACAACAAGATGTAGCTGCGCGGCAGAGTCCTGCGTATGCCGTTGGTGTGCGAAGCCGCTCGCCCAGGGAGAGGACTGTCCTCACGAAAAAGCCCTGGATGGAACTCGCATTGATTCAAATTACTTGCTAGCGATCCGAGGAAATTCAAAGGCAAGAGTCTACCGCGAGAAGTATCCAGTCTTCGCGCGCACCTTGAGTCCATCCTGCTTGGGTCGGATGACGATCTTGCGGAAAGAGTCGTCTTTGATGGGATTACTCGGATAATAGGCCAGTTCGTACGAGCTACGTAACTCCTCGCCGATCTGACGAAAGTATGTGTGCGGGTCGACAACTTCGGCGTCAAACACGGTGCCACCCGTTTCTTTTGCGATGCGATCCATCACGCTGATCCCGTATTTGTTCCGAGCAGTGAGCTTGCCGTGCTCTCGCTCTGTATAGCGAATAGGGAACAACATGACGTTCGCGCTCTGCGCCGTTTCAATCGCCGTCATCATGTCGTGAGAGCTGGAGTTATCTTCTCCATCGCTGAAGATTAGGAGGGCCCGCCGCCCCTTCTCGTTAGCCAACTTTTCGACTACCGAGTAAAAGATGGAATCGTAAAACGCTGTCCCGAGGTCGCGCGACTCTTTCGGACCGATTTCCGGAAAGTGCTTGTCATCGTGCTCGAAGCGGTTCAAGCCGTCTAGAATTTGGGCGCTCGATTGAGTGAAGTCGCTTACGAGGCGCAGATGGTTACCGAAGCACAGCATGAAGACACGGTCTTGTGGGCCAAGGACATCTTGAAGAAAAATTTCCAGGTCGTGTTTATGCTGCTTGGAGAAATGTTCTTGGCTCCCGCTGGCATCCACAATCAATCCGAGGGTTAAAGGTACGTCGGTACTTCGAGAAAAGAAAGCGATCCTCTGAGGAACCGCGTCCTCAAGAACTTCGAAATCGTCCTTCGTCAGATTTTCGACCAGAGCCCCACGGGAGTCCCGTACCGAAAAGGACAAGTTGACAAGGTTGACCGTTGACCGAATGGGCTCTTGCGAAAAGCATCCGACAGCGGCGAGCAGCGTAAACAGGAGAGCAGTACGTCGCATGTTGAGGTAAAGTAAGCCACTGCTACAGACGATAGGCAATGAAATTCGTTACCCAATGGGTCAGGAGAGAAAGCTAGATTGCGCCACGACCTGGCAAGATCCCGCTAGGATTACCGCCATTTGGCGTTGGCCCCGCTACTGCGGCAGGCGGCCGCACCCTCCGAGCTTCGGCAGATTGGATTGCAAATTTACAAAGTAGTGACATCCTGGTAGAGAAGTTCGGTGTAACATGGCGTGCGTTTTGGGCCCCCTTGCGAAATTCCCCCCTAATCTGACGAAACCGTAATCCGACCCTAGTTCTTGAAACGAAATTCAGAGAGGAAGTCACTATGACCTTACGCCTTCTCGCTCTCTCTCTCGTAGTGTGCACCCTGATGTGCACGTTTGCCATTGCCCAAAATAGCCAAGCCCCCTATCCTCCCTTTCGGGTTGGGGCAACACCACCCCTGGTTCAAATGGGACCTGGCACTACTCCGGACATCTTTCCGCCTGCAAGTGCAACCTGGACCAAGGCCAAGAATGCTCCGCCGGTTTCGGTAGGCTCCATGCTCCTGCTCACGGACGGCCGTGTGCTCGTGCATTCCGAACCCAATTGCGGCGGCTGCGTCGGCAACTACAACAACTGGTACACTCTGACTCCCGACAAGACAGGCAGCTATATCAACGGCACATGGAAGCAGGTGGCTTCGCTTCCGAGTGGATATGATCCGCTGTTCTTCGGTTCTGCCGTACTGCCCGATGGCAAAGTCGTCGTGCAAGGCGGCGAATACAACTGTCCGGCTTCAAGTTGCTCGGCAGTCTGGCAATCGTTGGGAGCGCTTTACGATCCCGCCGCCAACAAGTGGACCGCTACTACTCCGCCTGCCACCAGCAATATCGGAGACGCGGAGTCCGTGGTTCTGCCGAATGGAACCTGGATGCTGGCCGAGTGCTGCGCCTTGGCATTCGGAAACAGCTCCTTCCCGGTCTATTACACCTTCAACGAGACAATGCGGACCTTCACCAACAAGGCAAGTTCCACCGATGGCAAGAACGACGACTTTGATGAGGAAGGCTGGAATCTGCTTCCCAGCGGCAAGGTACTTACCGTGGATGCTTACACCAGCAACACCGTGCTCACGGGCACGAATTCCGAGCTCTACACTTCCTCGTCCAACAAATGGGCGACTGCAGGCAGCACGATCGTGCAGCTCTGGGATTCCAACTGCATGATGGGCGGCGGCAGCTTCGAGGTTGGCCCGGCAGTATTGCGTCCAGACGGTACTGTTTTCGCCACCGGCGCCAGCGACTGCGAGCCCGGTCACACTTCAATCTTCAATTCCACGACCGGAACGTGGAAGAAAGGGCCTGATTTCCCCAACAGCGATGCAGCCAATGACGCGCCTGCGGCACTCGAAGTCAGCGGTAGTGTCATCGTCGAGGCCAGTCCCTTCAGCGGCACATTCAGTGCGCCCGCAAAATTCTACGAATGGAACGGCACGGCTCTGAGTGCGTTTCCTGCTCCACCGAACGCAGTAAATACACCATCGTTCGTAGGACACCTGCTGGTTCTGCCCAACGGACAAGTCATGTACACCGATTTCTCAACTGACGTCGAGTTCCTTAAGTCGGTCGGAACGTTCAAATCGGCATGGCAACCCACGATCTCGTCCGTGTCCACGACTCTCACCCACGGATCAACGAACAATGCAATCTCCGGTACTCAGTTCAATGGCTTGTCGCAGGCGAATGCCTACGGCGACGACTTCCAGGACGCCACCAACTATCCTCTCGTAAGAATCACCAACAACTCGACCAAGCACGTCTTCTATTGCAAGACGCATAACCACAGCACGATGGCGGTCGCAACCGGCACAAAGGTCGTTTCCACCAAGTTCGATGTGCCTGCGACCATTGAAACTGGGGCAAGTACCTTAGTCGTAGTCGCGAACGGTATTCCTTCTGCTTCCGTCGCGGTTACCGTCAAATAACCATTACGCTGAGAACTCGTCCGCAATTTCAAAAGGCCCAAGATTTCCGTCAGGAGCTTGGGCCTTTCCGAAGGCAGCAATCCCCAATCGATTTGGCTGAACTGCTTTTCATAAGCTTCACAGTGCTTCTTGGAGTTCTGGGAGTTTTTCGATCACTGTCTAGGTTTCGCTTTCAAAGCCCACACACCGTGCCTTCCGAGTCGCCAGCTTTTCCAAAAGAGCATCCAATTCAGTCAGAAGGTCAGTGAAAACGATCGGATCCTGCTCAGCGTTGATCCGGGCACATAAATCTTTCAATGTCTGATTTTCGTGCTCGGTCATTGCTTCCTCAAATTCACTTTCGTTGTTGCACGTACGCCCCCAATCAGTGCTATGAAAATGCGGAAGTATAAAGCGTTTGTTTCGAATATTCAAACAGTCAATCAGCTCTTTCTCCAGTAAACGCTGTAGTACCAACTACGACTTTCCGGGCATCCTAGAAGTGCCCTGGTTGCATGTAACGCTTACATCCCGGATCTTTCATGCGCACCCCACAACGCCGAGTCGAGGACCACATACGCGAACTCTGTGCGAAGATATTGGCCGCAACCGACGGTGATCTAGAACCAGCTCTGCAGGAACTGACGGAACTTCTGCGAGGAACGATTAGGCACATGAGGAAAAGTGCCACAAGCTTGTTGGTCGATGGGACGTCATTGCCTGAGCCTAGACGCCGAGCAACCGACAACGAGCTATCAAGTTTTCGCAGTCTAAGGTAGTGGCTCAGGTTGAAAATCTGACGTCATTTGTACTGTCAGCTCTGGCGTCATCCCGAACGGAGCCATTCTTCAGGCGGAGTGAGGGACCTCGTGCGCAGTGCAAGGTAGAATCGCACGAGATCCCTCGCCCCGCTGGTGAAAACGCGGGCCTTCGGGATGACGCCGTTGGAATTTGATTCCATTCAGACTGAGCCTATACTCGGTCGAAGTTAACAACCTGGCCGGAGTGTGGGGCCCCGTATGAATCACCCATTGTTGTGCGCGATTTGTTTCCAGCCGATCGATCTCGGAAACTCTAAAACCGATGAAGATGGACGCCGTGTCCATGAAGATTGCTACGCAATGAAGATGGCATCTCTCGACAAGCCGAAGAAGCCGCATCGTATCTCGATATTCGGCGCGCGCAAGAGATCATCCTGATGGTCCTCTTTCCGGGGGCAATCGACGCTGCCTATGTGAACTGAATCGAAAGAAGTCGAAATTTGAGTGTTAAGGCCATGTTTCCAACCTGCCCCGAGCCACTGCGACAGGGGATCATTTTCCCGCCTGCAAGTAAGGTTGAGATTTGTTCTTAAGCCAAGACGCCCCAGCTCTCGCCGGGGCGCCTGCGGCAGAACTGCAGCTTCTTAGAACAAATTCCACAAGAACTGGTTGTAGACCTCGTGATGAAATTGAACTTCTTGCGCTTTGACGAAGGTTCCCAAGGCGCGCGGGCAACGGTCGGCAGAAGCCTCCTTCAGGTCGGCATAGCGGCCTTTCACGTCTTCCCCTAGCAAAGCTGTCGTCCATGACGCTTTCTTGAAATCGTCGAGCGCCGTATAGATGTTGTCGGGCAGGTAGCGTTCCGCCTGACGCAGGTTCTTGATCTTTGCCGTTTCGCCGTCGAGGCCGGTCTTGAAGATCGAGAGCATGACCAGATAGGGGTTGGAGTCTGGGGCCACGGAACGTACCTCGACGCGCATGCTCTTCTCGTTGCCGATCGGAATGCGGATCATCGAGCCGCGGTCCACTGGCGAGGCCTTGATCTGGTTCGGTGCTTCGAAGTGCGGATCGAGGCGGCGATAGGCATTCACGCTGGCATTGAGCAACAGGCAGATGTCGTTTCCATGCGTCAAGATGCGGTCAACGAACGACCATCCCATCTTGCTCAGCTTTTCTTCACCCTTCGCATCCCAGAACAGGTTTTTGCCGTTTTCGCTGATGGAGACGTTCGTGTGCATGCCGCTACCGTTCACTCCCACGACTGGCTTGGGCAGGAACGACGCGGTTAGTCCCATATTCGTGGCGACCTGCCGGCAGATGAGTTTGTACAGCTGGATCTGGTCAGCCGCAGCGACAACTTCACCATATCCGTAATTGATCTCAAATTGTGACGGCGCAACTTCCGGGTGATCCTTCTCGTTCTGGAATCCCATCGAGCGCTGTACTTCAGCCGTGGTGTCGATGAATGTGCGAAGCGGATCGCCTGGTAGGGAGTGATAGTAGCCACCGGTGTTCACGTATTCGAATCTGTGGGTCTCGTGAAAGTGGCGTTCGGCGTCAGGACCTTTGAACAGAAAGCCTTCGATCTCGTTTGCGGCGTTGAGTGTATATCCCTTTTTCTTGTGTAGCTCGTCAGCGTAGTTCTTAAGTACGCCACGAATATCACCGGAATACGAACTGCCCCCTTTGTCGATCACTTCGCCAAACACCAGGACTTTGCCCGACCCAAAAACATCAGCTGGCGCCCAGTAGAACGCGCTCCAATCGATCCCGAGGCGCAGATCGCTCTCGCGCTGCGCGGTGAAGCCGCGAATCGAGGAGCCGTCGAAGGTCAGGTTGTCCCAGCTCTTGAGCAGGAACTTCTTGTCGTAATCGAGCATGTGCAACCGGCCTTCGAGGTCGCTGAACAGTACTGTGACGGCCTTAATCCGCTTCTCGTCGGCTAGATACTTGGTCCGCTCTTCCCGGATCTTGTCAGGGGCGACACGATTCCTGCGCTGCTCCTTTGCCTTAAGGTTGAGTTCTTCCAGTTCGTCGTACGACAGTGCCAGGAAATTGCGCAGTTCAGTGGACATGGATGTCGATCAGTCTCCTTCGATGTAAGTACGAGATTTGAGCAAAACTACTTCACGAATATCGGGAAGTTGAAATGGCTGGTTTCAACAAGGATTTGGAACTCGGAAGAATAGCGCGAGGGGAATGATCCAGCCAATCGAAAAAGCTGATCTAAGGCATAAAAGCGATTTATTTCGGAAGGGCTGACACTGAAGCATCAAGAGTGGGAGCGTCATACGCCGCCGTCGTCCACTCGCCGACCGGCGATTGGCGTCCGCAATCCGGACAAGATGTTGTCGGGTACTGCGTCAAGCAAAACGGACATTGTGCGCGCGACTCAAACGTATCGAACGATTCCTCGCACCTTCCGCATTTCCAAAAAGGCCCAATCGGCGGCAAGTTCTTACATGACGGACATGCGAGCCCAGAACGTCGCGGCGCTTTCGCGAGACGCAACAATACACGCGCGTGTTGAAATCCGGCCCAGCAATTCAACAGAACGAAGAAAGCAAGTGCGCCAAACCAGACAGATTCCTTGTACAAGGCGATGCCGATGAATCCAGCCACACCGATCAGCCCAAGAATGGTGGATACCATCAAACTGCGTGCTCGACCTATGACGAACCACAGCAGCGACCGGAGAATCTGCCCACCGTCGAGCGGATAGATCGGCAGAATGTTGAATACCAGCAAGGCGAAATTTATGTAGTACATCGCCCGCAACAGCTGGAAGAGGTCGGGCTGACTGGCAGGCATCCCGGCAAGGCGGCTTCCCTGAACCACAATCCACAGGATGGGGAAAAGCGCGACATTGACTAGTGGACCGGCCGCGATGCTCCAAAGGTATGCTCCGGGACGCGGCGGTGGATCCACAAAAGCAACTCCGCCCATCGGCCAAAGCACGATGCGGTTTGCTCTGCCTCCGACCTGGCGGCATGCCAGCGCGTGACCGAACTCATGGATCGTCACAATCGCAAAGAGTGAGAGATATTCGGCGATGTTCCAGCCAATGGACGAATAGTTCCTGATCCCCCCTCGGATTTCATACATCGCGATCAGGAACCATGACCAATGCAGGAACACGTCGATTCCCGCAAAGCGGAACAGGTGGATCGATCCCGAGCGGCCAGTCGGCATGAACGAAGTCTACTGGATTTTGGGCCGAATTGGGCGGAAGCAGGCCGAGAAAGTCGGAGCCGAAGGTAACTGTTGTGCGAGAGACTACTGGCGGTGAGCCGAGGCGCCTGCAGCCAGCTCGCGCAGGGTGCTGAGAAATGCCGCAGCACTTCGGGGATCATTGAGAGCATCCAGCGCGATCGTAGCCGAGAACTGCGGAGACTCCGGGCGGAATCGCACCTGCAGAACGTCCTGCTGGCGAACCGTCATCAACGTGTTCAATTCCGGTGTGGAATCTTCTTTCCAATGAGTTCGAGTGGTGAGGACGATCGGGCCTGGTTCGTAGATGTCCCACTGCCGCTCGTCGCGCTTGCGGTCGACCACACCTCGGCTGTGAGCGCACCAACGATGGCGGACAACATCGAGGCGGAACGCCGGGGACCCGCCAAGATCGGCCTCGAAGGTCAGTGTTTCCTTTTGTTTATGAACGCGACTCAAAATCCACTGAACCGGCAAGGCCCGCGGCCGGAATTTCAATGTGACATGGGCGTTCTCGAAGCTGCGGGAGGGGAATTGCAAGCGGGCATGGAGACGAAAGCTACTGAGCCATCGGAACTCGACGATACGGCCTTTACCCGCGCACGCCGATTGCACCCAGCGAAGGGCCTCGGCCCCGCGGCGCCGGTTGTAGGCGGCGAAAAGGAAGTACCAACCCCCGACGGCTACAACGGCGCAACCAACGCTAATGACTAGAGAGCTTCCCACAGCCGTCTTTGCTACCCCTCTGATGCCGATGGTACGTCCGAGGTTGCGGACAGGCAAGTGGAGATTAGTCCCCAGATCGGTAAATTTTTGTAGCCGACATACGGCGACTGTGGAAAAACGGGGAATGTAGCCGTCGGTCATTCTAGATGTTCTCGAAAGCGACAGAGGGGCCACCGGCCAGCGTGAGACGACCCGCAGGCTCCGGCTAAAATACCGCAGTGAGTTTCGCAATTCGCAACTTCGAACCCGCGGACTTTGACACGCTCTGGCGTATGGATCAGGAGTGCTTTCCTCCGGGGATCTCGTATTCCAAACGGGAACTAAGAACCTACCTGGGCTACCGCGGAGCGTTTACGCTGGTTGCTGTGGATGTGCTTTCGAGTCAGCCTCAGGGTTTTATCGTGGCCCAGAGCGGAACCACCGGACACATCATCACAATCGATGTCCTCGCCGCGGCACGCCACTCGGGTGTCGGCTCGATGCTGATCAAGGCAGCGGAGGAGAGATTACGAGCCACCGGATGCCGCGCCATCGATCTTGAAACCGCCGTCGATAACCTCGGAGCGTTGTCGTTTTACAAACGTCACGGATATAGCGTGATCCGTACCTGGCCTCGCTACTATTCGAACGGGGTGGACGCGCTTGTGCTGCAAAAACAGTTAAGTGGCGCTCGAGAAAACGCGATAGTTGCACCACGAGGCGACTAATCCTTCTAGGCGCGTCCTTCTGATTACTCCAACGTTCAGTCGTTGTGTGAGAATCGCCGAACCCACTTCCTGATCATTCTCATCTGCGAGGTTTCTCGTGATTCTCCATAAGCCCAGAGGGTTAGTTTGCAGTTCCGTGCTAGCGGCGGTGTTGTGCATGGTTGGTTGCGGCGTGAATACGCCGCGTGAGGCGGGCAGCCCAGTCGCGTCAGCCATGAGTCAGACAGAGGAGGGATTCAACACAACGCAGTTCACCATCTCCGTGTCACCGGCCAAAGTAATGGTCGCGACCGGCAAGTCAGGGTCTGCCAAGATTACGACGACGATTGCACAAGGATTCGACCACGCCCTTCAACTTAGTGCTACCACTGTTCAGGCAGGCGTCACCGTCACGCTGAGCCCAACCGAGATTCCGGCGCCAGGCTCCGGCACTTCGACCGTGAAGATAACGGTCTCCAGCACGGCAACACCCGGAATCTACTCAATCGGTCTCAAAGCGGCCGATGGCAGCTTGTCGGCGACCGCGACGTTGAAGTTGGAGGTGTCGAATTCGTCTACTGGCAATCCAGGCGCGAATTTTCAAGGGTGCTGGTACAAGAGCGGCGGACACGGCTATCAGGCCGTGAAGATTTCTGTTAAGAATCCCGGAACCTACCACTTCTACGCCAACCTCTACAACGGCTCAACCTGCAGCCAATGGGCAGATGATTTCGGTAACGGCCAACTCATCAGCTTCGGCGGCGCCGACTACATATTCTGGTTCGATCATTTTCCGGATCAGAGGAATATGTCAGCGCTGTGGCAGGTCGGAAACAACGTTTCCGCGTGCGTCGTTTATTCCAGTGCTCCTCCGTGTTAGGGCTGGCCCATGGCTTGAACCTTGCGAATTCCGCGCGCTCCCGCTACTTTCTTAGGTCATGAAAGTTGCGATCCAGGGAGAACGAGGTTCATTCAGTCACGAAGCTGCCGAACAGATGCTTAGCCGCTGCACGGTTGTGCCGTGCAAGCGATCTGCGGAGGTGTTTGACCGGCTGGAAAAGGGATCGGTGAACGCAGCGGTCATTCCGATCGAAAATACGCTGGCTGGAACGGTCGCCGAGCATGCCGATCTGTTGGTGTCGCGCAACGTGTTTATCCAGGCTGAGTACCTGTTGCGAATCATTCACAACGTGATCGCCGTGCCCGGCGTGAAGCTGAATTCGTTGCGCCGCGTCTTATCGCACCCGGTAGCCTTGGACCAATGCCGGGATTTCTTCCGCCACCATCCTCAAATCACTTCGGAACCGTTCTACGATACGGCTGGAAGCGTAAAGCACGTCATCGCCGAGAACCTGCAGGATGCGGCGGGAATTGCCGGAAAACAAGCCGCGCGGGAATATTCGGGAAAAATTCTCCAGGCCGATATCGAAGACGATAAACGCAATTTCACGCGCTTTTTCCTGATTCGCAAGGTCGGAAGGGCCGCAGCCAGAAAAGGCAGCCATGACTATCGTCGATTGATTCCCCGCGGCGCTAACAAGACTTCGATTGCCTTTCACGTCAAGAACATGCCCGGAGCGCTTTTCAAGTCTCTGAGCGTGTTTGCCCTCCGCGACATCAGCCTCAGCAAGATCGAGTCGCGGCCCATGCGCGGACGCCCCTGGGAGTACGTATTTTATGTAGACTTTCTTCGCGGAGACGACGAGGCCGCGCGTAATGCGCTGCGGCACCTCGAAGAAGTAGCCCAATTCGTGAAGGTGATGGGAATTTACAAGGCGGCTTGAAAATCTGATGGTGATTTGTACTGTCATCTCTGGCGTCATCCCGAACGGAGCCGTTCTTCAGGCGGAGTGAGGGATCTCGCACGCAGTGCATCGTAGAATCGCGCGAGATCCATCGCCTCGCCGGTAAGAACGCAGGCCTTCGGGATGGCGCCGTTGGAGTTGATTCAATTTAGACTGAGCCACGTCTGAACCGGACGAACCTTTCCACGCGGGTTCACGTCCAACTAGCATCTGTCAGGGGAAAGCAGGAGGAAGCCATGCTCGAAGCGAGTTCTACTCGGCGCAATTTTCTTCGCCGTACCTCAGTCGTCGGTGCCGGGCTCCTCAGTCCGCTGGCCCTTGCGCAGCAGAAGCCGTCCGAAAAAAACAAAGATAAGGACAAAGACAAAGCGGAAGACATCTCTCCGGCGGAAGACCTCATGCGCGAGCACGGTCTCCTCAACCGCATCCTGCTCATCTACGACTATCACGTCCATCTGCTGGCACAAAAGCGCCCGTTCGACGGTTCCGTCCTGGTCAATGCGGCCGACATTGTCCGGCACTTCGTCGAGGAGTATCACGAAAAACTTGAAGAAGACTTTCTATTTCCCAGATTCCGCAAGGCAGGTAAGCTGGTCCCGCTCGTGGACACCTTGCAAGCCCAACACAAAGCAGGGCGAGATCTCACGGCAAAGATTCGCGAATTGGCAGGGACGGCCTCGCTGAAATACGTCTCCTCGGATAGCGACAAACTTTCCGACGCTCTCCACGCTTTCCTGCGCATGTACCGTCCGCATGAGGCTCGAGAAGATACCGTCCTGTTCCCGGCCTTCCGCTCCATCGTCTCGCCACACGAGTACGACGCACTCGGAGACGATTTCGAGAAAAAAGAAGACGAAGTCTTCGGGGATGAGGGATTCTTTAAAGTCGTCGATCAGGTCGCGGGACTGGAGAAGAAGCTCGGAATCTACGAACTGGCCCAGTTCACTCCCCAAACCGACTGAAAAACGGCTGCCCCGTACTTCCGTGAGTCACTAGCCAAATTAACGCTTGCAAGGGGAGCGTTCCGGCGTTAGCCTCTGCACCTTGGACACATTCCGAATGCGAGATAACGGAATAAAATCAAGACCTTGCGGGAGGCATTTCGGCGTTCCTGAAACCTTTCCCACAGGCGGATCATCTAAACTTGAGCGAGTTACACTCAAGGAGACCCATGAGTCAGCAGATGCCAGTTGAGCGCTCTCCTAAGCCAAAGGAAATAAACGAGCAAAAACCATTGCCGGTATTGCCGGTGCGGGACACTGTGCTGTTCCCGCATGCTGTTTTGCCACTTACCGTAGGGCGCGAAAGTTCAGTTCAGTTAATCAATTCTCTAGGGGAAGACAAGACCATCATCGTGGTGGCCCAGCGCGAGGCCCGCGTGGATGCGCCACAGCCCAGCGACCTTTACACGGTAGGCACTTCCGCGGTCGTCCATAAAGTCGTGAAGATGCCAAACCAGAGCCTGTTTGTATTCGCAGAGGGTCTGGAACGAGTGAAGTTAGGCGAGTTCACGCAGCTCACTCCGTTCATGAGCGCCTATTTTTCGGCGCTGCCTGAGGGCGCAACTCCGTTAGCTACTTCTCAGGTCGAAGCCTTGCAGCGGAACGTCCTCACGCTGTTCCAGCAGATTGTGGCGGGATCGCCGACATTGTCCGACGAACTCTCCACCGTGGCCATGAACATCGACGAACCCGGGCGTCTAGTCGACTTCATCGCATCCTCCCTGCCTTCGCTTTCGACTCCGGATAAGCAGGACACGCTGGAAACGCTCGATGTTCACGTGCGGTTAGAAAAAATCAACCAGCACCTTGCCAAGGAACTCGAGGTCCAGCAACTCCGCAACAAGATCCAGAGCGAAGTGCAAGACCGCGTGCAGCAGACGCAGCGCGAGTACTACTTGCGCGAGCAGATGAAAGCCATCCAGAAGGAATTGGGCGAACAGGATGAAGGCCAGCGCGATGTCGAAGATCTGAAGAAGAAAATCGAAGAAGCGGGCATGCCCGACGAAGTGAAGAAAGAGGCCCTGAAAGAATTGGGGCGCCTCTCTCGCATGTCGCCGATGGCAGCCGATTATTCGCTGACGCGGAACTATATCGAATGGCTTGCCGTTCTCCCTTGGTCGAAAACCTCGGGTCAGGAAATCGAGATTCCGAAGGCGAAAGAGATCCTTGACGCGGATCACTACGACCTCGAGAAGGTCAAGGACCGCATTCTTGACTACCTTTCCGTGCGGCGTTTGAAACCCAACATGAAAGGACCGATTTTGTGCTTCGTCGGACCTCCGGGCGTGGGCAAGACCTCGCTCGGAAAATCGATTGCACGAGCCTTAGGCCGCAAGTTTACGCGGCTATCGCTCGGTGGTGTGCACGATGAGGCTGAGATCCGCGGGCACCGTCGTACGTATATCGGAGCGCTGCCGGGACAGATCATCCAGGGAATCCGGCGCGCTGAGACGAAGGATCCTGTTTTCATGCTCGACGAAATCGACAAAGTCGGGCGCGACTTTCGTGGAGATCCGGCTTCAGCCCTGCTCGAAGCTCTCGACCCCGAGCAGAACTCGACGTTCCGCGATAACTATCTCGACGTAACGTTCGATCTGTCGAAGGTGCTATTCATAACGACCGCAAACATGCTCGATCCCATCGCCGAGCCACTGCGCGATCGCATGGAGATCATCGAACTGCAGGGATACACGGAAGAGGAGAAAGTTCACATCGCGTTTCAATACCTGATTCCGCGGCAGATCGACGAAAATGGGATCACCACTGATCAAATCGAATTTCCGGACGAAGCCGTGCGTTACGTGATCAGGCATTACACACGGGAAGCCGGCGTCCGGAGTCTGGAAAGAACGATCGGGACCATTTGCCGCAAGCAGGCCCGCCGTCTGGCGGAAGGCAAGACTGAAAAACTCGTTGTCACTAAGGAGATCATTCAAGAATTCCTGGGCGGCATCAAGATCCGCAGCGAAGGCGAAATCGCCGAGCGTACGGAGCGTCCGGGCGTTGCCGTCGGTTTGGCCTGGACTCCCGCCGGAGGCGACGTCCTGTTCGTGGAAGCCAATGCCATGAAGGGCAAGGGTGGATTCACCATGACCGGCCAAATCGGGCAAGTCATGCAGGAATCCATGCAAGCTGCCCTGACATGGGTGCGCTCGAATGCAGATCGTCTCGGGGTGGCTGAAGATTTCTTCGCCAGCCACGACATCCACATTCACGTGCCTGCGGGTGCTATCCCCAAGGATGGTCCATCGGCCGGCGTCACCATGGCGACCGCTCTGGTTTCACTGTTGACCAAGCATCGAATCACTCCTCTGATCGCTATGACCGGCGAAATTACGTTGAGCGGTAACGTGCTTCCAGTCGGCGGGATCAAGGAGAAGGTGCTTGCCGCGAAACGCGCTGGGGTGCGTGACGTGATTCTTCCCGCAGAAAACAAGATGAACGTGGAAGAAGACCTTACGCCAGAGCAACTCGAAAATCTCACCGTGCATTACGTGAAGACCATCGACGAGGCTCTGCAAATCTCTCTGCCCGAAGTAGCAGAGAGTACGGCTGCCAAAATCCTTCCGCCGGCTCCGCCCAAGGATCACGATCGGGTACTGACGCAGGCCTGAACAATCTGGTAGAACCGGAAAGCCAGTCTCACACGAGACTGGCTTTTTCCTTATTTCCAGCGTACCCGCGATAAACTAAACCGATGCGCATCCGGGTCTTATTTTTCGGGGTCGTAAAGGAGCTGACCGGGAAGTCGCACGAGGACGTTGAAGTCCGTGATGGTGGGTCGGTGCGCGATCTGCTGCAGCACTACGAATCGACCGTACCCGAGCTCAAAACATGGTTTTCATCGCTGGCCTTGGCGGTGAACCAGCAATATGCCCGCCCGGATACGATCTTGAATCCGAACGATGAAGTCGCCTTATTGCCTCCCGTAAGTGGAGGCGCGCCGCAAGCTGCCGAAGCAGTCCCCACAGCCAGTCAGCCTCACGTGCGAATTGTGCGAGACCGAATCGACACCGACGCCGTGCTCTTGGCCCTGAAACGAGGCGAGGATGGCGCCGCGCTAGTCTTCGAAGGCGTGGTACGCAATCAGACCCGCGGTCGTCAGACTCGATACCTCGACTACGAAGCCTACGAAGAGATGGCGCTCCAGCAGATGGAGTCACTGGCGGCCCAGTCCCTGAAGCAGTTCGCTGTTCGAGACGTGGCTATCGTTCACCGTCTAGGCAGGCTCGAGATCGGCGAAACCAGTGTGCTCATCGTGGTTGCCTCTGCTCATCGTGCCGCCGCCTTTGACGCCTGCCGCTGGCTCATCGATACGTTGAAACGCACCGTTCCCATCTGGAAAAAAGAGTATTTCGTCGACGGTGCCGTTTGGGCCGATGGCGAACCCTTTCCTGGGGAGATTCCGCGGGCGGATTCTTGAGGGGGAGCAGGCAGCCCACACCTCCACGTCGCATCTAAGTGAACGGCAACCCCGGACAGTATAATTCCGTTTACCCGTCATCCAGAATGATCAAACCCGCCAAGAGCCTGCTTCTGGCCATCTTTCTAACGCTATCGTGCTACCTATGGGCGCAGCAAACTTCGCCCTCAGGGAGTTCCGCCACTCCCGCGCAGAAGCAGAATCCGCCACAACGTCCTTCCGAGCCGTCGACCACGCTGAAGGTCGACGTCAACCTGGTCAACGTGTTCGTCACCGTAACCGATCAGCATGGATCCCCAATCGGAGGATTGACCAAAGAGAATTTCGTCTTGAAAGAGGACGACCACCAGCAGGAAATCAGAGTCTTTGACAAGGAATCCGCTCTGCCGCTTTCCATTGCACTCGCAATCGATACAAGCCTGAGCACACGGCACGACTTGCCGCTCGAGCAAGCTTCAGCCAAGCGATTCGCGCGTGAAATCCTGCGCCCGATCGATGGATTATCTGTCTACGCGTTCAGTGAAAGCGTTCGGGAAGTGACGCAGGGATACATCGCTGACTTGAAGCGGATTGATGAGAGCATCGACCACATCCATGTGGGGGCGGCCACCGCTCTCTACGATGCGATCTATGTGGCGTCGCGCTCACTCGACCGCCGCAAGGGCCGCAAGGTCATCGTGCTTATCACCGACGGAGGAGACACGATTAGTTCCGTCGATTACAAAGAAGCGTTACGCGCGGCAGAAGAAGCTGAGGCCATCGTTTACTCGATCATCATCGTTCCCATCGAGAGCAGCGCCGGCCGCGAAACCGGCGGCGAGCATGCGCTGATTCAGATTTCAGAGGACACTGGTGGAAAGTGGTACTACGCAACCTCAACCTCACAACTGGACGAAGCTTTTCATAAAATCAGCGACGAATTAAGAACACAATATCTGCTGGCGTATTACCCCTCGCAACGGAATTCTTTTTCAGAATTCCGCAAAATCGAAGTCAAAATCGCTGGAGTCGAGGGTTCGCAGGATTATCGCGTGCGGCACCGGGCCGGGTACTACACCATGAAGTCGGAATTCTAGTTTCGGAGTGAATCGCAAAAAGTTGTTATAACTTAGACAGAGCCAACCTCTACAATCAAAGGTTTGCACCGTTGGGGTCAGATGGCAGCGTAGTCCTTGCTGACTCGATATTTCGCAGCCTAAAAATTTGGCTTACGACTTGTTTGGATTGATCTAGAAACGGGGGACGGGAGATGCACTTGTTTTCTTCATCTCAAAGGCGAGTCTTAATTGTGGCTCTCCTTCTCGTTGTCAGTGTCTGTTTGGGGGTTCAGGTCTTCGCGCAGTCCAGTACGGGAACCGGCAGTATTCAAGGAACGGTCACCAACCAGCTCGGGGCGGCGCAGTCCGGAGCAAAGGTCACGATTACGAGCAAGGCTACGGGAGCAGCTCAGCATTTCACGACTTCTTCGACCGGCACCTATTCCTCTGGCCCGCTCCAGCCCGGAAATTACACAGTCCGCGTTGAGTCGACGGGATTCAAGACGGTGGCCCTTGCACTTGACGTCGAAGCAGGGGTCGCTGCCGCCGGCAGCGTAAGGCTTCAGCCCGGACCAGCGAATCAGGTCGTCGACATTCAGGCTTCAGCCATGGCCGTCAACACCGAGCAAGCGACGGTCCAGTCCGTGCTGACGGCAAACCAGATGAGCACATTTCCTGTGAATGGCCGCAGCTTTATGGATGCGGCGCAATTGGTACCCGGCGTTCAGGAGCAGGACGGCAGCACCTTCGATCCCACGAAAAACGGATTCTCCTCGATTTCCTTCTTAAGCAGGTATGGGCGCACCGCTCGAATTGAAGTGGATGGTGCGGACATCTCCGATGAGACCGTGGGCACGACGACTCAAAACATCCCGGCCAGCGCCATTCAGGAAGTCAACCTATCCCAGTCATTGCTCGGTCTGGCAACTGAACTCACCTCATCTGGAGAGGTAAATCTCACGACGCGTTCCGGCGGCAATGCTACGCACGGAGAAGGCTTCGGATTATTTCGCGGTGACCCGATCGCGGCGCACCTTCCCGGCTTGATCGCTCCGACTTTTCAGCGCGAGCAATTCGGCGGGCGAATGGGCGGTTACATCATCAAAGACAAACTCTTCTGGTTTGTTGGCGCCGAAAGAACTATGCAAGACCTTACCGCCACGGAGCCATTCAGTTTTCCGTTCAATCTGCTGAATACCACACTCGCGCAGCCATTTCGAGAATTTGCGGCCGACGGTAGACTGGATTGGTATTCTCCACAACACGGTCACGCGTTCCTCCGCCTTAATTTCGATCAGAACAACCAGACTCGACCTTACGGTTCCGCAAGTTCGGTCCAGGCTTTCGAAAACGAGAACCATACTCCTTCGGGCACCATCGGCTACGACTTCACAAGAGGCAATTACAACCACAGCTTTCGCTTCTCATACCTGCGCTTTCGTAATGGAATCGTGGATAGTACCGGCATCATTCCGGCAGGCATCAATAATCCAATCCCGGGACTAGGCATCAATATCGGAGCATCCGTTGCCGGAAGTTGCGTGCTAAGTGGAGGCGGCGCTTATTGCGGTGGGCCCAACTATCTCGCTCCGCAGAAAACATTTCAGTCTGATCTGCAGCCGAGATACGACGGCAGCCGCGTGTGGGGAAACCACATCTTGCGTTTTGGCGGCACATACAATCGCATTCAAAGCGGTGTCTCGGCGGCGTTTGTCACGTTCCCCCAGGCTGGGACAACCAGCATCTGCTTGCCGACGTCGACGCCCGGCAATTGCCTGACCAACTCAGATCCAACTGCGTATCCGGCCCAATCTGTGTTTTTAGGCAACGGCGTCGGCTTCCCGACTTCCAACTCTGCCTTCGGCATGCCTGGTGGCGGATTGGGTCCCGATAATCGGGTCGAGTTGTACGTCGGCGACACATGGAAGGCGAAGCCGACTCTTACTCTGACCTACGGTCTCCGCTATGTGCGCGACACTGGACGCGTCGACAGCAGTCTCGGCGCGGAGCCGGCTCTCAATTTCTGGCAGCCCGGACTCGGTGCTCGGGTTCGGAATCCCAATACCAACTTCGCACCGCAGTTTGGCTTTGTATGGGACGCCACCGGAGGCGGTAAGACGGTCGTTCGCGGCGGTGCCGGGCTTTACTACGAGAATTCAATCTGGAACAACGTCCTGTTTGACAGTCCTGCACGGCTAAGGCAAGGAATCTTTGCTTACACTCCGCAGGTCTGCTCCGCCGGAGTTCCCAGCCCATTCACGTGGCCAACAAATCCTGGCGGAGTGGGAACGTCAATCGCCAGTGGTGCGGGTGTAGTTGTTACAGGTACCAACCAGGTGCAACCCATGTTCTGCGGAGGCGCGATCTCTTCAGTATCAAGTCAGATCCTGGCGTTGAGCAATGCTTTTCAGGCAGCATCTGCCTCCGCCGGTGCGCAGCCCAATCCCAATTTTGTTGGCACTTCCCTGAATGCTGCGAACGCCAACGGATTCGACCTCTTCGCTCCCAACTACCGCTCGCCGCGCTCCTACCAGATGAATTTCGGCTTCGAGCACGAGTTCCGGCCGGGAACCGTTCTCAGCGTCGACCTGGTTCGAAACGTTGGTCTGCATTTTCTTCTGGGTATCGATCAGAACCACAGCGGGGCGGCTCGTTCTTACAATATGACCAATGCTCTTGCTGCCCGCGATCGCGCCCAGTTGGCCAACGGTTGTCCTCCTGGAATCGATCAGGCGAACTGCATGGTCTTGAGACTGGGGCAAGCTGGAGCGCAAGCAGCTTACTCAACAGCAGGCCTCGACTCGAACATTGCTGTAACGGGTGGCGCGCCATGCAGCTTCTGCGCTTTTCCCGGAGTGACCCCGAACGGCCAGAACAACGCCGGCAATGGCGGCGGCAACGGTTCGCTCGGCGCGCTCGATATGCTTGAGCCTGTCGGGCGCTCCGTATACGACGGCCTTCAACTGAAGCTGACCGAGAACATCCTCCATCCCTACCGCTTCGTGAAGCACACGAACTTGGTTCTCGCATATGCGTGGTCGAAGTTCACCAGCCAGGCGCAGGATCAGGACTTCATTAACCTCGCCACCGACAACGATAATGCAGTCCGCTTCACCGGCCCCAATGCCCTGGATCGCAGGCATCAGGTCTCGTTTGGAGCGACGTTCGATCTCCCGTTCTACGCACGGTTAAGCGTCATGGGCCATTTCTACAGTCCGCTTCCGCAGAATTTGCTATTGCCCGAGCTGACCAACGGCGGTGAAATTTACGCGACCGATTGGCTGGGTTCAGGTCTTGGTTCCGGAGCTCCTCCTGAGCCGGTGCCAGGAACCCAGATCGGACAATTCATGCGCGGGACCGATGCCACGAATCTGCAGCGCGTCATCAGTGATTACAACACTCACTTTGCCGGTAATCTGACCCCGAGCGGCCATTGCCTCGTTGGCGACGGACAATGTCCTGGGTCTGGCCCCGTTCAGGTGATGTCTTTAGCCGATATGGGTACTCTGGGCTGGGTGATGCCGCAACTCGCGTCGGTACCGCCGGATGCGCAAAACTTCACCTGGTTGAAAACCCTCGACATCAAAGCTGCGTGGCCCATCAAGGTCCACGAGCGAGTGACCGTTGAACCCAGTGCAGCCATTTTCAACGTCTTCAACTTCGCGAACTCGTTTATGCCCGGCAATCTTCCGCTGGCATCCTTGCTTCCGGGCGGAGCCAACCAGACTTTGGCGCCCAACGCAGTGGGTGGCGTAACCGGGGGCAGCATCATGCCATTCCGTGCCAACTTCCAGTCGGGAACTTATGCGCTCGGTGTGCCTCGGCAAATTGAGTTTGGCTTGCGCATTGAGTTCTAAGCAGAGTTGAACCTCCATGGTGTCCTACCCTCCCTATCCTTGTCGCGTTTTGCGCGACAGGGTGAGGGTTTTGACTTTCTTTCAAGCACCTAACCCGAATTTCTCACCACGGAGGCACGGAGGCGCAGAGAAAATCGTTTGAAACTGTCGCGGCTCTTCTCCGTGACTCCGTGGTGAGAAATGGCGGCTAACTTCGGAGTTTCGAGAGAGCGAGTACAGCGGCGCATTGTGTACAATGCCTGCATGTCGTTTCGGGCTCCCCACGGAAATCCAAATGCCAAACGCGGGCGGACACCTCCGCCGGAAGACACTTTCGAGGAAGCCGCCTTCCTCAAGGCGCTTGGCGAGAAGCAAAAACTCGTATCGCTAAAACTGATGGACGGGCAGACCGTCCAGGGCTGGATCGAGTACTACGACAGAAACATGGTGCGGCTGACGCGCCAGGACGCTCCGAACCTTTTCATCTTCAAGCACGAAATCATGTACATCACCGAAGACGTGCTAAAGAAGAAGTGAAGAAATACGCCTCGAGCTCCTAAACTGATGAGGCGCTCGCGGCCCCTCGGTCTGTGTTAACTGCTTCAACGATTTCTAAACGGTTATCAGAAGCCTTTTCTGAAAAACATGCCATCTACCTCAGAACAATCCACGAACTTTCTTCCTACAATGTCGGCCATAGCCCGAGAAGCGGGTGCGCTGCTGATGCAATATTTCCACCAGGGTTTCAAGATCGAATACAAGGGCGATGCTGATCTGGTGACAGCCGCAGATCGTGCCTCCGAGGCTCTTATCCGCGAACGCATCAAGAAATCTTTCCCCTCGCACGACGTTTTGGGTGAAGAGCAGGGACTGAACGATCAGGGCAGCGACTACCGTTGGTACGTTGATCCTCTTGACGGCACGACGAATTTCGCGCATGGATATCCCGTGTTTTGCGTCTCCATGGCGCTTGAGCACCGGGCATCACAGGCGCAGCGGATTGCAGGCGTGGTTTACGATCCAACGCGGGACGAGATTTTCACTGCGGAACTGGGCAAAGGGGCGACACAGAATGGCAAGCCCATCTCCGTCTCAAAGACGAGCCAGTTAAAAGAATCTCTGGTTGCCACCGGTTTCCCCAGCCACAAGCGACACAAGAATCCGAACATTTTCTTCTACCACCAGATCACCTTGCGCAGCCACGGCGTGCGGCGTGCGGGTTCTGCTGCGCTCGATTTGTGCAACGTAGCATGCGGGCGCTTCGATGGCTTTTGGGAATTCAATCTGAATCCATGGGATACCGCTGCCGGAGCCTTGATCGTCGAGGAGGCCGGCGGCAAGGTCAGCCGCTTTGACGGATCACCATTCCAACTCGACAGCAAAGAAACCCTGGCATCGAACGGTACGGTGCACAACGCGCTCGTGCAAGAATTTCAGCGGATCTTTGACGGCAGGGACCTCGATCCATTACCCGATCCAAGGGTGTATCAGCGTTAACTCCTGGAACACCTGGCGACGTGTCCTCAGCGTTACAATGAGTTATGTGGGGACGCCGGCTCCGCTCCGGCGGCAAATCTAGGAAAGCCTCAGGTTCACTGTGATTAGCTCACTTCTGGAACGCAAGATCGAAAAACGCCCGGACAAAGTCCGTCTGCAAGGACGCATCCTTTTTCTCACCGAAGATCCCGAACTCATCAAGCGCCAGTTGGCAGGCGAAGATCTGCCTTGGGACACGAAGAATCCGGCGAACAATCCGAAGCTCCGCGATGATATTTCGACGGATGAGATCACCCCCGCTCACTACTGCTTTTATTTCGACGAGACGCTGGGCGAGATTCCTTATCTCGGGCTGAAGTGCGGCAGCGTCACTCCGATCGGGCGCGGAGACGTCAAGCGCGGTGGATTTGTCTGTGCGGTAAGCGGGAAGCGGCGCGGCAAAGGATCGAGCCGTGAGCAGTCTCCCTATGCAGAAATGTGCGCCGGCATCCGCGTGGTCATCGCCGAGAACATCGAGCGCATCTACAAGCAGAATTGTCAGAACCTGGGCCTCCTGACCTCCACTAATTTTTCGTTGATTGATCGCATTCGCGGCGGAGAAGAGATTGCGTTGAGTGAGTTTACTGCCGGTGAAGACGAAATCACCCGCCAGGTGATCGAGTATGGGGGATTATTTCCGTTCAACGTCGCAAGAATGCAAGGCAAAGTCTTCTTGCCGCCGATTAATAGTGAAGTAAGGCTAGAAATGTCGGGAAACCTGCGCCGGTACACCGCGCGCCCGATGACTCTGGCCGAAAAGATTTTCGCCCGGCACATGATCAATGAGAAGGGTGAAGTCGGTGTCCCTTCCGTTAAGCCCGGCGACACCGGATTCGCTCGCGCCGATCTCCGCTTCAGCCACGAATACGTCACGCCGATGGCCGCGATTTTCTTCGAGCACTATGTCGGCAAAGACGCCAAGGTGAACGACCCATCGACGATCTTGTTTTTCCGCGACCACCTGACCTTCCTCGATGAGGTCATCTCAGAAGAAAAGAAGAAGCTCGGCCTCCTTGACCTCGCCACCCAACTCAAGCTCAAGCAGCAGGACTTCGCCAAGAAGCAGGGAATTCGCCTACACGGCGAACTGACCGACCGCAAAGGCTCCGAAGGAATCTGCCACTCCATTGTTCTCGAAACTTATGCATTACCTGGCCAATTGAATATCGGCTCTGATTCGCACACGCCGCACGTTGGTGCGATCGGATGCGTCGCCTTTGGCATCGGCACAACAGACGTATTTAACTCGTGGATCACAAAAGACGTTCGCGTGAAAGTGCCCGAGTCAGTAAAGGTCGTGGTTCGCGGCAAGAAGCATCCGAACGTGACCGCCAAAGATTTCATCCTGAAGATTCTCAGTCTGGATTACGTGCGCAGCGGGAAAGCGCTCGCCAAAGTTATGGAGTACGCGGGCGAAGCGATCGAAGAGTTAAGTGTCGATGAGCGTGCCACCATGACGAACATGGCCGCCGAGATCGGAGGCTTTACCGGCATCGTCGCTCCCGACAAGAAAGCAGTCGACTTTTTAGTCGAGCGGCGCGGAATCGATCGCAAGAAAGCCGAATTGATGGTCGAGGGACTCTACAGCGATCCGGGCGCGCAGTACGCCCACGTCATCGAACTCGACGCCGCCGAAATTACTCCCATGGTCGCCACGCCGGGCGATCCCGGAAACGGCAAATACATTCGAGATCTGAATACGCCCGTTCCGGTCGAGATCGCCTACGGTGGCACATGCACTGCCGGAAAGAACGAAGACATGGACATGTACGCACTCGTTCTGGCCGATGCTTTGAAACAGGGCAAACACGTTGCCGACTCCACCAAGTTCTATATCCAATTCGGATCCCAGGAGACGCGCGACTACTGCATTCGCCGAGGATATCTCGAGATCTTCAAGAGGTCCGGTGCGCAAGTCATCGAGCCAAGCTGCGGAGCTTGTATCAATGCCGGCCTCGGAGTCTCGACTCGCCCCGATCAGGTCGTGATCAGTGCGCAGAACCGCAACTTCCCCGGACGCAGCGGACCCGGACAGATGTACCTGGCTTCTCCTCTCACCGTGGCGGCGAGTGCCGTCGCGGGCTACATCGTCGAGTACGAGCCCAGCGAGAAGAAACAGCTGGTCGGAGCCTAAGAAGTAGAACCACAAAGGACACGAAGGTCCACCAAGAAAACCAGCACTGCTTTCCTTCGTGCACCTTCGTGCCCTTGGTGGTTTATAGCTCTAACGCTGGAATCATCGGAGAGGATGCTAACCACCACACCTGTCACGCGTCTTTCCGCAAGGAGGACGTCATGAACTATTCCCGCTCGATCCTCATCCCCCTGGTGATTCTCATCGGTAGCGCAGGGGCCCCAGCGTTTCAGCCAACGTCCACTCCTGCTCTAGCGATCGGATCGGTCGCGTTCGCGGGAGAAATGCTTCAACCGCGCTCGGGCCATACCGCAACCTTGCTACCTGACGGCCGAGTTCTCATCGCAGGCGGCATGCGCCGCAATCAGGACTTCTATAGATCTGCCGAGCTCTACGATCCCTCGACAGGAAAATTTCAGGCCACAGGCGAAATGAGTATTGGACGAGTCGGCCAGATTGCTGTTCTCCTGAGCACCGGCAAGGTGCTCATCGCAGGAGGCTGGGTTGGCCAGGGCGGCACAGATTCGGCTGAACTATACGATCCGTCAACAGGAAAATTTACGCCAATCTCCAAGATGACAGTCCGCCGGGGAAGGCCTAGCGCGACAGTACTCTCCAACGGTGATGTCCTCATCGCTGGCGGAGAAGAACGCGATAACCAATCTCTCGCGTCAGCTGAGATTTTCCATGTGAAGTCGCTCTCCTTCCAGCCCACGGGCTCGATGCATCATCCGCGTGTCTCGCACACCGCGACGCTACTCGATGACGGCCGCGTTCTGATCGCAGGTGGCTATGGAGACAGCGTCTCGTCCTCCGCGGAAATCTACGATCCCAAGGCAGGTTCCTTCACCGAAACCGGCAGTCTGCACACCGCACGCTGCAAGCACACGGCGGGGTTGCTGCCCGATGGACGAGTCCTCATTGCAGGCGGCTCCGATAGTCGCGGCTGGAATGGAAACTTGAACTCAGTCGAGATTTACGACCCGAAGGACGGAAAGTTTACAGCAGCTTCATCACTCAACAATAGCCGATTCAAGTTGCCGGACGAAGCCGTTCGTTTGTCTTCCGGAAAACTGCTGGTGGCGGGTGGAAGTAAAGATGTTGAAGTCTACGATCCCGCGACTGGAAGGTTTCTGGTGGCGCAAGGCCAGATCAGCGACGCATGGCACTTCATGTCAGAAACCAGACTCAAGGATGGACGAGTCCTGCTGGCGGGCGGCTATCCGAACAATGACCAAGCCACCGCCGAAGCCTGGTTGTACAAACCTTGACGCCGGATGCGGGTTCTCCAAAGCTGGTCTGCTGTCCCACAGATAGGTGTGGGAAGGGCACGGCTTTCAGCCGTGCCGTTAGAGCCTAACCAAGACGCGGGCTTTAGCCCTTGAGGTTCGCTTGATTCTCTAGCACTATTTATTACGAGCCCATCTCAGCCTAATTGCCTTTGCCGACGGCCTGCGTCAGCTTTTTCTTCAGTTCGTTTAATGCAGGAAATGAGCTTGGGGCGATGAACGTCCGCTCTTGCGGTTGTTGCCCGCTTGCTCGCGAGCCAGCGAGCATCTCAATCGCGCCTCCAACCAGAGGAGGTGAAAAAATAGTAGCGCTGAGGCGTCCTTGGCGAACCCATGTCTGTCCGGCTTTCGGAACTCCATCGCATCCGGTGATCGGGAGATTCAGCCACCGGTCACGTTCCTGCAAGTCTCCAATTTCTTCAAAAGCGTGTCGGGCGCCAATCGCCATGTCGTCGTTCTGGCAGACGATCATTCCGATGTGCATTTCCCGCGACGTACTCAATGCCAGCCAAGACTTCACCGCGTTGTATCCGCTCCGCTGCGTCCAATCGCCTTTCAGAGCTTTCACGGCAATCTTCGGAGGCTTGGTCGACATCATGCCCTTGGTCCGCAGGCGCGAAACATCTCGTCCTCCGGGGCCCTCGATGTAGAGCACATTTCCTTCATCGCCCAGAATCGCTGCAATCTGTTGTCCCTGGATCTTTCCCACTGTTTCGTGGTCCGACATGACCGAAAAAATCGGCACCATCGAGTGCTGCCGCAATTGCGACAAGTAGTCGACGTGCGAATTAATCACAACCCACGCGATGCCTGCGGAAACCGCCGCCTTGGCGACTTGCGGCATGCCCGTGCCCACGGGCTCGACCAGAATCGCGTCTGGACGCTTCATTGGCTCCTGGATGAATTCCAGGATCTGCTGTGTCTGCTGGACGGCATCGTTGTTCGCGTAGATGATCTGCACTTTCGCGCCGACCTTCTGTGCTGCCACCTGTGCCGACGCTGCTTGTTCCAGTTGATAATCGTTCTGCTCGGTGATGAGGGACACCAAGAGGTTAAGCTTTTCCATTGAATGGACCCGTAAATCCGCAAGTTAAACGCTCAACTTCACTGAGACATTAATGCACTTTCCCGTACCCAACTTCTAGGTAACTTTAGTTTCTTTTGAGCCAGCCGTTCGAGCTCTCGAAGATAGATTTTCGATAGCCGCATTTACGCTAAACGATGCACCGGCAACTCCTTCCCTCGGTCCATGTAAGTGGTTGAAAATGAGCGGGATGGTTGAAATGAGCCAGCCCGATTTCCGAAACTTTTCCGGCTCAGAACTGTTCCAATACGTAGAGAGTTTTGAGATCCGAAACTCCAGAAAGATCGGAGAAAACGGATCAGGAGGTGAGTATGCGTTACGTGAAATATCTGGCGTTGCTGACGGTGTTGATGGTTCCGCTGGCGTATTCGCAGGCGCAGGTCAGAGTTGGAGTGGGAGTCGGGTTCGGTGGAGTTGGCGTCGCAGTAGGGCCCGCATACGCGGCCGGACCGCCGGTCTGCTCTTACGGCTACTACAACTATTATCCTTACGCGTGCGCTCCGTACGGCTACTACGGACCGAGCTACTTTGTGAATGGCATCTTCATCGGTGCCGGACCGTGGTATCACTGGGGCCATCCAGCTTATTTCTGGAATCGTGGCTACTACGGCCGTCCCGGCTGGGCCGGACGCGGATGGGACCACGGTTATGCGCGCGGCGGTTGGGGCTACGCCCGTGGAGGTGAGGTGCATACCTACGCGAGTAATGGATTCCACGGTGGAGAAGGCTTCCACGGCGGAGGTGAGGGTCGCGGTGGTGGCGGGTTCCACGGTGGCGGCGGTTTCCATGGAGGTGGACGCCGCTAAGCGGTGACCTTCAGGAGTTGAGATCAACGGCTGGCAGCGCAAGCTGCCGGCCGTTTTGTTTTTACGCGCGAAGCAGGTCCCGCCGGAGTCGAACGCTCTCTTTCGATCCTATTTGGTTCAGAGGTGACTACGCGGACAGCTCAGCGATATCGAGCTGCTACCACGACACGAAGAATTTTCACCGGACACTGCCCACAGTAAGAATGATCGTGCACAGGCCCTGTTATAGTGTTCGCGCCCAGGTTTCCGGCCCCGTTCGAGTGCCCTGCTCAAATCCGCTCCGGAGGCTAGCATGTCCATTCAACGATTCAGAATTGCGCCGCTTTTCTTCCTGGCGTGCATCATGGGATTCTTGCCTTCCTTGCCCTGCTCCGCCACGGATGTCACCGTCGACTGCTCAAGAAATCAAACCATCACTGCTGCCTTGAACAGCCTCGACCTCATCGGTCCAAACAGCATCACGGTGAGCGGAGTTTGCCATGAGAACGTCACGATCGCACAGCGAGACCGGCTCACGCTCCAATCCGTTGCTGGGCACGTCGCTACCATCGAGAACGCAGCCACCCCGGCAGGAATCACGCTCCTTGTCGCCGGATCGCACAACATCACCCTGAGCGGCTTAAATGTGCAGGGTGGAGCGATCGCTCTCTATGTGACCAGCGCATCCGGCGCAGTACTCCTGCAAAATTCCGCAGTCCAGAACAGCCTCGGGGACGGACTCGACATCGACATGCAGAGCGAAATGGTTATCCAGAATTCCACGATTAGAAACAACTCAGCCACGGGCATCTTTGTCTCAGACCTCTCCCATGTGACGATGGCCACCTATCCCACCCAGCGCATCGGCATCTCAGGGAACGGCTTCGGCGGCGGTGGAAATGGCAACAGTGGTTTGTCGATCGATGGCTCACTGGTGCAACTAAACTTTGGCGTGATCACCATCAACGGCAATGCCGGACCGGGCGTAAGCATGGACGGCGGCCGCCTCCAATTCTATGGTGGAACCCATGACTCGCCTGGAATCATCGAGAATAACAACGTCGGCATTACCATAACCGACGCCGCATCAGCCACCCTTTGGAACGCATTTGTCATCCGTAACAACGGCAGCACCGGGATTTCCGCCACCGGCTCTTCTTCCGTCACCTTCTATCCAGGGGTCGATGACGCCGGACCGGAGGTGGTCACCATCACCGGTCACTCGCTGGTAGGACTCGCCCTTAGCCAATCGTCCGCGGCACAACTCTTCGGCGCGCAGATCCTCAGGAACGGCAGCACAAATCCCGGCTCCACTGGCGGGATTTCGGTTTCGGGATCGTCGCTCACGATTGGAGGCAGTGCCTCTGTCAGCGGCAACACTGGAACCGGGATTTTCATGTCCGTGAAAGGCGACCTGACCATGTTCGACACGACCGTCTCGAATAACACGGCAGACGGAGTGCTCGAAACGAATTTGAGCGGTGGGGGGTTCTACACACCGCTGACGTTTAGCCACAATTCCGGTGGCTCGCTGGTCTGCGACGATTTCTCGGTCGCCTTTGGTGATGTCGAAGACATCTCGGGTGTGAACTGCAAGAACATTACCAGCGCACCTAAGCAGCGGCCCAGCTTTAACATCCGGAAAGCTCGCTGATCTCCATCTCGCCACAGGCCGCGAAGGACGAGTCGAAATCGAGTCCGAATGGACCGCACGCAAAGGCGAGCGGGCAGCAGCAAGGCTTTGTCCAGCCGTTGAACTTTCCCACAAGCCAACAGCGGGCTTGAGTGGCACCCTCCGATTTGTCCTACGCTCACGGCCAGTCTGTGACCGAAATCACAGACCGGTCGCGTACAACGTGCGATCCTCAACCTAAGAGTCGGCTCGGAACGGAGGAGTTGTGGAGCGATTCCGAGTTCTCCTGGTAGACGATTTCCAATCGTGGCGGCATTGTCTTCGTTCGTTACTTCAACAACACCGGGATGATGTGGAAATTGTTGGTGAATCGTCAGACGGCCTCCAAGCAATTGAACTAGCCCAGGAACTTCAGCCAGACCTGATCCTGCTTGACATCGGCTTGCCCAAACTGGATGGGATCGCGACTGCTCGACGCCTTCGAGGCCTCTCCCCTCATTCCAAAATAATATTTGTGAGTGAAGAGTCGTCGGCCGAGTTGATAACAGAAGCGTTGGCAACCGGCGCACAGGATTACATTGTCAAGACGAATGCGAGCCGGCTACTAAGTGCGATTGACGCGGCTCTGGTAGCGCAAGAACTAACGCTGTCTGGGGTGTAAATCTCCTAATCGCAGCATGCAATGCAAACTCTAGTTCTCTTCGCTGTCCTGAAGGAGTTGTAATTCGCGTTCGGGAATGTGGAACTCAGCCATGCCGCAGCTCAAGCAGATCGTGACGTTGGGGAATACCCACACGACGGGCATATCCAATCCCTCGAGTCCGCGCACATGAAGAGCGATTTCCCCACTATGGATTCGTATGGTGTCAGTTTGGCACGCTTTACAAGGCATAGGAACCTGTCCTCTGCGCTTGCCACGTGGCCAATGTGAAATGGACAAAGAGGTGCAAAACAGAAGGGGGACTCACGCAATCCGTCAGTGGCGAAAAGATGCGTTTCCACGTCACAACTCACCTCCGCTGAGACCGAGCGCTTGCTAATGCTAAGCTCTCCCCTAAGGCCCGCACGTAGCAGCGCTCGGCCAATACAAACGTAGGGAAAATACCTCCTCTGTGACGAATGTCAAAATTCAGTGGGCCATAACGGCCTAGTTGTCCGATCTGTCCCACGGTCGATCAATCCCAGTACACTTATCTTCCGAACGGACTCATGTGAAATCGACCGAAAGGGGTCGGAATTTGAGCGTTAACGCCTGCTTGAAACAGTTACGGTGGTAAGGCGAAAGCCAACGCCTCGGCGGTGTCCAATTACAATGTGGGCCTGCGCTGACGCTGACGCCCTCCCACGCGGGCAAAAAAGATGCTCCTTCTGATTTCGCGTTATGGTCTTTGGTCCGTTTGGCACGCTCAGGGGACGGTGTCACGCGGGTTCTGTGTGGTGCTTCTGGCCACAAGTTTCTACTGCTTCATTTCCGCGACGAGAGTGATGATTCGCCTGCGGTCGCTGCGCGGCACGGACCCAGCCCAGCAATTCGCTCACATCGAAATGTCTTCGCAGGACTCCATGCTGTTATCGCGAATGTGCGGCAGGTGACCGTTGCTACGTTCTATTTGTTTGGTTTCGTGCTCTTCTGGAACCTGCAAACAATAGGCGACTTCGCAGATCACACGAAGTCTTCGATGGGCTTCCACATCCTTGAGGACTTTATCTTTCAGTGTTTCCTAGCCGCAAGTGCATTTTTCGTATTTCTGGTTCTGCATCTCACCCAATGGCTTGTCAGTAGTCGTGTGAACGCTTGCGAAAAGCGGGTGAAGGCGAGCCAAGAACCCTGAGTCAAATTGTCGTAACGTCTCAATTTCACTTATTGGAATTTGTGGCAACAGAATATCTGTCGATGAAAGTCGGACCCATACTTCTTCGGACGGCGTTCAAGTGTGTTCTTTCTTTTACAACCTGATGACATCGTCGAATCAAACAGCAGAGTAACCTTCTTCAGCGTCCTTCTCACCCCACACTGACCGAAATCCAATCAGGAGGATGAAATTCAACATGACTCGATCGATGCTTACCGCACCCTTTCGCATCGCGCTGCTGATGATCGCGGCGTCGGTGTTCTTGTCCGGCGATCATGCACTGGCTCAGTTCACGCTCACCAGTCTGGTCAGCACCACAAAAGATCCGAACTTGAAAAATGGCTGGGGCCTCGCTTATCTGCCCGGCGCCCCCTTCTGGGTAGCCGATGAAGACACTGGAGTTTCCACTGTTTACGATGCCAATGGCACGATCGTCTCGCTGGTCGTAACAGTTCCTTCGGCAACGACCGGCACTGGGACGCCCACTGGAATCGTTGCCAACACCACCACCGGATTTGTCGTCACGCAGAACGGTAAGTCGGGTCCCGCTTCGTTTATCTTCGACACGCTAGATGGAACAATCAGCGGCTGGAACTCCAGTGTGAATACCAACACTGCAGTGACTGTGGTCAACAATAATGCCACCGCGAACTACACTGGGCTCGCCATTGGAACTTCGGGAACGCAGACGTTCCTCTTTGCGGCGAATCAAGCAAAGAACCGGGTCGAGGTTTACAACAGCAGCTTCAAATTGGTAAAGACGTTTACCGATACGAAACTAACGGGTCTCACCGTGTATGGTGTGGCTGTTCTTAATAAACAGGTCTACGTCACGTTCAGTGGAAGTACGAAAGGCGCGGTCGACGTTTTCACCACCGCTGGCAAATTTGTAAAGACGCTGGTTCCAGCGACCTCGGTGCTGAAAGCTCCCTGGGGACTGGCGATCGCTCCCGGTAAGTTTGATACTCTCAGCAATTCGTTGCTGGTGGGAAACGTGGATGACGGCACGATCCACGGCTTCAATGTGACGACGGGGAAACTGATCGGTGCTGTGAAAGACAAGACCAACAAAATGATCAGCATTCCCGGATTGTGGGCGCTTCTATTTGGAGGAGGATCGTCGGTCAATGGAAACGCCAACCAGCTTTTCTTCGCAGCCGGAACTAGCGGATATGCGACGGGAGAGTTTGGGGTGATCAAGCCCTAAGGTTGCGTTCAGCGAGGGTTCATGCGACGGCATCTCGGATTCGGAGGTGCCGTTGCTTCCCTTGTATGGAGCCGCGCCTATGCGCGTTCTTGTTTTTCTTGAGCAATTAGGCGCTTGGAGGTCCCGCCATCTTCGCCCCTGCTTGCAACGAATGTGAAATCAAGAAGGACATCCCAGCTAGTGCATCCTCAAATGTCGTAATATCGCCGTTACGCTCATTGAGCGCTGCAGCAAATGTCTGGTTGACCTGACCTTCCCCTTTTGCAGACGGTTTTCGGAGGCTCGTTGTTTTGAGAGTGTGGTCTTACCGCACTACGAGAGGGAAAACTGACAACCAGAGCAGGCTGAAAACAAGTGGCCCACCGATAGGCTTCATCTCAGGAACGACGATGAGACATGTGCGCCACATTCATCGCGATGATCTGATGAATCCCGACCCTTTGAGCCAGACTGCGCTCATCGTTGGCTTGTTGGGGATCGTCATCCTATTGATCACCCTTGTTCACTCTTGTGTGATGATGCGGGGCACCGCTTTCCGTGAGCATTCGATTACCTTTAGAAATGCGCCGGACGCTTCATCGGTATTCAGTGAGTTGGCTTGCGATGCACTTGAGGAGTCAGCAAAGGATCGCGCCGTGAGTAGTGGATTTTGGCTTGCGTTGCCAGACGCCGCCTCGAAAGTGCACTTGGACGAGAATGCGGCTCGATACCAGAGTCATGCTCAGAAGCCGGGGTTCTGAGTGAAATGGCCTTCCATGAGAAGGCCGGTCGGAGTCAAGTAAATTCGGCTCTGCGCAGGAATCTGAATAACTCTTCGATTAACGGGGGTTTTCGAAGAGGGGATTTTTCAGTACGCTCGGGAGGATGAGCGAGAGCGAATGGACAAAGATTCTGGGATGGC
>Ga0070734_10001086_pt1 | contig 43450 bp, 35 predicted proteins | sample Coa_R1_8_FD_66444 | JGI IMG/M metagenome (GOLD analysis project Ga0070734, IMG submission 66444) | Surface soil microbial communities from Centralia Pennsylvania, which are recovering from an underground coalmine fire - Coalmine... | ecosystem: Environmental > Terrestrial > Soil > Unclassified ...
TTTGCGCGCGCCGCATTCAGGTGGTCTGCGGCATCTTTCTCGCATGATCAAGACGCTGCACCTGACCAATTCCTGGCACGCCACATCGGGCGGGATCGCGACCTTTTATCGCGCGCTGTTGGCGGCCGCCAACGAAAAGGGCCACGCTATCCGCCTGGTGGTGCCGGGAGAGTGCGACCGCGTGGAATGCGCGGGACGGCTGGGCCGCATCTACGTCGTGAAGTCGCGGCAGGCGCCGCTCAATCCCAGTTATCGTGTCATACTACCGGAGGCATTTCTGGGCCGCCAGGGAGCCATCCGGCGGATCCTGGACAACGAGCGGCCGGACCTGGTTGAAGTCTGCGACAAATATACGCTTCCTTACCTCTCCGGACTTCTGCGCGAACGATGGCTTCTGGGGCGAAATTTCCGTCCAGTCACCGTTGGACTCAGTTGCGAACGCATGGACGAAAACGTGGCGAGCTATGTCAGTCCAGGCAGCGCCGGGAAAGCGTTCAGCCGCGTTTATATGAAGTGGCTCTACTTTCCCATGTTCGACTTCCACATTGCGAATTCGGATCACACGGCCGCAGAGTTGGTGCCGGCGTCGCGCGGCCACAAGGTGCGGCGCGGCGTGTGGGTGTCGCCCATGGGCGCGGATTGCGACCGCTTCCGCCCGTCGCGGCGAACGGAAGCCGGACGGCGCGGACTTCTCGAGCTTTCAGGCGGCAATGACGGTTCCACCCTGCTGCTTTATGCCGGGCGGCTGGTTGCGGAAAAAAATTTGCCGCTTCTGGCGGATCTCATGGGCCGGCTCGCGCAAGATTCGCAGCAGGATTATCGTTTGCTGATCGCCGGTAATGGAGTGCTGCGGAATGCCATAGAGGAACTTTGCCGCCGGCAGGCTCCGGGCAAAGTGACGTTCCTGGGCCACATTGGCGAGCAGGAGCAACTGGCTGATCTGTACGCCAACGCCGACATCTTTGTTCACCCCAATCCACGTGAGCCGTTCGGCATCGCGCCCCTCGAAGCCATGGCGGCCGGACTTGCTCTGGTGGCCCCGCGTGCGGGTGGCATATTGTCCTATGCGTCAGACGACAACGCGTGGCTGGGCGAACCCTGCGCCGGGTCCTTTGCTTCGCTGGTGCATTCCGTGCGCGCCGATTCCCAAACGCATCGCTTGAAAGTACAGCGTGCCCGTGCCACTGCCGAACAATACCGCTGGCAGTCGGTGGCCTCTCACTATCTCCGGCTGTACGAAGAGCTGGTCGAAATGCACCGCGGCCAGGCGGTTTCGCAGAGCGTCGAGCCGCGCTTCTACTCTACCGCCGGGAACTGGCTGGGAATGGAGACTGCGGGCGCAACGCAATCTGCACAGACTAAAACAATTTTTCAGCAATTGTTTTATTAGAAATTCACCCGCCGCACATCAATTCGTAAAGATTCACGGCTTACGATCGGGCTGAATGACGCACCCAGTCCAGCTCTCACCCGGTCTCTCGCGGCGCAGTCTGGGCCGCAGTCTATTGACGTTCCTTGCCGGACCCTTCTATTCCAGCGGCGCTCGCGCAGCGAACGCGCCGCTGCTCGAAGTGGACCGCTTCATCGAGGATCTGGCCGCAGAGAGCGCCCACAGGGCCTCGGTTACATACCGGGCCGACGCCGCGATCGTGCTGCTCTCCGTGCCCGTCTTCCGGCGCGCTGGCGTGGGGAGCGGGTCGGCATCACTGACGGAGGCCGTTCGTGCGGACGAGCGCTTCTATTCTCTCCGCTTCTCCGGTGCCTCCAAGCCCGAGCGCGCTGCCGGCCTTGACCGGATGGGTATGATTCGCGAAGTAGCTCTCGAGCGGAGCAGCATCCTTCATGAGGCCGCCTATTTCGGCGTGCTCACGTCTTCTCCCGACGAAACACTGGAGGAAGGGCGGCGCTCGTTGAGAGCAGCCAACCAGTGGAACGAGTACACGGCCATCGACGGGCAAAGCCTTGGCCATACCACGCGCAGCGCCGTCACTCACTTCCGTCTTCCGGTTCTCGCGCGAGCTAACCAGCACATCGTCGCCGAAGCGCGCGCGAATTTCCAAACCAGCCGGCCGCCGTGGAGGGAGAACACGTGGGTCCGCGCACGCGCGGGTCAGGCAACCCCCACTTTTCTTTACACCTTGATGCGCGCGGTGCGAAGCCCGGAGCGGGTGACCGATGACTGGTACGTTTACAGCGAACGCTCCTACAGGCTGCGGCTGGAAAAGTATCCGGACCGGGCGCAGGGACAGCGATTCGCGGATCTTGGGCTAGTCTCCCGGCCCGATCAGGTCATTGAAGTCCGCGGTCGAACCAGAGAGGAGCGCACCGGACGCTTAACAACGTTTCGGCTCTGGATGGAAGGCGGTCGCGAACGCGCGCTGCCGCTGCGCATTGAATTCCAGCCGCGGGCCTACCTGCGTCTCAGCTTCGAAGTCGATCCGCAAGCTTCCACCACACCACTCGAGGAGGAACTATGAGGTCCACGCATCTACGCTTCTTATGGCAGAATGTCCGCGCTGCCGGCCCATTTCGAACCGGCGTCTCATTGCATAGTCACACTATGCACTCGCAGGAAGAAATCTCATTCCTGCCGAAATATGCTTACCGCGTCCCGTTCGTTGCGCAAGCTGTACGCCAACAAGAGCGCAACTACCGGCAGCAGTGGGGGCGTGAGCTTGATTACACCCGCGTCTATTGGACTCCTCCTCATCCCGCCCGCGAAGCGCTGACTCTGGAGCGACAACAGGTAGAAGCACTGGACCTCGACCCGCTGGTCTCGCTGACCGATCACGACCAGATCGAAGCCTGCGTCCAACTTCAGGTGCTTGACACCGCGTGTCCGGTCCCCATATCCACGGAATGGACCGTGCCGTTTGGGCCCTCGTATATTCACCTCGGTGTGCACAATCTACCTCCCCGGCATTGCCGGGAACTGACCGGCGAAATGGCACGTTACACCAGGAACCCGGCGGCCCCGCTGTTGCGGGATATTCTTGTCTGGCTGAACCGGTTTCGGGATGTGCTCGTAGTGCATAACCACCCTTTATGGGACGAGCACGGGATCGGAGACTCGGCGCATCGTGAAATGATGCGTACCTTCTTGTCGGTGCATGGCTCTACGATACATGCGCTTGAGCTCAATGGATTGCGTTCCTGGGCCGAGAATCGCGCCGTTTGCTCCGTCGCGCGCGAAACGGGCCATCCCGTCATCTCCGGCGGGGACCGCCATGGCGGCGAGCCCAACGCCAATATCAACCTGACCAATGCCGGAACTTTTGCCGAATTCGTGGAAGAAATCCGCTTCGATCGCGTCAGCGATGTTCTCTTCATGCCGCAATATCGCGAAGGCCGCCGGATACGCTACTGCGAAACCTTGTGGGACGTACTTCGCGACTATCCCGAGTACCCGAACCGTGTGCGCTGGAGCGACCGTGTGTTTTTGCGGCAGGATAACGGAATCGATGCTCCGGTTTCCAATTTCTGGGCAAAGGGGGATCCCAAAATTCTGTCGTGGTTCAAAGCGGCGGTCGAGCTGTTTCGCCAGCCTACGGTGCGCTCCGTGTTGCGGCTGGCGCTGGCGGAACGCCAGGAGTTTGCGTAATGAATTCTCGTCCGCGCGTGGCTTTCTTCACCGACTCGTTTCACGAGGTCAACGGTGTCGCTCATACCAGCCGCCAGTTCGAGGCGTTTGCGCGCCGGCGCGATCTGCCGTTTCTCTCCGTCCACTGCGGGCCGGGCGAATTTGTACGGAAGAATAACCCGGTCTGGACCTATGAACTCCACCGCGGCCGTACCGCCTTCGCCCTGGATCGCGACCTCTTCTGCGACCCGCTACTTCATTTGCAGCGCGAGCGCGTCGGTGCCATTCTCGACGAGTTCCGGCCGGATCTGATTCATATCACCGGCCCCGGTGACGTGGGCGTTCTCGGTGCCTGGCTGGCTTATTCCCGCGGCATTCCATTAGCCGCATCGTGGCACACGAACCTGCACGAATTTGCTGCGCGCCGTCTGGATCGAATGTTGGGAGGGGTACCGCCGGCCATTCGGAGCGCAATTTCGGGAGGCGTGGAAAAGGCTGCTCTGCAATGCGTTCTACGGTTCTACCAGTTCGGGAGAGTTCTGTTTGCACCAAATCCGGAGCTTGTCGCATTACTTCGCGACCGCGCTGGCCGCCCGACATTCCTGATGGAACGCGGCATTGATACCGAGTTATTCTCGCCTGCCCGGCGCGATGACTCCAGCCGCCCCCTCACGCTCGGGTTTGTGGGCCGTATTACTCCCGAGAAAGGTGTGCGCTTTCTCGCCGAGATCGAGCGCGCCCTCCTGGCAGCAGGCCTGTGCGAATTCCGTTTTTTGATTGTTGGAGCGGGCAGCGAACAGCCATGGCTGGCGGAGCACCTCTGGCATGCGGAATTTCCCGGGGTGCTATCCGGAGAGTCACTGGCTCGCGCTTACGCCAACATGGACATTTTTGTGTTCCCGTCGCATACCGATACGTTCGGCAACGTTGTGCTCGAAGCCATGGCCTCGGGGGTTCCCGCTGTTGTGACCGGGGACGGAGGGCCGAAATTCCTGGTCCGTGCGGGCGAAACCGGCTTTGTTGCAGAAGATCGGGCCGCGTTTCTGAGCCACGTGGTCGAGCTGGCCACGAATCGCGCCTTGCGCGACAAAATGAGTGCTTCCTCACGACGGCATGCTCTTCATCGATCCTGGGACCGCGTGTTCGAACAGGTCTACGCCCGCTATGGAGAGATTCAAGAACCGCAGATTAGGGAGGAACCTGCTGCAATCCGGCCGCGTGGCCTATCCGGTTTGTTAGCCGCCTGCGCGTGTGCGGAAAGGTACGACGCCGCAGGCGCATTGGAAGTTCACATGCAGCCGAACCACTCGCATGAAAGTATTCGAGAGGAGCGACTCCATGAAAGTGGCTTACATTGGTTTGTTTGCAGTTTGTTCGCTGATGGCCGACAAGAGAAGTGATGCCATTCGCCGAATTGAGACCGCGGAGGAGGTTTTACACGAAATCATCCAAACGCCGGATAAGGGGATCCCGCGCGACATCCTGGAAAAAGCACATTGCGTGGGAATAGTGCCGGGCCTCAAACGCGCCGGTTTTATTGTGGGCGCGAAATACGGTAAGGGTATAGTGACCTGCAGAGTCGCGCAGCGCGGCGGCTGGAGTGCTCCTTCCGCCATCATTATTGAAGGCGGCAACGTGGGTTTTCAGATCGGCGCCGGTGAGACGGATCTTGTGTTCGCCGTAATGAACGAGCGCGGGGAAAACCACTTGATGGAAGATAAGTTTACAATCGGGGCCGACGCCGGTGCGATGATCGGTCCAATCGGGCGCGATGCCTCTGCGCAAACCGATGCCCTCATGCACGCGGAAATCGTGAGCTGGTCTCGTTCTCGAGGTGTTTTCGCGGGCGTCACCCTGGATGGCGCCAGTCTTCGCGCCGACAATGACGATAATGAAGCCATCTATGGCCGCCGTCTGCGGCAGCAGGAAATCCTGCAGGGTAATGTGGCGCCGCCCGAGGTGGCTAACCGGCTGTACGACGAATTGAACAACTACGCACCGCGAGCACAACGGTAACGCGAGAAAAGTCAGCGGGGCCGGGCGCGGTCCGGCCCTGCTTCACCGTTGCAATCGCGCCAGGTTGGAGTACGCCGATTCTCCGCTGCCGTTCGCTGCACGCACACGATAAAAAACTGTTCCGCTCGACGGTGCCGCAGCATCCAGGTATTCCGTTGTTCCGCCCGCGTGTGTTGCTACGCGTGACCATGTACCCGTCTCGCCCGCTCGCCGCTCGATGATGATCGCGCGCGTGTCACCTCCGTGACCGTTCCAGTGAATCTTCACCGCGCCGCCTGCGAGTTCCGCAACGAGTGAGCTTGGCGTCTCCGGCAACACGGGCCAGTCAAAGTAATCCTCGTCCGTCACTGCCATTATGGAGTCTCGGATTGGCATGTTGGGAAGTACATCCGCCGTGCCGCTCTTCCAATCGATAGCGTGAATCTCTCCCGACACGACGTCAATCAGCGCGGGATGGCGGATACCGCTGTTACGCACCACCAGGTCGGAATGGATCGGTGCGAAGGCGCCGCCGGGCACGCTGTGCGCCCCCACCCAGTAGGCCACAACCGGCTTGCCGGCTTTCGAGCGAAATCCATAGGCAAAAAACGGGAGTTCCGATTTGCGGCGCAGAGCCGGAATATCGGGAGTGACGATCTGGATCGAAGGATCGGGCCGCGTATCCGAGAACAGCGCATTTGTGTTCTGCAGAGCATAGAACACCGGCCGCGGCGTAAAGTCGTCGGGCAGGTTACGCAAGCCGTGGATCATCCCGAAATCGTCGTACTCGTTGGCGTCCGTCCCTGCTGCCAGAAGCCAGACAAACGTACGTACGCCTGCCGCCCAGTTGTAAATCAACCCCCGCGTCACGTATTTCGATTGCACCGATTCGTCTGATCCCACCCAGGATGGAATCGAGTTGAATTCATCGTCGAAGAACGGGATATCCTTGCGAATACCGGGATAGTGGAGTACCGTGTCGCGAAGCTTGGCGGGAGAATCCAATCCGTACGCGCCGTAATCCATCGACTCGGGATTCAGATTTTGTCCATAACCCGGATATGTGTGATAAGCGAATACATCGAGCCCCGCAGCGCACTGGCAAACATCCAGCGAGCGCCGGGCGAAATCGCTCGACGGGTCGGCCAGGCCGCCGTAGATCACTTTCGCCTGCGGGTCGGTCTCATGGATGGCCGGGACTACCGCCTTGAGAAGCTGCCCGTATTCTTCCGGATTCCCCCACGGGTTCCAATATCCGATGTCCTGTTCATTCCAAAGCGCCCAGTACTGCACCTTGCCGTGGAAATGATTCACGATGAACTTTACGTACTTTACAAACGCCGCTATCTGGTCAGGAGTTTTCGGTGGCCAGAAAACCGAATAAAGGCTTCGATCGTCATTGTGAGAAGCACTTGGGGACGGCAGAATGCTGTCCGGCTTGATCCCCGACGGCGACGTGTACATCGGGTTGCCGTAATGAAGTTGCACCTGTACCTTGACGCCGTTATCGATTAACGAATCGACGTAGTCGTCGAGCCCGGGCGGAATGGCATAGACCCCACGTTTCTGCTCGATCCAATCCCAACTCGTGTAGTCCGAGCTGTTTTCGTACTGACCGATGCGAATCCATCCCACTCCGGCATCGAACATCCGCGTCCACCACCAGCGGTTCCAGGGCAGGTACGGATCGCGCGGCAGATCAGAATTGATGCCGAACCCGTTTTCGATCTGCGACGAGCGCTTCGGCGGAACTCGCTCCGGCAATCGGCGCTGTTGCGCAGAAGCAGGGAAGAAGGAGAGCAGCAACAAGATGCATAGCAACGTCCGCGACATAGGTTCCTCCTTTGAAGGATCTCTATAATGTCACGGATTTTTCGAGGATGCTCTAAAGTGAATCGGTTATACGCTTTGCGGCCGGTACGTCGATCGTTAGCAGGTTCCGGCTAGCCTTGAGAGGAGGTATGCAGCACCCTCTGCGCTTGGTGTTAGGGAAAACGATAAAGACCGCCCAGCTGGGTGTGAAACAACGGCAGACCTGGATACAACTTGACCTACATGCGCTGCTCTTGAGGTTCTGTTCGGCGCCGCCGGGTCCTGGCATGCACTTTCGTGAATTCAGCGCCCAGGAAAAACAGTTGTGCGGAGTAATACACCCAGATTAGAAGGACCACGAACGAACCCGCCGCTCCATACATGGAGCTGAAAGAAGTTCTCGCCAAATAGAAACCGATCAGTTGCTTTCCAATAGTGAATAGGAGTGCTGTAACCGTGGCGCCAACGGCCACATCGCCCCATCGCAACGGGACCTTCGGGAGCGTTTTGTAGATCACTGCGAATATCAGCGCGATCACGACAAAAGAACCCAGAAACGCCCAGGTCTGAAGTGAGAATTCTGATTCATGGAGCACCCTGCCGAAAAGGCGATCGAAGGCTGCAATCCATGTATTCAGCACCAGGGAGCAAATCAAAAAACTTCCAGTGGCCATAATGAGTCCAAGTGCGTAAAAGCGTTGCTTCAGCATGCCGAGCAATGCTCCAAAACCAGTGTTATGGCTCTGCTGCGGTACCCGCCAAATGGTGTTCAATGCGTCCTGCAATTCGATCACGACCGACGACGCGCCCAACATCAGCGTAATGACGCCCAGAACCGCGGCAATCACGCCGGTACTTGGTTTGTAAGCATTTTGCATCAGAACCTGTATCGCCAGCGCCCGATCGGTTCCCACCAGATCTTGTATCTGCCACGCCAGTTCACCACGCGCGGCCTCACGCCCGAAGGCAACCGAACCGATGGTCACGATGATGAGTAGGAGAGGTGCCAGCGACAGGATTGTGTAAAAAGCGAGCGCCGCACCCAATCGGGGAACGTTATCAGAATTCCATTGGGCCAGGGTCTCTTTAGCGATTTCGGTAAAATGCGAGAACAATCCCCTACCGCCCCGCCACCACGAGGAGTTTGAGAACCGGATTGCCACGGTTTTGACCTGCAGCGGCATTTATAGGGCCAGTGGCTTCGCTGCCAAAATGCTAAGACTTAAAGAAAATTACGCCGGACGCGAGTCTTCCTGGCAGAGGAATGTTCTGAATCGAACCTGGAATGTTCATTTGAAAAAACTGAGGGCTCATTTGTAAACAGGAAGTTTCAAGCGCAGCGGCGAACGGGGAAAAATGGCTTCTCACGTGCACAGATGGGCTCGAATCGGCTATGCGAGTGCAGGCTCATGCCCAGCAATGCCCGGCGACCCGTTCCTGTATCGGAGAGCCCCGCGGATTCGGCCGAGGCGTGGTTCTCGCTTGCGCACTCGTGGTGTTCTGCACGCCGGCCGCCGGTCAGGCCCCAATATTCGAAGGCAAGCCGGTCGTTGCGATTCAGTACACGCCGGCCCAGCCGCTGGACCCGCAGGATCTACAGCATGCACAGATCCTGCGACTGGGTGACCCGTTTAAAGCGGAAGACGTCGCCCGGGCAATAGACCGTCTTTTTGCCACGGGGCGTTTCGAAGACATTGTGGTCGAAGCCGAACCTTCCGGGGAGGGTGTTCTCGTTCGTTTCCGCACGACGAACACCCGGTTTATCGGCGGCATGGCGCCGGCCGGAAAAATAGCCAGCCCGCCCAACGAAGGGCAGATCGTCAGCACCGCGGGGCTGATTCTTGGCGCACCTTTTCAGGAAGCAGATCTGCAAAACGCGGTTGACGCAGTAAAGCGTCTGCTCGATGCCAATGGTCTCTATGAAGCCGTAGTTCAGCCTTCGCTGCAAGGCAGCAAGGATGCTCAGCAGATCTTCATCACTTTCACGATCGAGGAACATAAACGCGCCAAATATACCTTCCCCACGGTTCGAGGTGGCGCCGGGCTCGACGACAATACTCTGCTTCGCACCACGGGTTGGCGCATCCCCATCATTCATTGGTGGCGCCAGGTAACGGCCTCAAGAACGCAGAAAGGTGTCCAACGTCTTCAGGAGAGATATGCACAGAAGGACCAGTTGGAAGCCAAAGTTAAAGTTGAAAATATCAATTACGACCAGAGAACCCGGCGCGTGTCGCCGGATCTCTCCGTGGATCCCGGCCCCAAGATCAAGATCACGGCCGTCGAGGCAAAGGTCTCGCGGCGCGTTTTGAAAAAGTACGTTCCTGTCTTCACTCAAGGCAGTCTCGATGACGACCTCTTGATCCAGGGGAAGCGGAATCTACAGGACTATTTCCAAGCCAGGGGCTACTACGATGTCGATATTGATTTTCGCCGGCAGCCGGTTCAGAACAATACGCAAACCATCGAGTACGCTATCGCCAAGGGCCAGCGCTACAAGCTCGTCCATATCGCAGTTATAGGAAACAAATACTTCAAACCGAAGGACATCCGCGAGCGGATGTTCATGCAGCCGGCGACATTCAGCATGAGGCGCGGGCGTTATAGCGAAGCGTTCCAGCGTAAAGACGAAGAAAACATCGCTGATCTGTACCGGACCAACGGTTTTCGGAATGTGAAAGTGGTCTGTACCGTGGATCGCAAATATAAGGGGAAGACAGGGGACATCGCAGTCACCGTCAATATTATGGAAGGACCGCAATGGATCGTAGACAAGCTGACGCTCCGCGGTGTTGCAGGCGGACGTACCACGGCATTGCTACAGAATCTTGCCTCGGTTGCCGGGCAACCGTTCGCTGACCTGAATCTGGCCTTCGACCGCCGTCAGGTGCTTACGTACTATTACACGCAGGGTTTTCCCAGCGCCCAGTTTCAGGCATCCTGGCACCCGGTCGTCGGCGCGCCCAACCACGTGACCGTGCTCTATACGGTATCGGAAGGCAGACAGCAATACGTCAGGGAGGTGCTCACTGCCGGGGTCCAGCGGACACGGAAAAACATCATAGATCGACAAATCACATTGAAGACAGGTGATCCCCTGTCACCCGTGCAGGAAACCGATATACAGAAACGCTTCTACGATCTCGGAATTTTCGCGCGCGTCGACACGGCTATCGAAAATCCGGATGGAGACGAGGAACATAAGTACGTTCTCTACGATTTTGAGGAAGCCAAGCGCTACACCCTTACCGTTGGTTTGGGTGCTCAGATCGGGCGCTTCGGCACGCCTAGCACGACCAGTGTGACTGCGCCCGGAGGCAGCACGGGGTTCAGCCCGTCAATTTCGGTGGACGTCAGCCGGTTGAATGTTCTTGGCCGCGCGCATACCGTAACGCTTGGCGCCCTCTATTCGTCACTCGAAAAACGTGGATCTGCGAGCTACCTGATCCCGCGTTTTTTGAACAATGACAAGCGAACCATTACTTACTCCGTGCTTTATGACAACTCGCTCAATGTGAATACATTTGCTTCGAAGCGTGAGGAGGGATCCGTCCAGATCTCGCAGACGTTCACAAAAACCCTCACGGGCCTACTGCGTTTCGCGTATCGGGACGTCAGCGTGAGCAGTGTCATCATTCCCACCCTACTCGTCCCGCAATTACTTCAGCCCGTCCGGATTGGCATGCTGTCGGCCAACCTGGTGCAGGACCGGCGGGATAATGCGGCCGACCCCCACAAAGGCATGTACAACACGGCGGATATCGGCGTGGCGGGCCGTTTCTTCGGATCGCAGCGGAGTTTCGGGCGCGTCTTGCTTCGCAATGCGACGTATTACCGGTTATCGCGGAACCTGGTTCTCGCCCGGCAGACACAGTTCGGAGTCATTACGCCGTTCGCTGCCCCGGCAGGGCTGAGCGAGCAAGAATCAGTGCCCCTGCCGGAACGATTTTTCGGAGGCGGAGCGGACTCTTTGAGAGCGTTCCCCTTCAATCAGGCTGGTCCCCGCGATACCGGCGCGCCGCTGGTTCCTGGTGAAAAGGCGTCTCAACCCACGGGATTTCCTCTAGGAGGAAATGCGCTGCTGTTTAACAACGTCGAGTTCCGATTTCCGATGATTGGGGACAACATTCAAGGCGTGCTCTTTCATGATATGGGCAACATCTACAGCACGCTGAGCGATCTGTCTTTTCGCTTTCACCAGCGCGACCTCCAGGACTTCAACTATGCCGTGCAGGCTGCCGGATTCGGGATTCGCTACCGGACTCCGCTCGGGCCGATTCGCCTGGATCTCGCGTACTCCATCAATACCCCGTCTTACATCGGCTTTCAAGGTACTCCGCAGCAACTTCTGGAATGCGGAACGATCAAGCAGTGCGCCAGTCTGAAGCAGAGCATCAGCCATTTCCAATTCTTCTTCTCTATAGGCCAGGCATTCTGATGTTGTGGGAAGTTATATTCCTGTTCGCAGTAGCCGGCGACACCTCTGCGGCAACGGTTGTCGATCGCATCGCCGTGATCGTGGGTAAACACGTGATCAAACTGAGCGACATCCAACGCGATTTGCGTCTGACCGAGTTCATGAACCGGGAACCCCTCAATCTCGATTCGAGCGAAAGGCATAAGTCCGCCGATCGTTTGATCGACCAGGCAATGATTCGTGACGAAATCGCCCGCGGCGGCTACCGGCGACCCGCTGATTCCGACGCCAACCGCCTGCTCAATCAACTGCGGCACGATCGCTTCGGCGGCTCTGATTCGCGACTGCAGGAGGAACTGTCGCGATTTGGTATATCCGAGGGCCAGTTGCGCAATCAATTCCTGTGGCAGCTTACGGTCTTAAGCTTTATCGACCAGCGTTTCCGGCCTAGTGTGCAGCTGAATGACGACGAGATTGTTTCCTATTACAACCAGCATCTGCCGGAACTCGAAAAGGAGTACCCGCAGAACAATGCTTTCGCTGTTCTTCAGCCGAAGATCAGTGCTTTGCTCGAAGGTCAGCGCATTAACCAGAACTTCCTCGCATGGCTCGAGCAGGCACGCCAGCGGAATCACATCGAATATCGGCAGGGAGCCTTTCAATGACGGTGCCCGGAAAAATCATTCGCAACGCTGCGGTCGCGTTGCTGATCCCGATCCTGCTGTTAGCGGTCGCGACGATTGAAGCCGTCAAGACGAAGAGATTTCGAGAATGGGTGAAACAGAAGATCGTTACGGCAACCGAGCAGGGTACCGGCGGCCGGGTGAACATCGGATCGTTGACCCTGGATTGGAAGAATCTTCGTGCGGTAATCACGGACTTCGTAATTCACGGCAACGAGCCGGCATCTGCTCCGCCGTTCATCCGTTTAGGGCGCATTCAACTCGACATCGGGGTGCTAACTGGCGGACACCTCTACCAACTCACGTATCTGGGCGTGGATCGCCCAGAAGCCAACATCATGACGCTCCCGAACGGCAAGTCGAATGTTCCGACTCCGAAACAGGGGTCTAATTCGAATGCGACGGCCCTTCAAACCGTCGTCGACATGGCGATTCACCGGTTTGACCTGACCAATGGTTCGCTCACCTTAAACCTCCATAAACGCCCCGTGAATCTCAGCGGCGATAACCTCCGTACGCAGCTCTGGTTCAACCCGCAGCAGCAGAGTTACCGCGGCCAAATTGCGCTCGAGCCGATCTACGTAGTTTCCGGAAAAAACACACCAGTAAAGTTCGCCTTGACCTTACCCGTCATTGTCCAGCGCGATCGCCTCGATATTAAAGACGGAAGATTGGCCTCCGCTGACTCGCAGCTCGTAATCAATGCCTCAGTCGGTCACTTGCGGGATCTGCAAACATCGACCCATGTCGCCGGCCGGATTACGCTAGCGGACCTAAAGCAGGCTGGTGTTCTGCCCGCCACACTCGATCCGCATGCACCGTTTTCCGCGCTTGATTTCGATGTAGACACGAACACGTCCGGCAATTTGATAGCAGTAACCGGAGTGCACCTGAGCCTCGGACACACCAAACTCGAAGCATCGGGCCGTTTGAGGGATCCGGATGGCCATAACTCCCTGGAATTTGCCGGCACATTCGCCCTCGACGAACTCAGCCGGCTGGCGAGGCTCCAGTCCGGCCCAGCGGGCGAACTCACTCTCAATGGAACCGCTGCGCTGGATTCCAATAATGATTACCGGGTCAGGGCCAGACTTGACTCCAGCGGAATGTCGCTCCCGGCCGGCACAAAACCCGGTGCCCGCCGCATCAACGACGTCCGTCTGCTCTCCCAGGTTCGTCTCGATCCGCACCGGTTGGACGTCCGCATTGAGCGGCTTAGCGCTCTAGGCGCAGAGATCACCGCTCAGGCATCGCTTAAAGATTTCGCCGCCTACACCCTGGAGAGCCGGCTCCGGGGCTTCGATTTGAGAATGATCGCTACAGCCCTTGGACAACGGGCTTTCTCCTATTCCGGCATCGCTTCCGGAACCATGTCTGCTGAAGGCGACTTAAAAAAGCCGGCTTCCCGAGTTGTCAGCGCCAACAGCCGCATCTCGATCGTTCCGGGCACGCGCGGTATCCCCGTATCGGGCCGCTTAAATATCGATTACCGCGGCCCATCTGACGATCTGAACATCAGGGACTCGTTCGTTGCGCTGCCTCACACACGCATCGGCCTGAGCGGCTCCATGGGCAATCGCCTGAACCTTGCGTTAGAGACGCACGATCTCAATGACCTGCTGGCAGCCGTTCCGGCATCCAGCCAACCGCCGGTGGCATTGGAGCCGGGTGGTCACGCTACGGTTGACGTCACAGTTATGGGCCGCTTATCCTCGCCTCGCGTGAATGGCAGGATTGCCGCCAATCGATTCCGTGTTGAAAACCGCCATTTCGACGGTCTGGCGCTCGAGGCCAGGGCTTCGAGCAACGGCGCCCAAATCACCAAAGGCCGGGTCAGCCGGGGAACCATGCAAACCGTGTTCACCGGCTCCGTGGGGTTGCGCGACTGGATACCGGCGGAGCGGTCGCCCATTTCCGCCGACGCCGCTGTTCGCGATGGCGACCTGGCGGATGTTATGGCGCTTGCCGGGCGCTCAAACGATGGCTACTCCGGGTCTTTGAACGCCGCCGTCCATTTCAGCGGCACGGCCGCGAATCCCCTGGGCTGGGCGAACCTGTCCGTGGCCGCTGGCATGATCCAGAATGAACCGTTCGACCAGATTCAGGTACAGGTCACCATGGCTGACCAGTTGATCGCCTTACCCGTTGCCCGGATAACCGCCGGGCAGGCTCGCATGCAAATGACTGCCGAATTTCACCATCCCCGTGACCGCTTTAAGACCGGCACTGTTTCGGGGCGCCTCCAGACGAATCACATGAACCTCGCGCAGTTCCGGACTTTACAGCAGCAGATGCCAAACACATCGGGCGAAATTGGATTGCAGGCCGATGGCACCGCGTCGATTGCGGACGTCAATGGCGCTACAAAATTCCGGCTAACCAACTTGACCGCAGACGCTTCCGCTCTTGGTCTGCAGTTTCATGGGCAAAATTATGGTGACTTTAAGGCTAGGGCCCGTACGGAACACGATGCTCTCCAGTACGCCGTGGTTTCCGATTTCGCTGGTTCCAACATACGCGTAAACGGTACTACCCGCTTAACTCCGGATTACCCCACCACGGCCGATGCATCGATTGAACGACTGCCGGTCGAACGTGTGCTGGCGGTGGCAAAGCGCACGGATTTCCCCGCCAGGGGCAATCTTACCTGCAACGTTCATTTCTCCGGCACCGCACGAAACCCTCAGGGCAGTTTGGATTTAAATCTCTCCAACGCCGCGTTGTATCAGGAGCCGATCGACCAACTCCGGGCAGATGTCACCTACTCTGCGCGCAGCATCGAGTTAAAAAAGTTCGCGCTGGTTGCAGGCGGCTCCCGCATTGAAGCGACGGCAAACTACGATCACTCCCCGGAAAATCTGCGCGCCGGAGACCTTGATTTTCGTGTGAACACCGGCAAAATAGATCTTCGCCGAATTCATAACATCCAGAGCAGGCGACCCGGGCTAACTGGCCAGTTACAGCTTGACGCAGATGGCAAGCTGACAGTCAATCTATCCGGCATGCACATTCTGCCGCACCGTCTCAACGCAAATCTCTCCGCAAACGGCTTGGCGGAGCAGGGCAAGAACCTCGGCGACCTGACGCTTACCGCAAATACTGCGGGCAGCCGCACGAATTTCGCGCTCGACTCCAATCTGGCGGACGCCATTATTCGTGGACGTGGGAGTGCCACACTGGCCGGCGGTTATCCGGTGAATGCAGAAGTTGCTTTTCAGGGCGCCGCATGGTCGCGTTTGCAGGCTTTGACGGGTCCAAGCGGCACGTCTCCGAGCTTCGAGGCAATTGCCGATGGTCAGGCGACGGTTAGCGGTCCGGCCACGAAGCTGGCTGAACTTCGCGGCTCTCTCAAGCTCACCCGCGTCAACTTGAATAGCCTTGTAGCTGGCGGTTCGCGCGGTCCTGTGGTCATCCAGAACCAGGGCCCCATCGCACTGGAAGTCGATCGTGGCGTTGCACGCATCGTAAGCTTGCATCTTGCCGGCGCCGGTACCGATATCCAGGCGCACGGCGCGGCATCGTTTCAGGGGCAGGGCCTGGACGTAAGTGTTAATGCAAACAGCAATCTTTCCGTCATCAAACAACTGAACCGTGATATGACGGCTTCGGGCAATATCGTGCTCGCCGCCACGGCGCGAGGCTCCATCGATCACCCCTTGGTAAACGGCCGCCTGGAGCTCCACGACGCCTCGCTTGCCCACCCTGAATTCGCCAATTCCCTCTCGAACGCAAATGGAATCGTGCAGTTCAATGGGAGCAGTGCTTCGATACAAAATCTGACCGCCGAATCCGGCGGCGGAAAGATCACTGCGTCTGGATTTGTTGCCTTGCGGGATACGCTCCGCTTCGGCCTGCGTACGACCGCTTCTCATATGCGAGTCGCCGTGCAGCAGGGAGTCAGTCTTACCGTCGATGCCAATATGAGCCTTACCGGAACCCCCCAGGGCAGTTTAGTTTCCGGCATGGTCACCATCGATCAAATCGATTACGCGCCGACCAGCGACTTTGGAACGCTGCTCTCCAGAGCCACCCCGCCCGTGGCAAGTTCTGAATCTCCGGTCCTGGACCAGATGAAGCTCGATGTTCAGGTGCGAACATCATCTGCAACCACCGTCAGAAGTTCGCTGGCAGAAAGCCTGCAGGCCGATGCCAATCTCCGTGTCCGGGGGACGGCCTCGAATCCAGGGATCCTCGGACGGATTAATATCACCGAAGGCCAGCTGGCTTTCTTTAATTCCACCTACACAGTCGACGCCGGAACCATCGCATTCTACGATCCTGTGAGAATAAATCCTGTCTTGAATCTGAGTCTTGAGACGCAGGTAAAAGGTGTGGACGTCGTGCTGCGCGTTACCGGCCCTATCGACAACATGAAGCTCAGTTACACCTCTGATCCGCCATTTCAATTTCAGGAGATCGTAGCCCTGCTGGCAACCGGCAAGGTGCCCACTTCGGATCCCACGCTGCTCGCGAATCAGCCCTCAGAACCTTCGCATACCGTTGCCCAGTTGGGAGAGTCAGCCATCGTCAGCAAGGCCCTTGCCGATCCTGTCTCCAGCCAGCTGCAACGCGTATTCGGCGTCAGTCAGATCAAAATTGATCCCACTTTCACCGGCTCGTCCACGCTGCCCGAGGCCAAACTGACTTTAGAGCAGCGCATTGCGAACAATGTGACTTTCAGATATGTGACCGACGTCAACGACCCGAACGGCGAGATCATCCGCATCGACTGGGCGCTGAATCAACAGTGGACAGCCATCGGAATGCGCGATCAAAACGGAATTGTCAGCATCAAGCTCGCTTATAAGAAGCAGTTTCGCTGACGTTGGAACCCGGCCAATTGACTTACCGCGAAGATTTCTTCTTAGGTATCTTGGCCCCCGACCGTCGTGCTTCGCTCAGCGCGATGGCCACGGCCTGGTTGCCGCTCTTCACCTTATTGCCGCTGCCGGACTTGAGCTTCCCTTGTTTATGCTCCTTCATTGGGCCGGTGTATTCTCACCGTACGAACCGTTACTCGTAGGTCGGTTCTTTTTTGGCCGTCTGACGTATTCTGGCCATATGAGGCCGCCGGACACTGAGCAACTGCACAGGCTTTGCCTGGATCGCTGGAGGCGTTTGATTCGCGAGGCGACCAAAACGTGCAGCTTGATCCAATCCATGAATTCCTTTCCCGTATCGACGGAGCTGTGGATACAGGCCATTGAGCAACGGATTGCAGAAAACGAAGCGCAAGCCCAGTACCAGTCCGCTCGCGAAAGCCTGTTTGAGGCGTTCAAGCCGGAGTCGGTTTGACGCCGCTCACGCGGGTATATACACCGTGCCGAATGCGCGCCTTCTGGGCGTAGAAATATAGCCCCTCACCGTTACATGGCCGGGCCCCTGCATCCCTACGTATCTTGCCGGTACTGCCGTGCGACAGGGGCTGCTGGTTCTTAGCGGCTCTCATGTCTTCGCGCCGGCTGTCCTTCCCGATATCTGCGCGCCTGCGACCCGTCGCACTCGAAAAGATCTTCGCCATGCCCCTGGAGTTTCACCAGGAGGAGACATCCGGCGCACTGGCAGCGAAAGTGAATAACGGCGTCGGTCGCATCGTCCAGACGGGCGAACCCATCAGTCGCGATCTCTGCCCGGCGCTCATCCGCACAGGGTTCAGCCTGATTCCGCTCCTGATTTTCGGTTTGTCCACCGCGCCGATCTTGCTGGGAGCCCTCCTCACGTTTGGCTGGCTCACAATCCTGGAGAATCGAAACCGGAGACGGTGGCGCCGCCATCGCCATGAAAACTACGGGCGGGATGCGCCGGCTTGCTCGGTCGACCGCGATGATGCGGTCGGCGATATCACGGACGGTGGAAAGACGGTGAGCGATGATCACCGCGGCGAATGTTCTAAGAAGATTGCGTAGCACCCAACGTCGTGAGCGATTTTGCGCAGTGGTGCGTTAATCGGCTCTCAATTCCGGACTCATGTAGCCGAATCTACAGGACTTAATTCGAATCCGGCTGTGGCAGGGGAAATGCGGATAAAGCGCCTCTAAATTGCCTGAATTCGGCTTTCCATGCAACTGACTCGCGCAGCCGACTACGGAGTTCGCGTCATGATCCACCTCGCCACCCAGCCGCCGGGCGCCCGAACCAGTTTGCCGGAAATGGTGGAGGCCGTCGAGGTGCCGGAGCATTTCCTCTCTAAGGTGTTGCAAATGCTGTGCCGGCGAGGGTTTATTCAATCGCATCGCGGCTCGAGCGGAGGATTCGAATTAGCGGCGGACGCCGGGACAGTGTCCCTTCTGGATGTGGTCGAAGCCTTGGAGGGTCCCATCCAGCTCAACGTATGTCTCAGCGAATACGGCGGTTGTTCGCGGAAGTCCTGGTGCCCGGCACATAAAGTCTGGATCGAAGCGCAGGAAGCACTGCTGGCCGTATTACGCCGGGCATCCATCCGCGATCTCGCCCGGCAGGTGAGTTGAATGGCCGCGACCTGGGTTTCCATTGCGGCAAGTTTAGCTATGGCGTTGGGGGCCGCCTGTATTTTCATCTTTGCAGTAAAGCGGGACTACTTTAACGAAATTGAGGATACGAAGTACCAGGTCTTTTGGTCCGATTTGGAGGACCTGGTGGACGCTCCCAAGGAGAATACTCATGCCGGTAGCTCAAAAGGGGCATCGGGAATCCGTTGAAATTGACGAACAGGTGATCGGCCGGCGCAGGCTCCTGACCTGGCTTAGTGGTTTCGGACTATTCGGCTCGGCGATTCTTAGTGCATTCTCTAATTTCGTTTTCATCAAGCCGCGAGCGACTTACGGGCCGCCGACACGGTTCGCTATCGGTAAGCCGGATGAATTTCCGCCCGGAACGCGCATTTCGCTCGATGTGCGGCGAGTTTGCGTGGTGCGGGACGGCAATAAGCTGGCGGCCATCTCCACGACGTGCACGCACCTGGGATGCATCGTAGGCGTTTCGGACACGGGTTTCGCCTGTCCCTGCCACGGCTCGCGCTTCGACCAGGACGGCAATGTGACGGGCGGGCCAGCGCCGAAGTCGTTGCCCTGGTTCAAAGTCAGCCTCAAACCAAACGGGGACCTCGAAGTGGATAAAGGCATCGAGGTGCCGCCGGGAAGCTATTACAACGTATGAGCGACACCACCAAAGACCCGGGTTTGCTCGCCACGATCAAGAAGTTGCCGGGCAACGTCTGGAACTCTATCTTCCGCAATCCGTTGCCGAATTCGGATCTCGAGCGCGCATCCACCAGTTTCACGAATTTCTTCCTGCATATACACCCCGTCAAGGTGCACAAGAACACGCTGCGGCCCATTTACACGATGGGCCTGGGGCTGATCTCGTTCTTTCTTTTCCTGATTCTGGTGGTGACCGGGATTCTGCTGATGTTTTATTACGTGCCGTCCACCACACAGGCGTACGACCGGATGCTTGATCTGCGCGGATCGGTGGCATTCGGCATTTTTCTGCGCAACATGCATCGTTGGTCCGCGCATGGCATGGTGGCCGTGGTTTTTCTCCACCTCTGCCGCGTGTTTCTGACCGGCGCGTATAAAAGACCACGTGAATTCAATTGGGTGCTGGGCGTTCTCATGCTGCTGGTGACGCTGTTTCTGAGCTTCACCGGGTATCTGCTGCCGTGGGATCAGCTCGCGTTCTGGGCTATCACGGTAGGAACTTCCATAGCAGGGTATGCGCCGCTGGTCGGGCAGCAGGTGAAATTTCTGCTGCTCGGAGATGCCACGGTGGGGCAAGAGGCGCTCCTGCGTTTCTATGTGTTGCACGTAGCCGTTCTTCCTACACTACTGACGCTGCTGATTGCGGTGCACTTCTGGCGCATTCGCAAGGACGGCGGACTCTCGCGGCCGGCGGATGCCGTCGCGCCAGCTCTCAGCATGCAGACTGAGCCCGCGCCGAATGTGGCACTGAGCGTGACGGCGGTCCCGGTAGCCAGGAAGCGGCTCTATGGCTTGCAGGGATTTGTGCGCGGGCCCTTCACCAAAATCGGCAACATCCCCGACGATTCCGTATTTAGCTGGCCCAACCTCTTGATGGCCGAGTTATTCGTCTTCGTCCTCACCGTAGCGGCGATTCTCTGCCTGTCCCTCATGTTTAATGCGCCGCTCGAAGAACCGGTCAACGTGATGCATCCGCCCAATCCGGCGAAAGCGCCGTGGTACTTCCTGGGGCTTCAGGAAATGGTGAGCTACTCGGCGTTCTGGGGCGGGGTAGGAGTTCCAACCATTTTCGTGCTGCTGTTGCTGGCGGCTCCCTATCTCGATCGCAATCCCAAGGGCGTAGGCCGCTGGTTTGCGCGCGAACGGCTGCTGGCCAACACGATCTTCATCACGCTGGTGCTGGTGAACGTGATTTTCATCGTGATCGGCACGTTCTTCCGAGGGCCGAACTGGTCCTTTGTGTCCCCCTGGTGAACCCTATGCGACTGGCATTAGCGATCGCGAGTTTTGTCGTGCTGATTGTGCACGGCGTTGTTTTTTACGACCAGTTTTTCCACCGCTGGGAGCGGCAGCAGACCGCTTACTTCGACCAGGCGCGCTCGCTGTCCAAAAGCGAGCAGGAACGCGCGGAACTGGACGCGCGGAAGCCGCGCATCGAGCAGTTCATGGTCACCAGCTTCGGCGATATGCGCGTGGACCGCTGCGGCACCTGCCACATCGCCGCCGACGACCCGCGGTTTCAGAATCACGCGCAGCCGCTGCGGACCCATAGCTATTCCGCCGCCATGGGCGATGTACAACGCAACGGGCACTGGGAACGCCGGCACAAATTTTCTGACTTTGGCTGCACGGTGTGCCATGACGGGCAAGGGCGCGGCCTGGAAAACAAGTACAGCCATGGCGAAGATCCGTTCTGGCCGGAACCCTTGCTAGGTTATGTGACACAGGCCAACTGGCGCGCCGAGTTCAGACCCCACCTGAAAGGTGTGGAGTACATGGAAGCCAACTGCGCACAGTGCCATACGGAGGAGAATTTCGCGGGCACGCCGCACGTGAATCGCGGACGGAAGCTGTTCTTTTCCATGAACTGCTACGGCTGCCACCGGATCGAGGGCCTGTCGGAAGGAACGCTGGCCCCGGATTTGACGGAAGCGGGCAAGAAGTTTCGGGTGGATTATCTCTGGGAGTCGATCGTCGATCCGCGCGCCAACCTGGCGACGTCTTTTATGCCGAAATTCAACCTCGGCGATGAAGATGTGAAATCCCTGGTGATCTTTCTGAAGAGCCGGCGCGGGATCAATTTCGCCGAAACGTCGCTCGAACGGTACCGTTCGACGCACGTGAGCGAAACCAAACCGCAAGCAGCAACTATGAAACCTGCGGTTTTGAGCACGCGCGCTGAAACAGGTCATGGCGAACAATTGGTAACCGAGCATGCCTGCACGGCGTGTCACAAGCTGGGCGTGCGCGACGGCGGTATCGCACCAGACCTCAGCTTTGAAGGGTTATTGAAAGATGAGGACTGGCTTACGGAGCATTTCCGCAATCCGCGTTCTCGGATACCGGACTCGATCATGCCGGCATTTCGTTTCTCCGATGAGGAGTTCGGCGCCATGGCTGCCTACCTGGGGAGCTTGAAGACGCCGCCCAGGGTAAACGAGCCGGCCGATGCCTTCAAGACGCTTTGCGCTCGATGTCATGGCGAAAAGGGTGACGGCAAAGGTATTACCGCGTTGTACCTCGACCCTGCTCCGCGTGATCTGACCAAAGCCGCCTTCATGAACAGCAAACCGCGCGATCGTTTTGTGAAATCGATCGAAGAAGGGGTGGCGGGCACGTCGATGCCGGCATGGGGAAAGGTGCTGGGCGAACAGCAAGCGAGGTCAGTACTCGAGTACACTCTGGCTACGTTCACACGGGAGCCGGCGAGGCCTTTGAAGCCTCACAAAGTACCTGAAACCAATCCGGCGGCGGCAACAGCAGAATCCGTCACACACGGAGAACAGATTTTTGTGCAGCGATGTGCGGGCTGTCATGGACGCAAAGCCGACGGCAAGGGGCCGAACTCGCTCGACATCGTTCCGCGGCCGCGGAATTTGCGGAATCACGCGTTTGTGAACGCGCTGACAGACCAGCGCATGTTCGATTCGATCCTCTACGGCGTGCAGGGAACTGCCATGCCGGCGTGGATCGATTATGGGCTATCTCAGCAAGACGTGGGAGACATCATCAATTTCATCCGGAGCATCAATCCGAAATCCAGCGGGAGCCAGTATGCAAGCAGATAAGGCAGTTGAAAGCAGCTATGCGCAGCCGGCCGGCGCGGTCCACAGCGATCTAACCGCGCGATGGTTTCTCATCAGCGCAGTCAGCTACTTCTTCGTCGTGGGGATCATCGCGCTCACGATTGCGGCCAAGTTCGTGTGGCCGGAATTGCTGGGCACGGTGCAGTATTTAACGTACGGGAGATTGCGTCCGCTGCACGTCAACGGCATGTTGTTCGGCTGGCTGCTGGCGGCGGACATAGGGCTAACTTTTTACATCGTGCCGCGGCTCTGCGGGGTGCCGTTGTGGAGCGAAAAGCTGGGCGTGGCGACAGCGGCGCTCTGGAATGTCATCGTACTGGGCGCCGTTGTGGCGCTGCCGCTCGGCTACAACCACGGATTCGAGTATGCCGAACTTCCCATGCCGCTTGCCATCCTGGTGGTGATCGCCTGGGTGATGTTCGGCGTCAATATCTTCGCCACCATTGCTTCGCGGAAATACCAACAGATGTACGTCTCCATCTGGTACGCAATGGGCACGATTCTGTGGACCGCTTTCGTCTACCTCACCGGCAACTTTGCGGTGGATTTCACCAGCGGCGTGAACCAGGCGAATCTCAACTGGATGTACATGCACAATGCGGTTGGCTTGATCTTCACCCCGGTGGGTCTGGCGATTGCTTATTACTTTATTCCGAAAGCGTCGAACACGCCGCTGTACAGCCATAAGCTTTCCATGATCGGGTTCTGGGCGCTGGCCTTTGTTTACGTGTGGACGGGAGCGCATCACATGATTCACGGTCCCATTTCGCAGTGGCTGCAAACCATCGCCATCACATTTTCGGTGATGCTGCTGATTCCGGTGTGGGCGGTGGTTTACAACTTTTTCGCCACCATGAAAGGACAGTGGCAGCAGCTTCGGGAAAATGTGCCGCTGAAGTTTCTCATGTCGGGGGTCGTGTTTTATCTGCTGACGTGCTTTCAGGGACCGATGCACAGCCTGCGCAGCGTCAACGCGATCGTATCGAAGACCGACTGGATCCCCGGGCACGCCCACATGGCGGTGCTGGGGGCGTTCTCCTTCTTCGCCATCGCGGGAACCTATTACACCATTCCGCGAGCGTTTCAAACCAAGCTCCATTCCGAAGCCCTTGCCAACTGGAGCTTCTGGTTCATGATGATCGGCGGCCTGGGTTTCTTCGTCACGCTGTGGCTGGGCGGCTTCTGGCAGGGCTGGCAGTGGAACAACGCCTCCATTCCATTTATCGACACGGTGGTGGCGCTGAAGCCGGTTTGGACCGTGCGTTTCTTCTCGGGGGTCCTGATCTTCTGCGGAATCGTGCTGTTCGCCTACAACATTCTGGCGACGGTAGTCGGCGCCAGGGGCGTTGAACAGTCGAAGCCGGCGCCGGTGGCTGCATAGGAGGAAGGATATGTTGAGAAAAGCGGACAACAGCGCCGGGTTTGCGGTAGCCGCCGCCCTGGTCCTGTTCTTTATCGGCGGGTTGCTGACTACCGTGGCGCCGCCTCTGGTGGACAAGAGCTGGGGCAAGCCATTCGAGAACACCGATCCCGCCAAAGGGCCGACGGGAAAGCTGCGGCCGTATACGGCCCAGGAGCTGCAAGGGCGCGCGATTTATGTTCGCGAGGGCTGCTGGTACTGCCACACGCAACAGACCCGGACGCTGCTGGCGGACACGAAGCGATCGGGCTGGCGTGGAGTGGACGCACCTATTTCAACGCCGGACGAGTTTGTCTACGATAACCCGCACCTGTTCGGAACCAAGCGCACCGGGCCGGATCTTTCACGCGTCGGCGGAAAGTATGACACGCAGTGGCACCGGACGCACTTCCGCAACCCTCGCGACCTGGTGCAGGGCTCGGTGATGCCGCCGTTCCCCTGGATCGTGGAAAACGAGCAGGAATTTCAGTCGCTGGTGGCGTACTTGCAAACTTTGGGCCGCGCCAAGAACTGGCGGCCGGACAACGATTACGAGAAGTGATTATGGGCGATTATTCCTATCCAAGCATTTTTCTGTCGTACCTGATGTTCTTCCTGCTGGCGGCAGGGGCGCTGTACTTCCTGATCCGCAGCGGGAAAGACGGTTATTGGGGACGGCACAGCGAGGATGTCAAGTACCGCATGTTAAAGGACGACCAGCCCGAGTAGGAGCAATCATTTATGGCAGAACCCACGGAGCAAAACAAGAACGTTCACGATTACGCGGGCGGATGGATCAGCGAGCGGGACGGTACGGAAGTCCCGGGCTTTCTGAAGCTCGCGATTATCGTCATCAGCGGCGGTTGCCTGGCGTATTTCTTCCTGTACATGTATGGCGAGGTGCGGAATGAAGAGCGGGGTGTGCTGGTGCAGCAACTGAACGCGGCCACTCAGTCCTCACCGGCCTTCATGTATCTGGTCGCGGGCATGATTGTGATTTTCGCCGTGATTGTGGCGGCTTTCGCGATCCGCAAAACGCCGCACGAGTAGGCGATGGAGAACGGGCTGATCCAGGTTCAGTCACCGGACGCAACCGATTACTGGATGCGAATGGTGAAGTGCCGCGACGCGTGCCCGGTTCATACCGACGCGTGCGGATACGTGAACGCCATAGCTGACGGACGCTATGAAGACGCCTACCGGCTGGCGCGGGCACGGAATCCATTCGCATCCATCTGCGGCCGCGTCTGCGGCGCGCCCTGTGAAGCCAATTGCCGGCGAGGCGATGTGGATTCGCCGGTGTCTATCCGCGCGCTGAAACGATTTGTGACCGAAGTTCACGGGCCCGAGTCGGGAAGCCCCTTGCTCTATCAGTCGGCATATGACGATCACATGATCCCGCCCGAGCGGGGGCAGTACGAGCGTATCGCTGTGGTTGGCGCCGGCGTTTCCGGGCTCACGGTGGCCCATGATCTGGTCAGGACCGGCTACCGCGTGACGGTGTTCGAAGCTCACACCCAGCCGGGAGGCATGCTGACCGTGGGAGTCCCAGTTTTTCGGTTACCCCGCGAATTAGTGCGGGCGGAGATCGACGCCATTGTGTCCCTGGGCGTGGAACTGAAATGCAACATGCGGCTGGGGCGCGATTTCAGCATCGAGGATCTGCGCCGTCAAGGTTTCAAGGCCATTTTCCTGGGTATCGGATTGCCCAAGGGCCGGAAGCTGCCTATACCGGGTTCGGAGCTGGAGAACGCCATCGACGGGATGGAGTTTCTGCGCGCGTTTAACGAAGGAACGCCCATGCCGCTGGGGCGGCGCATCGTGGTGATCGGTGGCGGAAACGTGGCCTATGACGTGGCCCGCTCCGCGCTGCGCCCGGCGGACGCCGCCACAGCCAGTGAGGCACTCGAGGAAATGGGACGCGGCGAGCAGATGGCGTATGACGTGGCACGCTCAGCGTTGCGTTTGAGCGGGGACAAACAAGTTCACGTGGTTTGCCTGGAAGGCCGCGAAGAAATGCCCGCCGATGAAGTGGAAGTGCTGGAAGGGTCGGAAGAGGGAATCGTTCTCCACAACCGGCGCGGGCCAAAGGAATTGATTGGAAGAGATGGCCGTGTGTTCGCTTTGCGGACCGTACATTGCACGTCGGTTTTCGACGAAAACCGCCGGTTCAATCCGAAGTTCGACGAGGGGCAGATCGAGGATATTGAAGCCGACAGCGTCATTTTCGCCATTGGACAAACGTCGGATCTTTCCTTTTTGTCGCCGGAAGACGGCGTCGAGGTGGAGCGCGGGTTAGTCAAGGTGAATCCGGAAACCTACCAGACCAGTGCACCGGACGTGTTCGCGTGCGGCGATGTCGCGCACGGGCCTAGGCTCTTTATCAATGCCATCGCGTCGGCGCAGATCGCGGCACGGTCCATGCACGACTTCCTCCGCGGCACCCGTACCGAGATCGCGGTCCGCAAGCAGTGGAAACCAGCGGCTTACACGATGGCCGAAGGCTGGAACCGGGTGCCACGCACCAATCCGCCGGTGATCGACCGTGACCGGCGCGCGGGATCTCTCGAAATCATTGAAGAGCGGTACCCCGAGGCGGAAGCCCGGCGGCAGGCATCGCGCTGCCTGCGGTGCAATGTCAATACGGTATTCGACACATCCATGTGCGTGGCCTGCAATGGCTGCGTGGACGTGTGCCCGGAGAACCTGATCCGTCTGGTGGGCCTGAGCCGGCTGGTTGCAGAAAACGGCTGGTCCAAGGCAGCGGCAGAATTTCTGGGAGTCAGCTCCGAAGAAATCATGTCTGCTACGGCCGAAGAACTCGATGCCCTGGGCGGCGTCATGCTGAAGGACGAAACGAGTTGTATCCGATGCTCGCTCTGCGCCTCGCGCTGCCCCACGCACGCCATCACCATGAAGCATTTCGACTTCTATACCGAGTGCGTGACCGTTCACGCGCCCAATCCTAAGATCCGCTACAAGCTGGAGGCTCGGTGACGCCCCTCGAGTTCTCGGCCATGTTCGGGCTCGGGCTGGTGAGCAGCCTGCACTGCGTGCAGATGTGCGGACCGATCGTGCTCTCTTACAGCCTGCCTTTGGCGAAGGCAGGCAGCCGGCAACAAATGCTGGCGGCGCACGCTGCGTATAGCCTGGGGCGAGTTGGCACATATTCCATGCTGGGGGCTCTTGCGGGCATAGCTGGCGGCGGGTTAAACCTCGTATCGCGGCTCGGCGGCATTGCGAACGGGGCGAGGATCTGCGCCGCACTGGCGCTCATTGTGGCGGCTGTTTTGATCTCGGGCGTGGTCCCGCAGTCGCAACTGATTCAGATCGGGTCGGTGAGCAGGTTCTCCCGGGCGGCGGGGCGCGTTCTTTTGTCGCCGAGCCCGCTGAGGAAACTGGGGCTCGGCCTGTTATTCGGGCTATTGCCTTGCGGACTGGTATACGCCGCGTTACTCAAGTCGGTCGAGACTGGCAACGCTACGGGCGGCGCCTTGACCATGGCGGCTTTTGGCTTGGGTACGGCCACGACCCTGACCTCGTTCGGGATCGTCTCTTCGGCGGTGAGCATGCGTATCGGCCGTTGGGGAAACGTGTTATCGGCCATCTGTATCGCAATCATGGGACTGTTTTTGTTGTGGCGCGCGTTGACCGGGCCGGTGACCCATGCCCATCACGGCTAAACGCGCACCGGCTCTTCCGGCGGCGACCCAGAGCTACCACCGGTTGCGCAAACGATTTCACTTCTTGTGTTTCATCGCATTTTTGGCCATTCCGTTTTTCAACATCATCCGATTCGACATTCCGCGGCAGCGGTTTTACTTCGCCGGTTACGAGCTGTGGATCAACGAATTCGCCATCATTTTTTTCGCTTTGATGTTTTTGATGTTTCTCATCGTGGCTTCGTCCGTTTTCTACGGCCGCGTTTACTGCGGGTATATGTGCCCGCAAATGATTTTCAGCGAGGCGTCGATTGCGTTCGAGAAGCGGCTGCTTAAGGCGGTCACGAAACGTTATCCCGGCTGGTCTTCCATTGTTAGAAAGCGCGCGGCTGCAGCGGTCTTTTATGCTGTACTGGGAGCAGTCTCCGTATTTCTTGCGTTCACTTTCATCTGCTATTTTGTCGAGCCGCGGGATTTGCTGCGCCGGCTGCTATCACTTGACGTGCACTCGGCCGGCGGAATATCGGGAGCAGCCGTCACACTCATCACGTTTCTGGATTTCACTCTGGTTCGCCAGCGTTTTTGCACCACGATCTGTCCCTATGGATACCTGCAGGGCATTCTGGGCGACGGCAATACCCTGCTGGTAACGTACCGCGATGAAAACCGGGAATGCATCGAGTGCAAGAAGTGCGTTCGCGTGTGTCACATGGGCATCGACATCCGGAAGTCGCCGTTTCAGATCGAGTGCGTGCACTGCGGCGAGTGCATTGATGCCTGCGAGGATGTCCTCCGCCGCATCGGAACGCCGGGCTTGATTCACTACACCTGGGGAGAACACGGCAGCAGAATCGGGGGCGGGGAAGCCTGGTCCCGGCGGGTCGGCTTTCGTGATGCAAAGCGGTTCATTGTGCTGGTCCTGCTGCTGTTCTATGCTTCCGGGCTGTTTGTGGCGCTCTCTATGCGCCGTGCGGTGCTGGTGAGAGTGTCGCCGGTGAGGAATACGCTGTACACGCTGGCTCCCGATGGCAGCACGCACAACCAGTTCCGATACACGGTAGCCAACCGCGGCAAACGGCCGGCAGCTGTCCTGCTTTCCATCCGGCAGCTGGCAGGCGCCAAACTGCTCGCGTCACCAAATCCCGTGGGAGTGGCGCCCGGCCGGACATTCCAAGGCAGCTTCGAAATCACGGCGCTGCCTTCTACGCAATTACACGAAGTGAACCACTTCACCGTGATCGCCACCACAATTCCCGAGCAGGTGGACGATAGCTTCAAACTGACGTTCTTGATGCCTGGTCCAAAGGAGATTCCATGAATAAGCCGCGCGGCGGATTTCTACACTATTTCCTGGTGCTGGTTATGGCGCTGTTTATTGGCATCCTGATCTTCGTTTGGGTGGCCACCAAGAGAGCCAACCCGGTACTGCTGGACGAGCACGGCAGACCTGTGGCAGCCGTCACCCATCCGGCGTCGCCGATAATTGTATGACCGCCGTTGAGACGGCCTGTGCGCTGTGCGGGCTAGACTGCGGACGCCACCCCATCCTCCGGCGCTTCGAACAGGAAGACCATGCGTTCTGCTGCGCCGGATGCGCCAACGTCTATACGATTTTGTCAGAAAGCGGAGTTCTGGCATCAGGCCAGGATTTCCGTGATACCGAGCTTTACCGCGAAAGCTTAAAGCTGGGACTGATTTCCAATCCCGCGGACCAATCTGAGGCCTCCGGCGTTCCACCGGATGCGGAGACACGCGAGATAGTGCTTCAGGTGAGCGGTCTCTGGTGCACAGCCTGCGCCTGGCTGATTGAACATTCACTGCGAAAGGAGCGCGGCGTAGTCTCCGCCGAAGTGTCCTTTGTCTCTGACCTGGCCAAAGTAAAGTACTGCCCGCAATACTTGCCGAAGGACAGGATCCTGGCGCGGATCGCGGCATTGGGATATGGCGCAGCCGAGTACCAGCGGCAGGGTGTCAGAATTGGCGACGCGAAGCGCGATTTGCTTCTTCGCATGGGCGTGGCCGGCTTTCTGTGGATGAATGTGATGACGCTCAGCACCGTGCTCTATGTCGGCTACTTCGAACAGATCGCGGAAAGCGTCCGCCGTTACCTGCCGTTTGTGTTAATGGCGCTGGCTACGCCCGCCGTTTTCTATTCGGCGCGGCCCATCGTGCGGCTGGCGTTGAACGGACTGCGCAATCGCGTGATTCGCATGGAGACGCTCCTGGCGCTGGGGATTCTAACGGCCTACACCTCGAGCGCGGTAGAAGCGTTCCGGCACGGCCGACACTTTTATTTCGATACGGCGTGCGCCATCGTGACCCTGGTTTTGGCAGGGAAAGTGGCGGAGCAGAGCGCGAAGGAGTCGGCCGCGAGCGGTGTCGCTGCGCTTTATCGCACGATGCCGAGAAAGGCGCGCCTGTTGATGGACGGGCGCGAGCGCTTCGTATCGGTGGAAGCGCTGCAGCCCGGCACCGTATTCCTGGTCCGCCCCGGGGAACGAATTCCCGCCGACGGCGTGGTCGTCGAGGGCCGTTCCGATGTCGATGAATCGGTGCTGACCGGGGAGTCTGTGCCTCGCTTCCGCACCATAGGCGATGGGGTGATCTGCGGTGGCATAAACGGCGGGAGCACGTTGCACGTGTGCGCCACAAAGGTCGGCATGGAAAGCACGCTGGCGCAGATCATCCAGGCGGTGGAATCGGCCATGGGCCGCCGCTCCCATCTGGAGCGACAGGTGGATCGCATTTCGCGCATATTCACCCCTTGTGTGATCGTGCTGGCACTAGGAACTTTCGCCAGTTGGATGGCCGCACTTTCACCGCTTCCGGACGCGCTGATGCGCTCCATCTCAGTCCTGGTGATCGCCTGCCCCTGCGCGCTGGGAATCGCTACGCCCTTAGCCATGGCCAACGCAATTGGGGCGGCGTCCCGGAGACACATTCTTGTGACCGACAGCCAGGTGCTGGAGACGGTGCGAAAAGTGGATACCGTCATCCTGGACAAAACCGGAACGGTGACGCGCGGCGATTTTGGTGTGCTCGAAATGGCGGGTGATGAAAGGATGTTGCCGCTGGTGGCCTCGCTCGAAGCGCATTCGCAGCATCCGCTGGCGCGTGCCGTGTGCCGGTGGGCCGAAAGCCGCGCGCTGAAGATTACGACGGTGCACGAATTCGCCGTTCGCGAAGGGAAGGGAATCAGCGGGATCGTGTCCGGCCGCCGGATATTTGCGGGCAATCGGAGTCTCTGCCCGCAAGCGCCTCCGGACCAGCTGACAAAGGTCGTGGGCCAGTGGGAGCAACTAGGCCACACCGTGATCTACTTTGGTTCGGACTCCGAGGTCTCCGGCGCTCTCGCCTTCGGAGATGAAATCAGACCCGAAGCCTCGACGCTCGCCGCGGAACTCAAAAAACAGGGCATCCGCACCCTTTTGGTGTCAGGTGATGCCGGGGCCGCTACCCGCTGGGTCGGAACCCGGATCGGCGTGGACGAGGTGGTGGCGGAGGCCGTTCCGGAGCAGAAAGCCAGCCTGGTACGCAGCTTGCAGAAACGCGGAAACGTCGTCGCTATGGTGGGTGACGGAGTGAATGACTCCCCGAGTCTCGCCGAGGCGGACTTCGGTATCGCGCTCAGTTCCGGAACCGATATTGCCATCAAAGCCGCGCCGCTGGTGATTCCGGGCAGCAACCTGCTGTCCATACTCGCGGTGTTCGATCTCGCCAGGAAATCGTTGAAGGTCGTACGACAGAATCTGTTCTGGGCCTTCTTTTACAATGGGATCGGAATTCCTCTGGCGGCAGCGGGCATCATCAATCCGATTCTAGCGGCCGGGGCGATGGTGATGTCCAGCCTGTCGGTTATTTACAACTCGAAGCGAATCCGCTGAAGCCACCTCGGGTCACGGCACAACGAATCGTCGGGCCGCATGCATGCGACCAGCTTCCGACAAACGTGCTTTTCGGAATGTAATTGCGATTACCCAGCCAGCCGGTTTCTCGATAACCGGACAAGAGACAGTATCGCTGCCCCAAGCAGGAAAACCGCGGCAGGTTCTGGAACGGTGGCGGAAGGGGCTACGTCGGTCAACAAAGCCGAAGTGTTGGTTGTTGCGATAGAGCCATCGTTCACACCCTTTGCGTTAAACGTATGCAGGAAATCGACAATGAATGTGCCTTTTGGCAAACCATTGATCCCGATGAAATCCTCAAGCGTAAATGTAGGCCCGTTTCCCGTTATCGTCGTCCACCCCAGATCGACCGTATACACGTAGTAGCCGGTCTCGCCGGGATCAATGTTGGTCACGTCGGGATTCTTGCCCTTGCTGCCAGCCTCGTATAAGGAGTAGGCCTGATTCGGTTGCCCATAATTACCCAAGAAGACCCCTAAGTAGCCGTAATGCCAAGGCTTGCTTGAATCTAAGGAGACCGCTTTGGTAACTGTCGTGCTGTCGTTTGTGCCCGCGTTGGTTGAATGGACCTCGAAGGATATTGCGGACGGATTGGGATCCTCGTTGTCAGGCAGCAGAAACACCAATAGGTCATCTCCTACGGCGCTCTTAACCCCTTTCTTCGGAGAGTTAAAGCTGAAACCAAACGTGGGAGAAGATGAGTGCACTAGCGTGGAGATACCATCGGCCGTACATGCCGTTGGCGCTGCGCAAAACCCCGTCAGGGCCGCGGACTTCAACGGATCCGCGTAGGATCGGGCGCCGCCAATGAGAAAGGCTACTCCGAGCAAACCTAGGGTACGCACGTCGGGTCCTTAAGCAATTCAATCTCCACGACTTCGAGGCTACTCAAAATCAAGAGGGAGTTAAAGAAATATAACGAAATGAATAAGTTAACCACATGTGGCCCAATCTGCAACTTCCAAAATCCTCGCGCTATTTCCTAGTCTTTTGGATTCAGTCGAACTGAGCGGCTGCTTCATGGCACCGGCTTACGGGAAATCTCAGTGGATGAGGCGAAACCCTCGTTCGTTTGCCGATACGGCCGGCGTTGGTTCCGTGACACTTACGACCGGTTTCGGTGTGGACCGCAGGTTCCACGTGGGCAGATTGCTCCGCCGGAGGTGCTCACTATCGCTGAATCGGCAAACCGCGCTCCGGTTGCGCTCCAGAAAAAGGCCTCAGCGTGACCTTATTGGAGTAAACGGAGTGACGGTTGAAAACGCAGTGTCTGCAAGTTATTGAAAACTGGAGCGGGAGACGGGAATCGAACCCGCAACCAACAGCTTGGAAGGCTGTGACTCTACCATTGAGTTACTCCCGCTTGCTTGGCTGGCGAGGGCGCTGGCGTTTTCAATATAGCAGAGTACCGGTCGACGCAAGTTAATACGCGTGCCGCGAGCCCTGCATCTTCTTTGTTTGTTCCGGCTTGCGGGTGCCTGCGAACTCGCCCGCGCGCGTTGACGTATACTTGCTCAGGAGTCATAACGGCACAGATGAGTATCCGATCGTTTCTCTCCAAACAGTTCATCGACGTCCTGCAGTGGACCGAGTCCGAAGACGGCGTCCTCGCCTACCGCTACCCCATGCAGGACATGGAAATCCAGAATGGCGGCAAGCTCACCGTCCGCGAATCGCAGATGGCGGCGTTCGTTAACGAGGGCCGTATCGCGGACGTTTTCGGCCCCGGCCTGTACACCATCAAGACCCAGAACTTGCCGCTCTTGACGAACCTGATGAACTGGGACAAGAAGTTCGAGTCGCCGTTCAAATCCGACGTTTACTTCTTCTCCACGCGCCTGCAAACGAATCAGCATTGGGGTACGCCCAATCCCGTCACGATCCGCGACAAGGAATTCGGCGCGATCCGCCTGCGCGGCTTCGGCATCTATTCCTACCGCGTCGGCGAGCCGCGAACGTTCTACAACAAGGTCAGCGGCACGCGTGATCTCTACACGGTGGCCGATCTGGAAGGCCAGCTCACCAACACCATCATCGGCCGCATGTCCGACGCCTTTGCGCAGAGCAATGTGCCATTCCTCGACATGGCCGCGAACCAGATCGCTCTCGGCCAGAAGATCGCTGATTCTCTGAAGCCCGTGTTCACCGATCTCGGCCTGGCACTCGATTCGTTCGTTGTCGAAAATCTTTCGCTTCCCGACGAGTTGCAGAAGCGCCTGGATGAGCGCATCGGCATGAACTTGGTGGGCGATATGGGCCGTTACACGCAGTTCCAGGTGGCGCAATCGATGCCCATCGCCGCCGCCAACGAAGGCGGCGGCGCAGCCGGAATCGGCGTCGGTTTGGGGGCCGGCCTTACGATGGCGCAAAGCATGATGAACGCCATGAAGCCCGCACCCGGTGGCACGCCAGCCGCCCCCGCAGCTGCGGATGCTCCTGCCACCAAATTCTGTATGAACTGCGGAAAGCCCATCCCGCGAGCCGCCAAATTCTGCCCCGAATGCGGAGGCGCGCAGCAATAATTCCGTGTCCATCGCATCCTCTGCAGGAGCCGGGCACGCCCGGCAAGAGCCGTCCATTCTGTCCGGCTGCGAATGGGTCATCGAAGCGCACGGCTGTGATGCCGCCGCGCTCGCCGATCTCTCCAAACTCCGCGGGCTCTTTGACCTTCTCACTCAGGCCCTCTCGCTCCATCCCGTCGGCGACGCCAACTGGCACCGCTTCCCCGGCACCGGAGGCATTACCGGCTTGTGGCTGCTCGCGGAATCGCATCTTGCCTGCCACACCTTTCCCGAGTATCATTCTCTTTGCCTCAACGTCTTCTGCTGCCGGGCGCGCTCCGACTGGGATTTCGAAGCGTGCCTGAAGCGCGAGTTTTCCGCGCGCTCGGTTCGTGTGCGCCGCATCGAGCGCCCCTATCTCTCCGATGAGCCAGCCGTCGGCTAACTGCCCAAACTGCGGCGCGCCCGTTGCATTCCGCTGGTCGGGCGCCGTCCAAACTACATGCTCGTACTGCCGCTCTATCCTCGTGCGCCGCGACCTCAATCTCGAAAAGGTCGGCGTCGTGGCGGACCTGCCCCTCGACGCCTCACCCATTCAAATCGGCACCGCCGGCGTTTATCGCAACAAGGCATTCCAGGTTGTGGGCCGCATCATTTACGAATATGCCGACGGCGGCTGGAATGAATGGCACATCGTGTTCAATGACGGGGCTAGCGCCTGGCTCTCCGACGCGCAGCTCGAATACGACATCTCCTTCCAGACGGCACCACCCGAAGCGCTGCCGTCCGCGAATCAGATCGCTCGCGCCCGCCAGTTCGTCTGGGGCGGCGCCCGGTATGAGGTCACCGCCGTCACGCGCGCTCATTACCGGGGTGTTGAGGGCGAGCTACCCTTCGAATATTGGGATAAGACCGACGTCGTCTTCGCCGATCTCCGCACTTCCGATGCCCGCTTCGGCACCATCGATTACAGCGATGCCGCGCCACTCCTTTTCCTCGGCGAGTCCGTCGATTTCGACCTTCTCAAGTTCACCAAACTTCGCCGTTTCGATACCCCCGAGCTTGAAGCCAAAGTCAAAGCCAGCTCACTCTCCTGCCCGAGCTGCGGCGCGCCCCTCACCATCAGCGCTGCCGGCCACACCCTCTCCGTCGTCTGCGCCGGTTGCCGCTCCATCCTCGACGCCCGCGATCCCAACCTTCAGGTGCTCCAGAAGTTCGACGCCAAGCAGATGATCCAGCCCGTCATCCCGCTCGGCACCCGTGGCAAGCTGCACGGCGATGACTACGAGGTCATCGGCTTCCAAATCCGCTCCACCGACGCCGATGATTTCCCCGATAGCTGGGCCGAATACCTGCTCTTCAATCGATACAAAGGATTCCGCTATCTCACCGAATACAACGGCCATTGGAATGACGTGAAGACCATTCCCGCCGTACCCGATCGCATTCAGGTCGGCAAAAAAGGCGGTGCGAAGTTCCTCGGCCACACTTACGTTCTCTTCGATACCGAGCTTGCCACCACCAGCTACGTCCTCGGCGAATTTCCCTGGCGCGCCCACGTCGGCGAGAAAAACGGCATTAAGGATTTCATCGCCGCGCCTCGCATTCTTTCCGGGGAAATCTCCGGCGACGAAACGGTCTGGTCGCTCGGCGAATATATGACCGGCGCCGAAGTCTGGGCCGCATTCCGCATGCCGGGCAAGGCTCCGGCCGCTCGTGGCATCTTCGCCAATCAGCCGTCGCCCTATGTCGGACAGGCCCGCTCTATGTGGGGCCTCTGTCTCAATCTGCTCTCCATAACCATCCTTCTTGCCATCGTTGTCTATTTGATGGCGGCGCAGCAGAGCGTCGTCCAGCATCAATACGGTTTCTCGCCCCACACCACCGGCGAGACGTCTTTCGTTACCGACTCCTTCGAAGTCTCCGGTCATCCGTCCAACGTCGAAATCTCCATTCGCACCGACCTCGATAACAACTGGGCCTATTTCAACCTCGCCCTCATCAACGAAGCCACCGGCCAGGGTTACGATTTCGGACGCGAAGTCAGTTACTACACCGGCCGCGACAGCGATGGCGCATGGACCGAAGGCAGTCGTAATTCCAGCGTTCTTGTTCCGGTCGCCCCCGGCAAATACTACCTGCGAGTCGAGCCCGAAATGGATAAGCATGCCAACTCGATGCTGTACTCGCTCGAAATCAAGCGCAACGTTCCATCCATGGGCACCTTCTTTCTGGCCGCCGGTATTCTTCTGATTCCCCCGATTCTCTCCACCTGGCGTGTGGCCTCATTCGAAGGCCGCCGCTGGCAGCAAAGCGATTTTAGGGAGAAACAATGAAACACCCTATCTACGCCATCTTCGGTGCTCTGGTTCTGACGTGCCTCGGCTTTGCCCAATACCAGGGCTGGAGCCTGACCCATGTCAACGAAGTGAGGAACATTCCACGCACCGTGCGCGACAACCCGGGCGCCTATCGATCCGTTTACGCAGGTTACTACCGCTACTCTGGAGGCAAGTGAGATGAACGATTTCCACCCCGCTTACATTCTGAATGCCGTGATCTTCGCCGGCGTCGGCCTGCTGATCTTCGTCGTCGCCTTCGTCATCGTCGACAAGATGACGCCCTATCATCTCTGGAACGAAATCGTCCACGAGCACAACACCGCCCTCGCCATTCTGGTCGGCGCCATGTCCATCGGGATGTGCATCATCATCGCGGCCGCCGTCCATTGAGAAGCTTGCGGTGCCCGTTCTCCTTTTCCTCTCGGTTGCGCTGATTGCCGCCTGCGGGCTCATCTATGAGCTCGTTGCCGGCACGCTCGCCAGCTATCTCCTGGGCGACAGTGTCTTTCAATTCTCCACTGTCATCGGCAGCTACCTGTTCGCCATGGGCGTGGGCAGCTACCTCTCGCGCTTCATCACCAAAGGCTTGGTCGCGCGCTTCGTCTCCATCGAGTTGATGGTCGGCCTCGTCGGCGGCTTCTCCTCGGCCGCGCTCTTCCTGGCGTTCGCTTACACTCAAGGCTTCCAACTCATCCTGTACGCCGTGGTCATCGCCATCGGCATTCTGGTCGGGCTCGAAATCCCGCTCCTCATGCGCATTCTCAAAAATCGCCTCGAGTTCCGCGAGATGGTCGCGCACGTCCTGACTTTTGACTATCTCGGCGCCCTCGCCGCTTCGTTGCTCTTCCCGATTCTCCTCGTCCCCAAGCTCGGCATGGTTCGCTCGGCACTCCTGTTCGGCCTGATCAATGCCGGCGTCGCTCTCTGGTCCACCTATTTATTTCGCGAAGAGCTGGGCGCGCGCCCGCTGCTGCAAGCCGGCTGCTTGGTCGTTCTGGCCGCTCTAGGGGCCGGTATGGCCACAGCCGAGAAAATCACCCAGGCCGCCGACAACAATCTCTACGCCGACGAGGTCATCTTCGCCCGCGACACCCGCTATCAGCGCATCGTTCTCACGAAGTGGAAAGACGACGTCCGTCTGTTCCTCAGCTCTCACCTCCAGTTCAGCTCGCGCGACGAGTACCGCTACCACGAAGCCCTCGTCCATCCGGGCCTCGCTTCGATTCCCGGCGCCCGCCGCGTTCTCGTTCTCGGCGGCGGCGATGGCCTCGCACTTCGAGAAATCCTGAAGTATCCCGACGTCACCTCCATCACTCTGGTCGATCTCGACCCCGAGATGACCCGCCTGTTCTCCACCCACCCCTATCTCTCCACCCTCAACCAGCACTCGCTCACCAACCCGCGCGTCCACGTCATCAATGCCGACGCCTTCGTCTGGCTCGATCGCAACGCCGATTCCTTCGACTTCATCGTCGTCGATTTCCCCGACCCTACCAATTACTCGCTCGGCAAGCTCTACACCACTGCTTTCTACCGACTCATGGCCAAGCATCTTAGTGCCCAGGGCCTCGCCGTCGTCCAAAGCACGTCGCCCTTATTCGCGCGCCAGTCTTACTGGTGCATCGTCGGAACGCTCAAGCAGGCCGGGCTCAAAACCTATCCGTATCATCTCTATGTGCCCTCCTTCGGCGAATGGGGCTTCGCGCTCGCCGGCCAGCACGAATTCGAGCCCCCCGCCGCGCTTCCCGGCCAGCTGCGCTACCTCTCCGTCTCCACCATCCCGCCGCTCTTTCAATTCCCCAACGACATGCTCCCCGTCGACGCCGAACCCAACCGCCTGAACGACCAGGTCCTCGTCCGCTACTACGAACACGATTGGCGCGAGATCACGCATTGAGCGCCGCGCGTGATCAGGCATTTCCGGCCACGCGCCGCCAGTTCCTCAGCGCCGCGCTCGTCGGACTCACGCCCAAAACCGACCGCCCCGTCACCGGCGGCTTCCTCGACGACGGACACCAGCTCGGTCACCACCTTCGCGATCACGCGCCGTTTCCCGCAGCAAAGCAGACCATCAAGATCCCTATCGTGATCGTCGGCGGTGGCATCGCCGGTCTTTCCGCTGCGTGGCACTTAGACAAGCGCGGCTTCCACGATTTCGTTCTCCTCGAAATGCTGCAGCAGGGCGGCGGCAACGCGCGCTGGGGCGAGAACGAAATCACGCCCTATCCCTGGGCCGCCCACTACGTTCCCGTTCCCGGCAAAAAAGCCACGCTCGTTCGCGAGCTTTTCGAAGACCTCGGCGTCCTTCGCAACGGCGTCTGGGAGGAGCGCTATCTCTGCTTCTCGCCGCAGGAGCGTCTCTACCTCCACGGCCGATGGCAGGAGGGCATCGAGCCCACGACCGCCGCTACCGCCCGCGATCGCGAGGACTTCGCCCGCTTCGCCGCCCGCATGAACGAGTTCCGCGCCACCGGTGAGTTCACGATCCCGATGGAGCTCGGCGCCAAGCCTTCGCCGCTTGATCGAATCTCCATCGAAGCCTGGCTCGACCAGGAGCGCTTCACTTCCCCCTACCTGCGCTGGTACGTCAACTACGCCTGCCGCGACGATTACGGCGCTCTCGCCAAGGACGTCTCCGCATGGGCCGGCGTCCACTACTTCGCCTCCCGAGAACCCGATGAAAAAGGTCCGCTGACCTGGCCCGAAGGCAACGGCTGGATCGTCCGCCGCCTCCTCGAAAAACTCAATCGCTACATCCGCACCGGCGTCATGGTCCATCGCATTGCTCGCGACGGCCGCCGCCTCCGCGTCTCATGCGCTGACACCGACTACCTCGCCGACCGCGTCCTCTTCGCGGCCCCCACCTTCCTCGCTCCCTATCTCTGCGACGACGCACCGCCCGTTCGTGGCTTCGGCTACTCGCCCTGGCTCACCGCCAACCTCACCCTCGACCGTCTCCCCCGCGAGCGCGACCTCGAAACCGCCTGGGACAACGTCATCTACGATTCTCCTGCGCTCGGCTACGTCGTCGCGACGCATCAGTCGCTCGCAACCCGCACCGACCGCACCGTCTGGACGTTCTATTGGTCACTCGCCGAAGGCACGCCAGCCGCCAACCGCCAACTGCTCCTCGCTAAAGACTGGGCGTACTGGAAAGAAGCCATCCTCCACGACCTCGCACGCGCCCACCCCGACATTCGCCCCTGCGTCTCCCGCATCGACATCCTCCGCCTCGGCCACGCCATGGCCCGCCCCACCCCCGGCTTCCTGAGTTCCGCGGACCGCCGCCGCGCCTGCGACTCCTCCGGCCCCATCCTCTACGCCAACTCCGATTTGAGCGGCTTCTCCATCTTCGAAGAAGCCCAATACCGCGGGGTGGAGGCGGCTAAGAGGGCGTTGCACGGCCTCTCCTGACGATGCCTTTGTATCGGGAAACGCGGGTTCCGTCGTGCTACCATTCGCTTCGTTCGTGCCCGTTTGACGGCCAATGACATTGTTTTCGTGCCATCTTTCGCGACTTGGACGGTCTCGGAACCAACAAGGGCAAGACGGGGTCCAATCAGACATGAGGCTGCATCGCTGGATGTACGCTTTGTGCGTCTGCACTATACTCGGCGGACGCGCATTGGGTTGTATATGCATTACGACTCCGATGTGCTCCCAAATCAGCACGCTGTCTGAGTCTAGTGCGGTATTTGTAGGACGTGCGATCGAGGTGTGGCCCACCCGCGAAGTGATCGTCGGTGAGTCTGAAAGGCACTTGTCACTTATCCAACTACAGGATCGGATTTTACGCAGATGGCGCGGCGTGCTCTCAGCCGAGGAGGAACGGTACGTGCGCAGCTCTTCGGACAAGGGAAGCGTCGAAGCCCGATTTGCCTATATGCAGCGCGTCCGGTTTGCGGTCGATGAAGTGTTCACCGGACCGCCGATACGCGAAATCTACACAGATGCGTCAGACTGCGGGTATCGTTTCGAGTTAGGCAAAGCCTACCTAGTCAACTCAATTAAGGATGGCCCTCGGTACAAAACCGGCGCCTGCTTTAGAACCGGCAGAATGGAATCCGACGAAACGGCTGAGGATCTAAAGGCCCTGCGAGCTTGGAAGCGGGGTAGCCCTCTCGCTCCAAGAATCTATGGCCGCGTTGCCTATGAAGACTTGCGCCCGGACATTCGAATTCACCTGATCCAGGATCGCTCGGAGAAGTCGGTAGGGATCAGTGCGGAGGGAAGTTTCTCGTTCGACGATCTTCGAAAGACACGGTACCTGCTTCGAGTTGAAGATGCAAGAGGGAAAGGCGAGCGCGAGATCGATCTTTCGGGAATTGGCTGCTTCGAAGCTACGCCTTGGTATAGTAACTTCTGGCGAATTGCAGGCGAGCCCGCCGTCCTCTCGCCTCCATTGCCTGAGTTACCCGAACCGCCGCCGCTACTTCCACCAATCTACCCGAATGGCTCACTGCTCCCGCCTCCTCTTCGGTGTCTGCCGATGTGTCCAGTGCGGTGACGATTGATGTCGCGCGCTGACATGATCCCCCAACATCCCGGCGTCACGGCCGCCGACCGCCCCTGCACTTTCTTCCCCTGACGAGATGCCCGACCGCGGAACGAACACGTAGGGGCGAGGCATGCCTCGCCCAGGTCAAGCCGGCCGCTCGTTTACCGGAATTCGATCCAGTAGAAAGCCATGCTGCTATCGGTGACGGCAGTCACGGTCGACAGAATGACACCAAGGTCGTCCGTCATAGTGATCCGCACGGAATTGGGGTTGCCGCTCGAGGCCACCTCGGTCCCATCGGCTCTCTGCGCCCAAGCGTTGAACATCGTGGCCGCGTTGTAATCGGAAAGGTCCGGCAAGGCGCCGTTTATGGTCGGCCTCTCCATGATCCATTCCGCACTGCTGCCGTTAAACGAAGTGCCGGCAGGCGGCAAAACGTAGACCCAAACAGTAGTCTTGGTGGTCAGGTTGTAGAGGTAACACGCGCCTAGCGCGCCCTCAATGGCTCCCTGCGGGCCCACGTAGCCCATGATTACCTGGCTCATCATGTGGTCCCCCGGGCTTACTTTGAAGCTCGTCAATTGCTGCATCCCCAGGGGAGAGAATTCCGTCCACCCATAAATAGTCGCCACTGTCCATTGGGTCCCCTGGGAATTCATTCCCATCGCATCCTGTCCGGTGCCGCCCTGCACGATGTCGGTCGAGGTGAGCCCGTCCATTCCGACCCAAAGCACGGAATGATCCTGAATGCCTATCTCGCCTGTAACTGAGGGCACATACCACTCACCCGACACAGAAACATACGGCTTCGGCGAATTGGCGGTCAGAAGAGAAATCGATGGGTCGCGGTACAGCGCGAAACCGCTCCAGGTCGTCGAGTTTTGCGCGTTCGGCCGCATGATCGGCCCGATGTGCGTGGGCCCCGCGTGAAAATCTGGCCGCGCCACGGTTCTAGGTGCGATCTCCGTTGCCTCCGACGTGACCATGCGCACCCAGGTGGCATAGGCCTCGGGCATCTGCTCGGGATCGGGACGCATAGGATAACCACGGCTGAGCAGTTCCTCCTGCGAGGGCAGCATCAGGTCGCCGGTCAATGCGGGGCGCACTCGGCCCTTCGGCCGTACGCGGGCGGCAACCGTGTCGGCCGCGGTGCCGGCGCGCAGTTCCACGCCGTGTACCATCACTTTGTCGTTCGCCTCGCACGACAGTTGCAGGTTCGGCGCGTTGTCCGTTTCGGCGCTGGGCCGCACGTGAAACCGTACTTCGCCATCATCATCGGCGTATAGCTTTAGCGTGCGCACAGCGCCGCTGTCGTCCTGCGCGCGCAGCGTGCAAACCGCGTTGGGAAGACTGTTGACCGCAATGAGCGACATCTTTCCCGGCGCCACCGTCTGTCGTACGGCTGCGCCCGCAAGGCGCGCGTGCCCGGCATTCTGCGCCAGGCACGGGATCCCCATCAACAAGAGCACTGTCGCTGGTATGCGTTTCTGCTGCATCTTCATTCCCCACTTCATCCAGGACGCAAACCATCTCCCGATATTGCCGCTCACTTGAACGCGAGCCAGTTAAAAACCATGCTGCTGTCACTAATGCGCATGACTGACGAGAGCGGGGCGCCGGCGCCATTCACCATCGTCAGCTTCACCGAGTACGGATTGCCGCTTGAGAATAGTTGAGTCCCGTCGGTTCTCTGTGCCCAGGTGTTCAGCATCGTCGTCGCGCCGTAGTCCGATAGGTCCGGCAAAAAGGTGCCGGCGTCGTTAGTTACGGTGGGCCGTTCCATAATCCATTCCGCGCTGGCGCCCGTAAATGTCGTGCCGGCGGGCGGCGTAATGTAGACATAAGTGAAAGAGCCGTTCGTCAGGTTGTGGAGCAGACAGACTCCAAATATGCCGGCAAGAGTTGGCATGCTTCCCGCGTTGCCCATCCATACCTGGCCGAGCATGTGGTCGCCCGGACTTACTTTGAAGTTAGGCAGTTGCTGCAGGTCCGCCGGAAAGAACTCGCTCCATGCATAAATACTGGCCATGGTCCACTGGATCCCCAGGAAGTTCGTCCCAATAGCGTCTTGTCCGGTCCCATCCTGCAGCACATCCCCGTTGGTTAAGCCGTCCATGCCGACCCAGAGCACGGAATGATCCTGAATACCCTGCTCGCCCACCACGTAGGGCACGTACCACTCACCCGATGCGAACACATAGGGCGCCGGCGTATTGCGGTCCCAGACGTAGGGGTCGCGATACAGCGCGAAGCCGCTCCAGACGGACGAGTTCTTGGCGCTTGGCAGAACCGGTGGCGGAAGCGGTGTCGGCCCCGCGTGAAAATCTGGGCGCGCCACGGTTCTAGGTGCGATCTCGGTTGCCTCCGACGTGACCATGCGCACCCAGGTGGC
>Ga0070734_10001087_pt1 | contig 43336 bp, 27 predicted proteins | sample Coa_R1_8_FD_66444 | JGI IMG/M metagenome (GOLD analysis project Ga0070734, IMG submission 66444) | Surface soil microbial communities from Centralia Pennsylvania, which are recovering from an underground coalmine fire - Coalmine... | ecosystem: Environmental > Terrestrial > Soil > Unclassified ...
TCAGCGAGTTCGAGGGCGACGACTCGGCTTCCATCGAGCGCAGTGCGAACGACATCCAAATCTTCCTCTGCGAGCCGACCGCTGATGTAAAGCACCAGACCCTGTTCAGTCGAAAGTCGATCGATTCGGCACGACATCAGCTCGCGTCGCCTTCTGCTCTATCCACCGATCTAAAGGCAAGTAGCGCGCCATTGAAATGTCGCTGAAAGTATTGGAGATCCAGTTGTGTGCCGTGCGGCGAATTTGGCAGATCTGGCGAATCTGGTGAATTTGGCGGATTCGTAGCACGTTCAGCGAAACTTAAATTTCGTCTTGTCGATGCCTAACGCTTTGATGCGATGTTCAAGCGTTGATGATGGAATGCCAAGTCTCGCGGCGGCTCCTGACGGCCCCGAGACACGACCGCGGGATGCAGCGAGCGCAGCTTCGATGAACTCTCGTTCGGTGCGCGCTTCGCCTTCGGAAGACGCGGGAACGGCAGCAGCCTGCTGGCGTTGTCGGACTGGTTGTTTCGACAGCCATGACTCGTCTACGGCAAACACCTCACCGGGGTTCAGAATCACCGACCGTTCGATTACGTTCTGCAGCTCACGGATGTTCCCCGGCCATTCATAGTTCTGTAACAACTCCAAAGTCTTTTTGTCAATCGACGTGAAGTTCTTCCCCGCGCGCCGGCCGTAGCGCCGGACGAAGTATTCGACGAGCAGCAAGATATCCTCAGTCCGGTCCCGGAGCGGCGGCACGTCAATCGGAAAGACGTTGAGCCGGTAGAAGAGGTCTTGCCGAAATTCTCCATTGGCAACAGCGGCTATCAGGTCACGGTTGGTCGCGGTGATGACTCGAACATCGACTCGGATTGTTTGTGCTCCCCCGACTCGCTCAAACTCTCGCTCTTGCAAAACCCTCAGGAGCGCGACCTGGGTATCGGGCGGAAGCTCACCTACCTCATCCAGAAAGATGGTGCCTCCGTTAGCCTGTTCAAACCGCCCTAGCCGTCGCTGTATAGCCCCGGTGAAGGCTCCTTTCTCGTGACCGAACAGCTCCGATGAGATCAGCGTAGGCGCCAGTGCGGCACAGTTGACACTCACGAAGGCACGTCCAGCCCTTTGGGATCGTTTATGGACCGCGCGGGCGATGAGTTCTTTGCCGGTGCCCGTCTCGCCCGTGATGAAGACCGTGGAGTCCGTCGGCGCGACTTTGGCAATCCTCGAGAGGACCGTCTTCAACGGCTTGGAGGAACCGACAATTTCCTCGAACATCAAAGCGCGATCGACCTCGTCTCGCAACGCCAGGTTTTCCCGGTAGAGTTGATCCTTGAGGGCCCTGATCTCTGCTTCAGCCTGTTTCTGTTGACTCAGATCGAAGGCGAAGGCCACGCCGTCGGTGCCTTGCAGGTCAAACAGCGCACCTCCCGTGAGGACCGCAATCCGAGTCCCATCCTTGCGGACAAACTCCTTCTCGTACGGCTGCACTGTCCCAGTCGCTTTCAGATCCGCTGTCGCGCGCTCGTCATGCTCGCGCCATTCGGGCGGCGTCAAGTCGGTCCAGCGCACAGCACCTGAGACGAAATCCTCACGCCGATACTGCAGCATCTCAAGAAATGCATCATTCGCCTCAACGATCCGCCCATCGAGGTCCCAGATCATAACTCCGACGATGTTGGAATCAACCAGCCGCCGCACGCGAGCTTCACGCTCCTGGAGGTCGCTATAGAGCCGCGTGTTCTCCATGGAAATCGCAGCTGCCGAGGCAAGCAACTTGAGGACAGCCATTCGAGCAGGCGAAAAGGCGTGGGGGGTGAGACTGTTTTCGAGGTAAAGCACGCCAAGTAATCTGGCTTGCTTGAGTAGCGGCAGGCAGAACACAGATTTTGGGCAGTGATCGCGAATGTATTGGTCCGTCGAAAAGGGGTTCTGACCGGACGAATCACGCAAGAGAACAGTTTCTCTGGTACGGACGACATAGTGGAAAACAGAGGTCGGTAGATCCGCAGCGGTGATGCCCGCCTTTCGCAGGACCACGTTCACGTTGTCAGCGCTGGTTGTGGCCTCTGCCTCAATTCGATGGCCATCGCCTTGCGGGAGAATCAGAATACCTCGCTGAGCGCCAGCATGTTCGATCGCCGAACGCATCAGCGTGTTTATCAGCTTCTCGAAAACGATTTCACCAGCAACCGCTTCCGAAACCTTGATCACCGTAGCCAGATCCAAGTGCTCAACGGGCGTCAGTATCGTTGCTGTAGAATCGGCGACCGGCTTGTCCACTCTTAGTTGCGGATAGAGCTGCTCGAGTTGGCGAACCTTGCCGTCGGCTCCCCAGCGCAGGTAGCAGTGCCGCGCGTCCCGCAGATAGGTCGTCGCGATTTTGTCGAAACGGCGCGCCGCGTAGAAGCATCCGGCAAGCTCGTTGGCAACCGCCTCGTTCTGTACGAAGCCGTATTTGTGCGCGGCGCCGATAGCTTTCTCGTATAGCTCTTGAGCGTCCAGCACGCGGCCCTCGATGCGGGCGATCTCGGCGCCGACGAGAGCAGCTCGGTCTTCGAAGGTCTCGGGGTTGACCTCCGCCCACATTTCCAACTGCCGGTAATGGTCCAGCACAGAATCGAAATGCCTCGGTCTCTGTTCCGCAGAGGCGAGATCCCATGCCGCGGCGTGTGCAAGCGCGCCATAGAGCCGATATTCCGCGGACTCGAACATCGCTGCCGACGTCCAGAGCAGCGGTGCCGCGCGCAGCGAGGCGTCGACCGCCGAAGCAAGGTTTCCGGCGAAAAAATGCGCCTGCAACTTGCGCGTCCAGTAGTAGAACTCGGCGAACACCAGATTGGGGCTGTCCGCCAGACGACGTTCGGTGTCAAGCTCGCGGTAGTCCTCATGATCCAGGCACCCGAACGCCGGAGTCAACCCACGCAAAGTGAGGATCAGGCCGAGCTGTGCTCCGCAGAGCTCGATGACCAGGCCGAAACGCACCCGCTTGGCGAACGCGAGGCCATTCTCGCATTCCGTTTGCACTTCGGCGAGTGGGTCCCCGGCCGCAAGGCAAACCGTAACTAGCTGATCCCAGCTGTACGAAGCAAAAGTGAGGTCGCCGATCCGATATGCGGCGTCGAACGCGCGCCGCACGAGTTCGCGTCCGCTGGCAACGTGTTTCGCCCACGGGAGCACGGTCGAACCCATGTTCATCCAGATGCGAGCCTGATAGCGCGTCAATCCGCGTTTCTCAACCAGGTCGTAGCCAAGCTGGCCGAATCGAAAGCCATCCTTGTAATTGTTGAAACGGGGACCTGCGAACATGGCCAGCCAGACATAGGCAAAACACGAGGCGTCGCAGTTGCCATGCTCGAGGGTGAGAGTCACCAAACGGCAAATGACGAGTGAATTGAGGTGTTCGTCGAAAAGCTGGGATGGCGTCATGATCTCGGTGAAGACATCCAGCGTGTCGAGGACATCCGGGTCCGTGATCAACGGCAGATCGATCAGCTCTTCGATCGTCCTCCGCCCCAACAACTCCCAGATGCGTTCGTATTCGCGCATCACGTCTTCCCGCGCGGGATGGTTCGACCACACCGTGCCGTCGCGGCGGAGCCAGTCCAGGAACACATCTGCCGCGAGGTCACTCCGATCCAAAGTTGTGTACAGCGTGAGCCGCAAACGCGTGGCAACACAGAAATCGTGGCGATTGTTCGCACGCAGCGGCAACAGCGAGAGTCGATTCTCCGCGGCAACCTTGTCCGCGGTCAGTAGCTCGCACTCCGCCATCAGATACTCTGTCGAGAAAATGACGGGATAGTTTCGCGCCCACGTCTCTTCCGTCAGCAACGCACGGCCAGCCCTTAGATATTTGAGCGCTGAAGCGTATGCGGTTGAAACCTTGGCGCGGCGGCCCGCAACAAGATTAAGCTCTGCCACTCGCTCGCGGTCCTCCACGGACGTGAGCAGGTGAGACCCGCGGTTGAGTTGGTTAACGATCTCGAATATTGCCTCCTCGCGCTTCGCCGCAGGAGTGTGCGCGGCCAAAAGCATCCCAATACGCAGATGCGCCGCGGAACGCAGCTCTTGCGGAATCATGGAATAGGCGGCTTCCTGCACGCGATCGTGCAGGAAGCGATAGGAGTCGTCCGAGCGGAAGATAAGTCCAGCCCGTACCGCTTCCCAGAGGTGTCGGTGAAGCTCCTCGATCGATTTTTCGTAAGCCATCGCCAGCATGTCGAACCCGGCGCTGTTTCCCATGCAGGCGAACTGCTTGAGTGCGTCCTGCGTGTGTACTGGCAGGCGGTTCAACTTTCCGACCATCAGCTCCACGACATTGTCGGTGTAGCCTTTGGCGTGAATGCGATTCAGGTCCCAAACCCACCGGCCTTCACTGTAGCCGAAGCTCAGCAAGCCTTCCTCTGCCAGCGTGGAGATGAACTGGATGGCGAAGAAGGGATTGCCTGTGGTCTTCTCATGAATCAGTTCGCCAAGTGAAGCAGCGCGTGCCGGTTCGCAGCGCAGGGAGTCCGCCAGCAACTGGCGCAGATCGTCCTCGCCGAGCGGCGTCAGAACGATGTCCTCCACGGCCGCTCCGGCCTGACGTATCGCGTCGAGCTTGCGCATCAGCGGATGCGTGGGGCTGACCTCGTTGTCCCGATATGCGCCGATGAGGAATAAGTGGCGCAGATCGTCGCGGGTCAATAGATCTTCGAGTAGGTCGAGCGTCGCGGCATCCAGCCACTGCAGGTCGTCAAGAAAGAGTGCCAGCGGATGCTCCGGTCGTGCGAATACGGCGATGAATCGCCTAAAGACCAGTTGAAAACGTCGCTGCGCTTCCGACGGCGGGAGTTCAGGAACGGGTGGTTGTTCGCCAATGACATGCTTCAATTCAGGGACGAGTTCGACCATCAGCAATCCGTTCGGTTCCAGTGCCTCCCGAAGTGCGTCACGCCACTTGTCCAACTCGTCTTCGCTCTTACTGAGGAGCGGCCGGACCAGGCTTTGGAACGCCTGCGCCAGCGTCGCATACGGAATGTCACGCTTGTACTGATCGAACTTGCCGGACGCAAACAGGCCCCGCGGAGGGACGAGCGGCTTGTGAAGTTCGTTCACGACGGCAGACTTGCCGATACCCGAGTATCCGGAGACGAGCACCAGTTCTGGCCGGCCGCCCGTTACCGTGCGATCGAACGCCGTTAGCAGCGCGTCCACCTCACGATCTCGCCCGTACAGCTTTTCGGGAATCATCAGGCGGTCCGGAGTGTCGTGTGCGCCGAGAGTGAAAACGTCAATGGACCTTCGTGACTTCCATTGCGACAGGCAACGTTGTAGATCGTGTTGGACTCCCGCGGCAGTCTGATATCGCTCCTCGACTGTCTTCGAGAGGAGCTTCATCGTGATAGCGGAGACCGCCGCCGGAACGTTCGAAAGCCGCTCACTGGGAGCCGTGGGTTGTCTTGCAATGTGGCAATGCACCCATTCCATCGGATCGGATGCCGTGAACGGAAGGCTGCCGGTTAGCATCTCGTAGAACGTGACACCGAGTGAGTACAGGTCGCTGCGGGAATCGATGGAGCGATTCACTCTTCCCGTCTGCTCTGGCGCCATGTACGCGAGCGTTCCGGCGACGAACTCTGGAGGCTCGGCCGGTTGACGCTCGCGGGGGAGGCGTGATGCGATGCCGAAGCCGGTGATACGGACCTGCCCAGTTCCGGAGTCCACGAGAATGTTGGCGGGTTTGACGTCCTTGTGGATCACCCCACGTCCGTGCAACTGACCAACAGCGCCAGCCAATGCCACAGAGAATCGGAGAAACTGTTCGATCTCCATTGGCGCGCCGATCAGGCGGTCGAGCGGCTCACCTCCTGTGTAATCAACCACGAGCATCGTCTGTCCGCGCTCGCGCACCAATTCCAATGGCCGCAATGCCCACGTACCGTCCAGGTACTCCCGAAGTTCGAATTCCCGTGCGAGGCGATTGACGTTTTCAACGATCGGATGCCCAGCATCGGAAGGGATGGGTATGAAAGCATACCGCCCGCCGTCGGCATCATTCTGCGACATTCTACAGAAGGCGCGGCCGGCGTCTCGCCACAGCACATCTAGCGAGTCGTTCTCCCAACCAGCTCCGAGCAAGACGGACGCCTTCATCTGCCCATCTCCTTCTCTGGTTCGATTTGCGTTGGAGGCGCGTCCTTGCGACGATGGGCCGCCAGCAATGCGCTACGCAACGGGGCCAGAATCGTTGCCGACCAGTCGAGTGCGCGCATCCCTGCGCCCATCTCGCCGCCCGCGAATACCGACTCGATCAAACGCGTTTTGATGAGATCCATGTCGGAATCCCTCGACTCGCACCTCGGCACGCCGGATGTGTATAACCGAGTATTGCTCTATTTTCGCGCGTTTATCGGCGGGGCCTCCGAACGCAACAAGTTCCCCCAACCTCACCTGCTGATCAATTGGAATTAACGCGCAGGAGTTCGAACTAGTTGCCCAACGAGATGCAGGGAGCCGTGGCGATCCTTACGGACAATCTCCGTGGCCAGATTGAGCCGCGGAAAGAAGGCTCCTGCCTTGGGCGCAGCCCGACAGCTTCCAAAGCTTCTTTTAATTCTCCACACTTCTAATGGTTTCAACAATTTGGGGAATCTGCTTTTTGCTCAAAAGTAACCCCAGCAGCTCCAACACAAAGAGTTTTGACACGGTTTTGCCACGGTGCGATCCGGGCTGAACCGACGTTGTGGCGTGTTTATGAGTTGACCCGGTCTTCGACTTCTCTCAGATCCGCGATCACCTGATCGAACGGTGGAGTTTCGCCAAAGAACATCTCGCGCATGTCCCGGTAGTCGCTTCGAATCTGAGCGACGTCGGAGTCTGGTGGGCATACCCGAAGGCTTCCAGGCCGAGCCAAATCGTACCGCGCCCCAGCTTCCCGGAAGAAGACCTTTTTGTGCTCTACAACGCTTGCCAGCAGATCGACGTCCTTGATCGCAAGCCGCCCGTAGTCGTGCCGGTACAAACGGGAAAGGTCATAGTGGTGCCGCGAGAGGCGAGGCGGCATCTTGCCCGAATGGAAGACAGCATGGAGTAGCGTGGCCTTCTCCCAGAATGTGCGTTCAGGACGAAGAACGTGGACTTCCGTGGTCGGCCGAGCAAGGAGACCGGGAAGTGCGTCAGCAATGTACGGCTGGATAGACTTCTGCTCAGAGGGCCACACATCCCCACGGCACCCAAACTCAAGCCGAACGACGGGACGAACGTAGGTACCCAGCCCGTACAGATCCGCTTCCAAGCCAAGCGGGTAGGCGAACAAGAGGCTCTGTCGATCGGCGTCGGCTGGATCCTCACCGATCTTCCAACCTGTCTCCCCTAGGACCGAGCGAAATGACTGCTGAAGCTCGTCGAGGATGGTGCCCTGAACAGTCTCGGAACATTTGCCCGCCAGTTCATCCAGTTTTCGGTTCCGCTTGTTTGTGCCCGCGATGTTGGGAGGGTCCTGGTCTCCGGTGAAACCGAGGGCATGGCGATCGAGGACGATGTCAACGTCTTCTGAGAAACGCTCGATGACCTTGTAGACCTTGGAGAGGGAGGTTCCGCCTTTGAAGAGAGGTCCCGGCAGCACCGAACTTGAAAAGATTTTCTGGAGCGTCCAGCAGACCCAGAAATCTTTTTCGATGATCGTGGCAGAGCCCAGCCGGGCGCGGGCCGCGGCCTCACGGAAAACGGTTGCGCGTTCGGCCGCGGGCAGTAGGGCGAAGTGATCCATCTGTGGACTCGCCCTAATGTTAAGCCGTAACCGCGTCTATTGCAGAAGCCATCCACCGTGGCGCATGATGTGCAAGTCTCTTCAGTCCGGTTTTCGCAGTTGGTGGGAGGTTTTGCCGGAGCTGCTGGATGACGGCGGTGCTCAGGTGATGCGGCCCAAACGCACGCATCGCCTGCAGAGCAACACCCTCGGGAGTACCCGCTCCCAACAGTGCCCTTGGGCCCGCGTGCTTAAAATAGATGAGCTGGTTTCCGACTTTGATCTTCCGCGAACTGCCGTCGATCAAATATACGATCTGCGCGGGAACCTGGGAAGAAAGACCGAGCGCGTTCGCCGCGCGCGCCGGCGTCGGTTGCAGGCGATATCCTGACTGATCCGCGATAGCCCTGGCCACGGCATCAGGGTCCGGCGAGAGTGGACCGAGCGAGGGATGGCTCTTGGGGACATCGTAGACGCCTCGAGAGATTCGTCGGATCTTTCCGGCTTTGGTCAATCGGCTCAGTGCTTGATCCACGGCCGCGCGATTGCCCAAGTCATCGAACGCCCTAGGGGTGAGTGCTGATCCCGGACCCACCGCTTTTGCGCGCTTCAAAACCTTCAGCGTGAGGTCTCCCATGTCAGAAATATCATAACATATTTCTGACACGGGCACAAAAACACTCGTAGCGGATTTCTATGGGCAAAACATAACCAAGGTTTCTCAAACAGCAGGATTCGGCAGGACTGGTCCTTCAGTCGGCCGCGAGGAACGAATATTTTGCACGATTACCTGCGTATGGATGAGCTGTTGCAATGCCTCGAATCCGACCATTGCAAGTACAGAGAGCGTCAAACCGCGCGTCCGTTCGAAGAACTCGGCCCACGTCCAGGTGATGGTCGCCTTGAGATCTTCAAAACGGCAAGTACCTGAAGCGACGTCGATAATTGGAGTTCCATGCACCAAGGCGTTTCGTACCTGGCGATCAATGCAGCCTACGACTGGATCGAGACTCTTGTGCCGGCCAGCCATAGCCAGAAGATTGTTCAGGTTTAGAACCTTCCACTCCGCCCACGTACGTGCTCGTCCTTCGGCGTTTTCGGCGCAGAGCAAGAGAACGCGCAACCGCGTCTCAAACACTCCGGCAGAGAGCGTGTACTCACTTTGGAGTTCGATAAGCCGTCGATCGGTCATCCTCTTGGGCGGTTCCGCTCGAAATCGTCGGCATGCGGTTTGAAGCAACCGCACTGCATGGAGATATCGTCGCGCATCGTTCGAACCGGACCATTCCTCGAGCCCTGCGAAAATCTGCGCCGGAGCAGCGTGCGTGTATAGATGCACGAGAAAACCGCAGAGTGCGCTCCGGATCCTTTGGTAAGGCGGCAATTGAGCCCACTTCGCGCGCGGCGGCTCCGCTGCCCTGGCGGCCATTCGGAGAAGCGCTTCCCAGGAGTCTTCACCTGGACGCAGCCTGCGTCCGCACGCCCGAAGCACAGATGCCATAAACTGATCGAGAGCGGCATAGCGCTCGAGGTCTGCGGCGGGATTGTCTTTTAGTTCTTCCAGCTTTTGAAGCGATGCTGAAGTCGAACACAGAAGTCCGTCAAGCTTCTTTTCGAGGCCCGCCTTGTCCCTCGCAGAAAAGCGCGGGATCGGGCGACCAAATATCGAGGCTAGCTCGTTCCCGAGTAGTGGGAGAGCTCCAATCAGTCCACTCCGCAGTTGCGCCAATTCAGGGCTCAGATTTTTCGGCGGTTTCTTCATCCGTTGCGAACCAATATCGATCTGTCTATTGTGCTGCCGCAAAAGGGCCAGGGCAACTTCCCACCGCAACCTGCGAACCTCGACAGGCGATGCGGTGACGCGTCGACACTGATCTTCTAGGAAACCGAGTCGGAAGACGCTACCACCGCCGCCTCCGTCGTCGGCGCCGCTGAAACTGAGAGCCCTGATCGTAAGTTGTCACAAGTGCCCCGGAAAACGAGTCAATGACGAAAAGCTCACTATCCTCCCTGGCAATGACGCCCTGAGCCTGAAGTGTGGAGATGGCAGACTCGAGGTCAGCCCGAATCCGAGGACCGAGCCGCGCGAGCCCTAGGTGGATACGAGCCCCTCGCAGTGCGTCATCCAAACCGCAGGAACCGCTTCGGATCGCGTGGAAAATGGCGGCTTCATGCTTGTTTAGACGGAGAGTCGGTGTGGGCCGGATCGGAACGGCAGTTTCCTGCGAGATGGGGAGCACGCCAGTCTCGACCTCATCGTCGTCTACTGGAGTGGTTAGGCCAGCCATCACCCGGGCAACATGAGCGGATCGGTCCTTTCGCCACCCTCGATATGGGATGCGAAGTACTCGCCAACCGGCCCTTTCTAAAATCTCCTGTCTGTACACATCCTCGATTCTCAACTGGCCTTGCTCATCGAGGTGCCAAATCTCACCGTCACACTCGATAGCGAGGCGCTGACCATCAAGTTCTGCAACGATGTCAATGAGGAATCCGCAACTCGGATACTGAGAGGCAATTGTTATGCCCTTCGAGCCTAATTCCTTGATGACATCGGCCTCGAATTCCGATTGAGCACGGTCGACGCGGGCATTCACGGGCGTGCCGCTAACTGCAACGTTCTGTCGGCAATACTGAAGCCAGTCCAAAATTGTGCCCTTGCCCGCCGCATTTCCGAAATCCTCGATGGGAGCTGAATGAAAGACATGCAACTCTTCGCGTGCACGCGTGAATGCGACATTTAGCATGCCCTGGATATGCTCACGCTCAGCCTGCCGAGCGGAAAGAGCGGCTCTCTCCATACCCTTGGCGTCATACGAGAGCGAATAGAAGATAACGTCTCGTTCGTCCCCTTGGAATCCGTCCGGGTTTACTACAACAAGATCGTGCATAGCTCGAACATCGTCATCGATTTGCTCGGCGACCATGTCATTGACAAGCCGCATTTGTTCCTCAAAGAGACAAATGACTCCGAACGTCGCTTCAGAATATCCGGGATCGCGAAGTCTCTCCTTGAGGGCCGCAATCAGTTCGCCGGCTTCTACCTCGTTCTCTTGGGTGCCGGGATTCACGCGGCCTTCGGCGACGTGGCGTAGCGTGATTACTGCAGAGTCGGGGTCACCAATTCGCTTATCCTGTCCATCCCTCATGACCCGAAGACGGTTGCCGTACCACCGCTCGTTCGAAAAGCCGATGATTGGCGGCAACGAACGATAATGCTCGTCCAGGAAAGCCTCTTCATCGAATCGGACTGACGAAAGATGCAAGAGGTCTATTCTTGCCGGGTCGAGCCAACGGTCCGGATCTAGTTTATCCAGACCGTTTTCCCGCCACGCCTGGGCGGCCACCTGCGTTGATGTGAATGCAAAGCGCTGGGCTTGCATCTGCTTGGAATCGCCTGCGATGATAGCCTGTTTCGCTCGGTACAGGACCGGCGCCATCGAGGGGAGATCGCATTGCGAGGCCTCATCTATGATGACCGTATCGAATAAGCCCGGCTCGCACGGAAAAAGTCGCGCGACATCGTCTGGGCTCATGATCCAGCACGGCAGTACCTTGAGAAGCATTCGGCATCTTTCTGGTTCGCGCTTGAGACGATCGAAGATGCTGAAATTCTTAGCGCTGTTCTGACTTCGCGCCAAGAGCTTTGAGAACTCCCGAAGTTGGTTCCTCTCTCCGCGGCTCGCTTCGCCCGTGCGGTGCTGTGCCGCCGTCGTTAGCACGCGAATTGCGGCCGCAAGCAACCCCATGCGCAGTTCCGTGGCGCGCTGCCCGACCTCGTCTGATTGAACGGGTGCATGTTTCTTGCCTCGGCGCGTAGCCTTATGCACGTTCCACCGTGCTCCAATTCGACGCAAGATTGTTGACGCTTCTGAGAGTTCGCGATCCGCTGAAGCGATTATATGCTCAGCGAAGACGGCGGCTTCCAGGCGCGCCTCCGTCCCTATATGCTCCGCCACGAGTCGGCCATGATGCTCGCCTTCCTTTTCCGAATCCCGACGAGTATCTTCAACGGACCGATTCTTTTGAATCGAATCCAGACGCTCACGGAGTTCCCGTCGAGAATCCGCGTCCTGACGTAAGAGTGTCATTGGGAGCTGGACCAGTTCTAGTTGCCTTAAAGTTTGGTCCACGACACTCAGCGCCTTGTCTTTTTGCGAGCAGATGAGGACGCGTTTCCCTTTCGCGACTAGATGGCATGCGACGTTCGCGATTGTCAGCGACTTCCCTGTTCCTGGGGGTCCTTGGACGACGATGATGCGGTTCCGTTGCTCATCGGCGAGCAGAGCAACCCTCCGCTGACTGGAGTTCGACGGAAACGGAAACACAACACTTCTGGAGTCGTGAAAGACGTTGCTTGTAGCCTGGTGACCGCGGCGGCTCAGTAGCCAACCCAACGCTGTCGCCGAAACGGCCGAAGCGCCGGAGCCACCGATGAAGGATAGATCGCTCGCCAGAAAGTAGCTCGTTTTCGGGGCGACAAAACATGCGGCGGAATCGATTACGCGAAGGTTCATTGCCGTGCGAGGCTGTGCCGGCGGACGCTTAAGAGAACCATCTAGAGTCGCTTGGACATCTACTTCCATTTCACGGGCGACGCTGCCGCAGAAGTAGACAAGCTCTGCGGAAGTCAACGGGAAATGTGGCGTAGCGTCGATTAGGCGATCAAGTGCCTGTTCGCGCGCGGCGGAGTTTAGATCTGACCGAAATGGGAGTGAATTGAATCTGACTGTCTCCTCCGTTGGCTGGATGATGATCGCCTCAGCGTCCGGGCGAATGGAAATCGGGATTGTCAGCAGGGGAGCGCGGATCGCTTTGCCCTCAATGTGCCCAACGACATAGGGATATCCGTACAGCAATTCTCGCTCGTACGGGTTTAGTTCGAGGGTAGCCATCATTTTCCGCAGAGGTCCATAAATCGGATCACTGGGCCCGATCCTAATTTCTTTCGCCGAAGACATAAGGACCTCGGCATGGTCTTCTATCCAACAGAATTCATGGGCTCTGGCGTGGGGGGATGCCCACCGAACAAACGCAGCAGATGCCGTTCTTTGTCTTTTAATGAGCTCCGCGTAAGCTGATGTCAGTGCCTCAACAAGGCCCGCTTCGATGGCCGGTTGGTCGAGGCTGTCGGGCTCAGGTTTTGGCTCAGGATGCATGCTTTCGAAAATCCAGTTCTGGTGTTGTTCAGAAAGGTTTAGCTTATCTCCATTCGACATGTTACGTACAATAGTGTGGGCAGGCCGGAGCGGAATTGAGCCGACTGTGCAGGTGATGAACGCCTGGACCAGGCGTACGAGTTGCCATCACGGGCTACTACGGCTGAAACCCGCTATTATGATGATTCCGCATCCGATCAGAGTTTTGATGACGCGAGCAAGAAGGTTTAATCGCGCAACAGATGAGCATCCATGCCTTCAATCAGCGTATTCTCGCCGAAGATCTGGTTCGGATCCGCCGTCCAGATGACCGGGAACGCTACGCGGCTGTGCAGCGCCAGGCACGCATCGATCCCAACCCCCACCAGATTGACGCGGTAATCTTTGCGCTTCGACGTCTTCGCGAGGGCGGTTGCATTTTAGCAGACGAGGTTGGCCTGGGAAAGACGATTGAGGCCGGTCTGGTCATTGCGCAGAGCCGAGCGGAAGGCGCACAGCGCATCTTGCTGATCGTGCCGAAATCGCTGATCGGCCAGTGGCAAGGCGAACTGCTGAACCTGTTCGGAATTCAGGCGCGCGAGAACGACGCGAGCTTCTTCGCGCCAGGCGTGTATCTGGTCGGCCGGGAATTCGCGGGCAGCGAGCGAGGGGCCGCCCCCCTCGGCGCCGTGCCTCCGTTCGATCTCGCCGTGATCGACGAGGCGCATGAGATCTTCGCCGGACTCCATAAGAGATACGACCGAGACGGGGTTTACGACGAGAGTTCGGATGAGGCACTGATGGCTCACCGCGTGCGCGGCTTCCTGCGCTCGACGCCGGTGCTGCTACTGACGGCGACACCGATGCAAAACTCGCTCGCCGAATTGTGGGGCTTGGTGCAGTACGTTGAGCCTACGGGCACGCTCCTCGGGGATATCGCTACGTTCCGTGAAGTGTTCTGCGACGAGGACGATCGGACATTGGTCCCTGGCCAAGAGCACGAGCTCCAACGGCGTCTCGCGATTGTACTCCAGAGGACGCTGCGGCGTCAGGCGCAGGAATTCCTTGATCGGCCTTTTACACAACGGCGCTGCAGATTGTACGAGTACGCGATGAGCGACGCTGAGCGGTCGCTCTATGACGATGTAACTGAATACCTCCTGGAACCGTCCCTATACGCTTTCTCCGGCCGGCAGCGGCGCCTTCTGCTGATCGGATTTCACCGGCGCATAGCTTCCTCGATCTCGGCGCTAGCCGCGAGCCTGGAAAACGTAGCCTCCCGGCTTCGTCGTTTGCAGTCGGGTTTGGGTTCCGATGACGCGGCGATCACTGAGCTCAAGGATCTTGAGGACGAAGACGAGATAGGGGAAACTTCCAAGGAATCCCCCGAGGAACCGAGCCTTGCGATCAATCACGCAAGCCTCGCGGCGGAACTGTTCCGGGTCGAGGGTTTCATCGACCGCGCGCAATCTCTACCGAACGACGCCAAGGCAAGGTCGTTTCAGGAAGCCATCAAGGTGATCCTGGACCTGGGCCGAGATGGCCGTGGTAGCGGCAAGGCCGTGGTGTTCACTGAGTCGATCACGACACAGGAATATTTACGGCGCCTCTTGTTGGCCATTGGCCTTGGCGACGATGACGTCACTTTGTTCCGGGGTGTGAACGATCACGCGCGGGCGGAACAAGCGCTTGCGCGCTGGAAGCAGGAAGAAGGTCCCCGTTTTGCTCCGGGTACCAAGCCGAGCCGCGAGGTAGCCGTGCGCCTCGCGCTCGTGCATGAGTTCCACACGCGTTCGAAGGTCCTCATCTGCACCGAAGCCGGCGCAAAAGGGTTGAACCTTCAGTTTTGCGAGACCGTTATCAACTATGACTTGCCGTGGAATCCGCAGCGCATTGAGCAGCGCATCGGGCGCTGTCATCGCTACAGCCAGCAGCGGGATGTCACTGTGGTCAACTTTATCGCCCGGGACAATGAGGCGCACCGGCTGACCTTCGAGATTCTGAGCCAAAAGCTGGACCTGTTTGGTAAAGTGCTGGACGCGTCTGACCATGTCCTGCACGAGCCACGCACCGACGCTCCCGAGATTTTGGTGTCGGCATTGTCGGTCGAGTTCGAGAGCGATCTCCGCAGCATTTACAGCCGCTCACGGACGCTTGACGAGGTAACGCGCGAGATCACAGCGCTGCGTGACAAAATCTCCGAGCGCAGGGACGCTTACGAAAAGGAATACGAGCGGACATCGCAGATTATCGAGTCACGGTTCGACGAAAACGTGCGGAGAGTGTTCAAACGGCTGCGTGAGGACCTACCGGACAGCCTTGCCGATTTCGACCGGGATCTCGCCGATCTCGTGGATGGATATCTCACAACATCCGCAGTACCGTACAGACGGTCCGACGAGGCTGGCCGGGTGGTGTTCGACGTTGCGTCGGGCGCGTTACTGCCCGGCGAGATCGGCGATGGGAGGCGGTTTGCGACGGGGGACGCAAGAGGCCTGATAAGTGCAGAGTCTTTGAATCTCGTGCATCCGCTAGTCCGCGCCGCGATTGCGCATGCACGAACCTGGTCGGGTGGTGGCTCGATCACTCTTCACTTGCCCTCAGACTCTTCATCGGAGCTGGCTGCACTGGTCGGAAAGACGGGTGTCATCCGTGTCGTGCTGGTCGATTATCTTGGCTTCGAGCCTGTTCAGCGACTCGTTGCGGCAGCGGTGGTCGAAGGCTCGCCGATTGATCCTTCGCTTGCCGCCAAACTTGTGCGCTTGCAGGCGGCCGACAGCACATCATTCAAGGTTGAAGCGGAGGCACAGTGGCTCGACGATGCGGTTGACGAGGCAGTATTCGTTGACCAACGGCAGGTCGAGGAAGGCGAGCAAAAGCACTTTGAACAGGCTATTGGCCAGCTTGAGCGATTCGTGGAAGACAAAATCCTGGTGTGCCGCCGCGAGCGAGCGAGCATCTCCGAAAAGCTTCGCTCCGCGCGGGCTCGACGTGATGAGATTGTCGGGTCCACGGCGCGAGACCGGATCGAGGCCGAGATTCTAAGACTGGCAACGAGGGAAGAGGGCCTCGAACGCCGGATAGGCGCGTTGGAATCCAGAGAAGACGAGGTTTACAGAAAATGGCGCGACGAATATCACGAACTTCGTTACCGGGCGCCGACGGTGACCCGGTTATTCCAGGCGGCGTTCGAAATAGCGGCACCGAAGGTGGAGACGTCGTGCTGAGGCTGTTGCATACTGCCGACTGGCATCTCGGGCGACGCTTCCCGTCGTTTCCTGAGGAGGGCCAGAAAAAACTCTCACGGGCACGTATGGACGTCATCGCGAGAATCCTTGACGTCGCGCGGCGCAACGCCGTAAATGCCATATTGTGCGTAGGAGACATATTCGACGATCCGGAGCCGGCCTCCGACTTTTGGGACGGACTGGCAAAAACATTCCGAAACCATCCTGGCCAGCATCCGCCGCTCTTCCTTATTCCGGGAAACCACGACCCTCTGACGCCGGAATCCGTTTGGGCCCCTGGGCATGCTTTTCGAGCACGCCTTCCGGAGTGGGTGCACGTCGTCGACCGAGATGACTTCACGTATGAGATCTCTGCCAATGCCGTTTTATACGCGCGGCCCTGCCGCTCGAAAGCAGGCGAGAACGATCTTGCGATGGCGCTGCCAGCGCGCGCACCCGGAGACGAGAGGCTCCGCATCGGCTGTGTTCACGGGTCCACGTTTGACATTGACGGATACCAGACGAACTTTCCCATTCGCCGGGACGCGGGCGTGCAACGCGGACTGGACTATCTCGCGATAGGCGATACGCACTCGTTCCGCGACGTTACCGAGAGCTTGCCAGTGCCGACAGTCTATCCGGGTGCTCCTGAACCCACGAGCTTCGACGACGCCGGCGCCGGCCGAGTCGCGCTCGTTGCATTGTTCCGGCGCGGGTTGCGTCCCCGCGTGGATGCCGAGCCGGTCGCCTTCTGGCGCTGGATCGATGCGCGATGCCGTAGCATGAATGAGCTCCGCAGCTTGCTTACGACGCCGGATCTGGATCGCCACGTAGTCCGGCTTCATCTCGACCTGACCGTCTCGCTGTCCGAGGAAAGCGAGGTCGAGCGAATTCTTCGCGACTTCGAGGGGACCGATGCGACCCATGGGCGTGCAGGCGTCCTGGTAGTTGACCGGGCAGGCCTGCGGCTACAAGTTGGTTCCGGCGACGCTTTTCCCGACGATCTTCCGCCTGTGCTCAAGGACACTGTCGCGCGGCTCGATCGGCTCATCACAGAGGCAGTGGACGAATCTGACAAATCCAGGGCAACGCGGGCTCTGGCGCATCTTTACAAGCTGTTGCAGAGCCACGAAGTGGCGGGTGGACGCGAACCATGAGGCTCCATCGGCTGCGAATCACGAGCTTTGCGGCGATCGGAAGTCTGGACGTCGAATTGGGTCCGGGACTGAACGTGTTGTACGGGCCAAACGATCTCGGGAAATCCACGGTGGTTGCCGCCATTCGGTTAGGCTTGCTGCTCCCTCACACGTCCACGTATTGCGAGCAGTACGTTGGATGGACCAGCGGCGACGATCCGATCGTGGAGATGACATTTCAGACCGAGGAGCAACGGATTTGGCGTATAAGGAAGCAGTTCGGCAAGAGCGGCTCGTCGTTTCTGCAAGAATCGAAGAACGGGCAAGATTTCGATGACGTGGAGCGCGGAAGAAGAGTTGACGCGAAGCTGCGCGAGATTCTGCGCTGGGGCATTCCCGAACCCGGCGGTTCAGGGGGTGCTAAGGGGCTTCCGACAAGCTTCCTTGCGACAGCGCTGTTGTCACCTCAGGACGATGTGAGTGCCGTGCTCCGCGATAGTCTGCAGAGCGATCCTACGGGCAGTGGTAAAGAGCAGATCGCGGCAGCGTTGCAGGCGGTAGCGCAGGACCCATTGTTCGTCGCGCTCCTTAGAAATACGCAGGCGCAGCGAGACAAGGCTTATACCGACAAGGGCGCCAAGAAAACAGCCAAGGGGAGTGTCTTTAAGGATGCCGCCGAGCGGCTGAATGAAGCAAGGGATGAGAAGGACAGGCTCTACAGGGTCGTAGCGGAGTCCGAGGGCGCCGAGCGGCAGTTGAGGGAGCTGACGGAAAGACGTGTGCAGAAGCAGGAGACATTTGCCGTAGCCAAAGCGCTTGCGGAACGACTTGAGGGACTTGCTTCGCAGGCCACGTGTCGCGCGGCCGCGGCTGAGCAGATCCGGCTCGCACAGGAGGACGTGGCGCGTATCCGGAGTATCGGGACCGACGTGGTGACTGCGGAAAGTAAGGTTGCGGAGCTTGTGGGAAAGATCGCCGAGGCCGAGAAGGCGCTGAGAGTTGCACGCGACCGGCAAGCGGAAGCTGGCGCCGCACTTGAAGCCGCGGAACAAGCCTCCCGCGCAGAAGGATCTGATCCAGCCCTTACCGACACGGTTGTCCGTCAACAGCTCGAACTTCGCAAGTCTGCGGCCGAACAGGCTGCGCGCGAGGCGCAACAACGGATCGAGGCCGGGCTTGCCGCGCAGAAGCTGATTGATGCCGTCAGTGAGGCGGAATTTGAGGTTCGGAATCAACAGACACTAGCCGAGAAGGCTCTCGATGCGACCACCAAGGCGACAACAAAGGCGAAGGCCATTGAGCACGAACTTCAGAAGTGCGACTTGCTTGAACGTGTTTTGGACCTCCAGGCTGCCGACAAACAGGCAGCGGATGCTCAGGCAGCTGTCGAGAGAGAGGCGGCCCTCCGGAGCCGCCTGGAAGGTACGGCCGGAGACCGGGCGAAATTGGCTGAACAGCGTGCTGCAATTACGGTTCCAGGTCCCGGCACGCTCGCGCCCATGAGAAGGCTTGCCACTGAACTCGCAGCTGCGCGTGGCGCCCTCGATGTCGGTTTTGTAGTGACAGTGAGCCCGAAAGGAAGTATCGAGCTGCGAATTCGAAAGGATGGAAAGAAGGCCGAGTCGAAATCTGCCGCCAAGCCCCTGGAGATCGAAGCCAACACCGAGGTTGAGATCGCCATCGCGGATGTTGCGACGATGCGCGTGCGCGGCGGTCGTCGCGAGGCGCAAGAAAGAGCCCAGGCCCTAGAAGCTAGCTGGGTCCGAGACGTCGAACCGCATCTTACTGCCGCGGGCGTCACCGATCTTGATGGCCTGGACTCGAAGATTTCGGAGTGCCGCGAATTGGATGCCAGCATCAAAGCCAAGGACGCAGAACTCGAGTCGTTGGCTGCCCAGACGGCTGCACTTGCTGGCGCTACGGAGGCGCTGCGCGAGACATCTAGCCAGGCAGCGGCCCGCCGGGCTTCCCTCGGCGACGTTCCGCTTGTTAGCCTCACCGCCGATCTTAAGGCCATCGGCACCGATCCAATCGTGGGTCTGCGACAGCGGCGGCACCAGTTGTCAACGGAAGCGGAAGGCTTACGGTCTATGGCCGGCGATGCGGCCAATGCCCAGATACTGGCCGACGAGCGCAAGCGGCAATCGAGCTTGACGCTGGAGGCGGCAGTCACGTCGCGTGACGCCGCGTTGCGGGTTTTTCCGGAAGGAGTGGGAGCTGCACTGGCGGCAGCCAATGCGGTACTGACGGACTGTATAGCCGAAAAGGAGCGAGTCTCCGCTGAGCTTGCGTCATTAGAACGTACCGTCGAGGAGAGAAAGAAGCGTCTTGATGCCAGTCTGGGCACCGCCCGCGCCGATACCGCCAACGCTAAGGCCGACGTCGAAAAGGCGCAGGGAGAGCTGACGGCGGCAATGACTGACCACGCGTCGCATGACGGTCGGCTCATCGAATTGCGAAGACGACGCGACGCCGAAGATCTTGAGCAAGCCGAAACGCGGCTTCGTGAAACAACCGAGCGGCACGCGGTGTTGCCCGTTCCGGAGCGGCTCGTCACCAATGAGGAGGTCTCGGCCGCCCAGAACGCCGCGGCGGGTACAAGGCTGGAACTCGAAGGAATCGAGCGCGAGATCCACAGGGCGCACGGTGCTCTTGAACAAGTCGGCGGCGCGGTCGCTCGTGAGCGCCTGCATGACGCTACCGAGGCGTTCGAGTTGGCGGAGCGCCAGGAACGGGAAATCGAGGCTGAATACGAGGCTTGGAAACTCCTGCTCGATCAAATGAAGGAGGCCGACGCGGCGCAGGCGAGCAATCTCGGACAGGCGCTCGTGCCGGCAATCGCCGGTCGGTTCCAGGAATTGACCCTAAGACGCTATCAAGCCGTCCAACTCACAGCTCAGTTGGCGACGGAGGGCATTATGGCGTCGGGAGCGTTGAGATCGGCGGAGCAGATATCCGTCGGAACCCGAGAGCAGCTGTCCACCTTATACAGGTTGTCGCTTGCGGAGTATTTGCGCACAACGATCGTCCTTGATGACCAACTAGTCCAGAGCGACGAGAGCCGGATGGATTGGTTTCGCGGGCTGCTTCGAGAGAAAGCTCGCCACTTCCAGATCGTCGTTTTCACATGCCGGCCCAGCGACTACCTTCCGGCAGATGCGTTGGTGCCCGAGGGGAGCGCCGTTCATCACGCTGACACGGATGGGGGATTCATTCGGGCAGTCGATCTGGGTCAGGCGCTGCGCCGGCGCTAACGGCCCCAGCAGATAAAAGGGCGAGCATGTCACATTTGAAGCAAACCGGCACAGGTTCGTTCCTGCAGCATCCCGGTGCCTGCAGCGATTGTTGCAGGGCCAAGGGAGCGCGCAATGGGCGTCGCGACGTGTTATCGTGAGCGGAAGCATCTTTATTTGCAGCTGGTTAGGGCGTAAGAGCCGGCAAGGCGGCCATGGACTCGGTTAAGTATGGACAATCACTTTTTCGAACGGCCGATTCTCAACTCGCCGTATGACTACCCAACTCAATATTGGGAGCTCGATGAACACGGCCAACCCACACAGCGGGTTATCGAGAGTCGCCGACGTGCCGAATTCATTACTCCAATTCCTAAGCCGCGGAAGCGCACTGGAAAGGCGTCTCAGGTAGAACTCGTCTTTGATGAGGGCAAGGGACTCTCGACCGAAAAGCAACAGTACGATCCCACCTCCGCTGTTATCAATGAACTCCGATTCCACGTGGATCAATGGCGGAACTTTTCGAATCCCAATGACTGGAAAGTCACGCCCGACACCCAGCGTCTCCTCCAACATTGGCGGCATCACAAGTTCAGCGATGTTCGACCGTTCTTCTGTCAGATTGAAGCCGTTGAGACCACCATCTGGCTCACCGAGGTCGCTCCGCAGTTGGGAAAGACCGGAAAACGGTTTCTGGAACACCTCGCCGATGCCAACAACGGTGCCAACCCGGAACTGATGCGTCTGGCCCTGAAGCTCGCCACCGGTGCCGGCAAAACCACTGTCATGGCGATGATCATTGCCTGGCAGACCATCAACGCTGTCCGCCAGTCTGGCAGCAGCCGATTCACCCGCGGCTTTCTCGTTGTGACGCCCGGCCTGACGATCCGCGACCGACTCCGCGTGCTCCAGCCTAATGACCCAGATAGCTACTTCAAAGACCGGGAGTTGGTTCCCAGTGACATGCTCGGCGAGCTCGATCATGCCAAGATCATCATCACGAATTACCACGCCTTCAAGCTTCGTGAGCGTGTCGAGCTTTCCAAGGGCGGCCGTTCCCTGCTCCAGGGCCGTGGCGACGAGTTAAACACGCTGGAAACCGAAGGACAGATGATCCAGCGAGTCATGCCCGGATTAATGGGCCTGAAGAACATTCTCGTGCTGAATGACGAGGCTCATCACTGTTACCGCGCAAAGCCCGAAGTAGACGAGATCGGCGATCTGAAGGGCGATGACAAAGAAGAGGCGAAGAAGAACAACGAAACCGCGCGGCTGTGGATCTCCGGACTTGAAATCGTCAAGCGCAAGCTCGGCATAACTCGGGTGATGGACCTGTCGGCGACCCCCTTCTTCCTGCGGGGCTCTGGCTACGCCGAAGGGACCCTGTTCCCGTGGACGATGAGTGACTTCTCGCTTATGGACGCCATTGAATGCGGAATCGTCAAGCTTCCGCGTGTGCCGGTTGCCGACAACATTCCCGGCGGGGACATGCCGATGTTCCGAAACCTCTGGGAGCATATCCGCACGAAGATGCCAAAGAAGGGGCGCGGCAAGGCGGAGACTCTAGATCCCCTTAAATTGCCGATGCCGCTGACCACGGCCTTGGAAGCGCTCTACGGACACTACGCAAAGACGTATGCGGAATGGGTCAAACACGGGGTTCAGGTCCCGCCCTGCTTCATCATCGTCTGCAACAACACGTCCACTTCCAAGCTGGTTTACGACTATATCTCCGGCTTCCACAGAATAAATGAGGACGGATCAACCACGCTGGAGAACGGGCGCCTGGCGCTCTTCCAGAATTTCGACGAGCACGGCAACCCGCTCGCCCGGCCCAACACGCTATTGATTGATAGCGAAGAAATCGAATCTGGTGAGGCACTGGACGACAACTTCCGCACCATGGCCGCTGACGAGATCGACCGCTTTCGGCGCGACATTATCGATCGAACCGGCGACCGCCACCAAGCCGAAAATATCACGGATCAGGAACTGCTCCGGGAAGTTATGAACACCGTGGGCAAACACGATCGGCTCGGCGAACAGATCCGGTGTGTCGTATCTGTCTCCATGCTCACGGAAGGGTGGGACGCCAATACCGTTACCCACGTTCTGGGCGTGCGTGCTTTCGGAACGCAGCTGCTCTGCGAACAGGTCATTGGCCGGGCGCTTCGTCGCCAGTCTTACGATCTCAATGAAGACAACAAGTTCAACGTCGAATACGCAGACGTGCTAGGGATTCCATTCGATTTCACTGCGAAACCAGTCATCGCTCCGGTGCAGCCGCCCCGCGAGACTGTTCAAGTGAAGGCCATCCGCCCCGACCGCGACCCGCTCGAAATCCGATTCCCGCGCGTTGCCGGCTACCGAGTGGAACTGCCCGAGGAGCGCCTCACCGCCAAGTTCAATTCCGACTCCATCCTGGAGCTGACACCCGACTTGGTCGGCCCATCCATCACGAAGAACGAAGGCATCGTTGGAGAGGGTGTCGAGCTCAGTCTGGACCACCTGGATGACATGCGGATATCCACAGTGCTCTTCCACCTGACCAAGCGTCTTGTTTACACGAAATGGCGTGACGCCGGTGAAGATCCCAAGCTCCACCTATTCGGGCAACTGAAACGCATTACCAAGCAGTGGCTCGATACATGCTTGGTTTGCAAGGGCGGCACCAAGCCGGCGCAGCTCCTGTACCCGGACCTGGGTAACATGGCCTGCGAACGGATCACCGCTGCCATCACCCGTTCTATGTCGGATACGCGACCGATCAAAGCCGTGCTCGATCCTTACAATCCCGCCGGCTCCACCGCGCACGTGAAGTTCAACACCTCACGCACGGACCGCTGGCAGACTGACGCCCGCCGGTGCCACGTCAACTGGGTGATCCTCGATAGCCACTGGGAGGCCGAGTTCTGCAGGGTGGCTGAATCCCATCCGCGCGTCAAGGCGTACATCAAGAATCACAACCTCGGGCTAGAAGTGCCCTATCGCTTCGGCTCCGAAACGCGAAGGTACCTTCCGGATTTCATTGTGCTGGTGGACGATGGACGTGGAGACGATGACCTTCTGCATCTGATCGTGGAGATCAAAGGTTACCGGCGCGAAGACGCCAAGGAGAAAAAAGCCACCATGGAAACTTACTGGGTACCGGGAGTGAACAACAACCGCCAATACGGTCGCTGGGTCTTCGCCGAGTTCACCGACGCCTACCAGGTCCAGGCCGACTTCGAAGCCAAGGTCGAGTCCGAATTCAATAAGATGATCGAGTCCGTTAGTGCGCAGCCGGTCGCGTAGGGATAGTATGGCGACGAAAACCCCGAAAGCAGAGAAAAAGAAGTCGGTCGAGACACTCACCCACGAGGAGGCGTCGCGCAAAAATATTCCGACCGCTGAATTCCAGTCCGTGATGCGAAAGGACGAGCAGAGCCCCGTCAGGGTAGCATACGAGCGTCGCAACCGCGACCTGGACCCGCAACTGGTCTGGCGCGGAAAGGACGAGCAGGACTGGTCCGATCTGGTCACGCACGCGCCGCCGATTTACATCCAGGAGAAGGTCCACCCGAAGGTTATGATTGACGACCTGTTGCGCCGCAGCGTGGCGGACCGGAAGGCTACCGAGGACCAGATCGACCTCTTCGCCGATTTCAACGGCGTGCCAGAAGGAAACGCCAAGACCGAGTTCTACCAGCACGACGCCAACTGGACCAATCGCATGATCCTTGGCGACAGCCTGCAAGTGATGGCGTCGTTGGCGGAACGCGAGGGATTACGCGGACAGGTGCAGTGCATCTATATCGATCCGCCCTATGGGATCAAATTCAACTCAAATTTTCAGTGGTCCACAGCAAACAGAAATGTTGCGGATGGCAAACAGGCGCACATCACTCGCGAGCCGGAGCAGGTAAAGGCGTTTCGCGATACGTGGCGGGATGGCGTGCATTCTTACCTCACGTACCTTCGAGACCGTTTGACTGTCTGTCGCGACCTCCTAAACGAGAGCGGTTCGATTTTCATGCAGATCGGCGACGAGAACATCCACGTTGTTCGAAGCGTTCTTGATGAGGTATTGGGCCCGCAGAACTTCTGTGCCCTTATCAGCTTTTCGAAAACAGTGGGAGCCACCTCGGAACTGCTCCCTGGGACGGTCGACTACATACTCTGGTATGCCAAGGATCGCGAACGCGTCAAGTACCGGTCTTTGTTGTTTGAGAAGAAAGTTGGCGGCGTTGGCGCGAGTGGGTACACAAAGGTTCAACTGCCAGACGGCTCCCGACGAACGTTGACGGAAACTGAGCGATCAAACTTACGATTGTTACCCCCGGGGTCGAGAGTTCTTGCGACCGGCGACTTGACTTCTGCGAGAGTGAGAGAGGGCCGTACCGGGTATTTCCCGATCGAGTTTCAAGGGCGATCGTTCCTGCCGCCGAAAAGGGAATGGTCTACGAATCGGGATGGTATCGAAAGATTGAAGGGTGCGGATCGAATAGAGCAAGCAGGCGAATCAGGCTTAGCCTATGTTCGCTATCTTGACGACTTCCCGGCGGTGCCCCTCACCAACCAGTGGACAGATACGGTTGGCCAAAACCAGTACGGCGGCGATAAGGTTTACGTCGTACAAACGGCCTTGTCCGCGACTCGGCGCTGCATCCTCATGGCGACCGACCCCGGCGACCTCGTGCTCGACCCAACTTGCGGCTCAGGGAGCACTGCCTACGTCGCCGAACAGTGGGGCCGCCGCTGGATCACTATCGACACTTCCCGAGTTGCGCTCGCGTTAGCCAGAGCTCGCATCATGGGCGCCCGCTATCCGTACTATCTGCTCGCAGACAGCAAGGAGGGACAGCAAAAGGAGGCCGAAATCACGCAGACTATCCCTTCGGAGGCTGCCACGCACGGCAACCTCCGACTGGGCTTCGTCTATGAGCGGGTGCCACACATCACGCTCAAGTCCATCGCTAGCAACACAGAGATCGATGTCATCTGGGAGGTTTTCCAAGAGAAGCTGGAGCCGCTACGCGCGCGACTCAACGCATCGCTGAAAAACAATTGGGAGGAGTGGCAGATTCCTCGAGAGGCAGACCAGAAGTGGGCGGATGATGCCAAGAAGCTACACGGCGAATGGTGGAAGCAGCGCACAGCGCGACAAAAAGAGATCGACGCCTCCATCACGGCCAAGGCTGACCTAGAACACCTCTACGACAAACCTTACGAGGACAAGCGAAAGGTCCGCGTCGCCGGGCCGTTCACAGTCGAGAGCCTCTCCCCTCACCGCGTGATGGTGGTCGACGAAAATGACGAGCTGATCGATAACTCGAAATCGAAGAACGAGGACGAGCAGGGTTTCGTCCAGATGATCCTGGAGAACCTCAAGACCGCAGGCGTCCAGCAGGCGCACAAGGAAGACAAGATCACTTTTTCGTCCATCACACCGTGGCCCGGCAAGTGGGTTTGCGCCGAAGGCCGGTACTTGGAGAACGGCTCCGCGGCGGCCGCACAGAAACGCGCGGCCATCCTTATCGGCCCGGAGTTCGGCACCGTTTCTCGCCCCGATCTGGTGGAAGCCGCCCGAGAGGCAGGGGATGCCGCCTTCGACGTTTTGGTTGCTTGCGCGTTCAATTACGATGCCCGTTCGACGGACTTCGACAGACTTGGCCGTATCCCTATTCTCAAGGCGCGAATGAACGCGGACCTGCACATGGCCGACGATCTGAAGAACACCGGCAAAGGGAACCTCTTTGTCATCTTCGGTGAGCCGGATATAGACCTCTTTGACGCCGCCAACGGCCAGATCCAAGTGAAGGTCAATGGCGTTGATGTGTTTCATCCCAACACTGGCGAGGTCCGCAGCGACGGCGCCGAGGGAATCGCCTGCTGGTTCATCGACACCGATTACAACGAGGAGAGCTTCTTCGTGCGGCATGCCTACTTCCTGGGAGCGAACGATCCTTACAAGGCCCTCAAGACCACGCTGAAGGCAGAGATCAATGAGGAAGCCTGGGCCACGCTGAACAGCGACACTTCCCGCCCCTTCGACAAACCGAGTCCGGGCGGATCGCTGTAAAGGTTATTAACCATCTGGGCGATGAAGTGATGAAAGTTTTCAGGGTCGGATAGACAAAATGGGCATGAATGCTAGGCCGAAGGCGGGCGGCATGAAGGTGATCGTTGTCCGCCAGCCATGGGCCTGGCTGATCGTCCATGGCTACAAGGATATTGAGAATCGCAGTTGGAAAACGCGGTATCGCGGCACGCTTCTGATTCAGGCGAGCGCCAGCCTTCCTCCGAAGTGGGCACTCACTGAAGGTCGTTCGTTCGCTCGAAAACGCGGGGTTAGGGTGCCCGAGGATTTGGAAAAGGGCGGAATTGTAGGCATGGTCCAACTGGAGGATTGTGTCACCCGGAGCCGAAGCAAATGGTTCGAGGGGCCGGTCGGGTGGGTTCTCTCGAAGGCAAAAAGAATACCGTTTATTCCGCTGAAGGGGCAACTGGGACTATTTGATCCGCCGAACAGCGTCGTCAAACGGCTGAGCCGCAAAAGAAGCGCCTAAATGGAGTTTCGAATTGCCGACACGTTCACAGACAGCCTCGCCAAACTCACCGGCGATGAGCAGAAGTCCGTTAAGACGGCTGCGTTCGATCTCCAGTTGAACCCGGCGCATCCTAGTCTGCAATTCCACAGGCTCGACAAGCCGAAGGATCGGCGGTTTTGGTCGATTCGGGTGTCGAGCGATGTGCGGCTGATCGTGCACCGGACCGATACGAGTCTTCTGCTGTGCTATGTCGGTCATCACGACAACGCGTATCAGTGGGCCGAACGGCGAAAGCTCGAAACACACCCGAAGACCGGCGCGGCGCAGTTCGTCGAAGTTAGAGAGACAGTGCAGGAGATCGTCATCCCGAAGTACGTGGAGGTGGAGCAGCCACATGTCGCTAAGGTCGTGGCTCCCAAGCCACTGTTGTTTGCCGGCATCACGGAAGACGAGCTGCTGGGGTACGGCGTCCCAGCCGAATGGCTGGCCGATGTCTGCCGCGCCAATGAGGATACGTTGCTCGAACTGGCGGATCACCTGCCGAGCGAAGCTGCCGAGGCGCTCTTGGATCTGGCGACCGGCGTCGCACCAAAAATCGCGCAGCCCGTAGCCGTTGGCACCGATCCGTTCGCGCATCCCGACGCACAACGCCGCTTCCGCGTGATGGCCAACGCAGAGGAACTGGAGCGCGCGCTCAGCTACCCCTGGGATAAATGGACGATTTTCCTTCATCCAGCCCAGCGCACTTTGGTTGAGCGCGACTATAGTGGTCCGGCGCGGGTGGCGGGCTCGGCGGGCACGGGCAAGACCATCGTTGCTCTGCATCGGGCGGTCTTCCTGGTTCGGGCGCATCCGGACACCAGGGTGCTGCTCACGACGTTTTCCGACACGCTAGCGAATGCGCTGAGGACGAGACTCCGGCGGCTCATTAGTAACGAACCACATCTTGGGGAACGGCTCGAGGTTCATTCGATGAACGCAATCGGCCAACGATTATATGAGGCGAATCTCGGTCGTCCCCAGATGGCATCCCGTGAAACCGTTCGGGAGCTTTTGAGCGAAGCTTCCAAGGCGGTGCAAGGACACAACTTCTCTGTACAGTTTCTCCTCACGGAATGGGAGCAGGTCGTGGACGCGTGGCAGTTGGAGACCTGGGAATCCTATCGCAACGTTGTGCGGTTAGGGCGCAAGACACGGTTACAGGAAGCTCAGCGAGTCCCGCTGTGGTCGATTTTCGAACGGGTTCGGTCGGCACTCAAGACACGCGGCTTGGTCACGTACTCGGATGTGTTCAGTCGGGTGGTGCTGAAGCTTAAGGAGAGTGCGCATCCGCCGTTCGAATACGCGGTGGTGGATGAGGCCCAGGACATCAGCGTCCCGCAGTTGCGATTTTTGGCAGCTCTCGGGGTCGGCCGCCCGAACAGCCTGTTCTTCGCAGGGGACTTGGGACAGCGGATTTTTCAGCAGCCGTTCTCCTGGAAAGCGCTTGGCGTCGATGTCCGGGGACGCTCATCCACGTTGCGAATCAACTATCGAACATCGCACCAGATCAGGACGCAAGCCGATCGGTTGCTAGGTCCCGAGGTATCCGATGTGGACGGAAATAAGGAGGACCGCAGGGGCGCGATCTCTACGTTCAACGGTCCACCGCCGGACATTCTGGTTCTAGACTCTCCACAGGCAGAGATCAAGGCGGTTAGCCAATGGCTGGCGGCGAGGACCGCCGAGGGCATCGTGCCGCACGAAATCGGTGTTTTCGTCCGCTCCGCCGCCCAACTAGACCGGTCTCGGGCTGCGGTCGAGGGCGCGAAGCTCCCCTACAAGGTGCTCGACGACGATGTCGAGACCACCAGCGGCAAGGCTTCGATCAGCACTATGCATCTCGCCAAGGGTCTGGAGTTCCGCACTGTCGTCGTCATGGCTTGTGACGATGAAGTCATTCCTCTGCAGGAGCGGATCGAAACGGTCGTGGATGACGCCGATCTCGAAGAGGTCTACAACACGGAGCGTCACCTCCTCTACGTCGCCTGCACCCGCGCACGGGATCATTTGCTAGTCACGAGCGTCGAACCTGCATCGGAATTCGTGGATGACCTTCGCAAATGAGGTTTTCGACAGGCATCTTAGGAAGCGTTTCTTGAGACTGATCAGCAACTTCGGTTTATTCAGTTAGTCGCTCGCGTAATGTGGGCCCGCAGTTTTCGCCGCATGAATGCCGCCGGCTTTCTACCGACGCTGGACTCGCACTTCATGCCTCGGAGTTCTCGCGGCGCAGCACATCGCGCGAATGCCTGCGCTCCGGAAACTCACCGCCACCCTGTTAGTCTTGCCGTTGTAGGTAACACGCTCAATCAGGGTACGGATGACTTTAACCCGCTCCCAGGACTTCAGCGACTCCCACACCGGCTCAAACTGCTCAAGTGTGGTCCGCAGATCGGCTTCGTCGATTGGCTGGCCTTCGAGACTCCTGAGTTCCAGAATGATCTCGGACATTCTACGCTCCGTCTGACCGATGCGCTCCTGAAGATCAGCTACGCGGTCTGCCACGGAATGGTCGCAGCTTAAAACCGGGAGCGTCTTACCCAATTCCCTTTCCATGCTCGCCAATGCATGTTGCGCTGCTTCACGTTCGAGGGCGAGGGTGATGGCGCGGAGTCGCCTCTGCTCCTCTGCCTTGGCGATGGTCTGGGCTACGATGAGCGGATCGGAGCCAATGCCGCGGATTTGGTCAGTCATCGCTGCTTTGATCGTGGGTTCAGAGACGAGCTTGGCATGGCACCTTTGTTGCGAGTTCCTACAAACGTAAGAGCGATGGTGATATGAGTCGCTTGTCGTGTAGGTGTGGACCAAGCCACCATCGCAGGAGGCGCAACGTAGCACTCTCTTCAGCAGTGTGCCGTAGCTGTCGCGAACTTCGGCGCCTCCGTCACAGCCATTCCGTCGGAGGATCTGTTCCGCACGCTCCCAGGTCTCGGCGTCGATGATCGCCTCATGCTCGCCCTCATAGATCTGCTTCTCGAAGCCGATCTTGCCGATGTAGATGGGGTTGGTCAACAAGCGGTAGAGTCGGCCTTTGGTGAATCGCTTGCCGCCGTGTGACGCACCGACTTTCGTGACCCACTGTTTGGTACGCCAGCCCCGGCGGTCTATCTCTCGCACTACCGGTATCAGTGCGTTGTAATCAAGATAGAGTTGAAAGATCGTCCGTACCTGAACGGCCTCGTCGTCGTTAACAAGCAGGCGGCTGCTGCATGGGTCGATGTCATATCCGAGCATAAGACGTCCGCCAATCCACTTGCCCTTGCGCCTTGCCGCCGACACCTTGTCTCGTGTCCGCTCGGAAATGATCTCCCGTTCGAACTGGGCGAAGGATAACAGTATGTTTAGCGTAAGGCGGCCAAGGGAATTGGTTGTGTTGAACTGCTGCGTTACCGAGACGAAGTTAACGTTGTGCTTTTCGAAGATCTCGATGATGCGGGCGAAGTCGATCAACGATCGGCTTAGACGGTCCACCTTGTAGACGACCACGCACTCGACCGCGCCGCTGCGAATGTCGGCCAGGAGCCGTTCCAACCCTGGTCGGTTCAGATTGGCACCACTGAAGCCGCCGTCGTCGTAGCGCTCCGGCAAGGCGATCAGACCCTCGCCACGTTGGCTACAGATGAAAGCTTCAGCGGCCTCGCGCTGCGCGTCGAGAGAATTGAATTCCTGATCGAGACCTTCGTCACTGGACTTGCGGGTATAGATGGCACACCGAAGCCGACGAATCATGCGTGCGTCGTCACTTTTCATGGCCGAATCCTTAACTCATGCGTCAATCTCGTTTCTCGCCCAGTGTTCCCTCAGGGCGTCCGACCGAGTGGTGCCAAAGCGTCCTGCCGATTTGTTCTCCCGGTGCTTGGGCCGAAGGCACGGCAGCGTCAGACAGGCGCGCCTTGCACAGGCGAAGATAGCCGCTGGCCAGAATGGCGGCGATTTCCTCAATAACAGAATCAGGCGGGTTTCCACGAACGTCCATAGACATCTCCCATTGAGCTTTGGCGGATCGAATAAAAAGACCGAAAACGTGTGGCGAAGGCGAAATCGCGAACCTCGCCCGCCGGTGAGAACGGTGCTATGCTGGCCGCGTTGACGTTCGAATTCTATCGACTTCGCTTTCGGTTTCGAGCAGCAGGCGAGATCCATTTCCCGGCCCATAAGTCGGGCAACATCGTGCGAGGCGCCTTCGGCAGCATCTTTCGCAAACTCGTCTGCATGCCCAGTTGTCGAGAGGCAAAGACCTGCGAAGTACACAGTACCTGTCCGTATGCGCTTGTGTTCGAACCGCAGGCCGCCCGCGGCGAGGGCCCGAGCGGCCTAGCGGACTGGCCGCGTCCATTCGTGTTCCGGGCCGCCCACCTAGATGGCAGCACGGTTCGGACTGGCGAAGCTTTCCACTTCGACATACACATCTTCGATGTGCGGAACCCGGCACTCGAATACTTTGTGTTGGCCTTTGCCCAACTCGCGAGGGACGGATTAGGACCGGGGCGTGGGCGCGCGGAATTGGGCGCCGTGGACCAGATGGACCTGAACGACGCAACGTCGGCGCGGGTTTTCGATGGCAGGCAGCTCAGAATGAGCGAACTCGCGGCACCCATAACTTGGGCTATCAATGACGCGCCCGAGCCCGTTCACCGGCTGCGGGTTCGCTTCGTGACGCCGACGGAATTGAAGAGCCAACACCAGGTGGCGGAACGTCCCGAGTTTGCAATTCTCTTCGGACGCTTGCGCGACCGCATCAGCACGCTCCGTACTCTTTATGGCGCTGGCCCTCTGGATATTGATTTTCACGGAATGGGGGAGCGTTCAGCCGAGGTGAAGATGGTACGGTGCGCGATGAAACGCACCGCCGTCGATCGGCTGTCTTCGCGGTCGGGCCATCGGCATCCACTAGGCGGCTTTGTCGGGGAGGCAGAATACGAGGGGAAGCTGGCACCGTTTGTGGACTACTTACGCTTGGGCAAGTGGGTGGGCGTCGGCCGACAGACGGTGTGGGGCAAAGGAGAGCTGGACGTCTTTTGCAATCAAGATTTACGCGGGAACAGCCCAAATAGAATACAATAAAGAACTTCCAAGTGTTCAATGTTTGTAGAGGGGACGAAAGCCCGGCAGCGTTCCCTGACTATGTGCCGTTCCGAGTCCCTTTATGGAGTTCACTGGCAACCCGTTCGTCGACGGTGGTTTGGCCGTTGTCACCCATCTCGCGGACAAATCAGATATCCGTGAGTTGAGTCTCGGCGACATCTCAAGCGTTTTGCGCGACGGCAGCGCTCTCTGCAAGACGAACGCGTCGCTCAAATCGTTCACCATGGTATTTGGAACGAATGGTCCACTGACGCAGTACGCATATCGGAAGTCGGGCGCCAACGAGATCATCTACAAAGGTGTGCTTCGACGACTGGCGGAAGCAACGCGCGATGAGGGGCTCGTCGGCGAACCATGCGAACTTACTGGTATCCCCACGAAGTTCGACCTTCACAAGACCTGTTCTGAGGCTCTGATAGAAGGCGGCCAGAAAACGCCCGAACGCAAATGGGTGGGCCGAGATTGGGTTCCGCTCGCCGGCAGCCTAGGCAATGATGCACAAGCTCTCCCTGCCGCTTCGCGTCCTTTGCATGTGAGCGCTCGCGCTCTGCTCGCGTTGCAGTTCCTCCCTCAGGGTCTTTTCCTCTTCCAAGGTCGTCTCGCGTGCTATCAATCGACGTACTCTCCGTTGATGCAGGAGCTGACAGCCAGTCAGGTCGACTACTATCGAAATCAGCTCGCTGCCGGCAACCACGAAATTCGAGGCAAGGGGGAAGGTTCGGCTTCCGCGTTGCGGCTGCTGCTGGAGGTCTTTGGCGCGCTCCAAAAGAGCCGAAGTGAGGCGCAGCTTCCACCGCATACGGACCTTTATCTTTGGCTCTTTTCCAACTCCGGAGCCAGCGCCGACTGCCGGATCGTGGAGATCCCGGACCGAGTTCTCCGATTTCTTTGGGAGTGTGTTGAGGAGGACTTGTCCGGCGAGATCGATACCCTCGTCCGTAACGAGCCCAAGGATTCTCGAAGGCAGTTCATGACAGCGATCCGCGAAGGGAAGGATTTCCGAGGTCTCTATCCGTTGAAGAAGTGGCCTGGAGCCTCGCAACGATTTTTTGAGTTCTATCAGCGTAAGGTCTGCGGATGGAAGAGCGAGTCCCTCCGCGTTGCTCGAGACTTGGCCGGTCTTGCGGTAAAGAAGGTGAACGCTAGCTATCTTCGGGACTTGGCCAAACCCGAGAGCCGAAACGCAGTTCGGAAATTGATCGCCGATACGCTAACGGTGGAAGAATATGACGCATTATTTCCCAGCACCCGTCACCCCGTTCGTTCCGAGGTGCGGGGATGGGATTTGCTTCGCTACTACGTATCGCTGGAGAGACTGGAAAACACGGTACTTCCGGAGGAGCACCCAATGAAGACGACGCACCCGAAGGTGCTCGCGATTGCTGACGAGTATTTTCGAACCAGATCGACAAAGCGGATCAAAAGTGTTTTGGAGAGAATGGCTCGCCGCGACGTCGGGTTGCGCTGGCTCCAGGACGTTTTCTGCGAGATGGCGGAGAAGCACCCGGACTTTGAGTTGGGCGATTGGGATGAGTTTGTGTGCGACGAACAAGGACGCCCGATACCCTACGAACTCCTTTTTCAAATCAGATTGCGCTTGGCAAACCTGTATCGCGACTCCAGTCTTGTAACCCGGGAGGTCAAGTAATGGCTGCACTCACACACGTGGCGGGCACGTTCGTGATCCACGCCGATGCGAGTTTTCTGAACGGAGCCGGGCTGGGCGAAGGAGAGGACCGCAACGTCACAATCCCCAAGACTCTCCGTGACGGGAAGTATTCGGTGCCGTATGTATCGTCGCAGGCCTGGAAACGATGGCTGCGTTCGACGCTGATTGCCGAAACCGGCTGGCCTCCCAGCGAGTTGCGGTCTATTCAGGAGAGCGAAAAGGGATCAACCGCGAAGATCGCAGGCGAATTGGATCCAGTCGAGTACGCTGAGGACGACCTTTTCGGCTACATGCGTGCCCAGGAGGGACAAGGTAAGAAGAAAAAGACTGAGGAAATGGAAGAGGAGGATGAGGTGCCCGGCGGCCGTACGAAAGCGCTCATGCGATCCTCCCCGTTCAGTGCATCGCTCCTTGTGTCCACTCGCAAAACAGGCTGGCAAGGCCGCGATGAAGGGTTTGTCCATCTGAAACAAGGGACTCCGCTGCCCTACACGACGGAGTTCTACACTACCCATCTTCAAGGGGTCTTTTGCCTCGCGCACTACCGAGTCGGCCTCTATTGGAACGTGGGTGATCGGATCGAACTGCGCGAGGACCTTGTGCGGAAATACCTTGCGTCCGGGCGCATCCAGGGTGCTGACGGGACGTACGAGGTTATGAACGCAGCAGAGATACGCGGGAAGCGCTGCGGTGAACTCCTAAAGGCATTGGCAGTCTTGCGAGGCGGCGCCAAGCAGGCAGCATTCGGAACTGACGTTGCACCGAAATGCCTGATCACAGCGGGTCTATCGTGCGGGAATGCGGTTTTCAACCATCTTTTCGACGACAACCCAGACAAGGGTTTGCGCCTCAGAGTGGATGCGTTACGAGAGGTACTCTCGGACTTTGCCGATCGGATTGTGACACCGGTGGCAATCGGACTGCGAACGTCTTACTTGGCCAATGAGGATGAGGTACGCGCTCTAGCGGGCTCACACGAATTCAAGCGGGGCCGGGTGGAAGTCGTCGTACAGACGCCGCGCGAGGCTGCCGAGTTCATCGCCACGAGATTATGACATGAAGGGCTTGCACGTCCGGTTGGAAGCATTCAGCGCGTCATATCCGTACCCGTTCCTGAGGAGCGGGACGCAGCTCACTATGCCGGCTCCCCCGTTCTCCAGCGTTCTAGGAAACCTCAGCGCCTGCGCAGGTCGATCCGTTGCCCCCAGCGAAACTCTCATTGGGTTCGAATTCCACGCCCACGGGAAAGCAATCGACCTTGAGAGGACGAGACGGCTGAGAATGGACAGCAAGACGGGTAAACTCAGCACCAACCCTGAACAGGGTGTAGGATATCGGGAATTCCACGTCAGGCCGACTCTGGACCTCTATTTGTCCGAAGTGTCCTTTGAGCGTTTCTTTGATTCTCCCGCGGCTGCACCGTGCCTCGGACGATCGCAGGACCTTGCCTGGATCACATTGGTTCGGGTTGTTGACCTCGCACCAACACAGTCCGGAAGGATTCGTAGGACCCTCGTTCCGTTTCCCAACTTTCAGATTGGCGGACAGGTGCTGCCGCCTCTCGCGGACTACTTCGTCAATGATCGGCTAGGCTCGACTCGACGAATTGGCCGCTTATCACGATACCAATACGTCCCAGATGCCAAGGACGGGGTAGCCGTAAAGGGATCGGATGCGTTTTCGTTGTATCACCCGGAAGATAGCGAGCTGCCCGATCACGCAATCTTTCTGCACGATCTACGGCCATGACACTCTTGGCCAAGAGCGCGGATGACAGGGGTGTCGAGGAGACGCTCTTCGACCACAGTGTGCGCGTGATTGAGACGACAAGAGAGTTGTGCGAACGGCTTCCTTTTCCTCGTCCAGTACGGCAACGGCTCGCGCGGATGCTGGACACAGCTGCGGCTCTCCATGACATGGGCAAGGGAGCTTCAGGATTCCAGCGCTGCCTGCGCAAAGAACAGCCTAACTGGAACGGCTGGCGGCATGAAGTGTTATCTGCAGCCTTCGCTTCGACTTTCGCTTCGATCCCCGATGAAGTTGTTTTTGCCGTGCTTACGCATCACAAGCAGATTCCAGGTCAACAGGAGGATGGATCGCTGCGGCAGTTCGGCGATTATTTCGAAGGCTGGCGCAGTATGTACCAGGAGTTCGCGGAGAGCCACGCCGAGATCGTTCGCCTTTGGGCTGAGATCTGCGACTACATCGCGCGTCCCGAGTTGAAAACGGAAGCCGCGCAAGCGTTCTCAGGAGTCCGGCTAGGGCCAGAGTGGCTGAACTCCACACGACAACTTCGTGAGGTCGGGTTCGCTAGGAGGAATGAGGCCTCCCTGCTCCGTGGTTTGCTCGTCAGCGGCGATCATCTCGCATCCGGACATGCGGTATTGCCGCCCATGGTCCAGTTGAGAGACTTTTCGATCGGTATCGACCCTCGGCCATTCCAATCCCAAGCATCCCAGGCGACCGGACACGCGATTCTGAGCGCTCCCACCGGTAGCGGCAAGACAGAGGCGGCTCTGTTGTGGGCTGCAGCGAACCAGGCCGAGAATGGGCGGCTATTTTACGTATTGCCGTATACTGCGGCAATCAATGCGATGCATGCGCGGTTACAGCGCTTTTTACAAGGCAGGCAGGACTCTGTGGGTCTCTTGCACGGCCGCGCCGCACACCATCTATACGCTTGTCTTGCAAGCGACTATCCTGCAGACGCCGTGGCAGCGCAAACCGAGGCGAGGGCACGGGCAAGGCTTGCGCGGGAGATGTATCACCCAGTCAGGGTTTGCACGCCTCAGCAACTCTTGCGCTACACACTCCACGGCAAGGGTTGGGAACAGATGCTCGGTGAGATCCCGGGTGCGTGCTTGGTGTTCGATGAGGTTCACAGTTACGACCCAGAACTGGCAGGCCTGACTCTAGGCACCGCTCGATTGTTCGCGCGCATGGGAGCAAAGACCCTGTTTGCGTCTGCAACGTTACCACGCTTCTTGAGAAAGGAAATCGAACAACTCTTTCCAACGACCTCAATTGTGCCAGATCCTACAAAAGAGCGGGACAGGCACATCATGGACCGAAAGCGCCATTCAATAGAGATCCGTCGTGGTACGGTCCTCGACGCCCTGCCCGAAATCATCGACCACGCGAAATCAGGGCGTTCGGTTTTGATCGTTTGCAATCATGTCCGCTCGGCTCAATGTGTTTTCCGGGCCCTCCGAGGACAGTTGCCCGATGAAAATGTACTTCTCTTCCATGGGCGCTTCAACATGCGAGATCGGCGGGAAAAGGAGCGTGCGCTGAACTCTGAATTGACCCTTCCTCGCGTACTCGTGGCAACGCAGGTAGTCGAGGTAAGTCTAGATATTAGCTACAGTCGAGGATATTTCGAGCCAGCACCGGTCGATGCTCTTGCGCAACGGATGGGACGCGTAAACCGAAAAGGCGACAGCCCCGTGCCAGTGGTCATCTTGGAGGGTGCGATCAATAGCCATCCGCTGTACTCGAGCGACCTTACTCGGGAAAGCCTCGGGCGGCTCGGCGCAATAGACGGAGCGCTCAGCGAGCATGACCTCGTCGAAATTTGCGATGCAGTGTACGCCGAAGGATACGTAGGCCGACAACGCGATGCATTTGAGGAGCGACTGAACCACCCATTTTTTGTGGACTTCGAGCGCACTCTAGTGGCGGGGCGACACGAGCGCTGGACGGAGTCAGTAATCGATAAGTCTGACGGGAGAGCTGATGTTCTTCCGCGTAACCTTCGGGCCGAATATGAGGCACTTCGCAAGGAGAAGAAATGGCTGGATGCAGATGCCCTTCTCGTCAACACTCCAATAAAGCGATGCTGGCAGCTTGTCGATAGCCACGTGGATCCGTGGGAGATCGATCTGCATTACGACAACCAATTAGGGCTTTCTGAGCCCGGGGAAGGAGGACTCAAGTGAGCAACCTTGCATACAATCGTGTGTTCGAAGAAGTTCCCCGCAAGCCGCCTGCTTCGGAGGGTCAATATAACTGGATCACTGGTGAGGTCGATGTCCTTCCGGAGCAGATGCAACTACCGCTTCCTCCGTTAGATGACGCAGTGCTGCCGGACGACGGAACCGTCAGCCTTCTTGCTACCGAAAGTGGCTCCCAGTTGTTCGTATCCGGATTTGGACTGTTCATCGGAAAGAAGAGCGAGCGCGTCGTCGTTCGGCAAGGCAAGGCTGTCTGTGCGCAGGTTCCGTTCATGCGTTTGCAGGAGATCATTATCGCCTCGAAAGGGATCAGCCTTTCTTCCGATCTCATTGAGGAACTATGTGAACGCGGAATCCGAATCGCGTTTCTGAACTCGAGCGGCAAACCAATAGCACTAGTTACGTCGCCGATGCTCACCGCCACCGTCGAGACGAGGCGCGCACAACTCTCGGCAAGCACGAATGACGGCGGCGCGGATCTCTGCCGTTGGATTGTGGCTGGCAAGCTACACAACCAGGAAAAGCTGCTCCGCTACTTCGCCAAGAGCCGCGAGGGAGATAGGAAAGCTGCGCTTGAAGACTGTGCAGCTGCGTTGCGTAAGCTACGACGCTCCGCACTGGCGGTTGAGGGTACGAGTCCTGACGAAGTTCGCGGTTCGCTCATGGGTCTGGAAGGCACGGGCGGCCGGCTGTACTGGAAACAGATTGGGAACATGCTGCCGGATGGCTCGGGCTTTGCCGGTCGATCTCATCAAGGCGCCAGCGACGCAGTCAATGCCGCGCTGAATTACGGTTATGGGATCCTGACTGCGCATGTCTGGGGAGCAGTGATGAACGCCGGGCTCGAACCGTTCGCCGGGTTTCTCCATGTAGACCGCAGTGGCAAGCCGTCGCTAGTTTTGGATCTGATGGAGGAGTTTCGGCAGCCTGTCGTTGATCGTCCGATCTTCTCCTGGCTTAACAAGGGAGGGCAGTTGACGCTTCAAAAAGGAATGCTGGACGGGGCATCGAAGGAAAACATCGCTTCACGTGTGCTCTTGCGCCTGGTGGCTGAGGAACAACACCGCGGCAAGCAACATCAAGTCCGTTCCATTATTCAGATGCAGGCACGCTTGGCCGCAAGCGCCGTGCGGGGCTCGCGGCCGTACCGCTCATTCTCTTTCAAGTGGTGAGCGATGCCGCGCAAGAACCGATATACCGGGGTACTCAAGCCGTTGCCGCAAGGCAAAGGAGCACCGGAAGTGTCCGTTGTGCTCATCTACGACATCGAAGAGGACAGGTTGCGGACGCGGATCGCGGGCGTTTGCCTGGATTATGGACTGGAGCGGATTCAGTTCAGCGCGTTCTTCGGAAAGTTGAACCGGAATCGTCGCCAGGAACTCGCCCTGAAGCTTCAAAACGAATTGGGAGATGAGTCGGGCCGAGTCCGAATCATCCCGGTCTGCGAACAGGATCTCAAAGACATGTGGGTTCTGGAGCAGTACCGTCGCGATGCCGATCAGCTAAAGGCCGAAGCCGATGCGCGTGCCGCTCAGAAGCCGCGATTGAAGGTGTTGGGAGCCGAGGACGATCAATGATGCTTCGCGTTACTGATCTGAAACAATGGGCTTATTGCCCGCGCATCGTTTACTACCAGCATCGGATGCCGGGCGCAGGGAAACAGACCTACAAGATGAGTGAAGGAAAAGCGGCGCAGGAGCTGATCGAACAGCTTGAGATGAGGCGGACGCTGAAGGAGTACGGGTTAGAAGGTGCCGTCCGCAAGTTCGGCGTTTGGTTGGAGAATCAGGCCCTGGGGCTGGCCGGTAAGCTGGACTTGCTCCTGGAGATGGCTGCCGAAGCCGCAATCGTAGAGTTTAAGTTGACCTCGGGGGAGGTTGGGCGCAACCACCGGCTCCAGATCGGAGGCTATTCGTTATTGGTAGAAGCGGAAATGGCGAAGGAGGTGAAGTGCGGATTCGTCTACCGGATTCCCGACGGCCGCGTATTTCCAGTTCCCATTGATCAGTCTTTGCGGCGTGAGGTTCGTCAGGCTATGGAGGATATGCGCGAGGTGGTCTCGATTGGCAGCTTGCCGGAGCCCACGGACGTGAGAAAACGGTGTGAGGAGTGCGAGTACGCAAACTATTGTGGAGACGTATGGTGACGACGGGGTTCGCAGATCGAGCGCGTTTCGGCGCAGAAACGCCATCTGCGCGAAAATGGGAGCGAAGCCCTGCTAGAAGTGGTGTAGAATGTGGAAGTTCGAAAGCGGAAGCAACACCGTCCCCATCGAGAAGGGGACTGAAACGCACTAATCGCTACCGTGTCAAGGTAGCGGAAGTCCGAAGCAACACCGTCCCCATCGAGAAGGGGACTGAAACCGAAGAAACACTGCACCGTTGGGCCATCGAGCAGGCGAAGCAACACCGTCCCCATCGAGAAGGGGACTGAAACGACGAGATGGCGCTGCGCGGGGCGACGGCCGCGGGGGAAGCAACACCGTCCCCATCGAGAAGGGGACTGAAACGACGTGTTGAAACTTGTGGGTTGTTCTTTTGTCCAGGGAAGCAACACCGTCCCCATCGAGAAGGGGACTGAAACGGATACCGCAGGCGCATCATCTTCGGCCAGGTATCCATTCCGAAGCAACACCGTCCCCATCGAGAAGGGGACTGAAACGGGTTTATGCTCATCCGGCTTGCTCGGATGCGTTCCGAAGCAACACCGTCCCCATCGAGAAGGGGACTGAAACGAGAGCGTGGTGATCTGCGGCGTCGGCGATGGGCAGGGAAGCAACACCGTCCCCATCGAGAAGGGGACTGAAACGCGATGAAAGCGCGTTCGCGGTGGACCGCCCCGGCCGAAGCAACACCGTCCCCATCGAGAAGGGGACTGAAACGATCCGCCCAACCGCGGCGGCGACGAAGCGATGCTGATCGAAGCAACACCGTCCCCATCGAGAAGGGGACTGAAACTAAGCTCTTGGCTTGCGCCCGAGCAGGCCAATCGAGGGAAGCAACACCGTCCCCATCGAGAAGGGGACTGAAACTGCGAAGCGCTGGTAGACGAGTCACCCACGCGGCGAAGCAACACCGTCCCCATCGAGAAGGGGACTGAAACGGCCGCAATCCGCACACGATGCAGATTCGGCATACCAGAAGCAACACCGTCCCCATCGAGAAGGGGACTGAAACCAGCGATAGATGCGGTATGCCTTCAGCGTCTTGGGGAAGCAACACCGTCCCCATCGAGAAGGGGACTGAAACAATCCGATCAGCTTATGACAAACCTCGCAACGCCTTGGAAGCAACACCGTCCCCATCGAGAAGGGGACTGAAACATTAACTCGGCGGTACGCTGCGCGGCCGTGGGCTGGAAGCAACACCGTCCCCATCGAGAAGGGGACTGAAACAAAATTCATCGCCGAGCCGCGGCCGGATTATACGCGAAGCAACACCGTCCCCATCGAGAAGGGGACTGAAACGTGGTACTCGTCCACGCCGAGTCGAACGCTGGACTGAAGCAACACCGTCCCCATCGAGAAGGGGACTGAAACTAAGCTCTTGGCTTGCGCCCGAGCAGGTCAATCGAGGAAGCAACACCGTCCCCATCGAGAAGGGGACTGAAACTACGAGCAAGCCGCGCGGCTGAAGAAGGCAACCGCAGAAGCAACACCGTCCCCATCGAGAAGGGGACTGAAACAGAGATTCACGGATGCTGTTCCTCCTTGGTCTGGGGAAGCAACACCGTCCCCATCGAGAAGGGGACTGAAACGAAAGCCCAACCCGCCGTCCTGCATCTGACCATCTCGAAGCAACACCGTCCCCATCGAGAAGGGGACTGAAACGTGGAAAGACCGCTCGGCTGCGTGTAGTCGCTGAAAGAAGCAACACCGTCCCCATCGAGAAGGGGACTGAAACTATTTGGCTGCCGGCTATCAGATCCAGATCCAAAACGGAAGCAACACCGTCCCCATCGAGAAGGGGACTGAAACTGAGTACACCGGCGGCTTGTCCGTATGGCTGAGAATGAAGCAACACCGTCCCCATCGAGAAGGGGACTGAAACTTAGTTACTGGTGTGCCACCAACATACTTGATATTTAGAAGCAACACCGTCCCCATCGAGAAGGGGACTGAAACACCAGGCCCGCGCTATGGTAGCGGCCCGCAAGACGAAGCAACACCGTCCCCATCGAGAAGGGGACTGAAACAGAACGGGTGGCATTGTATCAAAAAAAGCATCCCGGCGAAGCAACACCGTCCCCATCGAGAAGGGGACTGAAACGAGAGCCGGGAAACGTACTCGGCCTCGTCCTTCGTCGAAGCAACACCGTCCCCATCGAGAAGGGGACTGAAACCCGGAAATTACCTCCGCTCTAACGGGACCGACCTGCGAAGCAACACCGTCCCCATCGAGAAGGGGACTGAAACCTGGCGTTTTTGAGCAGACGAACCGCGCCGACGAGCGAAGCAACACCGTCCCCATCGAGAAGGGGACTGAAACGAAGAGTTGACACTCGCCGGCACCGCGGAAAATGACCGGAAGCAACACCGTCCCCATCGAGAAGGGGACTGAAACGCCCGGAGTTCGTGGCCTCGAGCCAGCGGTGGGCGGAAGCAACACCGTCCCCATCGAGAAGGGGACTGAAACTCGATGAACCCCTACGAGCAAGCCGCACGGCTTAAGAAGCAACACCGTCCCCATCGAGAAGGGGACTGAAACCAGGACTCATCGCGTTTCACGCTGCCGTTCCTCTCTCGAAGCAACACCGTCCCCATCGAGAAGGGGACTGAAACGAATAGGTCGGTTCGGCAGAGTGATTCTTGCCGCGAAGCAACACCGTCCCCATCGAGAAGGGGACTGAAACGGCAGAATAGCCCGCGCCACGAACGGCACGGCGGTGGAGAAGCAACACCGTCCCCATCGAGAAGGGGACTGAAACATTTGTCGGGCATGTCGGGATGAGGAGCTTTCAGGGAGAAGCAACACCGTCCCCATCGAGAAGGGGACTGAAACCTATGGATTTCAGACGGCGGCAATTCCGAGGCCCTGGAAGCAACACCGTCCCCATCGAGAAGGGGACTGAAACGTGACGGGCGCCGGATCTGCCACGTTGACCGTGACAGAAGCAACACCGTCCCCATCGAGAAGGGGACTGAAACATGATCGTGACGATGGCACCCACGTCCGCATTCGGAGAAGCAACACCGTCCCCATCGAGAAGGGGACTGAAACGGCGAGATCGAGCCGGGAAGGGTGGCGTGATGATGAAGCAACACCGTCCCCATCGAGAAGGGGACTGAAACGAGAGCAGGAGGCGCAGGCCTTCGCCGCATGGGTCCGGAAGCAACACCGTCCCCATCGAGAAGGGGACTGAAACTGGAAGTGCCCGCTTAGGGGCTTGGTACCTGAGACGGAAGCAACACCGTCCCCATCGAGAAGGGGACTGAAACTTTACCGGTGAAAGTGCGGTATTCAGTACACTGGAAAAGAAGCAACACCGTCCCCGAGGGTATAAATTGGACTGTGTAAACGGCCATCGAAAGAACGACACTAAGGAGACACGATGGCCATCGACCTCGACCTCATCGACAAATTGCTGGCGGACTACAAGAAGCCAGAAGAC
>Ga0070734_10001088_pt1 | contig 43282 bp, 42 predicted proteins | sample Coa_R1_8_FD_66444 | JGI IMG/M metagenome (GOLD analysis project Ga0070734, IMG submission 66444) | Surface soil microbial communities from Centralia Pennsylvania, which are recovering from an underground coalmine fire - Coalmine... | ecosystem: Environmental > Terrestrial > Soil > Unclassified ...
CGCCGTTGCCGGTGTTGCCGCCGCTGCTGGAGCCGCCGGACCCGGTGTTGCCGCCGCTGCTGGAACCGCCGTTGCCGGTGTTGCCGCCGCTGCTGGAGCCGCCGGACCCGGTGTTGCCGCCGCTGCCGGTGCTGGAGACGCAGACGCCGTTCGAGCAGCTCCCGCCCGAGCAGGCGTGACCGCAGCTGCCGCAGTTGTTGCTGTTCGACGTGGTGTCGATGCAGGTCCCGTTGCACAGCTGCTGGCCGGAGACGCTGCACCCGCACGAGCCGTTGCTGCAGGAAGCGCCGGTGCCGCAGGCCGTGCAGCTGGTCCCGCAGTGGGCCGGGTCGCTGTTCGAGCTGCAGGCGTTGTCGGAGCACATCATGCTGCCCGACGGGCACGACGACGAGCACGACCCGTTGTTGCAGACCTGGCCGTTGCTGCACTTCATGCCGCAGCTGCCGCAGTTGTCGGCGTTCGACGCGACGCACGACCCGTTACAGGAGAGGTACCCGTTCGAGCAGGAGCACGACCCGTTGTTGCAGGTCTGGCCGTTGCCGCAGCTCTTGCCGCAGGCCCCACAGTTCAGGTTGTCGGTCTGCACGCTGGTGCACGACCCGCCGCACTCCGTCTGGTTGGAGCTGCAGCTGGTGCTCGCCGGCTTGGCACAGCTGGCGACGAAGAGCGCGGAGCCGAGGGCCGCCGCCAGGACCAAAAGAGAGGCGTTTCGTGCAAGCATTTTTGACTCCTTATGGGGGATCGGGAGCTACACCAAGCCGACTGTGCCCGCCGGGGCGGGTTTGGTCTCGGCGTCCCGCGTTGGTCCGCCGAGGCGAGCCGCGCCGACTGCCGAAATGCGGTCGCCATCCTACACATGCCCCCCAAAAACCCCAACCTGTTTTCCATCGCCCGGACCGGCAGCGAAACGACCGCAGCCCCTGTCGGTACGGGATGTTGCGGGGAGAGCAACGGGAGTGACGCCTCCCCGTCAACAACGCCGCCCGACGGCAGTCCTCGGGGCGGCCCAAGTTACTGGAATAATTACGTCTGAATAATTTCGTTAACTAGCATACTGATTGCAGTCATATCCAAGTGATGGCCGCTGCAACCGACCGCCGGGGATATCGCCACCTCCACATCTACGCGGGCGTCGCCCTCGCGACCGCCCTCGGTGGCTGCGCCGACCCGGGTGCGGATGTCGGGACCAGTGAGGTCACAGCCGACCTCACCACCGTCAACGGTCTGACGACGACCAACGGCCTCTGGGTCACCAACGGCCTCCACGTCACCAACGGCCTCCACGTCACCAATGGGCTCGAGAGCGGCACCGGGCTCATGACCAGCACCCTCGGGCGGACGGAGATCGCCTACCTGGTGCGCTGCGCGCTGCCGGCCACCTCGTCGGTCGTCAAGCAGGACCAGTACGGCGTGAGCTACACGTTCACCGGCCTCCTGGGCCTGGCGCCGGCGTGGGAGACCGGCGCCTGCGATCAGAACTGCCAGGAGATCGTCTCCTCCTGCATGCTCGCCCACGTGAACACGGCAGGCATCCACGTCCCCCTCTGGATGGTGTCGGCCAACACCGCGGTCGGCTGGGGGCTCGATCCGAGCTATCCCAACGAGGAGGCCACCTTCTTCGGCAACATCTTCACGGCGGGCGCGCACGGCGCCGACCCCAGCGTCTACCCCATGTACTACTGCGCGGGGCCGCAGGTCTCGGTCAACCCCCCGATGGGCCGCCTCGGCTCGGCGCAGACCAACCCGCCGTACGTGAACGCCTTCGGCGGGCAGTACACCCAGTGCAGCACCGCCTGCACGCCGGCCGATTACCCCTACGCGGTGGACGGCTTCAAGGCCTGCGCGGGCTGGAACAACGCGGTCACCATCTGGCGCCAGAGCGGCACCTCGACGTCGACGGGCACCGGCGGTATGACCGGCACGGCGACCGGCACCGGCGGCATGACCGGCACGACGACCGGCACCGGCGGCATGACCGGCACGACGACCGGCACCGGTGGCGCCGGCGGGACCAGCGGCACCAAGACGCCGCCGCCGCCCCCGCTGCCCCACGGCCTCAAGGACCTGGACCTCTGGTAGCCGCGGCGAGCGGCGCTGGTCCGGCGGCCGAGCTATCCTCGGCCGCGTGACCAAGCTGCCGCTCTACCAGGTCGACGCCTTCGCCGACCGACCGTTCGCTGGTAACCCCGCCGCCGTCTGCCTCGTCGAGGCGCCGCTGGCCGATACGGTGATGCAGCAGATCGCGGCCGAGAACAACCTGGCGGAGACGGCGTTCGTCGATGTCTCCCGCGGGACCGCCGCCGAGGTGCTCGGCCTTCGCTGGTTCACCCCGACGGTGGAGGTCGACCTCTGCGGCCACGCCACGCTGGCCTCGGGGTTCGTGCTGCTGAACGAGATCGCGCCCGGACGCGCGAAGGTCGGCTTCCAGACCCGCAGCGGCCTGCTGGCCGTCGAGCGCGGCGCCGGGCAGGAGCTGGTCCTCGACCTGCCCCTGTCCCGCCCAGCGCCCGTCGACGGCGAGACCCGGGCCCGCGTGGCGCGCGCGATCGGCGTCGAGCCGCGGACCGTCGTGCGCGCGACGGCGGCGAACGCAGCCTACTTCGCCGAGCTGGAGAGCGCGGCGGCGGTGCGCGCGGCCGCCCCCGACCTCCGCGCGGTGGCGGCCCTCGGCACCGGCCTCTGCCTCACGGCCGCCGGCACCGACGAGGAGCGGCCGGTCGACTTCGTCTCTCGCTACTTCGTCCCCTCGCACGGCGTGGACGAAGATCCGGTCACCGGCTCGACCCACACGACGCTGGCGCCGTTCTGGGCCGAGCGGCTCGGCAAGGCGCGGCTCGGCGCGCGCCAGGTGAGCCGCCGCGGGGGCGAGCTCTCCTGCGCGCTGGCCGGCGACCGCGTCCGGCTGGGCGGCCCGTGCCGGCTGGTGGTGACCGGCACGTTCCTGCTCTAGCCGGCGCCCTAGGCGGCGGCCTTCTGCTTGGTGACGTCCGGGTTGTGGAACGGCGCCAGGATCGTGGCCAGCAGCGACGGCGCCGCCGCCAGCAGCACGATGATGAAGAACCACTGGTAGCCGACCGCCTTCTCGATGTAGCCGCTGATCGCGCCGGTCGTCATCATGCAGGCGCCCATCAGCGCGGTGGCGAACGTGTAGTGCGCCGTCTTGTAAGGTCCGGGGGCGATCTGCTGCATCATGTAGATCATGTGGCCGACGGCCCCGATCCCCCAGCCGAGCTGCTCGATGGTGATGATCGCGGTGATGAGCGCCATGTTGGTCGGCATCGACTGCGACAGGAAGAGGAACGTCACGTTGGGGACGTTGATGCAGATGCAGAGGAAAAGGAGGGTCTTGCGCAGGCCCGCCTTCGACACGATCCAGCCGCCGATGAGCGAGCCGACGATGAACGCGCCCGTCCCGAAGGTCCCGTAGGCGGTGGCCACGGCCTCGTTCGAGAGCCCGAGGCCGTGGTTGGCGCGCGTGTCGATCAGGAACAGCGGCCCCATCTTGTCGAGCAGGCCGTAGGCCGAGCGGTAGAGGAAAGCGAAGGCGATGAGCTTCACGATGTCCTTCTTCTGGAAGAAGGTGGCCAGCGCGTCGCCGAACGTCTTCATCGCGTCGCCGAAGCTCTTGGGGGCTTCGTGCGCCTTGGCGCCGGGCGGAAGGATCCGGCTGTGCCAGAGCCCGGCCAGAAAGACGAACCCGCCCATCGCCAGCATGACGATCATCCAGGCGCTCGCGTAGCTCCCGGTGTTCTTCTCGAGGAGCCCGCTGACGCCGAGGAAGGGCCCCTTGGCGAGCAGCGCGCCGCCGTTCCAGCACATGCTCTGGAAGCCGAGGTACTTGGCCTGCTCGCCGGGCGACAGCGTCGTGACGTACACGCCGTCGGTCCCGATGTCCTGCGTCGCGCCCAGGATGGCGGTGATCGCCATCAGCGTCAGGACCGGGCCGGTCCAGCCACCGGCCGGCACCCGCAGGCCCAGCGCCACGCCGACCAGCGCCGCCCCGATGGCGAACTGCATGAGGACGACGAAGAACTTCTTCGTCTTGTAGAGCTCCAGCGCGGGCGCCCAGAGGAACTTGAAGGTGTAGGGGAAGCCGAGGAGCGACGACCAGAACGCGGCCTTGTCGTTCTCCATCCCCATGTTGCGGAACATGATGTTCGCGAGGGTACCCACCGCGATGTAGATGAGCCCCATGACCAGGTAGCTGGAGGGGACCCACAAGAAAGGATTCTTGTAGGAAGGGGTCGCGCCTTCGGTCTGGAACGCCGCGCCCGGGGCGTCGCCGGTCATCGGGATGGATGGGGGCATGGGGCGCATCCTAGTCGTAGGGGCCGCTGCGGAGGTGAAAAAAAGCCAATTCCGCGATCGGCGTCGACCTTCCGCGGTAACGTGCCGCGGATGTCGATTGCGGCAGAGCTTCCCGAGGTCGCCCGCGTGCGCGTCATCTACGGCGACACCGACCAGATGGGGATGGTCTATTACGGCAACTACCTCCGTTACTTCGAGATCGCGCGCAACGAGTTCCTGCGCCGCATCGGCGCCCCCTACCGCGCGTTCGAGGAGACGCACGGGCTGCGGCTGCCGGTCGTCGAGGCGACCGTGAGCTACCGGCGGCCGGCGCGCTACGATGACGAGCTCGGCATCCACGCCGCCGTCCCCGAGGTGGGCGGCGCCTCGGCGCGCTTCGAGTACCTCATCCGCCGGATCTCCGACGGCGAGGCGCTGGCCTCGGGGCACACCGTGCACGCCTGCATCGACACGCGCGGGAAGGTCGCGCGGCTCCCCGCGGAGCTGCGCGGCCTGTTGAGCAGAGGCCTCTAGCGGAGCAGCGCCACCGCCGCCGCCGGCTCGAGGGCCCGGAAGGTGAAGGACTCGGTGATGAAGAGCTCGACCGTCTCGCGGTCGTGCGCGGCGTAGCCGACCGAGAGGTCCTGGCCGACGTGCAGCTCGTAGTCGCCGCCGCGCAGCGAGAGCAGCACGCCCCCCTCGATGGCCGGCGCGCGCACCAGCGGTCCGTCCAGCACCTGCTGCGTGAGGCGCTTGGCCAGCGGGTAGCCGTCCTCGGCGGCGGCCAGCACCTGCGCGTAGATCGGGGCCGCCAGCGCCAGCGCGTAGGGGCCGCTCACGCCCGCCTGGCGCAGCGTCTCGCGCGCGGCCAGGATGGCCCCGGGCAGCTCGCGCACGTCGGCGGGGAGCTTGTGCGGCTTGTGCGGGCTGGCGGGGATGATCCCCTTGATGCCGGCGGCCACCAGGCCGTTGAAGATCGCCGCGTCCTCGGCGTCGGCCGCCTTCTCGGCGGCAGCCACCACGCTGGTCAGATCGGGATCGGTCGCCCCGCGCGCGACGGCGTCGAGCTCGGCCAGCGACACCTTCATCGGGACGCGCACCTCGACGAGCGGCTGCGCGCGCCGGATGCCGATCTGCACGTCGGGGGAGGTGCCGCAGGGATCGACGCGCCCGGTGTTGACCGCCGCCAGCTGCCAGCCGTGCGGGCCCTTGAAGTCGACCAGGCGCCGTCCGGCCAGGTTCAGCTTGAGGACGCGCGCCGCCTCGGCGTCGACCGCGGCCAGCGCTTCGGGGGTGATGGGGGCGTGGCTTCGCTTCAGCAGATCGGCGGCCATCAGCGGTTCCTCAGGCTTCCGATGCCGAGGGAGGGTGATCCCGCCGCCGACGTCGCCCCACCCGCGGACGCCCCGCCGGCGGCCGCCTGGGCCGCCTTCTTGGCTTCCTCGATCTCGGTGATCTCCCCCTCCGCGAACAGGTAGGTGTGGGTCACCTCGTCGATCTTGGCGTCGCGCCGGCGCAGCCACTCGAGCGTCATCATGGCGTGCTCGGCCTCCTCGTTGCGGTTGTGGATCATGATGGCGCGCAGCGCCTCGTCCTTCGTGGCGTCGGCGCGCTGCTGGTACCAGTCGATGGCCTCCAGCTCCTCCATCAGCGACACGATCGCGCGGTGGAAGTCCTTGGTCGACTCGGGCAAGAGCTCTGGCGGCTCGTGGTATCCCTCGTGGCTCATGCGCGGAATATAGCCAACGGATGAGCCTCGGCCAGTGGACATTTGGTCGCCCGTGATCACGTTCCGACGATGACCCGCGTGACGGATTCGTTGGACAACGGGCGCGTCAGCTTCGGCGACCGCGAGGAGATCGAGATGGCCACCGCGGTGGACCCGGTGTGCGGCCGCGAGCTGCGGCGCGCCGACGCCGTGGCGGCCGTCGACCATCACGGCACCGTCTACTTCTTCTGCTCGGAGGCCTGTCACGAGCAGTTCGTCGCCGACCCGACGCTGTTCGTGGCCGGCAACGCGGCCGGCGCCTCCGAGGGCTGAGGGCGCCCGGCGCTCTACTTCTTTTCGGGCGCCTCGCCCGGCTGCGCGCGCAGCGAGACGGAGTTGATGCAGTAGCGCAGGCCGGTCGGCCCCGGGCCGTCGTCGAACACGTGCCCGAGGTGGCCGCCGCAACGCCGGCAGGTCACCTCCGTGCGCAGCATGCCGTGCGAGGCGTCGGTCTCGGTGGCCACCGCCTGCGGGCCCACCGGCGCGGTGAAGCTGGGCCACCCGGTCCCCGAATCGAACTTGGCGTCCGAGGAGAACAGCTCGGCGCCGCAGCCGGCGCAGAGGTACGCGGCGTCCTCGTGCGCGTTCCAGTACGCCCCAGTGAAGGCGCGCTCGGTCCCCTTGCGGCGCAGCACCTGGTACTGCTCGGGGGTCAGCGAGGCCCGCCACTGGGCGTCGGTCTTCTCGATCCGCTCACCTTCGGGCTTGTCGCCGTCGTCGGTCGCGCTCATCCGCGCAGTATATCCTGCTATGCTGCCGCCGCTTTGGCATCCGACCGCGTCCTCGTCACCGTCACCGGGCCCGATCGCACGGGCGTCACCGCCACCCTGACCGGCATCCTCGCGCAGCAAGGCGCCACCCTGCACGACATCGAGCAGGTCGTGGTGCAGGGCCAGCTCACGCTCTGCTTGCTGGTCGGCGTCCCCGAGACGCGCGACGTGCTCAAGGAGCTGCTGTTCACCGCCAAGCAGCTGGGGATGGAGCTCGACTTCAAGCCGGTTCCCGCCGACGCGACGCCGGCCCCCGAGGTCGAGGGCCGCCGCTACGTCATCACCGCCATCGGCCCGACGCTGGGGGCGGCGCACCTGCACGCCATCGCCACCGCGCTGGCCGCCGAGAAGGCCAACATCGAGAAGATCGGCCGGCTGTCGGAGAACACGCTCGCCTCCGTCGAGATCCACGCGCAGCTGCCGCCGGACCGCGACAGCGAGGTGCTCAAGCGGACGCTGCTCAACGTGGCCACCAGCGCCGGCTTCGATGTCTCGCTGCAGCCGGAGAGCCTGTTCCGGCGCTCGAAGCGGCTGGTGGTCCTGGACATGGACTCGACGCTGATCCGGATCGAGGTGATCGACGAGCTGGCGCGCGCCGCCGGTGTCGGCCCGGAGGTCGCGCGCATCACCGAGCGCGCCATGCAGGGCGAGATGGACTACGACGAGTCGCTGCGCCAGCGCGTGGGCCTGCTGGCCGGCCTCGACGTCAAGGTGCTCGACCAGATCGCCTCCGATCTGCCGCTGACCGAGGGCGCCGAGACGATGGTCCGGGTCCTCAAGCGGCTCGGATACAAGATCGCCGTCATCAGCGGCGGCTTCTCGCGCGCCGCCGAGGCGCTCAAGCGCCGGCTCGAGCTGGACTACGCCTACTCCAACAACCTGGAGATCTCGGGGGGCAAGCTGACCGGCCGGGTCGTGGGCCCCATCGTGAACGGGCAGCGCAAAGCGGAGCTGCTCGAGACCATCGCCCAGGCCGAGGGAGTGCTCCTGGACCAGGTGATCGCCGTCGGCGACGGCGCCAACGACGCCCTGATGCTCGAGCGCGCCGGCCTGGGGATCGCCTTCCACGCCAAGGCCAAGCTGCGCGAGCGGGCCGACACCAGCATCTCGGGCGCCGGCCTCGACGCCATCCTCTACCTGCTGGGGATCTCGGCGCGCGAGCTGCAGGAGGTCGAATAAGGCGGGACCTCCCCCCGGTTTCCCCGTCCGGGTGTTTCGCGCCGAAACGCCTTGACGGGTAAACTCGGCGGGCATAAGCATGCGCCCGTAGCTCAGCTGGATAGAGCAGCGGCCTTCTAAGCCGCGGGTCGCAGGTTCGACTCCTGCCGGGCGCGCCGTCAGAAAAACAGAATAACGTGGTGGGTGTAGCTCAATTGGTAGAGCGCCAGACTGTGGCTCTGGATGTTGCGGGTTCAATCCCCGTCACTCACCCCACGAAGCACCTCGCGAAGGACCCTGCGCTTCCTCGACCGCGGTAGAGTGGTTCACGTGGCTTCAGAGGCACGAGACGCGGACCAGGTCGACGAGCCCGAACAGGTCGATACCTCGCTCATCGACGCGATGCTACGGCTCACGCCAGAGGAACGCCTGCGGCAAAACGACCGGATGTTGAAGACCATCCAGGAGCTGCGAGATGCCTTCGCCGCCCAGCGATCTGACGACCCTTCTCGGTAGGTTGGCGGCCACCGGCGCCGACTTCGTCCTCGTCGGCGGACTGGCCGCCGTCGCGCAGGGCGCCACGCTGACGACCCAGGACATCGACATCGTCCATCGTCGGACACCCGAAAACGTCGACAAGCTCCTGGCGTTCCTGAGCGCAATCAACGCCACCTACCGCGAACGTCCGGAGGCGGCGATCCTTCCCTCGCGCGGGGCTCTCCTCGGCGCGGGTCACAACCTCCTCATGACCGATCTGGGCCCTCTCGACCTCCTGGGAGCGATCGAGGGGGGCCGCGACTACGACCAGCTCCTCGGACACGCCATCACCGTCCAGGTAGGCGATCACCCCGTGCATGTGCTCGGCATCGAGACGCTCGCCGAATTGAAGCGGAGCGCGACCTCGGCCAAGGACAGAAGGACGCTGGCCATCCTCGAGGAGACCATTCGTCGACGTCCCCGCTGACGGCCCGTCGCCTGCCGGCGCCGCCGTCGCTAGACTGCGCCCATGGCGCTCGACGATCGTTTCAAGGCCGCCGGCCTGCTGCTGCTCTCGAACAGCTTCATGACCATCGCCTGGTACGGGCACCTGCGGTTCAAGAAGGCGCCGCTCATCATCGCCATCCTGGCCAGCTGGGGGATAGCCTTCTTCGAGTACACGCTGCAGGTCCCCGCGAACCGGATCGGCTACCGGATGCTCTCCGGCTACCAGCTGAAGATCATGCAGGAGGCGATCACGCTGGTGGTGTTCATGATCTTCGCCGCGCTCTGGCTGGGCGAAGGGCTGCAGCCACGGTACCTGATCTCGTTCGCCCTCATCCTGGCGGCCGTCGTGGTGGCCTTTCGCTGACAGGGCGGCTCAGCCGGCCGGGCAAGCGCTCCAGGGGAACTGGCGGATCACCGCCCATCCTCGGGCGTCCAGCCGCTGCACGTCGAAGCCTCCGTCCGGGCGATCCACGATCCGCCATCGGCCGCTGCGCGCGGTGATGCGTGGGAGCCTGCCCGGGATGCCCTCGTCCGCCTCCGGGCTCCAGCGGCGACCGCCGTCGCGGCTTCGATACAGCACGATCGCGCGCCGCCGCCGGTTGCCGTGCGGATCGGTGGGCCGCACCCAGGCGTAGAGGCCGGCGCTCCCGTCGCCGGCGGCCGCCAGCAGCTCCGCTGGTCCGTCGAGGATCGTGCGGACCGCCCAGACGAAGGGCGCCGCACCCCGCGCGGGCACCAGAAAAAAGGGATCGATCGCCGGCCCCTCCGCGGTGTGCACCCCCGCTGCCCATAGCGCCCCGCGATCTTCCGCGCGAAGATGAGCTGGCTTCCTTCCAGCGCCGGCCCGCGCGGCTCCCAGCTCTGTCCCCCGTCGGTCGAGACGAAGATCTGCGCCGCCGGCAGGCTGGGCGCCGCGCCGCACCCGCGAACCTCGCCGAACAGGTACAGCGCCGCGCCCGCGACGATCCCCCGCGCCCGGATGGAGTCGCCGGCGGCCGCCCCGGGCGTCGCATGAGCGAACCCGCCCGCCACCAGGACGAGCGCCGCGGCGCCACGAAGAGCTCGCAAGCTCGCATCATGGCGCGAAACCGAACCCGGCGCCGCGATCGAGCAGGCGGCGGCCTCGGGTAGACTTCGCCCGTGGCGTCAGACCAACGAGCTCCGACCGATCAAACACCGCGCGGCCGGCCGCGCGTGCTGGTGAACTTCGCGACCTCCGTGGACGGCAAGATCAACCCGGCCCCGGGCCTGCGCCACGGCAAGTTCATGATGTCGCGCCACCGCGAGGACTTCCGCCGCATGGTCGCCCTGCGCGCCGAGGCCGACGCCGTCCTCATCGGCGCCTCCAACCTCCGCGCCGACAACCCCGACCTGGCCATCCCCGCCGACGAGCGTGCCGCCCGCCGCGCGCGCGGCGCCGCCGAGCCGCTCCGCATCGTGCTGACCACCAACGGCGACGGGATCTCCGCCGACAGTCGGATGTTCGATCCCGCACTGGGCGGCGCCGCGATCGTCCTCCACGCGCTGGCCATGTCGTCCGAGACCCGCGCGCGCCTCGGCGCCGTCGCCGAGCTGGTTCAGTTCGCGGGAGAGCGCGTCGCCGTCCGCGACGTCCTCACCTGGCTCCACGGCCGCGGCGTCCGGACGCTCCTGTGCGAGGGCGGCGGTGCCCTGGTCGCCCAGCTCTTCGCCGTGCGGGCCGTCGACGCGCTGTACCTGACGCTGGTCCCGCGCGTCCTGGGCGGCGCGCGCGCCCCCACCCTGGCCGACGGCCCCGGCTTCGCCCCCGATGAGATCCCCGACCCGACGCTCGCCTCGCTGGAGCGCGTCGGCGACGAGCTGTACCTGCGCTACGAGTTCAGCTGGAGCTGAAGCGCGCCGGCGGCGCGTTCCGGCAACCTCAACCGGCGCGGCGGGCGCCGTCGCAGATCTGACTCGCTTCCCGAGGACCGGTTCAAGGCGGGTTGGGGGAACAAGCGACCCGCGCGAGCGTTGCCTACTGAAGCGATGCGGGATAGCGTGATTGGCTTGAACAAGCTCTTAAAGTTGTTGGTGAGCGTGGGGGTCGCGGCCGTTTGCGCGATGGGTTGCGGTTCGGCGACGCTGATGCGTGACGGCGGATCGGACGCCGGCGGCAGCGGGACGGGCGGGCACGGCGGTCAGGGCGGAACGGCGGGCCTCGCGCAGACCGGAATGGGCGGCGTCGCCGGTGGCGGCGGCAAGGCTGCGACGGGCGGAAGCGCGGGCGGAACGGTCGGCACCGGCGGCATGGCCGGCACCGGCGGCATGGCCGGCGCCGGCGGCGGCGCGGGCTCCGCCGGCGGATCCTGCGGCAGCCAGGTCGGCATGAGCTGCGGCTCGACCTGCGCGCCCGGGACATACACCTGCAGCGCGGGAACGCTGACCTGCTCGGCCACCAACGCGCCGCCCGGCATGACCTGCGGCACCGGCCAGGTCTGCGACGGCAGTGGCAGCTGCAAGTCTTGCAGCGCGGGCGGCAGCTGCGGGACGATGTGCAAGCCGGGCACCTACGATTGCAGCTCCGGCACGCAGGTCTGCAAGCAGTCGAACGCCGCGCCGGGGACCAACTGCGGCTCCGGCATGGTCTGCGACGGCAACGGGGGCTGCGCCGCCTGCGCGAGCGGCGCCTCCTGCGGCTCGGCCTGCAACCCCGGAACCTTCGACTGCAGCGGCGGCTCGGCGGTCTGCACGGGTCAGGTCAAGAAGTCGGTGGGCTCGTCGTGCGGGTCGAACCTCTACTGCGACAGCAGCGGCAACTGCAACTCGTGCTCGCCGAACACCGCGTGCGGGTCGACCTGCGCGCCGGGGACGTACAGCTGCACGACGGGGGTACCGGTCTGCAACGCGACGAACGCATCAGCGGGGACGTCGTGCGGCTCGAACATGGCCTGCGACGGCGGCGGAAACTGCGTCAACAAGACTGCCAACGGCGGCTCGTGCACCAACAGCCAGCTCTGCCAGAGCGGGAACTGCGCCACGAGCGGGTCGACGGGCATCTGCTGCCCCACGGGTCAGGTCGACTGCAACGGGTCCTGCGCGAACCTTCAGACCGATTCGAACAACTGCGGGTCGTGCGCCTATGGCTGCGGCTCGAACGGGCTGTCGTGTGTCGCCGGCGTGTGCAGTTGCACCACGAACACACAGAACGGAACGATTTGCTTTCGGCCGGGCCAGACGCGAGGGACCTGCTGGGCGGGCGCGTGCGTCCTTCCTCAATACTTCGCCGGGTGCAACACCGCGGCGGACTGCGTCCCGGGAGGCTGCACCGGACCGGGCGGCTACTGCCTCGGAACGATCGACGTGGCGGGCCAAGTCAGTTGCACCGCCAACACCGGCTCATACGTGGCCTGCCCCACCTCGCAGGGCTGTGGGAGCGGGAATGGGATCGTCAGCTGCGGAAGCGGCAGTCCCGGTGTGACTTACTGCGACGGGCCGAGCGATTGCGGTGCGAGCGGCGACTGCTGCGGCAATTCTGTTTGCTACACGCGAACGCAGGCTGGCGTGGTCGGGTCGGGGTGCCCCTCTCTCGGGCCCGGCAACCAGTTGGGGGTCTTCTGCGATCCACTGAACCCGACGACGACCTGCCCGGCGGGCAAGTCCTGCACAGCCTCTTTCAGCGGCGCCCAGGCCAGTTTCGGTTGTCAGTGAGCTGAGCCTGGCGCCCCCTGCGATGGCGGCGCCAGAACCATCGTGGCGACCACGACGTGCTCGAGCAGCGCGAGACGGAACGTCGCCGAGCACGGCCGATGGTCCCGGCGGCGGGAACCTGGCTCTATCGACGCCGAGCCCGCTCGTCAGTCGCGGTTCCGGCGACGGAAGCGACGGCTCGAGTCCTGACGCGAGACTCGGCTACTCGATGAAGTAGACGTCGTCGATCCAGATGTCGGTCATCGTGGGAGCGCCGGCGTCCGGGGCGATGTTCCGCTGGGCCTGCCAGTTGATGCCGTAGACCTGGGTCGGGATCCACTGCGCGCGCTGGTAACCCCACGACGGATCGATGGCGATGCCGTCGGACGGCGCGACGCCGCCGTCGCCGCCGGCGTCCAGCACCACGGTGAACTGCTGCCAGCTGGTGGTGAACTTCAGGTTCTGGGCGTAGCTGTTGTAGCAGAGCGAGGTATCCGAGCTGCCGCCGGTGCAGACCTCGCCACGCGGGTCGGTGTCCGTATCGGGCAGCTGGACCTTGACCGGCATGTAGCCCAGCGTCGGGTCCGGCGTCGTCGTCATCCCCCAGAACGTGAAGGCCTTGTAGCGGCTGATGTCGAAGGGGATGGTGGTCTTGGGCGGGCCCGCATCGACCACGTTGCTGACTGGAACCCCCGCGTCGTCGGGCTGCTGGGCGAACTCGAAACCGACGCCGCAGGTGTCGTAGAGGCCGTTCAGCACACAGGTCTGGCGGGCCGCATGGGCGCTGGTCTTGCCGCACAACGTGGTCGTGGGCGTCGGCAGCTCGCTGAAAACGAATGACATGTACGGCGGGGTCGACTTGTCGATTCCCGCGTCGGGGTAGTAGCTCGCGCCGCTGTTGTACCAGTAGCCAGGCGTCAGGGGCGCCGCGATGCCCATGGAGAGCTGGATCGGCCCGTGGGTCGTCGTCTCCATGTCGTCGATGAGGACGTAGCTGGAGGTCGCCGCGCCTGCGGAACACCCGGCGTCGGGGAGCGGCGTCGAGCCGCCCTTCCCACTGTTACCGCCGCTGCCGCTCTTGCCCGAGGTACCCGCCTGGCCACTGCCCCCGGTGCCACTCGACTGGCCCGGGCTGCTGGAGCAGGCGGCCAACCCGACAAGGAAGGTCAGGCCCAAGATCGAACCACCCGAGCAAAGAAGCTGCTTGCGCATCGCTACACCCCTATTCCGCTGCAAAAGCGAGCCTATCAAAAGTCCGGGCCGAGCGCCGATCGTCGGAGCAACCCGTCCTCCCCGGCGGCCCGTGGCGCCAGGGAGGACGGCGCGTGCGTTATTTGATGGTGATGTTGAAGTCCGTCGTCTTCCAGGTGCCGGTGTCGTAGACCTCGAAGCCGGTCTGAACGCCGAGCAGGTACGAGTTGTTCGACAGCCCAGCATAGCTGTGGCTGACCGCGTCCTGGAAGAAGGGCAGCAAGTCGATACTGGATGTGCTGGTCGCCCCCGGCGACGCCACCCAGTAGCTGACCACCTGTTGCCCCGTTCCGTTATCGCTGGCCGTGTACGCCGTCTTCCCCATGAAGGTGTTATTCGTCGTGCTGCCGAGCGGCATCTTGCCCGTGTTGCCGATCCAGACCATCAGCTCGGTCTGTGGCTTTGCAGGGTTTGCGGCGTTGCCGAACCAGACGTCGTAGACGGCGTCGCCCGTGCCGCCCATCGAGAAGGACCAGCTACTCACGACCGACGTGAGCTTGTTGGTTCCGCCAATCGTCTTTCCGCCTTTGTACGGCCCATAGAACTGGCCGCCGACTTCGCCGGGACCCCATCCGGCGATGACGGCGGGGAACTCGGCCGGACTGTTGTTCGACGAGCCCGCGTTCGCCTTGTAGGTGAACCCGACGCCGTCGCTGGTCGCCATCACCTGCATCGACATCGGCGAGGTGAGCCCGCTCATGGCGAACGGGGCGCTCTGGATGGCGTAGCCATTGATGCCGTTCACGGCCTGAGCCAGCTGGTTGGTCCAGGCCGGTCCGTAGGCAGACGACGCGGGAACGACGGGGTTTGGCGCTGCCATCAGCGGCACGACCTTCGTGATGCAGAAGTCGTACTGACGCGAGCTGACGTCCGGGGGGATCGTGAGCTTGAAGTCCGTCAGCACCGTCGGATCGACGGTGTTTTGCGTCGTGCTGTTGGCAAGCAGCGAATCCGAGAAGAGCGCGTTGTAGGTCACCGAGCTTCCCGCGACGCCGGGGACGGTCACGCCCGGGGCATCCCCGTTGCTGAGCACGTTCTTCGTCGTCGGATACTCGATGTAAAGGACCGAGCCACCGCTGCCCTTTCCGCTTGATCCCGAGGTCAGCGTGACTGCGAAGCCGACGATGTTGCTCGCGTTCCACGAGCCGGGAGTCGCGCTGTCGCCGGGCGGTCCCGAGTTGACCTTGAAGCCCATGAGGGCGGTGCCGCCCGAGGCGATCGTCCCGCTCAAGCACATTCCGCCCGACGAGGCGTTCCACGGAATGGCGCCCGTCTTGTTGCAGGCGTTGCTCGTGTCGGAGGTGTAGCAGTACCAGGCGCCCTGGATGCCCCACTGGTTGCCACAGATGTAACCCGAGGCGTCCTCGTTGATCGTGCTGGTGCTGGTGTTCGAGCAGTTGCCCCCGGCGCCGCCGCTGCCGGTGGTGCCGCCGGTGCTGGTGCCGCCCGAGCCCGTGTTCCCGCCCTTGGCGCCGCCCGAGCCGGTGTTGCCGCCGGTCGACGTGCCGCCCGAGCCGGTGTTGCCGCCGGTCGACGTGCCGCCCGAGCCGGTGTTCCCGCCGCTCGACGTGCCGCCCGAGCCGGTGTTGCCACCGCTCGACGAGCCGCCCGAGCCGGTGTTGCCACCCGTCGAGACGTTGCCGCCCGAACCGGTGTTGCCGCCGCTCGAAGAGCCGCCGTTGCCGGTGTTGCCGCCGCTCGACGAACCGCCCGAGCCGGTGTTCCCGCCCTTGGCGCTGTTGCCACCGGAGCCGGTGCTGCCGCCGTTGCCGGTGCTGCCGCCCGAGCCGTTGCTGCCCCCCGAGCCGCCGCTGGTCGCGGGCGACGCGCAGGACATGAGGCTGGCGGCCGCCAAGAAGATCAGGGGCGAAAACGAGGTCAGGCGAGGCCGAAGATATGGGTGCCGAGTCATGGACCGCTCCTTTTGTCGCTGGGGGGGGCTCGCGCGGGTCGCGGGCCTAGCGGGCAGTAAGGGGGCAACTTATACCCCACCGGGGCGGACAGGGAAAAGGAAAGTAACCGACCTCCCAGGCGTCCCGTGCGGTTCGTCCTTGGCATCGCGACGCCCCGCGCGGTAGTCCATTGTCCTGTCGACGATGGGAACCCTCCCCGCCGCCCTCTTCGTGGCGATGCTCCAGGCCCAGGTGGGCGCCACGCCCAATGGGGGCCTCGCGCCCGCGCCTGGCGATGAACCGACCGTGACCCCGGCCCCAACGCCGGCCGAGGCGGCGGACGCCGGCACGCCGCCGGCCGTAAAACCGCCGGCGCTGGTCCACTTCGTCCCCGCGGTCTACCCGCCAGACGCGGAGGCCGCCGGCATCACGGGCGCGGTCACCTTCTCGATCGTGATCGACGAGAAGGGGGACGTGGGCACCATCAAGGTGCTCGATCCGGGGCCGCACCCGGGCTTCGCGCCGGCCGCGGAGGCGGCGGTCAAGCAGTTCAAGTTCTCGCCCGCCGAGATCGACGGCAAGCCAGCAGCCGTCGAGATCGAGTACCGCTACGAGTTCGTGATCAAGAAGGCGCCGCCCCCGCCGCCGCCGACAGAGAAGCCGGTCTCGCTCATCGGCCGGGTCATCGAGCGCGGCACGCGCGAGCCGGTGATCGCGGCCAGCGTGGAGGCGGCCGACGCCACTGCGGAGACCGACAACGACGGCCGCTTCACGCTGCGCGGGCTGCCGGTGGGGCCGGTCAAGGTCCGTATCGTCTCGTCCGCCCACCACAACCTGGCCGTCGACGAGATCATCGAGGCGGGCAAGGTCAAGGAGGTGGAGTACCGGATGAACCGCAAGCGCTACGGCGCGTTCGAGTCGGTCGTCCGCGGCGCCCGCGAGCGCAAGGAGGTCGCGGTCCACGAGGTGTCGGTGCAGGAGCTCACCACCGTCCCCGGCACGCAGGGCGACGTGCTCAAGGTGATCCAGGACTTCCCGGGCGTGGCGCGCGCCCCGTTCGGGCTGGGGATCCTCATCGTGCGCGGCTCGGCGCCGCAGGACACCGTCGTCTACATGGACGGGGTCCAGATCCCGCTCCTGTTCCACTTCCTGGCGCTGACCGCGGTGGTGAACTCCGACGTCATCTCGGGCCTCGACTTCTTCCCCGGCAACTTCTCGGCCTACTACGGCAACGCGATGGGCGGCGCCGTCGAGATCCACACCCGCGACCCCAAGCACGAGTGGCACGGCGCCGGGCACGTCGATCTCTACGACGGCGCGGCGATGGTCGAGGGGCCGCTGGGCGACGGCAGCTTCTTCGCCTCGGTGCGCCGCAGCTGGGTCGACGAGGTCCTGAAGCTGGCCGTGCCGCACGGGCTCACGGTGGCGCCCGTCTTCTACGACTACCAGCTCAAATTCGTACAGCCGCTGACGATCGGCAAGCTGACGCTGTTCGCCTTCGGCTCCAGCGACCAGCTGGACGTCCTCGACTCCAACACGGCGCGGGTGTTCTCGTTCGACAGCGAGATCCAGTTCCACCGCCTGGCCGCCAGCTGGAAGGCCAGCTTCGGGAGCCACTGGCGGAACGACCTGACGCTGTCGCTGGGCGTCGACGACAACGTCACCCAGGCGGTCAACTCGATCAAGGTCGACGTTACCACCTGGTCGGCCAACCTGCGCGACACCGCCACCTACCAGCCCTCGGAGCGCCTCACCGTCCAGCTGGGGACCGACTCGTACCTGCGCCACTTCAACTACGACCTGCTCCTGCCGCCCTTCGGGCAGGAGGGCGCGGCCTTCATGCTGCCCGGCGGCCTGGCCGCCAACCCGCCGAAGAACGAGGTCGCCAGCGGCAACTTCGCGCAGCCGGGCTTCTTCGCCTACGCGGACGTCGCGGTCGCGCCGCGCCTGCGGATCCAGCCCGGGCTGCGCCTCGACGGCAACAGCTTCATCAAGAGCGGCAGCTCGTTCTGGCTCGATCCGCGCCTGTCGGTCTTCTTCACGGCCAGCCCGAAGACCGTCCTCAAGGCCGCCGTGGGCCTCTACTCGCAGGCGCCCCAGCCTCAGGACTTCACCACCACCTTCGGCAATCCCAACCTCACCTACCAGCGTTCGTTCCAGTACAGCGTCGGCATCGACCAGAAGCTCCCCTACGACGTCGGCCTCGAGGTGACGGCCTACGACAAGTTCCTCTACCAGCTGGTCACGCCCACGGACGCGCTCGACGCCATGGGGCAACCGCTCAAGGAGTCGAACCTCGGCAAGGGGCGCTCGTACGGGATCGAGATGCTGCTCCGCCGGCAGATCATGAAGGGCTTCTACGGCTGGGTCGCCTACACGCTGTCCCGCACCACGCGCCTCGACGATCCGACGCTGATGGACGGCGGCTACCACCTCTACGACTTCGACCAGACGCACATCCTCACGGTGATCGCCTCGTATCAGACCGAGCACAACTGGACCTTCGGGACGCGCTTGCGCTACACGAGCGGCGATCCCTACACCCCGTTCGTGAACGGGATCTTCAACGCCAACAACGCCTCGTACGAGTGCATCACGGGGAACCCCGACACCGCGCGCGCCCCGCCGTTCTTCCAGGCCGACGTCCGCGTCGATCGCCGCTGGGTCTACGACAAGTGGACCTTCACCGGTTACCTCGACGTGCAGAACGTCACCAACCGCCAGAACCCCGAGGCGCTGTTCCCGAACTACAATTGCCAGGGGTACTCGACCTTGACGGGGCTCCCCATCTTTCCCAGCATCGGCCTGAGGGCGGAGTTTTGAGGTTCCACCGGACGACATCGCGGCCAGTCCCAGGCCGTTCGCCCATGCTGCTGGCGGCGGCGCTCGCCGCGCTGGGCGCGGCCGCCTGCGTGTCGGGGTTCGACCGCAACGACCAGACGGTCAACAGCCTGCGCATCCTCGGCGCGGCGGCCCACGTCGCCGACACCAGCTCGGACTGCGTCACCAACGGCAACTGCGTCGACTGGGCAGACGCCGAAGCGGGCGACACGGTGACCTTCCAGGCGCTGGTGGCGAACCCCACCAACTTCCCCGTCGTGATGGTGACCTGGGTGACCTGCCTGCCCTCGACGAACAACACGGTCACCCCCTGCACCAGCGAGGCGGTGCTGCGCAACCCGGCCGACCTCATCATGATGGCAAAGGATCCTTCGACCGGCGTCATCCAGCTGGGCGTTGGCGAGACGATCCAGTTCACGGTCCCCCAGGAGGTCAGCTATCTGACGCAGCAGCTGATCACCAGGGCCGAGGACCCGACGATGCTGGCCGCCCAGTGTTCGCTGTTCATCGAGGCGCCGGTCATCATCATCGCCCAGGGAGGCGACGGCACGACCGTCACCTCGACCGTCACCGCGCTCAAGTACCTGCGCCTTTCCCCGTGGAGCCAGATCGGGCCCACGGACATGAGCAACCCGGCGCTGCAGCACTACGTCCGCAACTTCAATCCCTCCATCTCGGCGCTCAACATCCCCAACGACGACACCGCCTGCCTCGGCCAGACGCTGGTGCAGAGCTGCACCACCGACGCCGACTGCAGCACCGGAGGCCCCTGCTCATCCGACGGCTGGTGCCCGCCGGCGGCGATGTTCCCGGCCGGGACCTCGACCGTCTGCGGTCAGATCCCCGACGGGGACATCCAGACGTATTACTACTGCGGCATGGACGGGGTCGATGGGAGCGAGATGGAGTACCCCAGCATCACCTGGTACGAGACCGCCGGCACCGAGGCGGGCGTCGCCAACAAGAACACCGCGGGGACGCCCGACCTGGCGGCCCGCACGTTCCAGGTCATCACGCGGCCCACGGGTCCCTTCACGCTCTACGGCGTCGTGCGGGACGGACGGGACGGCGAGAACTGGATCGCGCAAGCTTTCCAGTGAGCCGGCCGGCACCGCGCCCGCAATCGAAAGGAAACCGAACGAGATGATCGTCCAAAAACTGCTCTCCATCGTGAACCTGGGCGCGGCCTGGGTCCTTTGGCTCCTGATCGTGCTGTCGGTGGTCTCCGTGGGGATCATGATCGAACGCGGCGGCTTCTACCTCGGCCGGCGGCTCCCCAACCCCGGCGCGCTCGCCGGCTGGCTGCTGGGGGGTGACTTCAAGAAGGCGCGCGAGGCGATCGGCGACCGCGAGGGGATCGAGGCCGACGTGGTGCGCGCCGCGCTGGGCCAGGCCGATCAGGGGGCCGACACCGTGGCCAAGGTGGTCGACGCCGAGATCAAGAAGTCCCGGCTCGAGTACGAGGCGCGGCTGGCGTTTCTGGCCACGCTGGGGAACAACGCGCCGTTCATCGGCCTCTTCGGCACCGTCCTGGGGATCATCCGCGCCTTCGGCGATCTGGCGAAGAACCCCAGCGCGGCCGGCGCCAGCTCGGTCATGTCCGGGATCTCCGAGGCTCTCATCGCCACCGCGGTCGGCCTGCTCGTCGCGCTGCCCGCCGTCGTCGCCTACAACATCTTCCAGCGCGCCCTGCGCCGGGCCTCGCAGCGGGCCGCCTACTTCGGGGATCTGCTCGAGGCGCGCCTGCGGGGGCGTGACGTCAAGAGCGAGGCGGCGTAGATGGCCTCCGTCTCCGACGGCGATTCGGACGGCGAAGAAGGGGGGATGATCAGCGGGATCAACGTGACCCCGCTGGTGGACATCACGCTGGTCCTCCTCATCATCTTCATGGTGACCGCCACGTACATCGTCCGGCAGGCGATCCAGGTCGACCTGCCGCGCGCGGCGAACGCCGGCGAGGCCACCGGGACGACTCTGGCGGTGATCCTGACCAAGGACGGCGGCATCTACCTCAACGGTCAGAAGCGCGACGAGGCTGGGCTGCGCGACGCCGCCCGGGCCGCGCTGGCCAAGGACCAGGACACGCGGGTCATCATCAGCGCCGACAAGAACGCGCTGCACGGCTCGGTCGTGCACATCCTCGACCTCATCAAGGGCGAGGGGATCGCCAAGTTCGCGATCAACATCGAAAAGGAGCAATGAGGCGCATCCACCCGGTCGCCGGGTACTCGCTCTCGGCCGTGGCGCACCTGGGCCTGTTCGCCTGGGCCTGGTCGCTGCCTGCGCGCGCGAACCGTCCCAAGCAGGTCGACGTGCAGATCGTCGAGACGGTGAAGCCGCGTCCGGTCGAGCCGAAGCCGCCGCCCCCCGAGCCCCCCAAGCCGACCGAGCCCGTGAAGATGCGCCCGGCGCGCAGGGTCGCGCTCACCCCGCCGCCGCCCACGAACGCGCCGCCGCCCCCCGAGACGCCCCCGCCCGAGACGCCGCCGCCGACGACCACCACGGCCGCCCCGGGACCGGTGCACCTCGGCATCTCGCTGTCGTCGACCAGCGCGGGCGGAGGCTTCGCCGCGCCCGTCGGCAACAGCCTGGGCGGGCGGCCGGGCCCGCGCGCCGCGGCCGGCCCGGCCGCCGACGACATCGGCCCCGTCGCCCACGCCGCCGCGCTGACGGTGCAGCCAGAGCCCATCGACGTCTCCATCCCGCCCGGCGAGTACCCCAAGGAGGCGCAGGACTCGGGCTTCGAGGGGAGCGTGACCCTCAAGATCGTCATCGACGCCAACGGCCGCGTCCGCAAGGCGGTGGTGGTCAAGGACCCCGGCTATGGCCTGGGCGCCGCCGCGGTCAAGAGCGCGCTCCGCCACTTCAAGTTCAAGCCCGGCGAATTGAACGGCAAGGTCACCGCCACCGAGTGGACCTTCACCGTCACCTACGAGCTGCCGTAGCCCTCACACGCGCGTCGCGCGGAGGCGGAGAGCGTTGCCGACCACGGAGACCGAGGAGAGCGCCATCGCCGCCGCCGCGATCTCGGGCGTGAGCTGCAGCCGCCAGAGCGGATAGAGCACGCCGGCCGCGATCGGAACGCCGACCGCGTTGTAGACGAAGGCGAAGAAGAGGTTCTGCTTGATGTTCCGCAGCGTCGCCCGCGACAGGCGGCGCGCGCGCAGCAGGCCCGCCAGATCGCCCTTGAGCAGCGTGACCCCGGCGCTCTCCAGCGCCACGTCGGTGCCGGTCCCCATCGCGACACCGACGTCGGCGCGCGCCAGCGCAGGGGCGTCGTTGATCCCGTCGCCCGCCATCGCCACCACGCGCCCCGCCGCCTGCAGCCGCGCGACCGCCGCCGCCTTGTCCGCCGGCAGCACCTCGGCCTCGACCTCGTCGATGCCCAGCGCCCGCGCCACGCTCTCGGCCGTGGCGCGGCGGTCCCCGGTGAGCATCACGGTGCGCACGCCCTCGGCGCGGAGCGCGGCCAGCGCCGGCGCGGCGCTCGGCTTGATCGGATCGGCCAGCCCCAGCAAGCCGGCCAGCCGTCCGTCGACCGCCACGAAGGCGACCGTCTGACCGGCGGCCGCGAGCTCCTCGGCGCGCGCCGCCGCCGTGCCCGCGTCGAGCCCCAGCTCGGCGAGCAGCCGGGCGTTCCCCAGCGCGACGGCGCGGCCCTCGACGCGCCCGCGGACACCGCGGCCCGGCAGCGCCTCGACCGCCGTCGCCCCGCCCAGGGCGAGGCCGCGCGCGGCGGCCCCGCGCACCACCGCCGCCGCCAGCGGGTGCTCGCTGGCGCGCTCGAGCGAGGCGGCCAGCCGCAGCAGCGCGCCCTCGTCCTCGCCCTCGAGCGCGACGACGGTGGCCAACTCGGGCCGCCCCTCGGTGAGCGTGCCGGTCTTGTCGACGACCAGCGTGTCCACCGTGTGCAGCACCTCTAGCGCCTCGGCGTTCCGGAACAGCACGCCCGCCGACGCCGCCTTCCCGGTCGCCACCATGATCGACATCGGCGTGGCCAGACCCAGCGCGCAGGGGCAGGCGATGATGAGCACCGAGATCGCGGCCACCAGCGCGTGCGGCACCCGGGGCGCCGGTCCCGCCGCCGCCCAGACGGCGAAGGCGAGCACCGCCGCGCCGACGACCGCCGGAACGAACATCCGGGACACGACGTCGGCCACCCGCTGGATCGGCGCCCGGCTGCGCTGCGCCTCGCCGACCATGCGGACGATCTGGGCCAGCAGCGTCTCGCTCCCCACCCGCTCGGCCCGCATGACCAGCGCCCCGCTGCCGTTCAGCGTGGCGCCGACCAGCGAAGCGCCCGCGGCCTTGGCGGCCGGGGTCGGCTCGCCCGTGATCATCGACTCGTCGACCGCGCTCTCCCCCTCGAGGACGCGCCCGTCGGTCGGGATCTTCTCGCCCGGGCGGACGCGCAACCGATCGCCGACACGCACCTCGGCGAGCGCCACCTCCTCGTCGGTGCCGTCGGCGCGGAGGCGCAGCGCGCGTTTCGGCTGGAGATCGAGCAGCGCCCGGATCGCCGCGCCGGTGCGCGCGCGCGCCCGCAGCTCGAGCACTTGCCCCAGCAGCACCAGCGTGACGATCGCGGCCGCCGGCTCGAAGTAGACGCCCACCTCCCCGCGCCGGTCGCGGATCAGCGCGCCGAACAGGTCGGGGAACGCCAGCACCGCCAGGCTGTAGCCGAAGGCGACCGCCACCCCGAGCCCGATCAGCGTGAACATGTTCCAGCGCCGGTTCGGGAGCGAGGCCAGCGCCCGCGCGAAGAAGACCTCGCCGCCCCAGGCCACCACGACCGCGGCCAGGATCGCCTGCGCCCAGGCGACCCAGGCCCCCTCGATCCCGGCCATCGCCAGCGCCATCAGCGGCACCGTGAGCGCGGCGCTGACCCAGAACCTCCGCGACATGTCGCGAAGCTCCGGGTTCTCCTCGGGCCCCGCGCCCGGCAGGCGCGGCTCGAGCGCCATCCCGCAGATCGGACAGGCCCCCGGCCGGTCGCTCTGCACCTCGGGGTGCATCGGACAGATCCAGTCGCCGACGATCGCGCCCGCCTGCGCGCCCGGCATCGCGTGCGCCGGCATCGCCTGCCCGGCGCGGCCTTCGAGGACCGCGCGCGGATCCTGCTCGAACTTCTGGCGGCACCCCGCACAGCAGAAGTGGTACGTGCGCCCCTCGAACTCGGCCCGCTCGGGCGCCGCGCGCGCGACCTCCATCCCGCAGACGGGGTCCTTCTCCGTCTCGGGCGCCATCACGGCCAGGCTCCGCCCGGGGCGAATCGGCGCGGCCGCGCCGGGCGAAACCGATCCAGGCTGCGCAGGAGGCCGAGCGGGAGGCCGAGATCTTTCGTCGGGATCCAAGTCCGCTCTCCTCTCGGAGAAAACTACCACGCCCGGACAGAGCGACGCCCCTCCCGCCGTCGGCGGGAAGGGCGCCCCTTCGCTGCTCGTTCTCCTCGCGCCCCGCGCGAGGTCTATCGGTCAGTACTCGAACCCGATCATGCCGCCGACGCCCCAGTTGTTGAGGTTGCCGCCGGTCGTGGCCGTCAGGTTGTTGAAGTAGGTCTGGGTATAGGTGAAGCGCGCGTCGGCGAAGAAGCCCCGGTACATGTAGTCGAGGCCGCCGCCATAGGGCAGCGTCATGATGTCGTCGCGCGAGATGAAGTCCGACAGCGCGGCGTTGTTGTTGGTGACCTGGTAGTGCGACCAGCCGAGGCCGATGAACCCGAACGGCTCGAGCAGCGACGACGGCCCGCGCAGCGCGATCGGGATGTTGACGCGGAAGTTCCCCTGCAGGCCGTTGGAGATGAGCCGCGAGCTCGAGCTCAGACCCAACCCCGAGATGCTGCGGGCGTCACCCACGTAGGCCGCCTCGACGCCGACGAACTCGCGCGTTCCGGCCACCACCCGCGCCGTCCAGTAGCCGCCGTCGCCGGTGACGTTCCGGATCCCGCTCCCCACGAAGTCCTCGAACCCGCCGCCGACCAGCAGGCCGACGCCCACGTGCGTCGGGACCATGTACGTCGGGTAGGCGCCCTCCGCCGCGTTGGGCATCGGCGGCATCGGCGCCACCACGCCCCCTTCGGTCACCTGCCCCGTCGGCGGCGGCGGCAGCACGATGATGTTGGTCGCGCCGTTACCGGCCGGCGGCGGCGGCGCGTTGGCCGGGGTCCCGGCCGGGGGCGTCGCGGCGTTCATGTCGTCCGTCGGGGACGGCGCGGGCGCGGTCGCCGTGTCGGTCGTGTTGGGCGCCGTCGTCGCGGCAGGCGGCGTGGTCGTCGCCGAGGTCCCCGGGGCCGCCGTGGTGTCGGTGGTGTTGGGCGTCGCGGTGCCGGCCGGCGGCGCCGTCGTGGGCGTCGTTCCGGGCGCCGTGCCCGGCGTCCCTGGATCGTACGTCGCGGGCGGAGGCGAATTCGGCTCCGCGCCGCTCGGCATCGTCTGCGCCCCGCCCATCTCCGGCGTGGGGCTCGGATCCGCCTTGGCAGCCGAGGCGCCGAGCGCCAGGACGCCGCCCAGGACAATCGATGAAAACACCTTCATGGTCCCCTCCCTCCGCTACCGTTCTACTGTCCTAGATATGGCCATCACGGCGCCCGCCACAAGGACGCGGTCGCCGCACAAGGTCGGCGCAAACCTCGACCACAACGACGTTTTTCGCCCGGTCGAGCTTCGCTTTTCGCGTGCGCGCGGCGCCGCGCCCGATAGGATGGCCCCTCCCCGTGGCCCGCAGTTCAAGCCATTCTCCGCGCCGTCTCGCCCTGGTCTTCGGTTCAGCCCTCGCCGCCGCCGTGGCCCTGGGCTGCGCGCCGGTCCCCGCCGCCAGCGGGCCCGCGGTCACGTTCGACCCCTGCACGCCGGTGACCCTGGTCCCCGACGCCAACGCCACCGCGGACGAGGTGGCGGGCGTGGCCGCCGGCGCGGCGCTCTGGAACGCGAGCGCCGGCGCCGACGTCCTGACCACCGCGCCCACGCCCGGTGACGGCGGGACCGCCGACCGCACGCTGCCCATCCACTTCCAGGCCGCCGCCGCCCCGTTCAACGGCCTCTACGACGGGCCGAACGGCCAGATCTACATCAATGAAGACCTGACCGGCCAGCAGCTGGCGATCACGGTCGCGCACGAGGTCGGGCACTCGTTCGGGCTGGTTCACATCCCGCCGGACCAGAGGCCGTCGCTCATGAATCCGGGAAACCTCACGGTGCTGCCGACGCCGCAGGACGTCGCGACCCTGGCGGCAATCTGGGGACGATGCGGCTCACTTGACGCGGCCGGGACCGAATGAGAGCGTAGTTTCCGGAAAGGGAGTGGGCCGCCCCCATGAACTACGTCGCCCGCCGCTCCGGAAGTCCTTTATCTAGATTCGCTTTGGCCGCGCTCGCGCTGACGATGGCCGGCCGCGCCGCGAGCGCCGCCGTGGTCGAGCCGAACGGAACGTCGGTTCCCGCCGCGACCACCGACCCCATCTCGCTACAGCAGTACTTCACCTCTGTTAACGAGACCATCAACGCGGTGGCCAACGCGTCGATCACGCCGGCGACGTTCATGCCGCTGTGCAACTTCCAGGCGACGCTGGTGCTGAGCCAGTCCAGCGCCTCCGGTGGGCTCGCCTGGTACAACGTCCCCGACAGCGCGACCGATCCGAACCACACCGCCACGCCGACCATCTATCAGATCGGCCCGTTCCCGATGACGATCGGAACGGCCGTGGCCAGCTCGGACATTCGCAGCAGCCCGAATTACGCCGGCGGGGAGGTCGGCTTCGCGCTGCTCAAGAACCTCGGCAACGGTCCGGTCCCGGTCTATTACTCGGAGGACACGCGCAACGTCTACTGCTCGGGCTGCACGATGCCCGGGTACTGGAAGCTGATGCTGTCGTACCAGTCGACGGTGACGTCGAACGAGTACTACATGGCCTGGGAGGACTGGGAGGGGGCGAACTCGACCTCCTGGCCCGACGACGGCGACTTCAACGACAAGGTGTTCGCCATCAGCGGCGTCACCTGCGACGGCGGCGGCGTTCCCTGCCAGACGAACCTGCCGGGCGTCTGCGCCAACGGCATCACCCAGTGCGTGGTGGGTGGCTCGCCGACCTGCACGCAGGAGATTCAACCTAGCCCCGAGAAGTGCGACAACCTCGACAACGACTGCAACGGGATGGTCGACGACGGGCCCAACCTCTGCCCCACCGGTGAGACCTGCATCCAGGGAAAGTGCGTCGGCCCCTGCAGCGACACCGAGTTCCCCTGCGGCCCGCCGCTGGTCTGCGTGAACGGCCTCTGCGTCGACACCACCTGCCAAGGCGTCACCTGCCCGGTCGGTCAGATCTGCCAGAACGGGACCTGCACCGGCGGCTGTGATGGCGTCGTCTGCCCGGCCAACCAGATCTGCGAGCTGGGCGTCTGCGTCGACCCGTGCGCGGGCGTCACCTGCAAGGGGACGGTGTGCAAGCTCGGTGTCTGCATCCAGAGCTGCGCCTGCGCCCCCTGCCCCAGCGGCCAGGTCTGCGCGGCCAGCGGCGCCTGCGTCGACACCGGCTGCGACACGATGACCTGCGGCGCGGGACAGGTCTGCAGCAAGGGCTCGTGCATCGACTCCTGCACCGGCGCCAAGTGCCCCGGCAACGCCGCCTGCAGCAACGGCCAGTGCGGGACGCCGATTCCGCCCAGCACGGGCGGCACCACCGGAACCGGCGGCACCACCACCGGCGCCGGCGGCATGATCGTGACGACGACCGGCACCGGCGGCACCGGCAGCGGCGGGAAGGGCGGCGCCGGCGGCGCCGCCGGAACCGGCGGGACGATCCCCACCGGGCAAGGTGGATCGTCGGGCGCGACGACCGGCACCGGGGGCTCGCACCAGGAAGGCGGCGTCGTCGCCTGCGGGTGCACCACCGGCGGGTCCCACCCGCTGGCCCCCGCCGCGCTGTTCGCCCTGGCCGGCGTCCTCCTGGCCCGGCGGCGGCGCGCGCGCCGCTAGGGCTGGGGCACCGACCGCCGCTTTGCGAAAAAGCGGAGACCGCGGCACCATTCGGAGCGGTGGCTGGGGAGAATCGGAAGATCCTGGCGCTGCTCGGCAGCGAGGCGCACGAGCGGCAGATCGCGGCGGCGATCGTGCTGGGCGAGATCGGCGCGCGCGACGCGGCGGTGATCGACGCGCTGGTGGCGGCAGTCGGACGCGGGATCGCGCCGGTCCAGCGCCACGCGCTCGACGCGCTCGGCCGGCTGGCCTCCGGGGCCGGCGTGCGGCGGGCCATGCCGGCGGTGCTCGCGGGCCTGGCCTCGCGCGACGAGGCCGTGCGGCGCGCGGCGGTCGACGCCGCCATCGCCATCGGTGACGAGGCGATCGCCCCCGTGCGCGCGCGCCTCGGCGCTTCGGCCGACCCGCTCGAGCGGCGCGCGCTCGAGGAGGTGCTGGGCCGCGTGGGGGGCAAGGACGCCTTCAAGGCGCTGCTGGCGGCGCTCGACACTCCCGATCTGGAGGCGGCGCGCACGGCGGCGCTGGCCGTTCGCCAGCGGGTGAAGGAGGCGAACGCGCGCGAGAAGGCCTCCTACCTCGCCGAGCTCACCAGGATGCTCAAGGCGCGCGGGCCCGAGACACGGAGGTCGACCCGCAAGGCCGCCGAGACGGTGGGTCTCGTCGCCGGCGGGCTGAAGATCCTGGGGTACCTCGAGGATCCGGCGGCCGTGCCGACGCTGCTGGCGTTCGCCCGCGACGGCAAGCAGCCCCCCGCCGTGCGCGAGGAGGCGATCGTCGCCCTGCGGTTCGCCGCGCGCGGCAAGGCGGCGGCGGTGGCCGGCGCGCTGTGCGAGCTGGGCGAGCGGGCCTCGCCCGAGCTGGCGCGCGCCGCGCTCTACTCGCTGGCCAGCCTGGAGCTGCCGCCGGCGCTCGCCCCCAAGCTGCGCAAGATCGCGCTCGGCCGCGAGCCGGAGCGGGCGCTGCTGGCGATCGAACGGCTGGCCCAGCTGGCGGGCGCCGCCGGGGCCGACGGCCTCGCCGCCGTGCTGTCGGCGACCTCCGATCGGGGGCGCGCGGAGGCGGCCGCGTCGGCGCTCGGCGCGCGCGCCGACGGGGCGCTCGCGCTCGGCCGCGCGCTCGCCGCGACCGACGACGACGACCGCGTCGTGCTGCTGGCGCGGCTCCTGCGCCCGCGGGCGCACGCGCTGCTCGAGAACGGCGCCGCGGGCAAGAAGCTGGCCCGCGCGCTGGTCGACGCGGCGATCGGACGCGCCGGGCGCGGCGGGCCCCAGGCCGACGCGCTGATCCCGCTCGCGCGCGAGCTCGATCGGGCGGCGACCATCGACGGGCTGCGGGCGGAGGCGGCCAAGCTGCAGAAGCGCAAGGACGCCGGCGGCGCGCTGCCGATCCTGCGGCTGCTCGGACAGTCCACCGGCGCCACGGCCGAGGACGGATACGCCCTGGCGACCGCCGAGCTGCGCGCCGGGCGCCGTGAAGAGGCGCTCCTCATCTGCAGCCAGCTGCTCGATCGCGGCTTCGACCTCCCGGCTGCGATCCGCAGGGACCGGCAGCTCGCCCCCGAGCAGCGCTACCAGCTCGGCTTCGCCCTCGTCGAGGGCCGCAACACCGCGGGCGAAGAGATCCTCTCCGACCTCGCCGCCACCGGCCGCAACAAGATCGCCACCATGGCCAAGGCCAAGCTCAAGTCCGCCGGCTACGCGTAGCGCCGGTCGCGATCGGCGGTGGGCGGCTTCCCGACATCCGGACCGTGACCGCGGCGGGCAGAACCGCCCGCCGCACCGACGACGAGCAGGAACGCCATGATCCACCTCACGAGAAAATCGCCTCGAGTCGCGACCGTCCCGTTCGAGCGCCGCGTCCGTCGACGGACCGACGGCGGGCCGCCCGCGCACGGGGGAAGATCACGTGCGCGCCGCGTTCTTCGAGAGCAGAATCGCCACGGAAGTTCGATCGTCCGGTCGTGCGTTAGGGGGAGCCGCCGGGACAACCAAGGGAGGAGCAAATGACCGTCGACCACTCAGGATTCAAGCTGGGCAAGAAGCCGGCGCACCACGATCCGCGCACGCTGCAGATGGCGAATTACCTGGAGCTGCCGGCGATCCCGCCGGCGCAGGACTGGACCAAGAAGGCCGCCTCCAACTGGGGGATGATGCTCAACGACAAGCTGGGCGACTGCACGTGCGCGGCGGTGGGGCACATCATCCAGGCCTGGACGGCCAACGCGGGCCCGAAGGAGGTCGTCCTCCCCGATCAGACCATCCTCAAGACGTACGAGGTCGTCACCGGGTACAAGCCGAACGATCCGAGCACCGATCGCGGCGCCGTCGAGCTGGACGTGCTCAAGTACTGGCGCAAGACCGGCGTGGGCGGCTACAAGATCGACGCCTTCGTGGCGCTCGAGCCCCGCAACCACGCGCACATCCAGGCGGCGGTCGATCTCTTCGGGGGCGCGTACATCGGGCTCGCGCTGCCGCTGTCGGCGCAGACGCAGAAGGTGTGGTCGGTGCCGCCGGGCGGCCCGACGGGCCAGGGGGCGCCAGGCTCGTGGGGTGGGCACGCGGTCGTCGTCGAAGCCTACGACGCCCACGGGCTCACCATCGTCACCTGGGGCCAGACCAAGAAGATGACCTGGTCGTTCTGGGACGCCTACTGCGACGAGGCGTATGCCTGCCTCTCGGAGCTGTGGGCCGGCACCAAGCCCGCGCCCTCCGGGTTCAACCTGGCGGCGCTCAAGGCGGACCTCAAAGAGATCGTGGGCTGACCGGCGGGGCGACCTGGAGATCCCAGGCCGCCGTCTCCACGCGTCCGTTCTCCTTGATCTGAACGAACAGCCGGTAATCGCCGGCGTGCGGGAAGACGTAGGGGAAACGGACGCGCGGCGCGAACCTCATCCCGTGGTGCTTGGCGTGGTCGACGACGGACGCGCCGTCGACCAGCGACATCGCCGCCATCGGAACCGAGCCGGTCGGGTGGACGTGGGCGAAGACCGAGAGGTCGCGCGCCACGATCATCGCGTGCCCGGCCATCCCCATGTAGGGCTCGAGGCCGGCGGCCGGCTGGCCGTCGGGGGCGTCGGCCTCGAACTCGAGCGCCGCCGTCTCGCCGGCGTGTAGCGTGCGCGCGTCGACCCACCGGAGCTGCCCGCCGTCGGGGAAGCGGAACGTCGGGCCGGCCACCGTCGCGGCGCGGGGCAGGACGGCCATGGCGTCGTCGGGGTCGAAGCGCGCGGCGTCGAGCGCCGGTGGCGTGTCGAGCGCCGGCGGCGCCTCCAGCTGCAGCGCCGAGGTCACCGTCTCGTCCAGCCCCGTCTCGTGAACGATGTCGCCGAACAGCCGGTACGCTCCGCCGGGCAGCGGCGGCGTCGCCTGCGTGAAGGTCGCGTCGCCGGCGCGGCGCGGGTGCAGGTGGGCGATGGCGTCGAGCCCCGGCGTCCGGACGACAAAGAGGTGCATGAGGTGGCCGTGATCGGGGATGAGATCGTCGGCCTTGCGCCAGCGGATCCAGCCCGGATCCGACAGCGCCAGGCTCAACGTGTCGGGCGTCGGGCGCGTCACCTCCACCTGCATCGGCTTGTAGACGAGCCGCCGGTAGAGCCGCGCCTCGTCGTTCCACCAGCTGCGCCCGCCGGCGATCGCCAGCGCCAGGATCGCGGCCGTCACCGCCATCGCGGTCCGACCGCGCGTCACCCGCCGGGCGTCGGGCGAGGCGCCGGCGGCCAGATCCGATTCACGCAGCCCGGCCCCCACGATGGCGATCGCCCCCGCGACGATGAGCGCCATCAACGCGATCAGCATCCCGCCCAGGTAGCCAGGCATCGGCCGCACGGCGCGCGCCACGGCGGGGATGGGGACGGCCAGCGTCCCCGCGCCGCGCGCCCCCTCGGCGGTGATGCGGATCTGCCAGGCGCCGGTCCGCATCAGCCAGAGCGTGCTGTCGAACCGGCGCGGCTCGTCGGCGGCCGGGCGCGCCACGTCCGGGACCGGCGCCAGCTTTTCCCCGGCGCCGCCGATCGGCAGCGGGACCACCGAGACGCGCGTGACGTCGGCGTCCAGCGCCCGCACCTCGATCTGCGCCACCCCCGGGACGACGGCCGGCGGCCGGATCGTGACCAGCAGGTGGTAGGGCCCCGCCTGTCCGTCGGCCACGGCGTCCGGGCTGCCGACGTGCGCGGCCGCCGGGGCCGCGGCCCCGAGGAGGACGGCGGCCGCCAGCCCGGCCGCGAGCGCGAGCCGGCGCCTCATCGCCGCAGGCGCGCCAGCCAGCGGCCGATGGCGCGCCCCGCTCCGATCGAGAGCCCGCTGCCCACCACCGCCGCCAGCACGCCGACCGCCGTCGCCCAGCCGGCCTCCTCGATGAAGAGGTAGCGCCGGTAGTGGGTGAAGGGAGACATCCAGAAGTCGAAGTAGCGCGCCCCCCAGAAGAAGTTGCGGGCGTGCGGCGACATCAGGAAGGTGGCGAACGGCCACTGGCAGGCGAAGAAGATGGCGGTGAAGAGCACCCCACCCCCGGCCACGGTGGCCAGGCCCGGGCGCCCGCGCCGCCGCCACGTCCAGGCGTCCAGCGCCAGCGCCGCGGGCAGCAGCAGCAGCGGAAACTCGGGCGGGACCAGGCTGGTGACGGGCACCAGGACCGGCCCCAGCTTGGGCTGGGCGGGGACGAGCGGGAACGTCCAGAGCAGCGCCAGCAAGAAGATCGAATAGGCGGCGATCGCCCAGCTCCCCGCCCAGCGGCGCCCAGTGGCGCCGCCGACCGCGCCCAGGACGACCGGGACGCACAGCCCGACGAGCACGTAGAAGGCGCCGCCGTGCATGAACGGCCGGACCGTCTTCTCCATGAACAGCGTCATGAGGGCGACGACGAAGTTGCCGCCGACCACCAGGATCAGCACCTCGACCCGGCGGCGGCCAGCGCCTTCGCTCCGGTTGGCCGCGCCCGTCAACATCACCAGCGCGCCGAGGTGCAGGGCCATGAGACCCAGCGCCAGCACGATGTGGGGCGGGCTGAGGATCTTCACGTCGAGGCCGTAGGCGTTGTGCCACCAGTCGTCGAACGGCGCCGAGGCCAGCATGGTGACGCCGCCCCAGGCGGAGATGAACGCGCCCAGCGGCCCCCGGAACCCGAGCACGCGCACGGCGGCGGCAGCCGCGTGGCCGCGCCGGTCGCCGAAGGTGGCGGGGATGATCTGGGCCAGCGCCGCGACCGCGGCCAGCACCGCCGCCGTGTAGATCGCCACGTGCGGCGGCGTCCAGAAGGCGTCGCGCCCGATCGAGCGGTGCCAGGCGATGTCCCAGTGGACGCCGAACGCCGCCGCCAGCGACGAGCCGAGCGCGAACCAGAGCGGCCAGACGGCGTCGCGCGCATCGGCCCGCGCGCCCGCCAGCGCGCCGTCGAAGTCGGAGGCGGTCGTCACGGCCATGAGGTGAGCATAGCGGAAGCCGCGCGGCGATGCCGGTGACCGATTTCGAGAGAGGGGCGGCGCGCTTCCCCCGTCGACGGCGGGGCCGAGGTCGATATACTGCGCGCGGTGAACCTCCGTCCGCAGGCGGTCCGCATGGTCCTCGCCCACGGGCTGCCGGTCGTGATCGAAGTCGTGGCCGAGAGCATGAGCCCCACGATCGTTCGCGGCGACAAGGTGAAGGTCGAGCCGGCGACCGGCGACCTGCACGTCGGCGACATCGTGCTGGTGCTGACCGCCGACGAGCGCGAGCTGCTGCTCCACCGGGTGATGCACCTCTTCGCCGAGGGGCCCGAGCGCTACGTCATCCATCAGGGCGACGCGCGGCGATCGGCGTTCGCCACCTGCCCCCGCGAGGCCGTGGTGGGGCGCGCCGTCGCCTTCCCGCTGACGCCCGCGCGCCCGCTGCCGGCGCTGGAGCTGCTCGACCCGCCCGCGCGCGCCAGGTTCCAGCGCCGCCGCCGCGCCGCCGTCCTCTACGCGCTCGGCCGCCGCATGACGGCCACGCTGCACCTCGGCGACCGGGCGCTGACCCGGCGCCTCGCGCGCGCCTACCGCACGCTGGCCCGCAAGGTCGTCGGGTGAGCGTGCGCCGCCGATATCTGCTGGCCGCGGCGGCCGCCGCCCGGATCCTGCTCCCCGCCGTGGCCGCGCACGCCCAGGCGGCGCCGCCCGCCGAGCACGAGGACGCCGCGTTCGACGTGATGAACCTGCTCTCGCGCGCCGGCGTGCACGCCATCGACGAGGAGCGCTGGAACGCCTACGGTCAGTTCACCTACATCTCCAGCTGGCAGCGCCCGTTCCCGGCCGCGTACACCAACCACAACGGCAGCCAGAACTCGCTGCTCCCCGACGCCGCGCGCAGCTTCACCGGGAGCTTCACGCTCTTCTTCGGCCTGCGCCTCTGGAAGGGGGGCGAAGCCTACCTGGTCCCGGAGGTCATCTCCGAGCTGCCGCTCTCCAACCTGCGCGGGATCGGCGGCGCGATCCAGAACTTCGAGCTGCAGAAGACCGGCTCGACGACGCCGCAGCTCTATCGCTCGCGCACCTACCTGCGCCAGACCTTCGGCCTCGGCGGCGAGCCGGTGGTGAAGACCTCCGACCCGATGCAGCTCGGCACCACCGTCACCAGCCGGCGGCTGGTGCTGACGGTGGGGAACTTCACCATCCTCGACGTGTTCGACCGGAACTCGGTGTCGTGGGACCCGCGCCAGACGTTCCTCAACATGGCGTTCATGACCTACGCCTCCTGGGACTTCCCGTCGGACGCGCGCGGCTATTCCTGGGGCGGCACCGCCGAGCTCTACTGGGACGACTGGGCGCTGCGCATCGGGCGCATCACGCCGCCGCAGAACCCCAACGCGCTGCCCATCGACTTCCGGATCTGGAAGTTCTACGGCGACCAGCTCGAGCTCGAGCACGACCACCGGCTGTTCGGGCGGCCAGGCGCCGTCCGCCTGCTCGGGTACCGCAACCACGTCGACACCGGCAGCTTCGACGACGCCATCGCGGCCTTCGACGCCGACCCCAGCAAGAACAACGCGGCCTGCGCCGCCGCCGGCCTCTACAACTACAACGACCCCGACCGCGGACCCGGAAACCCGACGGCGCCCGATCTCTGCTGGGTGCGGCGGCCGAACGTCAAGCTCGGGGCGGGGATCAGCCTCGAGCAGTACGTCGCCCAGGACATCGGCGTGTTCCTGCGCGCGATGTACTCGGACGGCCGCACCGAGGTCGACGCCTACAACCCGGCGGACCGCTCGCTCTCGATCGGCGCGGTGGCGAAGGGGACGCTCTGGCGGCGCCCCTTCGACGTGACCGGCGTCGGGTTCGGGATGAGCTGGATCTCGGCGGCCCACGCCGCCTACCTGGCGATGGGCGGCATCGACGGCTTCGTCGGCGACGGGGCCCTGCGGCAGGCGGGCGAAGGGATCGTCGAGGTCTTCTACAGCTTCAACCTGCTCAAGGCGATCTGGCTCACGGGCGACTACCAGCACCTGTGGAACCCGGGCTTCAACGCCGACCGCGGCCCGGTCGACATCTACGGCGCGAGAGTCCATGTCGAGTTCTAGCCCTCGCCTGCTGGGCCTGGCGCTGTTCACCGCGCTGGCCGCGCTCGGCGCGTCCGCCTCGGCCCAGCAAGCCCAGGGGTTCGCGCTCGACCGGTTCTATCCGTCGCCCGCGGGCGCGGGCTGGTTCGTGATGGACGACCTCGACATGCGGGGCGGGCTGGGCGGCGCGCTGGCGATGACCGCCGGCTACGCGCGCAACCCGCTGCGCCTCGAGGACGGCCTCCAGCAGCTGGCGGTCATCTCCAACCAGGCCTTCATCGACTTCGGCCTGTCGGCCACCTACGATCGCTGGCGGGTCTACCTCGACCTGCGCATGCCGCTCCTGATCGACGGGACCAGCGGCACCATCGGGGGCGCCGAGTTCACGGCGCCGCGCGTGACGCTGGCCTCGAACCCCGACACCCTCTCGGACCCGCGCGTCGGCGCCGAGGTCCGCCTCTACGGCGCGCCGGACGGGCGCCTCCGCCTCGGCCTCTCGGGCGAGCTCATCGCGCCCAACGGCGAGCGGTCCGAGTACGACACCGACGGGACGTTCCGCGCGATGTTCCGCGCCCTCGCCGCCGGCGACGTGGACCGTTTCCGCTACGCCGGTCAGCTGGGAGTGCACGTCCGCCCGCTCGACGAGGCGTCCATTCCGGGGAGCCCCCGGGGGAGCGAGCTGCTGTTCGGCGCCGCCGGCGGCGCGCAGGTCTCGGCCTGGCAAGGCGGTGCCTTGACGTTGATCGTCGGCCCGGAGATCTACGGCGCGACCGCCTTCCGCGCGCTGTTCGGATCGACGACCACGGCGCTGGAGGGCCTGCTGACCGGCCGGCTCGAGGGGACCGCCCCGCAGGGGCAGACGATTCGCCTGCGCGTCGGGGCTGGCGGCGGCATCAACCAGGACTTCGGGGCGCCCGAGTGGCGCCTGCTGGTGACGATCGAGACGTTCAACCGCGACGCCGGGCGCCCGCGCTTCTAGAGCCGGTGAAACAGCAGCGTGACCGCCACGCCGAGGACGGCGGCGGCGAGGCCGACCAGCACCGTGTCGCGGTTGATCGTGGTGGCCACCGCGCGGCTGGCGGCGACCTCCTCGTCGGCGGCCTTGGTCGTCGAGAAGTCCTCGTGCTCGAACGTCCCTTCCTTGGCGCGCATCACGCAGGTGTGGCGCCGCGCCTGCAGAAAGCCGACCGCCGACATCGAGGCGGGGATGAACATCAAGAGGCCGGCGTACGCGGGGACGCGGAAGACGACCAGCACCACCAGCAGCGCGACCGAGGCGATCAGCCACTGATAGCCGAAGCGCGTCCGCCGCCGGTGTCCGGCGGCCGAAATGTTCGGCTTGCAGGCGAGGGCGGTTTCCGACATGGCCCCCGAAATATAGCGCCCGCCGCGGCCACCGCCAGGGCGCCCTCACGGGCGCCGCCCGTCCCAGGCAACCCCCGCCCGCACGCGCCGACAACCACGCATGTCCGTCGCGCTCACCCGCCGGCGCCGGCCTCGCCGCGACGCCACCGACGCCGAAGCATCGCTCTGGGCGCAGCTGCGCGGGCGGCGCCTGGCCGGATTCAAGTTCCGTCGCCAGCATCCTTGCGGGCCCTTCATCCTCGACTTCTTCTGTGCGGCGCGGCGCCTGGCCATCGAGCTGGACGGCGGGCACCGTTTCGAGCCCCGCATCGAACGGTACGACACCCGCCGTGCCCGCTTCCTCGCCGGGCGCGGCATCGAGGTGCTGCGCTTCTCGAACCTGCAGGTGCTCCGCGAGCGGGAGGCGGTCTTGCTGGCCATCTTGTTCGCGCTCGACGGGCACTTTCCGCTGGCTGCGGAGACCGATTAGGATGTCCCGGTGGGCGAAAAACCGAAGGCGCTCCTGGCCTGGAGCAGCGGCAAGGACAGCGCCTGGTCGCTCCACGTCCTGCGCGCGGAGGGCGAGGTCGAGGTCGTCGGCCTGCTGACCACCATCAACCAGGCGTTCGACCGGGTGGCGATGCACGCCGTCCGGACCGAGCTGCTGCGCGCGCAGGCCGAGGCGGCCGGGCTGCCGCTCTGGCCCGTCTCGATCCCCTGGCCTTGCAGCAACGCCGAGTACGAGGCGGCCATGGCGGCGGCGATGGCACGCGCCGGCGGCGAGGGCATCACCCACGTCGCGTTCGGCGATCTCTTCCTCGAGGACATCCGCCGCTACCGCGAGGAGCGGCTCGCTCCGACGGGAATGACGCCGCTGTTTCCGCTCTGGGGCACGCCGACGGGCGCGCTGGCACGGCGGATGGTCGAGGCCGGCCTGCGCGCGCGCCTGACCTGCGTCGACCCCCGGCAGCTCGACGCCCGCTTCGCCGGCCGCGACTTCGACGCCGCCCTGCTCGACGAGCTGCCCCCGTCCGTCGACCCCTGCGGCGAGCGCGGCGAGTTCCACACCTTCGCCCACGCCGGCCCGATGTTCAGCCGCCCCGTCCCCATCCGCACCGGCGAGGTGGTCACGCGCGACGGCTTCGTGTTCGCGGATCTGCTGGCGTGACGATGCGGATCGTCTCCCTGCTGGCGAGCGGAACGGAGCTGGTGGCGGCGCTGGGGCTCGGCGAATCGCTGGTCGGGCGGTCGCACGAGTGCGACCACCCCGCCTGGGTGAAGCGCCTGCCCGTGCTGAGCCGCCCGGCGTTCGACGCCCACGGGACCAGCGCCGAGATCGACGCCCGCGTGCGCGAGCGGTTGCGCGCCGGGCTGCCGCTCTACGAGGTCGACGAGGCGCAGCTCGGCGCGCTGGCGCCGGACATCATCATCACCCAGACCCATTGCGAGGTCTGCGCCGTCAGCCCGGGCGACCTGGCCCACGGCGTGACGGCGAAGCTGGAACGTCACCAGGTGGTGGCGCTGGCGACCGGAACGATCGACGGCATCCTCGACGGATTCGCCTGCGTCGCCCAGGTGCTGGGCGCCGCCCAGGCCGGGCGCGCCCTGGTGGCCGGCCTCCGCGCGCGGATGGAGGCCGTCGCCGCGGCCACCCGGTCGCTGCCCCGCCGGCGCGTCGCCTGCCTCGAGTGGATCGATCCGCTGTTCGAGATGGGGAACTGGGGACCGGAGATCGTCGAGATCGCCGGCGGCCACAGCCTGCTGAGCGCGCCCGGCGCGCACTCGACGACGGTGGCGTTCGAGGCGCTCGCGGCCGCCGATCCCGAGATCGTCGTCGTCGCGCCCTGCGGGTTCGATCTGGCGCGCACGCTGGCCGAGCTGCCCCCGCTCACCGACCGCCCGGCGTGGCGCGCGCTGCCGGCGGTCCGCGCCGGGCGCGCCTTCGCGGCCGACGGGAACTTCTACTTCAACCGCTCGGGGCCGATGCTGTTCGACACGCCGGAGATCCTGGCCGAGATGCTCCACCCCGAGCGCTTCCCGCCCACCCACGAGGGGACGGTCTGGCGGCGACTGCCGGCCGACGGCGCGGCTCCAGGCTGACACCGAATTAACAATCGGCCTCTGGTCACGGCGCGCGGTTCATGACATGTCAGAAGGGATGAGCGAGCCGGCGCGGACCTCGGAGGAGTGGTTCGCCATCCTGCGCGGCGAGGTCAACGAGCTGGGACAGGCGCTGGGCCACGCCATCCGCACGCTGTCGGGCGAGGCGCTGTTCGCGCACGAGGAGGCCGTCCGCGCGCTCACCAAGGAGGCGCGGCGCGGCGCGGCCCACGAGGCGGTTCCCGCCGACCGCTGGCGCGCGCTGGTCTCCGGGCTGTCGCTGGACGACGCGGAGGGGCTGGTGCGCGCCTTCTCGATCTACCTGCACCTGGCCAACACCGCCGAGGAGCGGCACCGCATGCGGGTGAACGCCGCCCGCGACGCGGCCAGCACCGCCGCGGCGCCGCGGCGCGAGTCGCTGCTGGCGCTGGTCGGTTCGCTCAAGGGCCAGGGCTGGAGCTACGAGGAGGCGGTGCAGCTGCTCTCCTCGCTCCGGCTGCACCTGACGTTCACCGCGCACCCGACCGAGACGCGGCGCTGGACGGTGCGCGGGCACCTGGCCGACATCGCCACCAGCCTCGATCGCGTGCGGGCCGGGGCGCGGCAGGCGCACGAGAACCTGCAGGCGCGGGTGGCGCTGCTGTGGGGGACCTCGGAGCTGCACAACATGCGCCCCAGCGTCGAGGACGAGGCGCGCGGCGGGCTCAATTATCTGCCGTCGGTGCTGTGGTCGGTGGTGCCGCGCCTGGTGGGCGAGATGGAGCACGCGGTCGAGGCGCACTACGGCCAGCGCCCGACGCTGCCGCCGCCGGTCGTCTTCCGCAGCTGGATCGGCGGCGATCGCGACGGCAACCCCAAGGTGCTGCCGCCGGTGACCGCCTGGGCCCAGGCGTTCGCCCGCGCCCAGGTGCTCCCGCTCTACGCCGCCGAGATGGAGCGGCTGGCCCGCGTCCTGTCGCTCTCCGACCAGCGGGTCGAGCTGCCGGAGATGGTGCGGCAGGCGATCGCCGACGCGCTCACCGACCTGGAGGTGCCGGCGGCGCTGGCCAACGAGCCGTTTCGCTGCCTGTGCCTGGGCATGGCCCAGAAGCTCCGCGCCCCGCTCGCCGGCGACGGCGACCGCCCCCGCTACCGCGAGGCGCGCGACTTCCTGGCCGACCTGAGGACGATCGCCGGCGGGCTGCGCCGCATCGGGTTGCCGGCCGCCGCGGCGACGGAGGTGCGGCCGACCGACCTGCGGGCTCACGTCTTCGGCCTCGACCTGGTGGCGCTCGACCTGCGCGAGGAGTCGCGCGCGCACGCGGGGGCCGTCGCCGAGCTGCTGCGGGTGGGCGGCGTCTGCGACGACTACGAGGCGCTCGACCACCAGGCGCGCGAGGCGCTCCTCATCCGCGAGCTCGCCTCTGCGCGGCCGCTGGCGCCCATCGGCCACCAGCCGACGACCCACGCGCTCGAGGTCGCGCTGGGCGCGCTGCGTGTCTGGCAGGCGCGCGGCGCCTACGTGGTCAGCATGACGCACGCGCCGTCCGATCTGCTCGAGGTGATGGTGCTGGCGCGCGAGGTGGGCCTCTACCGCCCGAACGCCGCGCTGCCGTTCGACGTCGTCCCCCTGTTCGAGACGCTGGCCGATCTGGACGGCGCGGGCGCGACGGTCACGCGGCTGCTCGACAACCCCCTCTTCCTGGCGCACGTGCGCGGGCGGCGCGGCCTCGAGGTGATGATCGGCTACTCGGACTCCAACAAGGACGCCGGGTTCCTGGCCGCCAACTGGGCCCTCTACAAGGCGCAGGAGACGATCACCGCGGCGGCGCGGCCGTTCGACGTCAAGGTCTGGTTCTTTCACGGCCGCGGCACGTCGACCGCGCGCGGCGGCGGCAGCGCGGGCCGCGCCATCGCCAGCCTGCCGCCCGGGACCGTCGGGTCGCGGCTGCGGCTGACGGAACAGGGCGAGGCGCTGGCCGACCGCTACAGCCAGGCCGACCTCGCGCACCGCCACCTCGAGCAGCTCCTCTATCACCTGGGGCAGGCGGCGGCGCGCGACCTGCGCGACGACGGCGCGGTGCTCGATCCCGACTGGCGCGCGGCGCTGGAGGAGGCGTCGCGCGCCTCGGCGGCCGCCTACCGGGCGCTGTTCGCGATGCCCGGCTTCTTCGAGTTCTACGAGCAGCTGACGCCGATCCGCGAGATCGGCGTGCTGCAGATCGCCAGCCGCCCCGTCTACCGTTCGGGCCGCGTCCGCGAGATCACCGACCTGCGCGCCATCCCCTGGGTCATGTCCTGGACCCAGGTGCGCTTGCCGCTGCCGGCGTTCTTCGGCGTGGCCGAGGGGCTGGCGACGATCCCGCTCGCCCTGCGCCGCCAGCTGTTTCAGCGCTGGCCCTTCTTCGCCTCCACTCTCGACAGCGCCGCCACCGCCCTCGGCAAGGCCGACCCCGAGGTGACGCGCGGCTACCTGCGCCTGTGCGAGCCGGCGCTGGGCGAGCGCTTCTTCCCGCTGCTCGCCGACGCGTTCGGCCGCGCGCGGGCGGCGCTGGAGGAGACGTTCGAGTCGCCGCTGCTGGCGCGCCACCCGGTGCTGGCGCGCCAGATCGATCTACGCGATCCCTACATCGACCCGATCAGCCAGCTGCAGATCGAGCTCCTGGCCCGCTACCGCGCCGCCGCGCCCGACGCCCCCGACCGCGCCCGGCTCGAGCGCGCGCTCATGATGTCGCTGCTGGGCATCGCCGCCGGCATGCGCAACGCCGGCTAGGCCTCAGCGCACGCCGGCCGCAAACTGGACAGCGGGGAACAGGGGCGCGCCATCGGGGGTCCGGCGCAGGGCGTCCATGGTCGCGACCACGACCTCGTAGGGCACGCTCTCGTCGGCCATCAAGTCCACCGGGCCACGGTCGGCGGCGCCAGCCGTGAGCGCGTTCAGCCTCGCGGTCAGGCTCGCGTAGTCGTGGCGCCCGTTCGCCAGCTTCGGGATGTCGGCCGACGCTCCTCCGCGGGCGACGATGCTGACCTCGTCGAGGTGCACCCACACCGATGTCGTCGGCGGCGCGTCGCGACCGACGGGTGTCGAGGGGATGGTGTACCGAATGGCGACGCGGGAGCCGTCGGTCGCGTTCTTCACGACGAGGTCGTACTTGTCGTAGCCGGCCTGTCCGCACGAGAAGATGATCTCGGTGAACAGACGATAGGACAGGGCTCGGTCGGCGATGAGGGTCAAAGGGGTGGCGACCGGCCTGCCGGTGTGCCTCGCTGCCTCGCCGTCGCGCCGCGTCCGCTTCTCCAGCGCCTCGACAAGGGGCGTGATGCGATATCCGTCCTCGCCTTCGCTCTTGAGCTTCGGATCGACCCTGTTGGCGGCGATCGGCGCCACCAGCGCGCCATCCAGGAGGATCGCTTTCGCCGTCACTGTCACGGCCAGTCCCGGAGGCACGCCGCCTTCCGCCGTCGACGTCGGGAGCTGGAGGTCCTGATCGAGCGTCCGGCTCGTGGCGCAGGCAAACAAAGCCAGCGAGGCGGCGGCAGCCAGGCATTTGGTCGCAGCGAACACCTCCCGCTCCACCGCGCACGAGTCTAACAGGAAGCCAGGTCGGTCAGATCCAGAACCCGCGCACCAGGGCCACGGCCAGGAAGACGAGCGCGACCGAGGCGAGAAAGACGAGACGTCCGGTCCACGAAGCGACGCGGCCGCGGTGTCCACGGCGCGCCGCCAGCTCGTGCGCCCCCGAGCCGAGCAGCGCCAGGGCGACGAACCCCAGCTTCCACGCCAGGGTGTGCCCGAACCCGGTCGCCCAGAACCGCCGGTCGGTGAAGGTCGCCCAGTCGATGCCACGAAACCGCAGGTTGAAGAAGCCGGTCACGAGCAGAACGGCGACCGCGATCCACCCGTAGCGACGGAACCGCGGGCCGAGGGCGGCCAGCAGCGCGGGTCGCGCGGGCGCGACCTCGGGACGGCGGAGCACCGGGACGGCCACCACCGCGAAGAAGAGCATCCCGCCCAGCCAGGCCGCGGCCGCCGTGACGTGAAGGGCGACGCAGAGGACGTAGGCGAACATGGCGCTCAGGCGCGCGGACGCGGCGCGCGCGGCGAGAGCAGCCGCACCAGCGTGGGGCGGTTCTCCAGCAGGTCGGCCAGCGAGTGGCGGTCGAGCTCGCGGTAGAACGCCTCGGCGGCCTGCTCGAAGGCGCCCCGCAGGAGGCATCCGGAGACGATGCGGCAGGCGGGCGCCTCGGTGCGAAAGCACTCCACCGGGCCACGCCGCGCCTCGAACTTGCGCACCACGGCGCCGACCCGGATCTGGTCGGCGGGCCGCGCCAGCGCCAGGCCGCCCCCCGCACCGCGCGCCCCTTTGACGATCCCCAGCTGGACCAGCCCCTTGGCCGCCTTCGCCACGTGATCGGGCGAGATGCGGTAGGCCGCCGCGATCCGGGCCGCGGGCACCGTCGAATCCGGCGAGGCGCCCAGGTACATCAGGACCCGCAGCGCATAGTCGGTGTACTTGAGGACCTGCATGACCGCGCGCGCCGCTCAGGCGCCGCAGCCGGGCGCCTCGCCCTCGTGACGAAGGCGGGCATGCACGACCACCAGCTCGAGATCGCTGTCGGCGGCGATCGAATGCGGTGCCTTGGGCGGCATGACCACCACCGCGCCGGGCTCGACCGCGCGCCTGTCGCCGCCGATGGTGAACGTCCCCTGGCCGCGCACCACCGTCACCACCACGTCGACGTTGGCGTGATGCTCGGGCACCGAACCGCCGGCCGGCACCTGC
>Ga0070734_10001089_pt1 | contig 43248 bp, 52 predicted proteins | sample Coa_R1_8_FD_66444 | JGI IMG/M metagenome (GOLD analysis project Ga0070734, IMG submission 66444) | Surface soil microbial communities from Centralia Pennsylvania, which are recovering from an underground coalmine fire - Coalmine... | ecosystem: Environmental > Terrestrial > Soil > Unclassified ...
CCGCGAAGGCGGCCACACGGTGGGCGCAGGCACGATCGCGGAGATTATTCAGTAGTCGTTATGTGGGGACGGCCGCCCTCGGCCGTCCGGCGGAGCGAAGCTCCGCAGATGGTTGACGGCGCGGGCGAGGGCGCTTGTGCCACTTAAAAAACGAGCGGCTTGCAGCTTGCCGCAAGATCTTTCCTCCCGGAAAAGCCGGGAGGGGTTAGGACAAACGTGAACGGTAAAGAGAGAATTCGAATCCGGTTGAAAGCTTACGATTATCGCGTGCTCGATCAGTCGACAGGCGAAATCGTGGAAACCGCGCGGCGCACGGGCGCGCAGATCGCAGGCCCCATTCCGCTGCCCACGATGAAGAACAAGTACACCGTGCTGCGTTCGCCACACGTCGACAAGAAATCGCGGGAGCAGTTCGAGATCCGCACGCACAAGCGTTTGCTCGACATCCTCGAGCCCACGCAACAGACCGTGGACGCGCTGATGAAGCTTGACCTGCCCGCAGGGGTCGACGTGGAGATCAAGGCGTTCGGCAAAGAGCATAAATAAGCTTTCAGCTGTGAGCTATCAGCTTTCAGCAAAGCTTCCCAGCCAATAGCGAAGAGCCAAGCTGGATGGAGATTGGAAATGGCAACGAAGATAGCAGGCATTCTGGGAAAAAAGGTCGGCATGACGCAACTGTTCGACTCGAAGGGCGATGTTCGCCCGGTCACTGTGCTGCAGGCTGGCCCGTGCGTGGTAACGCAGCACAAGTCTTCTGCGAAAGACGGATATGAGGCGGCCCAGATCGGCCTGGTGGAATTTGTGAAGGAATCGCGCCTGAGTAAAGGCGAGCGCGGGCATCTGGCAAAGAACAACCTGCCGCCGGTGAAATTCCTGCGCGAAGTGCCGATGGAACTTGATCCCACGGCTCAGGATGGCGCGGTGAAGGTGGGAGATCGCGTGCTGGTCGATGTTTTCGATGGCGAAAAGTTTGTCGACATCGTCGGAGTCAGCAAGGGGCGGGGTTTTCAGGGCGTGGTGAAACGGCATCATTTCGGCGGCGGCCCGAAGTCGCACGGTTCGATGTTCCAGATCACTGGTTCGATCGGATCTTCGGCGTTTCCGTCGCGCGTGTTCAAAGGCATGCGCATGTCGGGACACATGGGGCATGAACAGGTGACGGTTCGGAATCTGCGCGTTCTCGGCGTTGATAAGGACGAGAACCTGCTCGTGGTCGAAGGCAGCGTGCCAGGCCCACAGGGCGGGTACATCGTGATCACCAAGGCGAAGAAGCCACCTAGAGAGCGACGTGGATTTGCCGGTGCGGCCACGGTTGATCCGTTGAAGGCGGCGAAGCGCGCGGCGAAGAAAGCGTAAGAGTCGCAGGACTAGAACTATGGCAACGATTGATATTCACAATTTGGGCGGCGAAAAGGTCGGCACGCTCGACCTCGCGGACGAGATTTTTGGGGCGGTCAATGAAGACCTGCTCTGGGAGGCGGTGAAACATTACCGCGCCAGCCAGCGCGCCGGAACGCACAAGACCAAAGCTCGCTGGGAGGTTTCCGGTTCGGGCAAAAAGCTCTGGAAGCAGAAGGGCACGGGCCGCGCGCGTATCGGGTCGATCCGCTCTCCTCTGTGGCGTCACGGCGGCACGGTGCATGGCCCTGTTCCGCGTTCGTACGACTACACGTTCCCGCGTAAAAAGCTTCTGGGTGCGCTGCGTTCGGCACTGGCAGCGAAGTTTGCCGACGGAAAGCTGATCGTGGTGAACGCTTTCGATCTCAAGGAACCGAAGACGAAAGAATTCCAGAAGGCGCTCGATGCTCTGAAGGTCGAGTCCTCGGTGCTTGTTGTCGAAGCGGCGAAGAAGGACAACCGGAATCTGGAGTTGAGCTCCCGCAATATTGATGGCCTTGAATTGGTTCGCGGAAACGAAGTCCATCCGTATCACCTGCTGCGGCATGATCGGGTGATCTTCTCGCATCCGGCGATCGAAAAATTACAGGTCTCGCTCGCGAACTCGGTTTCGAAGAAGCGGCGCAAAGCCGGTGCGGGTGAAGGCGAGAAAGTGAAGAAGGCCTCGGCGGCGCCGCGTCGTAGGACAAAGCACGAGAAAGCGGCGGAGGTGGCGTAATCATGAAATCCGCATACCAGATCATCCGCCGTCCCGTCATCACCGAGAAGGGCCTGGCGATCAAGGAAAACCAGAATACTCTGGTGTTCCAGGTAGCGCCGAAGGCGACGAAGACGGAAATCAAAGAAGCGGTGCAGTCGATCTTCAAAGTAAAAGTGCACTCTGTTCGCACTGCAACTTATCCGGGAAAAGAGCGGCGCCGCGGACGTTTTGCCGGCTACCGTCCGGATTGGAAGAAAGCGTACGTACGGCTGCGCTCGGGCGAGAAGATGCCCGAGTACGCGCAGAATTTGTAGAAAGCAGCCATCAGCTTTCGGCCGTCCACTATGAGTGACGGCGAACTGAAAGCTGACAGCTGAAGGCTGAGAGCTTCTATGGCAATCAAGACTTACAGACCGACGACGCAGACGCTGCGCTATCGCACCACGCTCGTCAACGACGACATCACGACGAACCAGCCGCATAAGCCGCTGCTCGAGCCGAAGCAGCGCAGCGGTGGGCGCCGCAACTCGGGCGACATCACGATCTGGCATCGTGGCGGCGGGCACAAGCGCAAGCTGCGCATCATCGACTTCAAGCGCGACAAGACCGGAATTCCGGCAACGGTTGCAACGATCGAATACGATCCGAATCGCTCCGCGCGGATTGCGTTGCTGGCTTATGCCGATGGAGAGAAGCGCTACATCCTGCAGCCGGAAGGGCTGAAGGTCGGACAAAAAATATTGAGCGGCCCCGAGGCCGACATTCTTGTCGGGAATGCTTTGCCCCTGCGAAATATCCCGCCGGGCACGGTGATTCACAATCTCGAACTGAAGCCCGGTAAGGGCGGGCAGATGGTGCGGTCGGCCGGTGGATCGGCGCAGTTGGTCGCGAAAGAAGAAGAGTACGCGTTGGTGAAGCTGCCTTCGGGCGAGACGCGCAAGATTTCGCAGGATTGCATGGCGACGATCGGGCAGGTCGGCAATCTCGATCACGAAAACGTGACTATCGGAAAGGCGGGAAAGACGCGCTGGCTCGGACGCCGTCCGGTGAACCGCGGCGTTTCGATGAACCCGGTCGATCATCCGCACGGCGGCGGCGAAGGCAAGACTTCCGGTGGACGTCACCCGGTAACCCCGTGGGGCCAGCCGACGCGCGGCTACAAGACGCGCAACAACAAGCGCACAGATAAGTTTATTGTGAGCCGGAGATCCAAATAGCAGTTGCTGAGAACTGGCAACCGAGAACTGAGAACTGACTTATGGCACGTTCAACCAAGAAGGGCGCCTTCGTTGATACCTACCTGCTGACGCGGGTGGAGCAAATGAATTCGCGCAATGAGAAGAAAGTGCTGCGCACCTGGTCGCGGCGTTCGACGGTGATCCCGGAAATGGTGGGGCACACGATCGCGGTGCATAACGGCAAAAAGTTTATCCCGGTGTACGTCACAGAAAACATGGTAGGCCACAAGCTCGGCGAGTTCAGCTTCACGCGCCAGTTCAAAGGGCACTCCATGAAGGCGGCGACAGAAGTCGCGGCGAAGCCGGCCGGTATTCCGGGTGGACCGGGAGCCCCGGTTCCAGCGGCACCGGCGGGCGGCGCGCCTGCGGCGCCGAAGGCGTAGCAAGCCTGGAGCGATGAGCTTCGAGCTGGCAGCAATTGAGAGCTGAGATACGACTATGGAATTTCGAGCAGAAACCCGTTTCCTGCGCGTCTCGCCGCAAAAGGCGCGGCTGGTGCTGGATTTGATCAAAGGGCGACGCGTAGAAGATGCGCGCAACACCCTGATGTTTACCAAGAAGCGCGTAGCGTCGCATATCGGCAAGCTGCTGCAGTCGGCGCTCGACAATGCGAACTTCCTGGCAACTGAGAAGGGTCTGGATGTCGAGATCGACGATCTCTATGTGAAGCGCGCGGTCGCGAACGATGGACCGCGCATGAAGCGGATTCGTCCGGCCCCGCAGGGACGCGCTTATCGCTATCAGCGGCGCATTTCGCATATCGAACTGGTGCTGGCCGAGCGCGGCAAGAATGGCGAAGCGGGTGCTCACGTAGGCGGCGAGGAAGCCGCTCCGGCGGCTCAGGCAAAAACGCGGCGGCGTGTTCCGGCCGCGAAGAAGTCGGCCGCGAAGAAGTCGGCCGGGAAGAAGAAAGCGGCCGCGAAATAGATTTTGAGGCTCGCGGGCAACCCGCCGGCGCCATATCGAAGTTTGGTTTAGGAGAAGCAATGGGACAAAAAGTCCATCCGTATGGTTTTCGCCTCGGCTACACCAAGCCGTGGAAGTCGCGCTGGTTCGTTGAGCGCGATTACGACAAGCTGCTGCTGGAGGACGTCAAGCTGAAAAATGAGCTGAAGGAAAAACTCAAGTCGGCAGGCGTCAGCGCGATTGAGATCGAGCGTCCCGGCAACAAGCTGCGCATCATCATCAAGACGGCGCGGCCCGGGATCATCATTGGACGGAAGGGCGCTGAAATCGACAAGCTCAAAGCTGAGCTCCAAAAGCGTACCTCGCGCGAGGTGTTTGTCGATATCCAGGAAGTGCACAAGCCCGAGCTCGATGCGCAGCTGGTTTCCGAATCGATTGCGCTGCAACTGGAAAAGCGTGTCGGCTTCCGCCGTGCCATGCGCAAGGCTGTTGACTCGGCGCTCCGTTTCGGGTGCAAGGGAATCAAGGTTCGCGTCAGCGGACGCCTGAACGGGAACGAAATCGCCCGCTCCGAGTGGTATCTGCAAGGACGTTTGCCGCTGCACACGCTGCGCGCCGACATCGACTTCGGTTTCAGCGAAGCGCGCACCACGTACGGCGTCATCGGCGTGAAATGCTGGGTGTATAAGGGCGAGATCCTGCAGCAAAAGAAGCGCGAAGGCCAGACCGCAACCGCCGGCGGGTTTTAACTGAGAACCGAGAACTGAGAACTAGTTATGTTGATGCCAAAGAAAGTTAAGTATCGCAAGCAGCAGCGCGGACGCATGACGGGCAAAGCCTGGCGCGGGTCCGAACTGGCTTTCGGCGACTACGGATTGAAGGTCCTCGAGCCGGGATGGATTACCGATCGCCAGATCGAGGCGAGCCGCGTGGCCATGACGCGCTTCGTCAAGCGCGGTGGCAAGATCTGGATCCGCCTGTTTCCGGACAAGCCGGTCACGAAGAAGCCGGCTGAAACCCGTATGGGTAAGGGCAAAGGCGCACCCGATCACTGGGTCGCGGTCGTGAAGCCGGGAAAGATCCTGTTCGAGATGGAAGGCGTCACGCATCAGGACGCGAACGAAGCGCTGCGTCTGGCGTCGCACAAGCTGCCATTGCGCACGACGATGGTGAAGCGCGAAAACGCGCACTGAGATTTGCCTTTTACTGGCAAGTGAGAACCGATTTTATGAAGGCAGAAAAAGTTAGAAATCTTACCGACGAAGAATTGCGGCATCAGGAGCGCGATCTCGCTGATCAGTTGTTCAAGCTGAAATTTCAGCTGAACATGGGGCAGACCGAGAGCCTGAAGAAGATGCGCGGATTGCGCAAAGATATCGCGCGCGTGAAGACGATCCTCGGCGAGCGCGCGCGCGACACCGCAACGGAGAAACGATAATGGCGGAAACAACGCAAAAGCCTCAGGGCCGCCGCAAGGAAGTGGTGGGCGAAGTTGTCTCGAGCTGCATGCACAAGACGATTGTCGTGCAGGTGACGCGGAAGAAGTCGCATCCGTTCTATGGCCGCGTCATTGCACGCAACAAGAAATTTTACGCTCACGATGAAACCAATCAGGCGCACGTCGGCGATGTGGTGCGTCTCGAAGAGACGCGTCCGCTATCCAAACTGAAGCGCTGGAAACTGAAAGATATTATTCGCAAGGCAGCGCTGCTGCCCGACACTGCGGTGGAAACGGCGAGCTAGCGCGTTCGGTTTGCAAGGGACGACTGAGGGAGAAATGCCATGGCTGTGATGATGAGAACCATGCTGGAGGTCGCCGACAATTCCGGCGCCCGCAAGCTGCAGATGATCCTGCCGCTGGGCGGCGCGACCGGACTCAATGCCGGACTCGGTGACGTGATCACGGCTGCGGTCAAAGAGTCCGCCCCCGAAGGGCAGGTACAGAAGGGTAAGGTCGTTAAGGCGGTCATTGTGCGCACTCGAAAAGAGCATCGTCGCCGCGATGGCACTTATATCCGGTTCGATCAGAATGCCGCGGTGCTCATCAATGAGGCCGGTGAACCGGTTGGGACGCGCGTGTTTGGTCCGGTAGCACGCGAACTGCGTGAGAAAAGATTCTTGAAGATTGTGAGTTTGGCGCCGGAAGTGATTTAAGGCAGATTGCAAAGCTCAGAGTTTCAAGGTTTTGATGTGCTTTGAACTCAGGGGCTTTGGCAGGTCAAGATTGAACCTTTGAAACTGGGACTGATATGGAAACCGCAACGACAGCACATAAGCGAGTAGACATCCGGCGCAATGACACCGTTAAGGTGATTGCCGGACGCGATAAGGGCAAGGAAGGACGCGTACTGCGCGTGTTTCCGAACGATGCCAAGGTCCTGGTCGAGCACGTGATGATGGTGAAAAAGCACGTGCGGCCAAATCCGCAACGCAATATCAAGGGCGGTATCGCGGAGCAGGAGAGCCGCATCGCAATCTCCAACGTGCAACTGGTGTGCCCCAGTTGTGGACCGGTTCGGATCGGACACGAGATGAAGGGCGACCGCAAAGTGCGCGTCTGCAGGAAGTGTGGAAACCAGCTGGACAAGTAAATTTTTTGATTGAGCAACGGTGTTCAATTCTCACGAACCGGTAACCACTCCGAAACCGTGAGAGGAAGTTGAAACGGAAATGGCAAAAGACAAAAAAGGACAGAAAGAAGCGCCGCAGGAGCAGAAGGCTCCCGAGCAGGCGCGGCATAGCGCGAAAGAGCGTCCGCGGTTGCGTTCGCGGTTCGAGAAGGAAGTCGCCCCGGCTCTGCTGAAGGAGCTGGAATTGAAGAACCCTATGGCAGTTCCACGTCTTCACAAGATCGTCGTCAATATGGGGGTCGGCGAAGCAACGCAGAACGCGAAAGTTCTCGATCCGGCGGTGAACGAGCTGGGATTAATCACCGGACAGAAGCCGGTCGTTACCCGTGCAAAGAAGTCGATTGCCGCTTTTAAAGTCCGCGCCGGACAGTCGATCGGTGCCATGGTCACGCTGCGGGGCGACCGCATGTACGAATTTTTCGATCGCCTGGTAAACATCGTGCTGCCCCGCGTGCGCGATTTCCGCGGAGTTTCGACGAAGTCGTTCGATGGACGGGGGAACTACACGCTCGGCCTGCATGACCAGTTGATCTTCCCCGAGATCTCCTATGAAAAGGTCGATAAGTTAAAGGGCATGAATGTCACGATTGTGACCACGGCGGCAAACGACAACCAGGCGCGCACGCTGTTGAAGCACCTGGGGATGCCGTTCCGGGCGTAGGTCTCAGTTTTAAGGTTTAGCTAAGAGCTAGAAGCTAAGAGCTAGGAGCTAGTTTGGCAACTACAGCAAAACGAGTTAAAGACGCGAGAAAGCCCAAATTCTCCACGCGCAAGCACAACCGCTGCAAGCTCTGCGGACGTCCGCGCGGCTACCTGCGCAAGTTCGGCATTTGCCGGTTGTGTTTCCGGCAGTTGGCGCTGCGTGGCGAGATACCTGGGGTTTCGAAGTCGTCCTGGTAGGGACGGGAAGGGCACGGCTTCGGCCGTGCCGTGAAGAATGCCTTCAGTCTCGGCTTTAGCCGCTGGGATGAGGGTGAGCATGGCCGTCGCAGGTTCTTGAGTTTATTCAGAAAGCGGAGCTCAAGCTAACGAACGGCTGAAGGAGAAGCAAAACGATGAGGTTGACCGATCCGGTCGCAGACATGCTGGCGCGAGTGCGGAACGCCCTCCAGGCCAGACACCAGAAAGTGGATATCCCCGCTTCCAAGCTGAAGGTGGAGATCGCCCGAATCCTGAAAGAAGAAGGCTACATCGCCAACTACAAGCCCACGGAAGAAGAAGGGCATAAGGTTATCCGGATCTACCTGAAGTATGGCGCGAATAACGAAGCCGCCATCTCGAAGGCGGAGCGTGTATCACGCCCCGGCTGCCGCGTTTACGTGCGCCGCAGCGAGATTCCACGCGTGCTGGGCGGTATGGGAATCAACATCCTCACCACGCCGCGCGGCGTGATGACCGGCCGCCAAGCCCGCAAAGAAGGCGTCGGCGGCGAGTTGCTGTGCCAGATTTGGTAAAGGAGCTTCGAGTCGCGAGACGCGAGCTTCGAGTAAACCATTCAGGTTTTGCTCGTAACTCATCGCTCGCTGCTCATGGCTAAAAAAGCTTATGTCACGAATTGGAAAAAAGCCGATCGCGATTCCCAAGGGAGTCACGGTCAAAATTGAAGGGAACACCGTCGCGGTACAGGGACCCAAGGGCAAGCTGGACACTCCGCTCCCGCGCGGGATCACTGTCGAGCAGCGCGACGGACACATCGTCGCCATCCGCGAGAACGATTCGCAGTCCGCGGTGCACGGTTTGGCGCGCGCTCTGGTCAACAATGCCGTCGAAGGCGTGACCAAGGGCTGGACCCGCGAGCTGGAAATTGTGGGCATCGGCTATCGCGCCGAGTTGAAGGGCAAGACCATGGTCGTGTTCAACCTCGGTTACTCGCATCCCATTGAGTATCCGCTGCCGACCGGAGTCGACGCGGCCGTGGATCCCAAGCAGACGCGAATCACCCTGTCGGGAATCGACCGCCAAAAGGTCGGACAAGTCGCGGCAGAAATGCGCTCGCTGCGCCCGCCTGATCCGTACAAGAACAAGGGCGTGCGCTATGTCGGCGAGCGCCTGAAGAAGAAAGTTGGAAAGACCGGAGCAAAATAAGCTGTTAGCTGTCAGCTTCTTTCTTTCAGGCAAGTGCCTGAGAGGTTTGGCTGATAGCTGAACGCTGATAGCTGAGAGCTGGAATATGCTGACGAAGATAGGCAAAAACGAAAAACGCGGCTACGTTCACGAGCGCATTCGCAAGAAGCTGCAAGGCACGGCGGAGCGTCCGCGGCTGAACGTCTACCGTTCGCTGAATCACATTTACGTGCAGGTCATCGACGACCTGTCCGGCAAGACTCTGGTCTCGGCCAGCACCGCCGAGGGCAAAAAAGAAGATCGCCGCACGGGCGGCAACGTCGCGGCCGCCAAGGTTGTTGGGAAGACCATCGCTGAGCGCGCCAAAGCAAAGGGCGTAACCAAGGTCGTATTTGACCGCGGCGGATACATTTATCACGGGCGCGTAAAAGCTCTGGCCGACGCCGCCCGGGAAGCGGGATTGCAGTTCTGAAGCAGTGGGCGATGAGCTCGAGCAATGAGCAAAATCGTGCTCATCGCTTATAGTTCACTGCTCATCGCTAGAATCTGAGTGACTATGCCAACAGTAATCAAGAAACTCGATGCGGGTTCGTTTCAGTTGAAGGATCAGGTGGTCGCGATCAACCGCGTGACCAAGGTCGTCAAGGGCGGCAAGAATCTTTCGTTTGCGGCGCTCGTCGTCGTTGGAGATCCTTCGGCAGCCGTCGTCGGCTACGGTTCCGGCAAGGCCAAGGAAGTTCCCCAAGCCATTCGCAAAGGGATCGAGTCGGCCAAGAAGAATCTGGTGAAGGTCAACTTGACCCAGACCAGCATTCCGCACCTCGTCCTCGGGCGCTATGGTTCTGGCAAGGTATTGCTGAAGCCGGCCCCCGAAGGCACTGGCGTGATCGCTGGCGGCGCCGTGCGCGCCGTAATGACCTCGGCGGGCGTGCAGAACGTGCTGACGAAGTCAATTGGTACCACCAACCCGCACAACGTCATCAAGGCGACGTTCGATGCGCTGAAGCAGTTGAAGAGCAGAGAGAACGTCGCTACCATGCGTGGCAAAGTCGCAGAAGAGCTTTAGCTCCGGCGTCCGCTGGAAGAGTCTTCCGCAGATTCATGGGAATGTGGAAGAGCAGCCCTTCAGGGCCGCGTAAGTCGGATCAGGAAATCGGGGCTTTAGCCCCTGAGGTTTTTGGAATGATGGCCAAGAAATCGAACGCGGGCAGCGGAACCATCCAGCTGAAGTGGGTGCGCTCCGCCATTTGTGCCCCAACAAAACAGAAATTAGTCATCAAGGGACTGGGCTTCACCCGCCTGAATCAGGTCATCGAGCGTCCAGACACGCCGGCGATCCGCGGCATGGTGGCAAAGGTCCCGCACATGATCGAGATTGTGCAGTAAAGATGTCAGCCATCAGCTCTCAGTTCGCAGAGCTGAAAGCTGACGGCTGAGAGCTGAGAGCTGATTATGAACTTATCCAATATTCACGCACCCAAGAAGGCGACTGAGAAGCGCAAGCGCGTCGGACGCGGCATGGGCTCGGGCATGGGCAAGACCTCCACTCGCGGCCACAAAGGACAGCGCTCGCGCAGCGGTTCACGCATGATCCGCGGATTTGAAGGCGGACAGATGCCGCTACATCGCCGTTTGCCCAAGCGCGGCTTCACCAACATCTTCCGCAAGGAATATGCGATCGTGAGTCTGGAGCGGCTGGCTCAGTTGGGCGAGGCCACCATTACTCCTGATATCCTGCGAAAAGCGGGTGTGATCAGGACAAAGCTTCCAGTAAAAATTCTTGGGGATGGCGAGTTGAACACCGCTCTGACTGTGAGCGCGCATAAGTTTTCCAAGTCCGCGCAAGAAAAAATCACCAAGGCAGGCGGCAAGGTAGAGGTCTTGCAGTAATGTTTGACAAACTGGCAAACATCTTTCGCATTCCAGATTTACGCAAGCGCATTTTCTTTACGCTTGCAATGCTCTTTGTCTACCGCCTCGGCGGGCACTTGCCTACCCCGGGCGTGAAGTGGGAACAACTCGAGCATTTTTTTGATATGAATCGCGGATCCTTCCTGGGATTCGTGGATCTGTTTTCTGGCGGCCAATTGCGCCGCATGACCATCTTCGCCCTCGGCATCATGCCGTACATTACGGCATCGATCATTCTGCAATTGCTGACTGTCGTCTATGAGCCACTGGCGAAACTGCAAAAAGAAGGCGAACTCGGGCGCAAGAAGATTACCCAGTGGACCCGCTACATCACCGTCATTCTGAGCGCCGTGCAATCCTGCGGTATCGCCATCGGACTGGAGAAGTCCGGCGATTTCGTAATTAACCCCGGCATCGGATTCGTCCTGATGACCATGCTGACCCTGACGACGGGCAGCGCCTTCATCATGTGGCTGGGCGAGCAGATCACCGAACGCGGTATCGGAAACGGCATGTCGCTGCTGATCTTCGCTGGCATTGTTGTCGGCCTGCCCCGCGGCGTCGAGGACCTTTACGAAAAGGCCAGGAACCTGACATGGGGCGCGATGACCGTCCCGCTGATGATCAGCTTGGTCATCTTCATGATTGCCGTGGTCGCGTTCATTGTCTACGTCGAACGCAGCGAGCGGCGAATACCGGTGCAGTACGCGAAACGAGTTGTGGGACGCAAAGTCATGGGCGGGCAATCCACACACCTGCCACTGCGCGTCAACGCTGGCGGCGTGATGCCGGTGATCTTTGCCTCTTCAATCCTGACGCTTCCGCAAACGGTCTTTTATGGCCTGCGCGAGCATCGCTACATCGGCGACCTGATCCGTCTGCTGGGATGGGGTGAGCCTCTTTATACGGTGCTCTACGCGCTGGGCATCATCTTTTTCGCGTACTTCTACGTATCCATCGTCTTCAATCCAAGCGAAGTTGCCGACAACATGCGCAAGTATGGCGGGTTTATTCCTGGCATTCGTCCGGGCCGCCGCACCGCCGACTTCATCAATGAAGTGCTTACACGCATCACGCTGGTCGGTGGGCTTTACCTGATCGTCATCTCGTTCATCCCCGAGTGGATGATCACCGGCGTTCACCTCAACCACCTCTACGGCCCGCTGGGCAGATTTTTCGACAATTTGCCGACCTGGGTGACGAACGGTTTGGGCGTGAACTTCTACTTTGGAGGAACGTCGCTGCTGATCGTGGTTGGCGTGGCGATGGATACCGTACAGCAAGTCGAGGCGCAGCTGATCATGCGCCATTACGACGGATTCACGCCACGCAGTGGAAGAATCCGCGGCCGCCGCGCCTGGTAATTCGCGGCATTGGTTTTTGTGGGGGTTGCTGCACCTCGGCCGAGGTTCTGGGGCGCCGGGGAGACTGAGCTCGGGAGGCTATGGCCAGCCGATGGCGCAGGAAACCTCGCGGAATGTTGGACCCATAGTGCTGCTTGGGCCACCGGGCGCCGGCAAAGGCACTCAGTCGAAGCGCATTATGGAGCACTACGGTGTGCCCCAGATTTCGACCGGTGATCTCTTAAGAGAGAACGTCGTACAGGGAACTGAACTCGGCCTCGTGGCTAAGGCGGTTATGGCCCGTGGCGAGCTGGTTTGCGACGACCTGGTTTGCAACATGGTCCAGGTCCGGTTGATGCAGCCCGATTGCCAGCGGGGTTACGTGCTCGACGGTTTTCCCCGGACCGCGGCTCAGGCCGGATGGCTCGATGCTTTGCTCGACCATGAGCTCTTTGACAATTCGCGTCCGACCCGGGCCTGGCCAATTGTGATCAGTCTCGAGGTCGACTATAATAAATTGCTGCTCCGGATTACTGGACGACGTTCTTGTCCCACCTGTGGACGGATCTATAACGTCCACTTCCAGCCGCCCCGAGTCGATGAACTTTGCGACGTTGACGGGACGCCGCTGGTGACCCGCAATGATGATCGGCTGGAAGTCATTCAGCCTCGCTTGACAGCTTATCAGGAGCAGACTCGTCCCGTAGTGGACTATTACCAGCGAACTGGCCGCCTGATTTCGGTCGACGGCGACTCGTCCATGGATGAAGTGACGGCCCAGATTTTCCGAATTATTGAGGATCACCACGCGTAATGGCGATTGTCTGCAAGTCGGCATCGGAAATTGAAAAGATGAAGCGCAGCGGCCACATCGTCCGGCAGGTGCTCGATCATCTCCGCTCCATGGTTGCGCCCGGCGTCACGACAATGGATCTGGAGCGCGCCGCTGACAAGAAGATCAAGGAATTCGGCGCCAAGCCCGCGTTCAAGGGATACTACGATTATCCCTGCGTGCTGTGTACCTCGGTGAACGAAGAGATTGTTCACGGCATCCCGTCGGAAAAACGGGTGCTGCAGGAAGGCGATATCGTTTCAATTGACTGCGGCGTCGTGCTCGATGGCTACTACGGCGACGCGGCTATCACGGTTCCGGTGGGCAATGGCGTGAAGCCGGAACTGAAGAAGCTCCTGGAAGTAACGGAGGCTTCGCTTTATCGAGGGATCGAGCAAGCAAGGGTTGGCAACTCGATTGGGGATGTAGGCGCAGCGGTTCAGGAGCACGTGGAGGCCGCCGGATTCAGCGTCGTTCGCGAATTCGTCGGACACGGAATCGGAACCCGGCTGCACGAAGAGCCGCAGGTTCCAAATTTCGGCAACCGCGGACACGGGGCTCGCCTGCGCGAAGGCATGGTGATCGCTATCGAGCCGATGGTCAACTACGGTAAGCCGGACGCGAAAGTTTTGGGCGACAAGTGGACTGCGGTCACGGTGGACGGCAGTTTCAGCGCCCATTTCGAGCACTGTGTCGCCGTAACGAAAGATGGGCCGGTGATTTTGACGCAGTGACAATACAGTTCTCGGTTCTCAGTTCTCAGTTGGGACCGGGGTGGTTTTTATCTGAGAACTGGGAACTAAGAACTGATCTGAATGAGCAAAGAAGACGCGATTGAAGTGATGGCAACGGTTCTGGAACCGCTGCCCAACGCCATGTTCCGGGTGGAACTGGAAAACAAACATCAGGTGCTGGCGCATGTGTCGGGCAAGATGCGCAAGAACTTCATCCGCATTCTGCCGGGCGACAAGGTCGCAGTGGAGCTTTCTCCCTACGACCTGAATCGCGGAAGAATTGTGTATCGCTATAAATGATTCATGTAGGGACGGCCGCCCTCGGCTGTCCGGTCGGGCGAAGCCCGACAGTTCGACTGGCAACTGGCCACTGATAACTGGAAACTGCATTTATGAAGGTTAGGGCATCGGTAAAGAAAATCTGCGACAAGTGCAAGATCATCCACCGCAAAGGCGTGGTGCGGGTGATCTGCGTCAACACGAAACACAAACAGCGCCAGGGATAAAGGCGCTGCTGGCTATTCGCTATTGGCCGTTAGGCAAGAGCCAAGAGCAAAGGGCAAAAAGCCGAGGTTAAAACATGGCACGTATTGCAGGCGTGGATCTTCCCCGCCAGAAACACATCAACATCGCGCTGACCTATATCTACGGGATCGGCCATCCCCGCGCCGGACGCATCCTCGACGAAGCCAAGGTCGATCCGATGAAGAAGGTGCAGGACCTCAGCGAAGAAGAGGTCAACCGCATCCGTACGGTCATCGAGTCGGAAGGCAGTGTCGAAGGCGATCTGCGCAAGGATATTTCGATGAACATCAAGCGCCTCATCGAAATCGGCTCCTATCGCGGATTCCGTCATCGCCGCAACCTGCCGGTCCGCGGACAACGCACCCATACAAATGCTCGTACCCGCAAGGGACCGCGCAAGGGAACGGTCGCAATGAAGAAGAAAGCGACGGCAAAGACATAAAACCAGTTCCAGTTCTCAGTTCCCAGTTCTCGGTCGAGAGCTGGTTTCACTGAGAACTGAGAACCGAGAACTGAGAACCAAGCATGGCAAAACCAGCAGCAGCGGCCGGCACAGGAGCCGCGCCAGAGAAAAAAGGCAAGAAGAAGACATTCAAAAAGAAGGAGCGCAAGCACGTACCGCATGGACTCGCGTACGTGCAGGCATCCTTCAACAACACGATCGTGACTATCTCCGACATGAACGGCAACGTTCTGTCGTGGAAGAGTTCGGGATCGCTCGGTTTCCGCGGCTCGCGTAAAGGCACGCCCTTTGCCGCGCAGCAGGCCGCAATGAACGCCGCCAATCTGGCGCGCGATCACGGCGTCCGCAGCGTGGACGTCCGCGTCAGCGGCCCCGGCTCGGGTCGAGAATCGGCTGTCCGTGCGCTGGCTGCCGCCGGAATCGAAGTGCGTTCGATCCGCGATACCACGCCGATCCCGCACAATGGCTGCCGTCCGCCAAAGAGACGCCGCGTCTAAGAGGCGCCGATGCTCCGTAGAGCCCCAGAATTTCGAGAGTGGGGCTTTAACTGAGAACTTTTTAACCGTCCGGGACGAAGGGTGAAGCCAAACCCGTAAACCGGTCATCAAAAGGAGAAGTAAATTGGCCAGATACACCGATGCAGTCTGCCGTCTATGCCGCCGTGAGGGCATGAAGCTGTTCCTCAAAGGCGCGAAATGTTTCAGCGATAAGTGTCCCATCGAGAAGCGCAACTTCGCTCCCGGACAACATGGGAAAGACCGCAAGGCCAAAGTTGTCGGCTACGGCCTGCAGTTGCGCGAGAAGCAGAAAGCCAAGCGCATCTACTTCACCCAGGAAGGCCAGTTCCGCAACTACTTCGAGAAGGCCGCGCGATCGAAGGGCGTCACCGGCGAGAAGCTGTTGCAACAACTGGAGCGTCGTCTCGATAACGTGGTTTTCCGCCTGGGATTCGCGCAGTCGCGACGCCAGGCACGCCAACTGGTGCGTCACGGGCACGTTGCCGTCAACAATCGAAAAGTCAATATTCCTTCCTACCAGGTGAGCGCGGGAGAAGAGATCTCGATTCGCGAGAACTCGAAAAAACTCCCCGTGCTCGAATTGGCGAAGGAATTCGCCAGCCACGGCACGCTGCCGACCTGGCTCGAAGTCGATCGTGACAACTACAAAGGCCGCATCCAGGGCCTGCCCAAGCGCGAAGATATTCAGCTGCCGGTGAACGAGCAGTTGATTGTGGAGTTGTACAGCAAGTAAGTTGTGTGTGGGACCGGGGTCTTTGACCCGGTCAGGTCGAGCGCAGGCTCGATGCTTTTGGTCCGTTACATTCGCACCAGATCAGCCTTTCCGGCATCGACCTGAGTTGGACCACTCAGTGAGCCGGATTGAGCCGCATGGTCGAAGGAGAGAAACACATGCTTTGGAAAGGTTTTCAAAAACCAAAACGCCTCGCAGTTGATCAGTCCACCCTCACCGACAAGTACGGCATTTTCTGGGCGCAGCCCTTTGAACGCGGATTCGGCACCACCATCGGCAATGCTCTGCGCCGCGTGCTGCTGAGCTCCATTGAAGGCGCCGCCGTTACCGCGGTAAAGATCGAAGGCGTGCTGCACGAGTTTCAGTCGATCCCCGGCGTGGTCGAGGACGCGACCGACATCATCCTCAACCTGAAGCAGATTCCCTTCAAACTCGCCGGCGACGCGCCGAAAGCTATCTACCTGCGCGCCGATCAGCCCGGAGTCGTCACCAGCGGAATGGTCGAAGCGGACGGCGATGTCGAAGTGCTCGACAAAGACGTCTACATCGCGACCGTTAGCGAAGGTGGCAAGCTCGACATGGAAATGCGCCTGAAGCGCGGACGCGGCTACGTTTCCGCCGACAAGAATTTCGACGAGGATCTCGGCATCGGATTCATTCCCATCGATTCCGTCCACTCGCCCGTGCGTAAGTGCAATTACACGGTCGAAGCCGCTCGTCTCGGCCAGATCACCGATTACGACAAGCTCACCCTCGAAGTCTGGACCAACGGCTCCATTACGCCCGCCGATTCGATCGGCCTGGCGGCGAAGCTGCTGAAGGACCACATGAATATCTTCATCAACTTTGAGGAAGAGATCGAAACCGGCGCTTCGGCTTCCGACGATCGCAAGCCCGAGATCCACAATGAGAACCTTAATCGCTCCGTCGAAGAGCTTGAGCTTTCTGTGCGCAGCTATAACTGCCTGAAGAACGCCAACATTCAGACCATCGGCGAACTCGTGCAGAAGACCGAAGCCGAAATGCTCAAGACCAAGAATTTCGGCCGCAAGTCGCTGAACGAAATCAAAGAAATTCTGTCGTCCATGGGACTGAGTCTCGGCATGAAGATCGACGAGCACGGCAATGCCGTGCCCGGACCGACTTCCAACGTACCGTTGCCCGCGTCCGCCTACGGACCGGACGACCAGTTGTAAATTGAGGCGTTTGCGCGGCGTCTGGGCCGCGCGCTGAAAATCCCGAGCGTTGTTTGCAAGGGAACCAACAGGGAATCGCTTTGAAAGGGCGCGGCCTTCAAGCCGCGCCCCTCAAAGCCCAAGACAAGAATCGGGGCTTTAGCCCCTGAGGTTCGAAATGCGTCACAAAGTTGCCGGCTATAAACTCGGACGAAACACCGCGCACCGGCGCTCGCTGCTGCGCAATCTGGTCACTTCCGTGATCCTGGAAGAGCGCATCGAGACCACTGTTCCCAAAGCGAAGGCCGCGCGTCCCCTGGTCGAGAAGATGATTACCCTCGGCAAGCGTGGCGATCTATCCGCGCGCCGTCTCGCCGCCGGATATCTCATGACTGACGAAGCGGTGGTGAAGCTATTCGATACGATCGGTCCGCGCTTTGGCGATCGCAGTGGCGGATACACCCGTATCATTCGCACCGCATGGAACAAGGGTGACGGCGCTGACCGTGCCTTCCTCGAACTGCTCGGCAGCGAAAAGCTGATCGACGAAAAACGCGAGAAGCGCGCCGAAGCCCGCGCCAAGAAAGCGGCTGAAGCCAAGAAGGCCATGGAAGAAGCCGAAGCCCAGGCCCAACTCGAGAAGGAATCCGCACCAGCCGAGGGCGGCGAGAAAAAAGAAGAATAGGGACGTAAAACCGGACGCGCCCTTTCGGGAGTTTGCGATTCCGAAAGCGACAAGGCAGCGACTTCAGTCGCGCGCCGTACCTTCCGGCGAGAAATCCCGGGCCTTAGCCCTGAGGGCGCGGCATCCCGCCGCGCCTTTTCTTTTAGAAATTCTTGATATACAATCCGCGCGCCAATACCACACGATTAGCGCGTTCGGCGTCTTGCGGAACGTGCTGGTCCGGAGCACTATGCCAACCGATCAAGAGCGCGTCAAACAACTTTCCACGGCCGCTGAGTTTTCCATGTTCGACAACAGACTCCGCTCCAGCGGAAACGGCAGCATCATTTGGGGAGTTCTAAACCTCGCGCTCGGAGGGCTGGTACTCGCCGCTCACAACAATTGGGGGATGGTGAGCTTGCTCTTGGGCTTGGCCCTGATTGTGGCGGGAATTTACGAACGCACAGTCCGCGAACCGAGGGTCATTATCGTCTCGGCGGTCACCCTCGGTTTCCTGGCTTTATGGAACTTTGGTCTGATTGGTCTCGCAGCTATCGGACGGCTTCATTTGGCCTTAGGGGGGAAGACGTTGTATTGGGCGATCGCGCAGGCGTGGGGAGCCTTCGCGACCTGGAAAACTTACCACGTGTACGAGAAGCTTCGGGATGCAACCGATCCTCAGATTCTGCAGCAGGTCCGGGGTTATGTCGACGAACTCAAGAAATCCAAGCCGGATCAGAGCCTGGATCTTATTGAGTTTGATGTTAATGCCGGGTTCGTGCGAGGAACCCAGCGTTATCGCCTCAAGCCGGTCGAGGATCTATACACGGTGGCCCAATACAAGGTGCAGCTAGGGAGAATGCACTTGCAGAACGTCACCTTCATCCCTCGCAATCAAGTTACGCTCTCTCCCGAGGGAACGAAATGGATGAGTAAAAAGCTCAAAGCGAGCCTGCAATTAGGCTCGTTGAATTTGAGGAAAGTGACGATCACATCGGACATGGCTTTGCGAATAAGTCCCTCAGCAGTCGCAGCGATGCCGGTCACCTAGAGAATCTTGGCGAAAGAGAAAAAAGGATAATCGAGAAGGTCAGAAGTTCTTCTTGGGCTTGTAGGTAGTGTTCTTCTTCTCGGTATTCAGCATCTTGCGCTCGGCTTTCTTCTGAGCCTTTTGCTGCGCCCTCTGATACTTCAGCATCTGTTTCGCTTCTCTCCTCTGCGCTTTGCGCGAGTAAGAGTCCAGTCCCTGATACTTATTCTTCGTCTTCGTCTTCGCATGAGCGGGCAAGGCGCAGCTCGCAGCCAACACAATCAATGCGATGAAACTGGCGAGTCTCTTCATAAGGTCCCGCGATTTTACAGCGAAACAGTCGTTTAAGCTATTCCACCTTCGAGCCATCAACATCAATCGAGGAAGTCTTCGTGTTACTTAGCTTCCTTCCCGGTTTAAAGATCTTCCGCCCAAAAAATGGGCGCCGGGAGGATCCGGCGCCATCAATGAACCATCTCGCGAGATGCGGTCTAGCGAGGGCCTACCAAAACTTTACTTACTCTCCGCCACCGACGGGCTTGCCCCCAAATCGCGACGGTTGTTGGCAGCGGTGCGTGCGGCGCGGGCCGAATTCTGATTCATGGCTGCTGTTCCATACCGCTCCAGCAGCAGCGGGGTCATGGCGTTCTCGGCTTCCTTGACGAAGATCATCTTGTTTTCCGAAGCCATATCCACACGCACAAAATCACCCAGTTTGACCTGTCCGGTAGCGACCAGGTTAGCCAGAGGGAATACCAGGTTCCGCTCGATCGCCCGCTTCAAATGTCGCGCCCCATATCGCGGGTCAGTGCCTTCCCGCAGCAAGTACTCTTTTACCGCCTCGGTGCAGTTAAATACGAACTGGTTCGTGCCCGCCGCCAGCAGCACGCGCTGCTGCACCATGCCAAGCTCGATCTCCAGGATCTGCGACAAATGCTCATCGCGCAGGGTTTTGAACACAACCGTCTTGTCGATGCGGTTCATGAATTCCGGCGTGAACTTGCGCCGTGCCGCCTCGACCGCGGTCCGCTGAATTTTCTCGTCGAAAGACGCGTCGACTTCCACCACCTTCGGCGCAAACCCGAATCCACCGTCAACCAGGTTCATCATCTCCCCGGCGCCCAGGTTCGAAGTCATGATGATGATGCACTGCGAAAGATCCACGCGCCGGTTGTCGCCCAAGGTCAAAGTGGCCTTATCGAGAATCCCGAGCAGCAACTGCCAGAGCGAGTCCGAAGCCTTCTCGATCTCATCGAACAGCAGGATCGACAGCTTCAATTTTTCCGTAAACCACTGATTTAACGCTTCCTGCGTAAGCAGCGGATGCGTCTCCCGATGGCCCAGATATCCCGGAGGCGAGCCGATCAGTTTCGCGATCTCGTGGGAGTGCTGGAACTCGGCGCAATCAATCTTGATGCAGGCCCGCGCGTCACCGAACAGGGCCTCGGCCATAGCCTCAACCACCCGCGTCTTGCCCGAACCGGTCGGTCCGAGGAACAGAAGGTTGCCCACCGGTCGCCCGGGCGGGTTCAGCCCGGCCAGAAACATCTGGTAGATCTCGACGACTTTTTCAATCGCCTGGTCCTGCCCCACAATGCGGCGGCGAAGGGCTGTATCAAACTCCCCAGCATCGCTGCTGCGGCGATTCGGATCGAGTACGGTTGCGAGATTGGTTCTCATAAGATCACTGTCCGTCTGCGGGACCCTCATTCCTTTCGATTGGCCGTTGTTTCCGGCTCTTTTAGTGCTCTTGCCGAACTTTGTGGGCCTTTCCCCCGTTTTCTGCCCACCTGACTGGAAACGAAAACTCAATCCGCCAAGTCCCGTCTTTCCCGGTGCCGTGGCGCCCCCTCAAATGAGCACGCCTCAGGCCACGCAGTCTGGTTTCGAGCGGAGGAGCAAAACTCCTGTAGTTACTATGGCTTACTTAGCGTGCCGATGCTCCGATCACGGTTAAGCCGAAGCCGGGATCGCAGGCAAAGGAAAACCTTTGCATCATCGCGGAAGGAACATGCGCCCCTATCGGAAACGAGTGATCCACTGCCACGTACTGAGATCTCGAACGGTCGTTTATGCTCTTCAATCACGCAACCGACTTGGATGCCCAAAGTCCTCCGCAGGGAAGCGCGAGTCGCCTCTTGGCGGAACCTTAAGTCGCCCCTCGCAACCCGGTACACGATACTCGGTACTCGCAGTCGACCGTTCCATCCCCCACGTAACTAGCGATCCCCCAAATCCGCCCCTACTATCGCAAGCAGAATCGGTTTGCCGGAGGATAGCTTGCGCCTTTCGTCGGTCCGCATCGTCTCGGGAGTTTCCTGCCTTCTTTTCGCTGCCGCGGCCTGGCACCTGGCCCCGCACTCAGTCACCGGTCTCGCTGCCGAGGCTCAAACCGTAAAGCCTGCCGTTGCAGCCCAATCCGGAGGGCAATTGCACGATGCGAGCGCAACCATTCCCGGGAAAACCATTCCTGAACCGAAACTGTCGGCGACGCCGGGCAGTGAAATCTACACGGCCAAGCGCGGCGAAGCGATCCCGACCATCGCTCGACATTACCTGGGCAAGACCGGTTATTTGACCTCGTCCGAACTGGCCGATGCCATCCGGTCGGTGAATCACAAGCCCGATACCTCCAACATCTTGAAGGCGAACGAACAGCTCACGATCCCCGGAATCCTGCCGGCGCCTATTATGGAAAAAACGATCCCTGTTCCCAAAGACTGGGAAGTTCGCGCCGTCTATCTGACTGGAGTGATGGCTGGCAGCGATCACGGGATCCGCATCATCAAGCATTGGCGGGAAGTCGGCGGTAACGCGGTTGTTTTCGACATCAAAGACTCCGACGGAAGCGTCACCATCCCCTTTGAGCATCCATTGCTCGCCGAACATCACGTATACCTTCATGACGTTCCCAAGTTCGTCCATTTTCTGCACCAGCAGAACATGCACGCCATCGCCCGCATCGCCATGTTCCGCGACGAAGCTCTGGTGAAGGCGCACCCTGAACTAGCCGTCCAATCCCGCCGCAACCACACAGCTTGGCGTGAGAACGGCAAGCTGGTCTGGACTGATCCCTCTAACCCCAAAGTGCAAGACTATGACATCGTTCTAGCCAAACATGTGGCGCAACTTGGCGTGGATGAGATCCAGTTCGACTATGTTCGCTTCCCCGCCGAAGGCGACCAGAAAGATGCCATGTTCGTCTTCCAAAAAGACCAACCGGCGGTTGCCGACGCCGAGCAAGACTCATGTGGAGACGGCCGCCTCGGCCGTCCCGCGAGCGAAGCAAGCGGCCCAACCACCACTGCAGACGTCAACATGAAGTCGTCCGCAGTCCCAAGCGGGCAAAAGAATGCAGTCCATGGCGCAAGCCAGAGGTCCGATGCCACATCGAACCAAGTCCAGAAGGGGCGAAAGAACGGCTGTCACGTCGCATCCAAACCGCACGGTCCGCAGCGCTCGGACGTGATCGCCGGCTTCCTGAAACGCGCTTATGCCGAACTGCATCCCACCGGCGTCCTGCTTTCGCTCGACGTCTTCGGCGTAATGGCCTGGCAACGCCAGGTGGATCTCTCGCATACCGGGCAGGACATCGTTCAGATGGCTAAGTATTGTGATGTTCTGAGCCCGATGATCTACCCCTCGCACTTCTTTGGCATGGATAACGTTGCGCACCCCGGCGACGAACCCGCCCACTTCATTGGCGAGTCCATGGACCGCTTTGAACTCATCACCAAGGGCAGCGGAGTCGTGATTCGCCCCTGGCTGCAAGCCTTCCACTGGCGCACCAAAACCTACTCGCCGGAATACATCAAGATTCAAGTGGAAACCGCTCGCTCAAAAGGCGGTATCGGATTCTTGTTCTGGAACGCCGCCAATGACTATTCAAAGCCATTCACAGCCATGCCGGAAATGAAATCGGAGAATTACAAGTCGGGATCGAAGGATAATCCCCGATTCTTTCGCGGTGACGAACTACCCACCATAGTGCAGGCCTCGCTGGGCCCAGCCGCGACGCGATAATCTAACCGCCCTCGCCCCTACGCTGAGTCGTTGGGACTGTGGCATTGCCCGGAGTTGTCGTGCCGCAGTGCCATGCTTTGGGTATTTCCCTGTATCGACACGCTCTCTGCCATTCCCGACACTAGAAACAAATCTTTCATTTAAGGAACACACAAGATGACACCCGACGAAAAGACCGCCCAGTCCGTCCGAGAATCAGCCCAGGAAGCCGCCAACTTTGCCGACCAGGCAACGGAGAAGATTAGTGAATTCGGCGAGCGCGCCCAGAATCGCGTCAGCGACGTTGGCCGCCAGCTGCAATCCAAGCTCGATCGCTCCGGCTTCAACGAAGAGACTATCCCCGACGCGTTCCGCGGAATGCCCAAGTTCATTTCCCCGCGCGTGCATTCATTCCTCGATCTCGCCGTAACTGCCTATTTCGCGGTGCTGGGATTCGTTTTCGCCTCCCAGCGCAAAACTGGCCCCGCCGTGGCCGCTTTCATCAACGCCGGGATGGTTGGCGGCGTGTCTGCCATGACCGACTACGAAGGCACCGGCGACAAGCCCATCAACTTCAAACTGCACGGCACGCTCGACGCGGTTCAGGCAGCTACCGCAGCAGTAGCCCCTGTCCTGTTTGGGTTCGCTGATGAAACCGAAGCCAGATATTTCTGGGGACAAGCCGCCAACGAGGTGACCGTGATCTCATCCACCGACTGGGATGCTGGCATGCCCCCCGCCACCCTTCGCAAAGTCGCCTGATTACTCTTTCCAGCGGGTGCTCCATCCTTGTCTCCGCCTTCTGTGCGGAGACAGGGTGGGGCGTTTGACGCATCCTTGGCCACCCTTCGCTGGATGGATGCAGCACGCTGCCAAGTTGCAATGAGAGAAGTAAAAGGAATGCCAGGTTCGCCGATGTTGCCGGACTTGGAATTATCTGCTGCGGATTACTTTCCGATATCCTCGCTCCAAAGATCCGGATGTGCGGCAATAAACTCCCGCATCATGCGCACGCATTCCGCATCGTCAAGAACAATAAGTTCGACGCCACGTTGCCGGAACAAGTCCTCCGCCCCTAAGAAATTTTGATTCTCGCCCACGACTACGCGCCGTATTCGATACAGCAGAGCCGTTCCGGTACACATGATGCAAGGGCTCAACGTGCTGACCAGCGTCAGTTCGGACCAGTCCCGTCGCCGCCCGGCATTGCGAATACACACCGTTTCCGCGTGGGCCGTGGGATCTCCGGTTTGGACCCGCAAGTTGTGCCCTCTGGCGATAACATGCGCTGCTGCATCGGCCAGCACCGAGCCAATGGGCAACCCGCCCTCTCGAAGTCCGAGGAGCGCCTCCTGGATTGCTTCATGCAGCAGATTTTGATCCTTCATGGGTTCAAGGTCCTGGCCCTCTAATTTTGATTCCCGATTTTCGATTGACGCTCTTCAGCTGCAAATTGGAAATCGGCAAACGAAAACCGGGGATGCGACCAGCGTATTATGAACCTTCAGCACCGGTCCGCTAAATGCCTGAATGTCGAGTGCTGAATGGTAATTGCTAATCACCCATTGCTAACGCAAAATGCTGCCCTTCAAACTCATCTACAGTGACGCCTATTATCTTCCTATAGGCCATCACGTTTTTCCCGCCGAGAAATACCGGCGCGTGCGCGATCGCCTGGTCGCCACCGGAGTCGCCGAACCCTCCGATTTTCTTCTGCCCCAACCTGCTGCGGATCAGGACATCCTGCTGGTTCACAAGCCGGATTATGTCCAGAAGTTGAAGACTGGAACTCTGAGCCAGCGCGAAGAAATGGAAATGGAGATCCCCTACTCGCGCGATCTGGTCGACGCCTTCTGGCTCGCCGCCGGCGGGTCCATCCTCGCCGCCCGTCGATGCCTCCAAGACAAAGTCTCGGTCAGCATTGGAGGAGGTTTCCATCACGCCTTTCCCGACCATGGCGAGGGCTTCTGCATGATCCACGACGTAGCCGTGGCCATCCGCCGCTTGCAGCGCGACGATAAAATTCGCACCGCAATGACCGTCGACTGCGATGTGCATCAAGGCAATGGAACCGCATCGATCTTCGCGGGCGTGCGCACCGCGAGTTCGCTGTTGCCGTCGGTTTCAAGTTCGACGCTCCCGCGGCAGGAAGGCACAGCCAGCGTTGGAAGGATGCGTGAAGCTCACGCCGGCGACGTATTCACCATCTCCCTGCACCAGCACAACAATTACCCGCTCTGGAAACCGCCCTCCTCGATCGATGTCGATCTCCCGGATGGCATCGGTGACGACGACTACCTTGCCTGGCTCGACAACGCACTCAGTTCCGGACTACGCCAGTTCGAACCGGATCTGATCTGCTATATCGCCGGAGCGGATCCCTACCGGGAAGATCAACTCGGCGGATTGTCTCTTACCATTGACGGTCTGAAGAAGCGCGATGAACTCGTTTTCCGCGTGGCCCGAGCCCGCGGCATCCCGATAATGGTGACCTACGCCGGGGGCTACGCCCAAAATGTTGAAGACACGGTGACTATTCACAGCAATACCGTGATTGCAGCCAAGGAAATTTTTCGGGAGTCACCGGATTGAATAGCGGCATGGTGCCGGAGCCAGGTTTTCCTTCGTGATCCCTGGTAGCCGTTGTGGTAAATGATTTTCATGCCTCGCAAACGAACTCTGATTCCCGCGCCTCTCGCATGGTCAATGCAGCCTATGCCAGTCCCTCCGCCTGTGCTGCCAGTCATCGCCGAGCGTGGTGGAACCCAGTTGCGCACTCCGCTTCCTGTGGCCATCATCGATACGCGCGAGCAGAATCCGCTTTGTTTCCGGCGCTTCCGCAAATGGTTCTCCCGGATCGAAGAGCGCGCGCTGTCGCTCGGCGATTACTCCATCGTAGGCATGGAAAATTCCTGTGTGGTCGAGCGCAAGGATCTCGCCGACCTGATTCAATCCTTCACCACCAACCGCGCGGTCTTTGTGAAGCGTTTGCAACGTATGAGCAACCTCCCGCACAGCCTGCTCGTGGTGACGGCCCCGCTGAGCGAAATCAAATCCGAATATCCCTACCGCGCCGCCAGTCCAAACCGCATTACACAATCCCTCATCGCCGTGCTCGCTGGCCTGCGCCTGCCGTTTATCTGCACCGAGTCCCACGAATTGGGGGAAGAGATCGTCGCGTCCTACTTGTACCAGACGTTTCTGTATGATTGGCTGGACCGCAACGGCCACGGCCGCTATTTAGCAGACGGCGATTTGTAGGTGCTTTGCGTTTGTCATCCTGATCCGCGCCTTTGCGGCGAAGAACCCATGCACGTTTCTGGAGACCACATCGAAGCTGGCCCACGCATGATATCTGACCAATTCACGATTGCCGAAACTGCTGCGCAATTCATTCTCCAGCGCACGTCCCTCCGCCCGAAAATAGGCCTGGTCCTCGGTTCCGGCCTCGGCGCCTTCGCCGACTCGCTCACCGACTCCGTATGCGTTCCCTACGCGGATATCCCCAGATTCCCCTGCTCGACCGCAATCGGCCACGCCGGACGCATGGTCGTCGGCAACGCGGGAAACGTGGCTGTCGCTGCCATGCAAGGCCGCGTTCATCTCTACGAGGGATATTCGCCCCAAGAAGTCACGTTGCCCGTCCGCGTCTTCGGCCGCATGGGCGTGCGCGCCATAATCCTCACCAACGCTGCCGGAGGGATCGATCGCGGCTACTCCCAGGGCGCCTTAGTCGTGATTCGCGACCACATCAACCTGCAAGGCACGAATCCCCTCGTCGGGCCTAACGACGATCGCTTCGGCGTTCGATTCCCCGATATGACTCACGCCTACACCCGGGAATACCGCACGCTCGCCCACGAAGAAGCCGCCAAGCTGAATATCCCTCTGCATGAAGGCGTTTATGCGGCGATGCTCGGCCCCAGCTACGAGACACCGGCGGAGATAGAATTCCTGCGCCGCACCGGGGCCGATCTGGTTGGCATGTCCACAGTCGCCGAGGTCATCGCGGCCCGTCATATGGGAATGAGAGTGCTCGCTATCTCCTGCGTCACCAACATGGCCGCCGGTATCCTCGACCAACCACTCTCCCACGCTGAAGTGATGGAAACGGGCGAGCGAGTGAAATCCACATTCGAAGCATTACTGAGAGCAATCCTCCCGCGCATCGCCCAGGATGTCGCAAAGAACCTGTAGGAGCGGACGCACTCGTCCGCCGCGTGAGCAACGCCAGCGTGGAAGCTGACGGGACCTTACAGGAGGGGTTGCCTGGGTAGTGCTCTCATTTCCGCGGGATAAACAACTCCGTCGGCGGCTTGACCCCATAGGTCGCCGCGAAACTATTCTGGTTTACTGCCACCGCCAGATGTCCCCGTGAGTCAATGTACAGCAGTGGCTGATTCAGCGGGACGTCGCTGAATGTCTTGACAAGTTTGATCTTCATCTCTTTCTCGCCGATTTTTACCGGCACTTCCTCTCCCCGCTGATAACCCAGCTTGAAAAAATCGTCAGCGTCCACGTTCGTTACCAGGTTCCCGAACGGGCCATCCGTCGCTATGACTGTCGCACTCAGTCCCCGGTCATCGATCGTTGCCGCCTTGAGATCCAGCCGCACGAGGTCTCTTACCGGTACTTCTGGTCCGACCGTGCTCCAGTCGTCGCCCCGCGCCAGGTGCGCGCCAACCGGTGAAAAAATGTCCCGGCCGTGAAAAGTTGACGAGAGCTTTGTCCCGATCATCCACTCTGTATTCGTGATCTCCCGGACCGCTTCGATTCCGTCGCGTTGCTCAACCAGGGTCAGCAATCCGTTATCCGGAAGCACGAAAAACTGTCCCCGCTTGGATTTCGCCACTATCGCCTTTCGGGTGCTCCCGACGGTCGGATCGATCACTACGTCGAAGACCGTGCCCGCCGGATAGTAAGGGGTCGCGCCATACAGGAATCGCGCTCCGTCGAGAATGGAGAATGGCGTGACCTGGTGCGTCAGGTCCACAATGCGGACGTCCGGAGCAATCGAGTACATGACTCCACGGCAGATCGCCACCGAGTCGTCGACTACTCCAAAGTCGGTCATGAATACGATGGTCTTCGGATAGCTTTGTCGGGATGGGGGCTCCGCCGCGAACGATAGCGCAGCCAATGCGATGATCAGGCTCGCGATTGCCGCCGAAAGCTTTCTGGACTGGATCATGAGGCTCCTTGCTTGCATGAATCTACCCTGCTTAAGTTGGGTTTTGGAGCCGCAATTCTAAACGATCTTTGCCACTCTGGGCAGCTCCGCACATGCCGACGCCAAATCGCCCCGCGTTCTATAATGCAATTGCAAACCTCGAACGTGGAGGGCTCTCATGCCGCAAGTCATCCCCGAAAAGTATCTCGATCTTTTCCAGAAACGCGCCTTCGCCAGTCTGGGCACGCTGATGCCCGATGGCCGCCCCCAAGTCACCCCGGTATGGGTTGATTACGACGGCCAGCACGTGATCTTCAACTCCGCCAAGAACCGGCAAAAAGATCGAAACGTGCGCCGCGACCCGCGCGTCGCTATGGCCATCATCGATCCCGAAAACCCCTATCGCTATCTCGAAATCCGCGGGCGCGTGGTCGAGATCACGGAAGAGGGCGCCGCCGAGCACATCAACAAAATGGCAAAAAAATACCTCGGCGTCGACAAGTACCCCTATGCCCAACCGGGCGAAGTCCGCGTGCTCTACAAGATCCAACCCGAGCACACCACCGTGATGGGATAAGTACCCCTCTGTGAGCCCCTGTGTCCTCTGTGGTAAAAGATTTTTGATCCCGATAGAGGACATTGGTCCCGGAGAGGCGCCGAATCGCCACGTTCAATCTTTGCTTTCTCGGCTTCGGTAATGTCAACCGAACACTGGTCCGTCTGCTCGCCGATCGCAGACAGGAACTCCGCGATCGCTACAACCTCGAATTCCTAATCACCGGAATCGCATCCCGCCGCCTGGGCTGGCTCGCCGACCCAAACGGTTTGGAACCGCAAGCGCTCTTAGCATTCGATCCGAGCCGGGAAGGGCACAACGTCAGTCCGGCCGTTACGCTTCCGAGACACCACGGGCTTCAGTCCCTGGCTGCTCCGTCATCATCTCCGCAGGACGTCCGCTCCTGGCTAAACGCTGCGCAGGCTGACATTGTGTTCGAAGCCACATCCCTTAACGTCGCAGACGGGCAGCCTGCTGTCGATCACATTCGTGCCGCCCTGGAACACGGAGCCCATACCATCACAGCCAACAAAGGTCCGATCGTCCATTCCTATCACCAACTCCGAGACTTGGCGGCGAGTAAAGGGAAGCGATTCCTCTTTGAATCAACCGTGATGGATGGAATTCCCATCTTCTCGCTGTTCAGCGAACTTCCAGCAATCCACCTGCAGGGTTTTCACGGAATTCTCAACTCCACAACGAACGTAATCCTCCACGAAATGGAACAAGGCCTGAGCTTCGACGAAGCGCTGCAGGAAGCCCAGTCCCTCGGAGTCGCCGAAACGGATGCCACTCACGACATCGACGGCTGGGACGCCGTCGTGAAAACCGCCGCACTGATCAATGTCCTCATGGATGTGCCGATTCGGATCGAACAAATCCAGCGTGAAGGCATTCGCGACTTGACTCCCAACGCCGTTCGCAACGCCAGGCGCGATGGATGGCCGTTCAAACTCGTTTGTCGCGCCCGCCGTACCGCCAATGGAGTGGAGGCCGGCGTCGGCCCCGAGAAAATTCTCAGCACGCAGCCGATGGCGCGGATCTCCGGAACATCGTCCTATATCTACTTCGAAACCGACATCTTTCCGGGCCTCGCGATCACCGAGGAGAATCCCGGCCTGTATGCCACGGCTTACGGTCTGCTGGCAGATTTTGTGCGCGCGGTAAGAGATTAAGATGAGCACGAGGCGTTCTGCATGCTTGTGAAAATTTCCTGCGTTCTTCTTTGCCTCTTAGGCTTGGCCGGAGCAGCAGGAACTCAAGCCCCTCCCAAGGAACTCATCGGAACTTGGGTCGTCGCTCACAATATACCCATCAAAGCGGAATCATGTTGGGGGAGAGAAGAAGCGAAGAAACTCATAGGTACGGAAATCCAGTACTCCGACAAGATTTACCGCTGGGACAAAACGATCCTCGAAAATCCAGTTGCCGAAACCCGAAGCGTCACGGCGCAGGAGTTCCGAGAGGAAAATTCCGGTGCCGGTCCGAAGGGCGACCAGATTACCTTGCCACTTCTAGGCATTTATAGCGACCCGGTGACCGAAGTCAGCATTCAGCACAAGCCCGCCCACATATTCCTAGAAACCACGGAAATCCCCGGCGATGACGTAGTGTTGAAAAACCCCGACACCATCGTGTTTGCAGTCTGTAACGTCTACTTTGAAGCGAAACGAATCCGGAACAAGAAGTAGCGTGGAACATCAGCCCTCCAAGGACTTATAGGGCGTGATAGAAATAGAAGATCTATGCCCTCGACGGAAACCCTTGTCCCCACCCTCGACCTCAAGTACGTCCGCACGCAGTTTCCCTCGCTGGCTCAAACGATCAACGGCCACCCCGCCGTCTTTTTCGACGGCCCCGGCGGGACGCAAGTTCCCGAGCGCGTCATCGACGCCATCTCCGACTACCTGCGGCGCGACAATTCCAACTCCGGGGGGAACTATCCCACGGCCCGCCGCACAGACGCCATGATCGCCGCCGCCCGCGTCGCTATGGCTGACTTCTTCCACTGCGCTGACGATGAAATCGTCTTCGGCCAGAATATGACCGCGCTGACTTTCGCCTTCTCGCGCGCCATCGGACGCGAACTTGGCCCAGGCGACGAAATTCTCGTCACCCGCCTTGACCATGATGCCAATGTCTCGCCCTGGCTCGGGATGGCCGAAGACCGCGGCGTCACCGTCCGCTGGGCCGAGATTCATGACGAAGATTGCACGCTCGACATGGACGACCTCGCCTCGAAAATCACTCCGAGCACGAGACTGGTCACGGTTGCATATGCCTCAAATGCCGTAGGCACGATCAACCCGGTAAAACAAATCGTGCAACTTGCCCACAAAGTCGGTGCGCTGGCCTTCGTCGACGCCGTCCACTACGCCCCGCACGGTCTGATCGACGTTGCCGGTCTCGATTGCGACTTCCTGGTTTGCTCCACTTACAAGTTCTTCGGCCCGCACATGGGCGTGCTCTTCGGAAAACGCGAGCACCTCAAGCGTCTTCGTCCCTATAAAGTCCGACCGCTCACCGATACAATCCCGTTCCGCTGGGAATTCGGAACCCTGAACCACGAATGCATCGCCGGAATCACCGCATGTGTGGACTATCTCGCAGAACTGGGGCGCTATCACGAGAACAAAACTTGTGGCGACGGACGCCTCGCCGGTCTGTCGAGCGAAGCGAGACTTCACGCAACGACTCCGCGTCGGGCGGCCATCGAAGCCGCCTATGCCATTACCCATGAACACGAGCGCGCACTGATGGAGCGCATGATGGCAGGGCTCCAACAGATTCCAAACCTGAAAATCTATGGCATCACCGATCCCGCCCGATTCCATCAGCGCTGCGCCACGCTAGCCATCCGCATCGAAGACGGAAATCCGGAACATGGTCCCCTGCAACTCGCCAATACGCTGGGAGAGCGCGGATTCTTCACCTGGGATGGCAATTACTACGCTATCAATCTGACCGAACATCTTGGGGTGGAAAAAACAGGCGGCTTCCTTCGCCTCGGACTTGTTCACTACAACACGCCGGAGGAAGTCGATCGCTTCCTCGCTGCATTGCAGGAGATTATCCAAGCCTGATCATGACTTGTACAATTCTGATGGTCTTTCACCTGATACACAGCCCCTGCTCGCTTACTTCGGATTCCTTGCCACCCGCTGCAACTGCGCGATCTGCCCGTCATTCGGAAACTCCCGCGCCCGATAGCGCACGGGAATGAGTCCCGGCTCTTCTGCCAGCAAGTTGCCGATGATTGTCACGGCCGCATCCCAGATCACCATGACGCTGCGCTGGCTCTCCTCATCGAGCAGGAATGCGATCATTTCCGTTCGCGGTAGCAACGTATCCACATCTCGCGGCCAGACCGCGACACTGAACACGCGTCCATCGAGCGTGAGCAGGTTCGCGTTCGCCACAAAAACATCTTCATACGCCGGAAGCTTGTCTAGCGCCTGTTTCTGCTGCGCGTAGTCGAGCGCATCGCGCCGGCGCTTGCTTGCCATCCATAGCTCGCGCAGGTCCAGATCTCTCGGTGCGTACATCTTCCAGAGCCCATCCTCCAGCAGGTACAAATCCGGCGAGACGGGATGTCCCTGCTTGAAATGGCTCTGCTCGCCGGTTTTCAGAATCGATCGCAACCCTGGGACATTCTTCTTTCCTGTGACCACCAACGAATCGCGGTTCGGGACATACGCCACCGGATCGCCATCGAGCGCAAGCCGGTAAATCAGTTCCGGAAACAGCATCCGGGAACTGTCATACGAGTCGCCCCATTCGCCCCAGTAGACCCCATTTTTCCCCACCAGCCGATTGGGATCCGTCCGCTCCCACAAATTGTCTTTGGCTACCGAGAACACGTCGTCGAAGGTTGCCCCCCATCCCTCGATCGTGGCCTGATTCACGCTGGTAATGCTGTGCTCGGAATCGAAGGCCAGCCCTGCGATCAGGCCGTCGGCAAGCGGCTTCGCCTGCCAGTTCTGGCCTCCATCCGCCGCACCGCTCACCGATTGCATGAGTTGAGTCAGGTTATGGTACGCGGCATCGCGCACCACCGGCATCAGGTGCTGCCGGGCGGCGGCAAAGTCCTTCGGGATCTCCGGAATGGCGGCGAAACTGGCTACCAGCTTGGAAATGAGCTCCGCGCGTTTTTCCCGCGGCGCCTGGCAGTAATTGGAATAGGCATTGTGAAGAAAAATCGTCGCGTCGCGCCCCGGAACTTTGATCGCAAATTCTTCTTCGCGATACTCAAGAGCAGATGCTCCCGCGTTTTCGAAAGCTCGCACCACCAGTCGCGCGAATTCGTTCTTCTCGGGAGTCTTGCGCTGTAACCGTTCACGAAATCTCACAGCAACCTCAGTCCATACTTTACTCTTCCATCCACGAGTAAAAGAGTCATCCCGAGTTGTCCCATATAAGTATCATCCCCACCGGAGCGGAATAGAATTGTCGCTCCTTCGTAATTCTGTGGAGTCGAAGCGCCTCGTGTTCTGACTCAGTGATCCCGGATGCCTGCCTCGTTCCCCAAAGACACAACAGCCCGGGACTTCTCCCGGGCTAATCTTATTGTGACAACATGTCGCAGGAAGGAGAGCGGCTACGGCCAGCGCTTGCCTGTATCTTCCCATCCGGCTGCGCGCACGGGCTGCGGCGCTGGAATCGACTGCGGTGCGGGCGACGGCATTCGTCCTCCGGGCGAGGCATTGACTGCAGTAGCCAGCGCCGGCTTGATGTCGGACGAACTCTCTTTCTCTTCCGACAGCAGCGGAGCCACCAGTCGCAACGCCTCTACTTCCTTCTCCAGACGGGTTAACTCCATCTCTTTCTGACGTAATACCTCGTAGACATTCTTCATCGGGGCACCTGGGAACTCATCTTTTGGCGAAACCACGTTTGAACTTTAGCAGAGTTGCCCCTATTGTCAAGCCTTTCAGGGCCACCCGATTCATGGCTCTTCGAGCACTAAGGCTCACTCCCTGCGTGCTTTGCGGCAGGTCTTGCAGATCTTTGAAGTCAGAGATTTGAAGCGGGTTAGCTAACTGGTCAGGACGGCGGTCTCTGCTAATGCAACAAGACAAAGGCGACAGCTCCAATCGCGATGACCGCCATCGTGATCAGCACGAATTTGTTCCGTACCATCCAGGATTGCTGCGGTTCTAATCCTGCGCTTAGAACCATTTCCGGCTCGGATCCTGGGGTACGGGAGGCCTCGATCATTCCACTGGGTACGGCTGAGGTCAGATCGGCCATTCGAGTGGAGATCCCCGCCGTAACAGGCTCGGGAACTTGGGAAGAAACCGTACCTATGCGACCGGACGCTGCGGTCTGTGGAGTCGTCTGGTCGGGCAACCGTGGCATTGCTTTCGGCTTCTCGGGCGCCAGCGCGGGAGCAGCGGCTGAGAAGCCTTGCGCCGGCGTCCCGGCAACCACAGCTTTCGCTGGCAAGTTCATTGTTTCTGAAGTCGCAGCACGGTCTGAAGTGCGGGAGTTTGAAGTCTGACGTCCCCGGTCCGACGTCTGAGGCCCGAGCTCTGATTTCTTTTCGCTCTTAGCGGCTCCCCTCAACTGTCCCCGCCACTTCTTCTCCTCACACTCCACGCAAAGCAAGCGCCCCGTCGAGATTGGAAACCCACAAGCCTCGCACTTCCGCAGGCTCCGGAACGCCGCCGGAAGATGGCTCTGATCACCTTCCGAAGATTCCGTTTCCGCAGCACCATCGAGCGCCGCCGACCACAATATCGCTCTCCCCGATGCGGGTTTTGCAGGCGAAGCAGTTTGCGGCGGAGCTGAATCAAGCGTCTGACTGGCTGGGGCAGCCGCGATCATAGGGCCCGCCGGACGAATGCCTCGGGAGCCAGTCTCGGCCTCACTCACCTGTGGAGGCATGTCGTGAGGCGTCGGAGGAGGCGATGTCGGCCAGCCTGGGAGCGCTGCTGAAGCCTCGGGCCCGCGCTTCGGTGCCGAATCAGCCGCTTCAGCAGCCGCGCCTTTCGCCTTCAGCTTTTCCGGAAGGCTCTCGGCTGCACGTGCCAGCTTCACCGCCGTTTCCACCATCTCGCTCAGCCGCTTCAGCGCAGCAAAATCACGCTCGCCGAAAGCATGCGGCGTTCCCGAGAACAATTCGAAGACGCCCAGCACCTCATCATCGTTGACGACCGGCATCACAGCCACCGAGGCGATACCCAGCTCACGGCACACTTCGCGGTTCACCCGCGCATCGCGCTCCGCATCATCGCAGCGGAGAAGCTGTCTCGTCCGCACGCTCTCGCCGGAAAGCCCAAATTCCGTAGAAAGAAGCGCCCCTAGCTCCGGCGCGTTCGCTCCTGAACTGGCCCGGCACATCATGTCGTTCATGCCGTTTCGCCGCAGCGCAATCGCGGCTCCGCTTGAGCCCGTGATGTACTGCGCGCGGTCCGCCAGCAGCTGCAGGGCGGCATCGAGATCACGTTGCGCCATCTCTCCCAGCGAACGCCCGCCGTCTTCACCGGGGAAGCAAACTCCCGCCAGTCCCGCCGTGAGCGAAGACGAGAGATAATCCTGCGAAGTCCGGTTTGCACTGCCTTGCTGCAAAGGCCGCTCCGAAATCAGTTGTCGGGAACTATGTTTGGAGTCTCGCTCCGGCGGCTAACCCTGTCAAGAAAATGAAGTGTCACCAAAGTAATCGGAAGGACGTAGAAGTTCTTGTGCTGTCATGCACTTGGAGAGAATGACCGTCGGAGTTGCACCAGCCCTCCCACGTTCTTCGCTGGAGGGCTTTTGACTTTCTAGGAAAGAAAACTCAAATTTCTTCGAAAAAAGCCTTGTGCGCGACCAACAGGTGTCCCAAATCCCTACCCCCTGCCACCCGACCCCTTGTTCTTGCGCTTCAGCGCCGACTGCGCCAGCCGGTTGGCCTCGGCATTGTTCTCGCGGGGGACGTGCGAGATCGAAAACTTCAGCGCCCGCGCCAGCTTTCGGCATGTCCAATGAAGAGAGTAGAGCCGTGGGCTCCGGCAGGTATATTCGCCCGTCATCTGCCGCACCACGACCTGCGAATCCGAATACACATGCAGCTTGCGCGCGTTGAGCGCGACCGCGTACTGCAGCGCCTCCATCAGCGCCGCATATTCCGCCACATTGTTGTCCTGGTTTCCGATCCACTTGGCGATCCGGATTGGACCGCTCTCGCACCCTTGGATCACCACTCCAATGCCCGACGGCCCCGGATTGCCCAGGCAACCGCCGTCCACATACGCCACCAGATCCGATTTCACGTCGTCGCTTTCGCGGCTAATATCGCTCTCGGGGGTGCCACATCCTAAATTCGCGGCTTCTGCGGATTTAGAGTGGTAATCTTCCGTACTTTGCAAGATGCGCTGATCTTCACTTTCCGTCAAGACGATTATTTGATTCCCTTTCATCGTTTTCCGGCTAGCCTTAGACTTGTGCATTTTAATGTGCAAAACCCGGTCATAATTCCCTGTACCTGTGGATAAGTTTTTGCTGTACAGAGATTTGCGACATTCGATATTCACAGCTTAGCACTTCGCCATTGCACCAATAGTTTGCGTTGACTTTTTTCATTACTCTGGTAACTTTGCTTGCGTCGACGGTCGAAAGGGTTGGCACAATAATACTGAGCCAGTCCAAAGTAGACTGAGTGATCAGCCGGGCGGGGCAACCCGCAAGGCGACCGGACCTGAAAAAACCGACGGCTCTGCGAGGGGCAGTTGGGATCCGGGACTGCGAAAGCAGTGATTACATCGAAGGGTCGTGACGGTACATGCACCCACGTCGTTAGCTCCCTCGCAGGAGCTGGCGGCTAGGGCATAACCAATGTCACGGCCCTTTCAATTTTTTCCCCCTCTTTTCTCCCGTTTGCTCCTCCGCTGAATCGATCCTACACAAGCTGAATAAATCACACAGTAATAGGTCCCGTCTTCGATCTCCCCGCATAGATCGCGCTCGAGACAAAGCTAAGAGAGTAGGCTTTGGAGGCGAAAACCAACCAAGGGCTCGGAAGAAACGAGCCGAATTTGTCCGTAGCGATTCATGAAAAACCTCCTTCGCATACTCGCCGCTATCTTTGCATGCGGATTTTTCCCCGGCATCAGCGGCTGCCGCTGATGCCAAGGGCGTAGCCATCCAGTGCAACCGAAGCATTGAGCTCAATCTACGGTTGCATTCGCAGAAGCGGTGACGCTATCTTTAGTCGCCGTTTCTGGTTCAAAATCTGATGAATGCCACGCCCCAGCCGTGGCGAAGTTTCCTAAGGTCAAAATGAATCTATGCATGGTCAGGAGTTTCTCTCTTGGCTTCGGATTATCAGTGCTCTTTTTCGTCGCGGCCGCCAGCTCTCAGACCGCACCGGCTGCATCCGCCGGTAAGACCCGCATCTACTACATCGCCGCCGACGAACTGAACTGGGACTACGCTCCTTCCGGTCGCGACGAAGCGATGGACAAGCCCTTCGACGAGTTGCAGAAGGGCTACACCGAACCCGGACCACATCGCATCGGTCGCGTCTACAAAAAGGCGATCTATCGCGAATATACCGACAGTTCGTTCAGCACGCTGAAGCCGCGTGCCGCCGACGAACAATATCTCGGGCTCATGGGGCCGATCCTGCGCGCCGAAGTAGGCGACGCCATCAAGATCGTCTTCAGAAACCACGCCTCCCACCCCTACAGCATGCATCCACACGGAGTTTTCTATCAGAAGGACTCCGAAGGCGCCGACTACAACGACAATACCAGCGGCGCCGACAAGGAAGATGGCGGCGTCCCCCCCGGAGCCACCCATATCTACATCTGGCAAGTTCCCGAGCGCGCCGGACCCGGCCCTGCCGACCCCAGTTCCGTCTTCTGGCTCTACCACTCGCATTGTGACGAGCTGCGCGACGTGGCCTCAGGCCTGTTTGGGGGCATCGTCGTGACTCGTCGCGGCATGGCCCTTGCAGACGGCCGGCCCAAAGACGTGGACCACGAGTTCGTGACCATGTATATCGCACTCAACGAAAATGAGAGCTGGTACCTCGACGAGAATATTAAGGCTCACGCCACCGATCCCGAGGGCGTCAAGCGCCTCGACTTCCGCCCGCAAACTCCCGAAGGAATGGTCACTCCCGTCGCCGGTACCGGCTTCGGCGATACCAATCTTAAGTGGTCGATCAACGGATACCTCTTCGGAAACATGCCGCTGATGACCATGAGGCAAGGGGATCGCGTTCGCTGGTACGTAGCCACGCTGGGCGACTTCAACAATGCGCACACGCCGCACTGGCACGGGAATACTGTCCTGGTCGCCGGGCAGCGCACGGATGTTCTGGCGGTCGGGCCAGCGCAGATGATCACGGCCGATATGGAACCCGACGCTCCCGGCATCTGGCTCTATCATTGCCACATCAGTGATCACATGCTCGCCGGCATGGACGCCCGCTACGAAGTGAAACCGCGCTAGAAGATCACTGCGGGTTCCCCGTCACTCTCATCCCGAGCGAAGTCGAGGGATCTTGTGTTCCACAACTTTAGACCTCTCTTCAAAGATTTTTGGGTGCTGCAGCGCTTCAACGCCGCGGTAAGCGCCGGTTACTTCTTGGCGCGGCTTTCAGCCGCTGGACTGCTCTCCTTCGCTTATCAAAACTTTTCTGATATCCGGAGAAAATCGTTTTACTAACGGAGCCGCCGGGTGGGATAATCCCTCCCGGAAAAACATTCCGCCTCAGCCCGCTCGCTGTCGCGGGGAAGCAATCCTAGATTCGCGAGGGAAATAATTCCATGTCGAAGAATCCCCTGTCTCGCCGTCAATTCATTCATCTCGGAACCGGCGCTCTGGCGGCAACCACGGTGGCCAAAACCGTTTTACAGCCCCATCTGCTTTCGGCCGCGCCCCGACCGGTTGCGCCCAGTGATACAGTCCGCTTCGCCTCCATCGGTACCGGCGTCCGTGGATGCGAACTCCTCGAAGCCACCACGCACGTCCCCGGCATCGAGTGCGTTGGTGTTTGCGATCTCTACGACAGCCGCCACACGGCCGCCCAGGAAGCCGTCGGCAACCCAAACGTGCCCGCCACCCGCGACTACCGATCCATCCTCGACCGCAAAGACATTGACGCCGTCATCATCGCCACCATGGACCACCAGCATCGTCACATCTTCGAGGACGCCTGCGCCGCCGGCAAAGACGTCTACTGCGAAAAGCCCATGTCGCATACCGTCGAAGACGGATTCTCCATGGTCGAGGCCGCCCATAAGCACAACCGCATCATCCAGATCGGCAGTCAACGAGTGAGTTCCGTCCTCTATGCCAAGGCCAAAGAGATTTACGACTCCGGCAAACTCGGCGACGTCTCCTTCATTGAGGCTTACTGGGACCGGAACTCCGACAGCGGAGCCTGGGTCTATCCCATTCCGCCCGATGCCAGCGAGAAGACCATCGACTGGAACACGTTCCTCTACACCGCGACCAAGCGCCCCTTCGACCCCAAGCGATTCTTCCGCTGGCGCTGCTACACCGACTATGGCGAGGGACTCGCTGGCGATCTCTTTGTCCACCTGATCTCCGGTATTCAATACATCACCGGCATCACCACTCCGGCGCAGCGCGCGCAATCCAGCGGCGGACTCTACTACTTCAAAGACGGCCGGGAATACCCCGACCTGATCGAAACCATCTACGACTATCCGACTTTCAAAGTGGCGCTGCGCTGCAATCTCAACAACGAAGGCGGTGAGTTCATTGGCTTCTACGGAAAAAAAGGAACGATGATCATCAAGGACGCTACTCTCACCTACACGCCGCAGGACACCCGTCCGCGTCCCGAAGGCTACTCGACTTTCGGCTGGCCCAAAGCCATGCGTCAGCAATATCTGCAAGAATGGGACGCAGCCCATCCTGACCCGGCGCCTTTGGCTTATTCGGTCGACGGCGAAGGCGAATCCTACGCCAATCCTCCCGGATACAGCGATACCGCCGATCATCAGGCTAACTTCTTCCACGCAGTCCGCACGCGCAAGCCGGTCACCGAGAACGAAATGTTCGGCAACGCCGCGGCGATCGGCTGCCACCTCTCGAACTTCGCCTACTTCAACAAGTCCGTAGCGGTGTGGGATGAGGGTCAGAAGAAAATCGTAAAAGGATAGGATTGGTCCCCAGGTCTCGCCGCTATTGCGGGACCTGGGAATCTGATGTCAGCGGAGAAGACATAACCCTCTCTATCTCGGCAGCACAATCATATTCTGCGGATGTGCGATCGAGTACGGCGATCCTGCCGCCTGACTTACGCTCGTCGGAGTGACCGTAAACACATACAGTTTTCCCGCGGACCGGCTGATCGCATAAAGATGATTCGCGTTGTCCCAGAACATCTGGTCCACTTGTTGCGAGACCAGCAGCCCTGTGTAGTTCGTAATCGGATTCGCTCCGTTGAAGTGAAATACTTGGAGGCCTAAGCGTCCCCCGACTGCCAGCAGTTTTCCCGAGGGTGATGGCCAATACTCCGTTACGATTCCTACCTTCACCTCGGGCATCGTCGCGAACCTGCTGTTCGTGCTCAGGTCGCCCGCGCGATCGGCTGTGTAAACCGCCAGTTGGTACGGCCCCGTGGGCTGCCAGGTACTGTCATCATGCGGTTGCATGGCCACGGCCACATGATTGGTCGTATCCGCCGCCGCCAGCCACGGACAATAAAAATTGCCCGGAGATCCCGCGGGAATTGGAATATTGTTATTCAGCATTGTGATTGCACCATCGCTTGATCGCTGCAATCCGTAAATGAGCGGGTTGAAATGGTAGCAACTCGACGAGTACGCATATTCATTATTTCCGATGAAGCTCGCTACAGTGCCAATCTCGGTCCCACCCATTACATTATTGATCGATGTGAGCTTGCCATTTGCATTATCGATGCTGTATGCGAGGTACTCATTGTTCTCCGTGAAGTAATCCGTGTAGAGCGATGTTCCAGTGTGATCGAGAAAGAGATCTACTAGGCCGCCCGTTGGTTCCACCTCCAGCGCATCCACCTGCTTCAGCGAACCGTTCGCTGCGACCGAATATGAGTAGATATCGATTCCGTTCGTAGCAAACAGCCACTTCCCGTTCACTGCAAGGTAAGTCGCTGTTGTCGCAAATGGCGAACCGGGTATCGGCGTGAGCTTTCCATTCGAAGCGGCCGCATAGGCATGAATTTGATACGTACTCCCGCTCGGATTACTCGCGATATAGACATAAGCCACAGGCAAAGTGCTGGCGGCTGCAGAATCACTCGGATTAGCTGTGGGTGCGTTCTGCGCAAACAGTAACGCCGTGCCGCAGCCGATCTCAACCAGGGACACCAGGAGCATTCGAATGCAGGACATACAACGATTGCACCTCGAGCAGGATTGGCGACCAGACGAACAACAAACATCAGATGCCCTCAACTACTCTTCTGTTGCCGAATGCAACACCTCAAAGACCGCGGCTCATGCCATTGCTTGGGGCGCGACCATGCAGAGGTTCATTTCATAATGTTGAATTTTTCAGCGCTACGCTCTAGTCCTCCTGAATTGTTCTTCTGTTGTACCGAAAAATGAAACGGACTAGTTCTTCCGTGACCTATCGCTGACTTGCTCACTCACGGAAATATGGAGGAACTGAATGCAAGATCGGCAGTCACGATCGTGCAGACAAACATGCTGTAGCTCCGTATCCCCCCGCCGTGCTCATTGAGCACTGGAAAGAGAGCGAAAGATGCTTGTGTTCCGATCGAGACCAGTCAACTGGATTCTCGTCCTTGTTTCACTCACACTAATTTCTGGCGTTGCCGCTGGGCAGATGTCGTTTCACTCGAGCAGCGTAGGTTTTGGAAACGTGCAACTCGGCAGCAGTGTGATCGTGCCGATTGCGGTCACCAATACCGGTACGGTAAGCCTCACCATATGGCAGGCTGCAGTTTCCGGAACCGGCTTTGCTTTTGCCGGACCGCAACTGCCCATGGTTCTCGCCCCGCAGCAGAAGGCAAATCTATCGGTAATATTTGCTCCACACTCTGCCGGTAACGATACAGGCAGCATGATGGTGTATGCCGAAATTCCATGGAGCCCCCATTCGGGGCGCCGCTGGATCGAGGCCACAGTGGTTCTTTCCGGGAACGGCGTAAGCGCCCCAACGCCTGGATACCTGACCGTCCCTTCGACTCTGAATCTCGGTACCGTCACGGTGGGCACGAGCCAGTCGCAAACCTTAGCCCTGGCCAATTCGGGAGGATCGACGGTCACGATTTCTGCCGCCACCCCCAGTGGTTCCGGCTTTCGGGTGAGCGGCCTCACTTTCCCCTATTCGCTCGCCGCTGGCAAAAGTGTGAACCTTGCCGTCACGTTCTCTCCCGCAGCGGCAGGTGCGGATAGCGCGACTCTCGCCATTTCATCGAACGCTTCCGACTCCTACGTGGCTGTCGCTCTCGCCGGGAGCGGCGCGAATCCAGTTACACCGGGAACCTTGACCATCACGCCGGCCTCCATCAGCTTCGGCAGCGTGAACCTGGGTGCCAGTCAGACACAATCGCTGACCCTGGCGAATTCAGGAGGATCGAGCCTTACGATTTCCGCCGCAACCTTGAGTGGTTCCGGCTATAGCGTGAGTGGGCTCGCTTTTCCGTATTCGCTCGCCGCAGGCAAGACTGCAAACTTATCCGTAACGTTCGCTCCCACGGCAACCGGAAGTGACAATGCGGCTCTCGGTCTGTCATCGAATGCTTCCGATCCCAGCCTGGCGGTTTCGTTCTCAGGCACTGGCGCAAGTCCTGCCACAACCGGAACCTTGACCGTCACGCCGGCCTCCATCAGCTTCGGCAGCGTGAACGTGAACTCCAGCCAAACGCAAAACGGCAGTATCAGCGCGAGCGGTGGGAGTGTAACCGTGTCTTCGGTGACTTCGAGCAACGCGCAGTTCACATTAGGTGGACTCATGTTGCCGGTTACTATCGCCGCCGGCCAGAGTGTGCCCTTCAACCTCACCTTTACGCCGGCTGCGCCCGGTGCCTCTTCCGCGACAATCTCCTTCTTAGGCGGCAGTACCAGTTCCACGAAGGAAGCAGCGTCTGGAACCGGTGCGACCATTCAGCACACGGTTTCCTTGTCCTGGAATCCGAGCACCTCCACCTCGATCAGCGGGTACAACGTGTACCGCGCCAGCGCCGCCGCAGGTCCCTATGCGAAGCTGAACCCGTCGCTGAATGCCTCTCTATACTTCAGCGACAGCTCGGTGCAGTCCGGCCAGACGTACTACTACGCGACGACAGCCGTCGACTCCGCCGGCGTCGAAAGCTCGTATTCAAACCAGGTGCAGGCGATTGTCCCCATGCCGTAGTTGTCGGGAGCCAAGCGGCTGCCCCACCCCACCCTTATCGCACCTTCCGCCTGGGTGGGATTTTCACTTTGATCCTTCGGAAAGGATCGCGCATGGTCAGTGGAACTTACTTCTTCTTCGGTAAGTACTTCTTCTCCACCGACGCCACAATTACATAATTCGGATCCACCATCTCATTCAGATGAATCTTTCCCACCTGCGACAAAAGCTCGTAAGCGTCCAGCTCCGACAACCCGTAATCGCGATGAATCCAGTGCACTAACTCGGTGAATGCGATCCGCAGCGCGTCATCCAGCGGCCGATACGCTCCCACGGTCATGATCGCATC